>Ga0194112_10000628_pt1 | contig 51661 bp, 38 predicted proteins | sample TA2MahC400mmetaG_FD_146191 | JGI IMG/M metagenome (GOLD analysis project Ga0194112, IMG submission 146191) | Freshwater microbial communities from Lake Tanganyika, Tanzania - TA2015016 Mahale Deep Cast 400m | ecosystem: Environmental > Aquatic > Freshwater > Lake | place: Tanzania: Lake... | reverse complement strand
CACGCGAACCAGTCCGAGCAACTTCTCGTCGCGGCTCTTGATCTGGTTCAACGCCTTCTGGACCGCCGCCGTGTTCTCATCAAACACCATGACCGGCACCCCAGCATTGACGAGCGCCTGCGCGATACCCGCGCCCATCGAACCCATACCGACAACGCCGGCCAGAGCGACCTTCACTGGCGGCACCTTCGCCGTTTCGCGCGTGGCAAAGAACATGTAAATCTTGTTCTGTGTCGCCAGCGTTTTCATGCAGTCGGCGAAGCCGGTTTGTTCCGCGCGAAGCCCGGCTTCGTAGGATTCAGCTTTGACTGCGGCGATGATTCGCGACGGCGCGATCAATGTGGGACAAGCTTCCAGCTTGTCCACTCCTGAAGAATGAGCAACCAAGATGGTTGCCCCACTTTGATCGCGATTCCGCGTCCGGACAATTGGCTTGTTAATCCACTCAAACTCGCCGATCGCGTCAATCAGCCCCAACGCCAAAGCTTCCTCAGCCTTGATGACATCGCCGGTGAGCAACATCTTCAGCGCCGGGCCAGCGCCAACCAATCGCGCCAGCCGTTGCGTGCCGCCGGCGCCGGGAATGATGCCGAGCTTCACTTCGGGCATCGCGAACCGAGAACCCGGCGCGCAGACGCGGAAGTGACAGGCCATCGCCAGTTCGAGCGCGCCGCCGAACACGTTGCCGGCAACGCGGGCAAGAACCGGTTTGGCGGAGTCCTCAACTTCTTGAAACGCTTCCTGAAATCGGCGCGAAGTCTCGACAGGCTCGCCGTCACGGAGCAATGTCACGTCCGCGCCGGCGCTGAAGTGGCGATCATTGCCGGTGATGACGAGGCCATGCACTTCAGGATCGGCGTTGGCGCGGCGAACAGCGGCGCGGAGTTCGTCGAGCGCGGCAAAGGTAATGGCGTTGACGGGAGGCGCGTTCAGCCGCAACACGGCGATGTCGCCGCGTCGCTCGTAGTCCACAAGACTCATAGCTCCAGCACGAGCTTCTGCGAGTCGCGCGCGCAGAGGTGGTACATCTCGAAAGCTTTCTCCGCCTCATCCCACCGCATTCGTGGCGTGACCGCCTCGCCAAGTATGCTGGCCCGGCCATCCACCATCATGTCCATCGCGATCTGGAAGAACGCAGCGCACTCCGGCCCGACCGAGCAGATCATCTTCAACTCGTTGCGGAACGCCGCGTACCACGGGAACTTCTGGTCGTTGTGGTGCGGCATCCCGAACACGAACAGCCGGCCGTCACGCCGGAGCAAAGGGACGCTGGAGGCGAGCGCTTCCGCCGACGTGGTGGCGGTGGCCACGAAGTCGAGCATCTTCCCGCCGGTCAGTTCGCGCACGACATCGGCGACGTTCTCCTTCGAGGCATCAATGACGGTGTCGGCGCCCATTCGTTTGGCCCACGTCAACCGCCAGTCGATAATATCCGTGGCGATGATTTGGCGCGCGCCGAATTGGCGGAGCAGATGGATCCAGATCAATCCCATCGGCCCCGCGCCGATCACGGCGCAACGCTGGTTGATGACGTTCTCGGTCTGCGTCATCGCCCGCAGGACCGTGGCAAGCGGCTGGGCCATCATGAATGCCGGGATGTCGGGCGCGTCCTTGGGCAACGCCGCGATACCCGGCGGCTTGGTGCGGAAGTATTCGGCGAAACCGAAGTAGCCTTCCGGTTGAGCCAACACCAGTTGTCCCACTTTCCATTCCGGGCAACGCGACTCGACGATGGTGCCAATGTTCTCATGCCCGGCCCAGCCCGGCGGGTTCTTGATGTTCGCAAAGATTCCATCGCCGGCGTACTGGCCCATGTTACTGCCGCACAGTCCGACCCACTTGCACTGCACCATCACGTCGCCGTCCTGCAACGTCGGCATGGGCGCGTCCACAAAAGCGATTTTCCTCGGTGCAACAAACTGAATGGCTCTCATGGTTGGCAACCATACAAGGCGGTCAACCGACGGTCAAGCTAACGCCTGAGGCGAAAAATCCGAATCCCGAAATCCGAAACAAATCCGAATAACCAAAGCGGCAATTCGAATCTCGGATTTATCCATACTATCCGGAACAAAACCGGAACATTTCACCAACTGAACTAACAGCGGCCTTGCAGCACGGGACGTTTGTCTTTGGCGGTTGGGTTCATGCCGGTGATGCTGTTCAGGAAGGTGATCTTCACCTTGTCGCCGTCGAAACGGCAGGTCACGGTGTCGTGATGCGGAGTTTCGTAGAAGCGCATCATGAATTCGAAGGTGTTTGCGTCCGTCCATGCGCCGCTGGTGGCGATCTTGAACTTGGTGCCGGGCTTCGGCGCGCCGCCGTGAATGAGCCGCGGCGGTGTGCCGGGCAGGGCGGTCTCGCCACGTTGCCAGCGCGAGAGGCCAGACGCGATGGGATGTTCGGTTTTGGCGTCGCGGAATGTGATTGCGGCACCGTTGTTCTGGAACGCGAACGAAACCGTTTGGAGGCCGAGGTCGTTGGCGTCGAGTTTGAAGGTTTTTGCGGTGAATGGCGTGGAGCTTTGGCCTTTCGGCATCGGCAGGGCCAGCGACGAGAGCGTTTGTTGGAGTTGCGCATGAGCCGCGCGGTCAACGAACAGCGGATAGTCTTTGATCGCCGGGAGGATGTGTTCCCAGACGAGGTCGAGTTCGCCTTGCATGCTCTTGCTTTCACCGGTCATCACCAGCACGGCGTCTTTCTCAGGCATGACGATAGTGAACTGGCCGAAGGCGCCGTCGCCACGGAAAGCGTTGTGGGTGCTGCGCCAGAATTGGTAGCAGTAGCCTTGGAGCCAGTCGTTCTGCGCGTTCGGACGAGCCGGCTTGGCAGGCGCGGGCTGTTGAATCTTGAAGGTCGTCGCTTCCTGCACCCATGACGCGGGCAGAATCTGGCGACCTTGCCACCGGCCTTGTTGGAGGTAGAGCTGGCCGAACTTGGCGAGTCCTTCGGTCTGGATGCTCAAGCCCCAGCCGCCGGTGTTGATGCCGTGCGGACAGACTTCCCACGTCGGGCCTTCGATGCCGAGCGGCTCGAACAGCCGTGGCGTGAGGTAATCAATGATCTTCTGGCCGGTGAGTTTCTGGACGATGGCCGAGCACATGTAGGTGGCGGCGCTGTTGTACATGAACTGGGTGCCCGGCTGGTGCGCGAACGGCATGGCGAGGAATGCGCGAACCCAGTTCTCGTCCTGCACAACGCTGCGGGTCGGTTCCTTGGCGCAGCCGGCGGACATCGAGAGAAGATCGCGAACGCGCAGCGCGGCGAGGTTGTCGCTGACTTTGTCGGGGAGATCATTCGGAAAGAATTTTACTACTTTGTCGTTCACGGTGAGCCGGCCTTCGGCCACGGCGAACCCAACTGCTGTGGAGGTGAAGCTTTTGCTCATCGAATACATCGTGTGATTAAAGCGCGGCCCGTACGGCGTCCACCAGCCCTCGGCCACGACGCGTCCGTGCCGGACGAGCATGAAGCTGTGCAGTTCATGCGTGCTGCTGGCGATGGCGTCGAGGAACGCGAGAATTCCAGCCGAGGACACGCCCTGCGCTTCCGGCGTGCTTCGGGGCAGGCTGTTGGCGTTCAGCGCCGGTCCCGTCGTCCGGCAGCCGGGCACCAGCGACAGCAACCCGGTTCCCGCCACGCCATACCCGAGTTGTTTCAGAAAAGTTCGGCGATCCATCGTCATGTCGGTTTTCCTTCCGGGAATGTGTTTTATCACACTCACCAGCGCGTTGTCGTGTTCATTTCATCCGCGGGCGTTTTCCGTTGCTGAATCAACGTCGGCGGCTATACTCGCCGCACTGTTTGCCATGAAACGTCGAATCGTCATTCTGTTTTCTGCAGTGCTGGGAATCATTGCGCTGAATTGGGCGGCAGCAAACTGGATTCTGTGGTCACGCTGCGACCGGCTCGGGAATCTGTTTTCGCCGGCGTTCCGCCTGGCTGTCAACCACGACAAACATGTTTTCGAGCTGACGTCCGGCGTCGAAACGCACCTCACGGCCTCCCAATCGAAGGCGCATTTTGCCGGTGGCGCCTGCGATTTTTCGGAAACCCGGCAGGCGCTGTCCAGCATGGCCAACGCAGTCCCCGTGTCGAAACGATTCTTGGCCGCGCTGTGGTTGCGTCCGTTCGTGACCGGCGTGACGACCGCACAGGGCGAACGGTGCTGGAGCATCCGTTTCGCCGGCGGTCGCGTCGCCGTCGCAGTTCGCGATGGATTGCCGCGCGAGATTCGTTGGCGGAACGTGCTGGCGACGTTCCGTCGCGCGCCGCCCGCCGGTGTCCCAACGGGCACACCGGTTCGCGTTGAGGCGCGAGACCTCGATAAAAGTCTTGCCGCCGTGTTGCGCGTGCTGGCGCTGCAACTGGTCGAGGTGCCGCGCGAGCCGGACACGCGGCGCCGCGAAGGCAACGGATCGCTGGAAATCAAGAACGGGCATCGCATCCTCCGTTTGCGCGGCAAGCCGTATGAGATCGGCTTCCAGCATGGCCGCTTGCTGGCGCCGAACATTCACAGATTGTGCGAGCGCATTGTCTATGGCGTCGGTTTTTACTACTCCATCGAGAAAGGCCAGTGGTTCCTCGATGAGGCGGCGAAACTGGTCGAACGCCAGCGGCCATTCATCGCGCCGGAGTATTTCGAGGAGATGCGCGGACTGGCCGACGGGGCCGGGCTGCCGGTGGCGCTGGCGCAGGCGGCGAACATTTTTCCGGAGTTTTTCCATTGCAGCGGCGTGGCCGTGTTCGGGAAAGCCACGCGCGATGGCAGGTTGTTTCACGCGCGCGTGCTTGATTACATGACCGAGGTCGGCCTCCAGGACGAAGCGGTGACAATGGCCGTCGAACGCGAAGGCGCGAGGCGGTTTGTCAATGTCAGTTACGCCGGGTTCATCGGCTCTGTCACGGGCATGAACGAGAAACAGGTGGCCATCGGCGAGATGGGCGGTCGCGGCGAAGGCGACTGGGATGGCACGCCGATGGCGCAACTGTTGCGCGGCGCGCTGGAGAACTGCGACACGTTGGAGGAGGCACTCGATTACATGCGACGGCGTCCGAGGACTTGCGAGTACTACTACGTGATCAGCGACGGCAAATCGCGCACTGCGCGCGGCGTGGCGGCCACGTCGAAAAAGTTCGAGGTGGTCAAGCCGGGCGAGGCGGTGCCGCTGTTGCCGGAACCGGTCGAGGACACGGTGCTGCTCAGCGCCGAAGACCGGTACACGGAACTGGTCGAACGCGTGCGCAACCTTCACGGGCAAATTGGCACGGAAGAAATGCAGCGCATCATCGCGCGCGGCGTGGCAATGAAATCGAACCTTCACAACGCGATCTTCGAGCCGCCGGCGTTGACGCTCTGGATCACACACGCTTCGCGTCACGAGCCGGCCTGCGACAAGCCGTACGTGAAATACACCTGGGACGAGTTGTTCCCGGACTCCGGGGGGGGGGACTCCGGGGGGGGACTCCGGTCAAACTCCGGGGACTCCGGGGTCAACTCTCGACAGTTGACAGGTAGGGATTGAGTCGGTAGTCTGCGGTGCATGGCCAGACCGATACGAGTGGAGTTTGAAGGCGCGGTTTATCATGTGACGGCGCGCGGCAATGAGCGGCGCGCCATTTTCTTTTCTGACGAGGATCGGGAGGTGTTTCTTGCGACGGTCGGGGAAATGGTGGCGCGGTTTGGCGTGCGTGTGATGGCGTATTGCCTGATGCCGAATCATTATCATTTGGTGGTGGGGACGCCGCGCGGGAATCTGTCGGCGGCGGCAGGTTGGTTGCAGTTGACGTACACGGCGCGGTTCAACGCGCGACATCGGCGGAGCGGGCATTTGTTTCAGGGGAGATTCAAGGCGCAGTTGGTGGAGGCAGACGAGTACGGGCAGTGGTTGGTGGAGTATGTGCATTTGAACCCGGTGCGTCCACGGCGCAAGAACGACGCGTTGGCGGCAGAACGCGCTGGAGAGTTGGATGGATACGAATGGAGCAGTCACCGGGATTACGCGGGGTTGCGCAGCAAGGCAACGGAGTGGTTGTGCTTGGATTGGTTGGTTTATTGGGGTAAGAAGAAGATCGCAGCGCAGGAAGCTTACCGTACGGAGATTGGCAGGTGGTTTGAAGGGGAGAAGACAAGTCCATGGGAGAGTTTGCGCGGGGGGTTGGTGTTGGGTGGGGAAATGCTGTGGAAAAAGGCGAAGGATCTAGTTTTGGAAAAACAGGGCGCAGATGAGGCGCTTTGGACAACGCAACAGGCAGCGGGAACATTGCGGGACCGAGTGCGACAGTTGGTGGCGGGAGAGACGGATGATCGAATGAAGATTTGGGCTCGCGTGAAACTTGGCGGAGAAAGATCCGTGGATGTGGCGCGAGCATTTGGCTATCGGAATCAGAGTGGAGTCGGTCAGGTGGTGAAACGGTTGGAGCAATACGCCAAGGAAGATGACGAACTGAGACTAAGAATGGAACATCTCAAAAATCAGGTGTGCAGTGTGTAGAGTTGACCCTCCGCTCCTCTCGCGGCGTACTTTTCTTGCGGCCTCCGCCATACTCGCCACGGCGTGGCGCGTGGCGCCGAGCGAGCGAATCACCATCGGCCTGATCGGCATCGGCGCGATGGGACGGGGGCACCTCGCGCTGCTGGCCGGGTATCCGTCGGTTCAACTCGTGGCGGTCTGCGACGTTGATCGCGTGCGCTGCGACGAAGCCAAACAGCGAGCGAATTGCGCTGGTTACAACGATTACCGCGAAGTGCTGGCGCGGCCGGATATTGACGCTGTGGTCATCGCCACGCCGGATCACTGGCACTCGTTGCAGTCCATCCACGCCGCGCAGGCCGGCAAGGATGTTTACTGCGAGAAACCGGTCTCGCTCACAATCCACGAAGGCCGGCAGATGGCGGACACGATGCGACGTTACGGTCGCGTGTTTCAAACCGGCACGCAGTATCGCTCGATGCGGACGATACACAAGATTTGCGAGTTCATCCGCGCCGGGAAACTTGGTCGCATCAAATCCGTGTTCACGATCTGGGCCAAGAGCGGTGACTCTTACGTGCCGGGCGATCCGGTGTTGCCCGCCGAGCCGGTGCCGGAGGGGCTTGATTGGGATTTGTGGGTCGGCCCGGCGGCGTGGCATCCGTACAACCATCGTTACCACCGCAACCCGGTGCCCGGCGTCGTGCCGTGGTCGTTCTGCGAAGCCTTTGGCGCCGCCGCGATCACCGGCTATCATTCACACGCGGCAGACGTGATTCAATACGCGCTCGGCATCGAGACTGGCGGCCCGGTGGAGATCATTCACCCGAGCAGCGGCCAATTTCCGACGTTGACCTGCCGGTACGCGAACGGTACGCGGCTGCATCTGGTCGAGAACTGGAACATGGTCCACAAACTTTACAACGTCGTTCCCGTTACCGCCCGCTTGGACGGTCTCTTCGGCGGCCTGTTCGTGGGTGAACGCGGCTGGATCACGACGATGTACGGCGGCGGGCCAATCCAAGGCGGCCCGGACGCCATTTTCGATGAACTCGAAATGGAACGCCGCGAGGTTGATGGTTCCAATAATCATCACACGAACTGGCTCGACTGCATCCGGACCCGGTCGCTGCCGAGCTCGCACGCCGAGATCGGCCACCGCTCCGCGTCGCTCGGCCACCTGACAGCCATCGCCTACAAACTCGGCCGGTCCCTGAAATGGGATCCGGTTGCCGAAACATTTCACGGGGACGATGAAGCCAACCGTCTCCGCTCCCGCGCCTACCGCGAACCTTGGAGGATCTGACCTTCGAATGACAGAAACCAAGATCACCCACCAAGCGATTCAGCCCATTGAGAGAGTCATCTTCACTGTGCGGGGCGAGAAGGTCATTTTTGGACTTCGACCTTGCTGCCATCTACGGCGTGCCGACCAAGGCGCGTAACCAAGCTGTGAAACGCAACGCCGGCCGGTTTCCACAGGACTTCTGCTTCACGCTCACAGCGGATGAATGCAAGCCATGCGGTGCCAGTTTGGCGCCGCATCCCAATCTATGCGGTCACAATTTGTGACCGCATTCAAGCGGAACATCCGGCACTTGCCGCAAGCATTTACCGAGCAGGGCGCGATCATGGCGGCGAATGTGTTGCGCAGTCCGTGCGTTCGTGAAACTGCGGCAGGAGCTTGGCCAGAATCGTCAATTCGCCGCGAAGCTGGCGGAACTGGAGAAAAAGCTGTCTGACCGGCTCGACCTGCAGGAGAAAGCCATGGTTCACCTGTTGCGCCAGATGCAAGACCTGCTGAACCCGCCACCGGAACCAGAGCCGGAGAAGAAACAAATCGGTTTCCAAGTTCGGGAGCGCGCCGCCCAGTATCGTGTCAAACGAGAATCCTGAGCAAGTTCGTACCCCCTCAGAGCGTTCTCAGTATCTTGCGAATACCGTCCGCCTTTTCCGTTACGGTCTTGATGAGGCCATCCAATTCACGGATCTGGCAGCGGAGTCGGTGATCCTGCGCTGCTTTGATCGGTTCGGCAGCCTTCAACGCAGCAGCTAGCTTCTGGATACCAAGATTGGAATGCGCATTTCTGTGCGGGCCGGGAAGGTGGAATAGACATTGTCATTTGCGGAGATCGAGAACAAAGCAAGCTGCTTTCCAAGCTGCTTTCCAAGGTAGTGGTGCTCGCAGAGTTCGACGGTAAGAATTACAAAGTGGGTCGGCAAACCGCAAACAAGTGAGGCCTTACTCATGGCCACGACCTGAAAATGTCTCCGGTTCGAACTGTACGTCCCGAATCAACTCCGGCTGTCCTAAAAGAGCTAAAGCGACTTGTTTAATCGCCTCTGACCTGCTGTTTCTTCAACCGTGCAACCTCACAAAGGCATTCCTCTGACTCTTCGACTTGGCCCAGTCTTGCCAGAATCTCCCCGCGAAGTGTCAATGTGTCCGTTAGATGTTCACGGTCACTCGGATCGCGTGTTTGGCTCTGTATGGAACGTTGGAGGGGGATTGCGTGTGTTATCGCCTCAAGTGCCTCATAGGAGCGCCCTAACTTGAAGAGGGTCTCCGCTTTGCAAAACTGGGTGTAAGCATAATCAGCCTTTGCAATATCCGTCTCGCCCGCAAGACTCTCCTCCCTCAGTTTGAGGGATTCTTCAAATGTGGCCAGTGCGGCATCCAAACGCCCCTGTCGGGTATACAATGATCCAAAGTTGATCCAAGTGCAGGCCATTTCTTCCTTCTGATCACAACTTGTAAAAGCTTCAAGGGCGGTCTCAAAACAGGCATGCGCCTCGCTGTGCCGGTCGAGACGCATGAGTGCGAGACCCTTGTTTCGCACAAAGACCGCAATATCGTGTGCATCCCAAACAAAACCATCGCCTCGCACATGTTGTTCACGAGATCGAATCGCCTCATCAAAGACCGGAATCGCTTCTTCCATCCGATTCAAATCCACCAACGCGCAAGCTTTGAAGTTCAAGGCTAACCCTAGGAAAACTCCACCCCATTCCCATTGGCTAAAGTGTGCATGGCAGAGCGCCGCGGCTTGGTTGTAACTGGCTAACGCTTCCTCCTCATGGCCAAGTTGATGAAACAGATGCCCTTTCTCATACAAATCTTCTATGCGCCTTGCCCAATCCCTCCAGTCTGGCGGCTCACTTGCATCCATTGATGTTTTTTTCTTCATGCGCCTTGCCGATCAATTTCCGGACCGTTGTCTTGTTCTTCTCCAAATACTTCTCCAGCCCCTTCTTCATCCCGACAAACACATCCGGATACACGAACCACGCCGTTCCCACCTGCACGGCACTCGCGCCGGCGAGGAGATACTCGACGACATCCTGCCACGTGGAAATGCCGCCGATGCCGATGATCGGCACCTTCCGGCTCCGACACTCCGGAGTCTTCGCGAAGCAATCCCAGACCATGCACAAGCCGACCGGCTTCACAGCAGGACCGGAGAGACCGGCGGAGACATTGGCGAAATAGGGTTTCTGGGCGCGAATATCAATCGCCACGCCGCGCAATGTGTTAATCATCGAAAGGGCGTCGGTGCCACCGGCGATGGCGGCGCGGGCGGCAACGGTGATGTCGGTGATGTTCGGCGTGAGCTTGGTGATAATCACCGTGTCCCCGGATTTCTTCTTTACGGCGCGAACGATTCGTTCAATCGCAACCGGGTCTATCCCAAAACTGACGCCGCCGTGCTTGATGTTCGGACAGGAAACGTTGATCTCCAGCCCGGCAACATCGGGCGCGCCTTCGAGTATGCGCGCGGCAAGCGCGCCGTATTCCTCAACGGTGTTGGCAGAGATGTTGACGATGATAGGGAGGCCGTATTGCCGGAGCTTTGGCATGTCTTCTTTCAGAAACCGGTCAGATCCTTTGTTCTGGAGGCCGATGGAGTTGAGAATACCGGCGCGCGTCTCGATGATGCGCGGTTCGGGGTTTCCCTGGCGTGGCGCAAGCGTGACTCCCTTGGTGACGAATGCGCCGAGCGTCTTCGCAATCGCAGCGCAGTTGCCGAGGCTCGCGAGTTCGTCGGCGCTGCCCGACGTGCCGGAGGCGGTCAGCAGCGGGGAGCGCAGCCGCAAGTTGCCGATGGTTGTTTCGAGTCGTTTGGGTTCCATACGATGTCCTTTGCGTCAAAAATGGGTCCGTCTTTGCAGACGCGAACGTAATCTTCCGAGCCGTCGGAGCGCCGGACTTTCTGGACGCACGAGAAACAGACGCCGATGCCGCAGCCCATTCGTTTCTCCATCAGCACCTTCAACGGCATACCGGCGCGCCGGCAGATGCCGTCCATCATCTCCATCATCCGGTTCGGGCCGCAGGTAAAGGCGATGGTGTTTGTCGGTTTGGAAATTGTATTCCGGTACTGTTCAGGCACCAAACCGCTAAACAAGTTTTCGCGCGAAATGGTGCGGACGCGACGCGGCATGGCGCGGTCGAATGAGAGGAAGATGTCGCGCGGCGGGACGCCGGCGGCGAGGAGGTCATCCACATAGACGTAGGCATCGCGCGGTTTTTCGCCGAACGTGGCGGCCAGTTCGTCGCGGTAACGGAGCGATTCGAGCGTGGCGATGCCGAGAAAGACTTTCAATCGGAACGAGTGGAACCGCAACGCCTCGATCAGCGTGATCAGCGGCGCCATGCCGACGCCACCGCCGATGACGTGGACTTCCTCGACTCCGGCGGCGCGGAGTTGGCGGACATCAAACGGCTGGCCGAGCGGACCAATCATGTGGACGCGGTCGCCGCGTTTCAGCCGCGTCATCATCGGTGTGCCGATGCCGTCCGGCAACACTTTGTAGAGCGCGTCGAAGTGGTCGGGCGTGGGCAGATGGAGGAACGGCGCAAGCGATGGCGGAAGCACAAGGCGTTTGAGGTAGTCTGACGGAAAACGCGGATGAAAATCCCGGCAGATGCCGAACGGGCGTTTGAGAAGCGGCTGCGGCGTCCAATCAACGGCGTCGTGCCAGGCGTTGCGACGCACGGCGCGCGCGCCGAACGGCGCGCGTTGCGGTTTCACGTCCATCATGAAGAACTGCGGCGCGCGAAAATCCCGGAGCGCGGGAGCCTTGAACGCGAGCTGGTAGTGCGCGTCGCCGACGGGCGTGTTGGAAAGGATTTCGGCGCTGAAGGAGGAGATGCCCGGTCGCGGCATTGAGGCTGTCCCTGCAAGTTCTTCCAGCGAGAGGAACAGAGCGCGCGGAAATTTGCCGGCGTTGGACGGGGCGCGGAGGCGTTCCATCGCGGCGTTGGTCGGCGCAATGACGACGGCGATGTGGCGGAAGGCGTTGCGGTCGCGCCGCTCGATGGCGGCGATCTCAGGGCTGGGGCCGGTAAAAAAGGAAATCCGCCGGCCGCGGCGAAACCAGTTGTCGCGGTCGAGAAGATTCTTGATCTGGGTCGGCAACACGCTCATTCTTCTAACGCGATTTGGCAAACAACACAAGTGCCTGCTATATTAGGCGCAGATGAACGCAGAAGTTCAAAAGCATGTGGAGTACGCGTCGGGTTATCTTGACTTGAAGATGCTCGAAGACGCGTTGCGCGAGACTGACGCCGCGCTGGCGCTGGATCCGCATCATCCGCGCGCGATAGCGATGAAGTCGGCAATCCTCTGGCACCAGAACCGGCTCCAGGAAGCCGAGCCGTTCATCGCGGAGTTGGCGGAAATGAACCCGCGCGACTCCGGCATCTGGGTCAACCTCGCGTACATCCGCCGGCGCGTGCATTCGCTGGACGCCGCCGTGGAAACGCTGCAACACGCGTTCGACGCGAACCCGAAGGACCCGCTGGCGCACTTCAACATGGCCTGCTATCGCGCCGTGCAAAACCGGCCCGAAGAAGCGTTGACGCTCCTGAAAAACGCCCTGTCGTTGGATCCGAAGCTGCGCGACCTGGCGAAGGCGGAACCGGATTTGGAAAATCTGCATCGCCTCCCGGACTTCCAGAAGTTGATCGGCAGCGCAGTCTGATCTCCTCTTACGCTGTTCCACTCCGTGTGCGGGCGTGAAATTCCTGGAGGGAATGCACTTTCAAGCCGCGGTCGCGCAGCGTCTTGATGCCCATGACGGCGGCCTTGGCGCTGGCCAGCGTGGTCATGATCGAAATGCGGTGCATCACGGCTGCCGTGCGAATCTTCACCTCGTCGGCGCGCGGCGTCTGGCCGGAAGGGGTGTTGATGATCATCTGGAGTTCGCCGTTCTTGATCAGGTCGAGAACGTTGGGCCGGCCTTCCTGGACTTTGAAAAGCCGTTGCACCTTCAGCCCGTCGGTTTCGAGCGCCTGCGCCGTGCCGTTGGTCGCGCACAATTCAAATCCGAGGGCGACGAGGTCCCTGGCGATCTTCACGGCGCGCGGTTTGTCGGAGTCGCGCACGCTGAAGAACACCTTGCCGGACATCGGCAACGCCGGCTGGGCGGCCATTTGCGATTTCGCGTAGGCCATGCCCCAGTCGCGTCCGATGCCCATCACCTCGCCGGTGGAGCGCATTTCGGGGCCGAGCAGGATGTCCTGGCCGGGGAACTTGCTGAACGGGAACACGGATTCCTTGACGCAGAAATATTTCGGCCAGATTTCCCCGGTGAAGCCGAGTTCGACCAGTGTTTTGCCGGTCATCACTTTCGCCGCGAGCTTCGCCAGCGGACGGCCAATCGCCTTGCTGACAAACGGCACGGTGCGCGATGCGCGCGGGTTGACTTCGAGCACCCACACGTCCTTGCCCTTGACGGCGAACTGCACATTCATCAAGCCAGCCACTTTCAGTTCGCGCGCCATCGCGTGCGTGTACTGGCGCATGGTTTCGATCACGTCCTTGTCGAGCGAGTGCGGCGGCAACACCATCGCCGCGTCGCCGCTGTGACAGCCGGCAAACTCGATGTGCTCCAGAAACGCGCCGATCACGATGGTCTCGCCCCCGATGCCGATGTCAGCGATGCAATCCACGTCCACTTCAATCGCTTCTTCGAGGAACTTGTCCACGAGCACCGGCCGCTCCGGTGACGCCTCGACGGCGTGGCGCATGTAGTAGCGGAGTTCCTCGTCGGCATAGACGATCTGCATGGCGCGACCGCCGAGCACGAACGACGGGCGCACCAGCACCGGGTACCCGACCTTCTTCGCGGCGGCGAGCGCCTCGTCTTCATTGGTGGAGAGGCCGTTGGGCGGCTGCGGGATGCGAAGTTTGTCGAGCATCGCCGCGAACAGTTTCCGGTCCTCGGCGATCTCGATGCTCTGCGGGGAGGTGCCGATGATGTTGACGCCGTTTTTCTGGAGGCCGAGCGCCAGGTTCAACGGCGTCTGGCCGCCAAACTGCGCAATCGCGCCCCAGCAACCTTCCCGCTCGTAGATGTGAAGCACATCTTCCAGCGTGAGCGGCTCGAAAAACAATTTGTCCGACGTGTCGTAGTCGGTCGAAACAGTTTCCGGGTTCGAGTTGACCATGATGGAATCGAATCCAAGTTCTCTCATCGCAAACGCCGCGTGGACGCAGCAGTAGTCGAACTCGATGCCCTGCCCGATCCGGTTCGGGCCGCCGCCCAGGATCATGACTTTTTTCTTGTCGGTCTTGCGGACCTCGTCGTCACCCGTGTCGTAGGTGGAATAATAATATGGTGTGTACGCCTCGAACTCCGCCGCGCATGTGTCCACGAGCCGGTAACTCGGCAACATTTTTCGTTTTTTTCGCAGCGCGCGCACGGAATCCTCAGTCGAGCCTGTCAACGTAGCCAGTTGCCGGTCAGAGAAACCAAGCGACTTCGCTATTGGCAATAATCCGTTCTCGATTCCCTCAGCGACCACACGGTCTTCTGTCTCGACAATCTCCTTGATCTGCTGGAGGAACCACGGGTCAATCTTGGAGAGCTTGTGGATTTCGTCGAGCGTGAAACCGGCGCGAATGGCGTGACGGATGTAGAAAATGCGCTCGGCACATGGCGTGATGAGTTTGCGCTCGATCTCGTCGCGGTCGCGAATCTCACGCGCACCGCCCCACCGGCCACCATACAAACCGGAAACGCCGATTTCGAGACCGCGCAAAGCCTTTTGCAGACTCTCCTTGAACGTCCGCCCGATCGCCATCACTTCACCGACCGATTTCATCTGCGTCGTCAACGTCGGATCCGCCTGCGGGAATTTCTCAAACGCGAACCTCGGGATCTTGGTAACGACGTAGTCAATCGACGGCTCGAAGCAGGCCGGCGTGGACTTGGTGATGTCGTTGGGGATTTCGTCGAGCGTGTAGCCGATGGCCAGCTTGGCGGCGATCTTCGCAATCGGAAACCCGGTCGCCTTCGATGCGAGCGCGCTCGAGCGGCTGACGCGCGGGTTCATCTCGATGATGACCATCCGCCCGTTTTCAGGGTTCACGCCAAATTGGATGTTGCTCCCGCCGGTCTCGACGCCGATCTCGCGGATGCAGGCAAAGCTGGCATCGCGCATGATCTGCCATTCCTTGTCGGTCAACGTCTGGACCGGCGCGACCGTGATTGAGTCGCCGGTATGGACGCCCATCGGGTCGAGGTTCTCGATGGAGCAGACGATGACGCAGTTGTCGTTCTTGTCGCGCATCACCTCGGTCTCGAACTCCTTCCAGCCGATGAGCGATTCCTCGACGAGGATCTCCGTGACCGGTGACGCTTCGAGGCCCTTCTGCGCCATCGCGTCGAACTCCTCCCGGTTGTACGCGATGCCGCCGCCGGTGCCGCCGAGCGTGTACGCGGGGCGAATGATGACCGGGAACCGCCCGATCTTTTTCGAGATCGCGCGCGCCTCCTCCAAATGGTGCGCCACGCCGCTGAGCGGCAAATCGAGGCCGATCTTGAGCATCGCCTCCTTGAACTTCAACCGGTCCTCGCCTTTCTCAATCGCCTCGGCCTTCGCGCCGATCATCTCAACGCCGTGTTTCTGCAACACGCCCTTGCGCCACAACGCCATCGCCGTGTTCAACCCGGTCTGGCCGCCGAGCGTCGGCAGCAACGCATCCGGTTGTTCCTTCTCGATGATCTTCTCGACCGCCTCCGGCGTGACCGGCTCGATGTAGGTCGCGTCGGCAAACTCCGGGTCGGTCATGATCGTGGCCGGGTTGGAGTTCACGAGCACGACCTTGTAGCCTTCCTCGCGCAACGCCTTGCAGGCTTGCGTGCCGGAATAGTCAAATTCACACGCCTGCCCGATGACGATCGGGCCGGCGCCGATGATGAGAACCTTTTGGATGTCGGTTCGCTTGGGCATACCGGGGCGGGAAACTACACCAACCGGTGTCAACTGACGAACAATTTATTGGTGGCAAACTGCGGGTCGCAGGTCAGGTTGACGCCCAGACGGCGCAGGCCGGCCTCGTCGCCGGGCGTCGGCAGATGAGTGAGATGAACTTCGCAACCAGTCAGCGCGGGCAACTGCTCCATCGCCGTCCGAGCGACCGGGTTGGTCGTCGAACTGATGCTCAGCGCGATGAACGTCTCCTCCAAATCAAGGCTGATGGTCTTGCGATGAAGAATGTCCTTCTTCAGATTGGCCACCGCCTCGACAATGATCGGGCTGAGCAGGTGCAAATGATGCGGGATGCCGGACAAATGCTTGATGGCGTTAAGCACCATGCTCGGCGTGGCGTGCAGCAGCGGCGAATTACAGCCGGTCACGACCTTCCCGTCAGGCAACTGGATCGCCGCGCCGCAATAGACGCCAAAGCTGCCCTTGTCAGGCTGGCCCTCAGCGATCGCCGCCACGTGCCGCGCGGCCGGAACCACCGGACGGTCATCGGGTCGGATGGCAAACTCCTCCATCAACCGCTCGATGCGCTGGACCGGTTCATGGTCGAGCGTGCCCACCGCGTATTCGCACTGGTAACGGAAATACCGGCGCAACATCTCCTGTTTCCCGGCCGCCGCCGCGCCGTCGTCGTTGATGATGGCGAACCCAGCGCGGTTGACCCCCATGTCGGTTGGCGATTGGTAGAAATCCGCCGAGCCAGTGATGCGGCCCAGGATGCGGCGCAAGACCGGGAACGCCTCGACGTCGCGGTTGTAATTGATCGCCGTCTGCCCGTAGGCTTCGAGGTGGAACGGGTCAATCATGTTGACGTCCTTCAGCTCCGCCGTCGCGGCCTCGTACGCGGCGTTGACCGGGTGGCGCAACGGCAGGCTCCAGATCGGGAACGTCTCAAACTTCGCATACCCGGCGTGAACGCCGCGTTTGTGTTCGTGATAGACTTGCGAGAGGCAGGTTGCCAGTTTCCCGCTGTTCGGCCCCGGCGCCGTCACCACCACCAGCGGACGAGTCGTTTCGATGTGGGGATTGCCGCCGAACCCTTGCTCGCCGACAATCCGTTCCACATCCGTCGGATAACCGGCAATCGGCCCGTGCGTATAGACGCGCACGCCCCGCCGCTCCAGCTTCGTCTTGAACCCGGCGGCCCCCGGTTGCCCCGTGAACCGCGTGATGACCACCGCCGACACGTCGAGTCCCCAGTCGCGCAGATCGTCAATCAACTTGAACGCGTCCGCGTCGTAGGTGATTCCGAAGTCCGCGCGCATCTTGCGGCTCTCGATGTCGCCCGCGTAGATGCAAAGGATGATCTCGGCCTTGTCGCGGAGCTTCTGCAGCAGGCGCATCTTCACGTTGGGGTCGAATCCCGGCAACACCCGCGAGGCGTGCAGGTCGAACACGATCTTGCCGCCAAATTCGAGATACAATTTGTTGTCGAACCGCCCGACACGGTCCAGGATGGCCGCGGTTTGCTCGGCCAGGTATTTCTCATTGTCAAAGCAGGGCGAATTGGTTTTGCCGGTCATGCTGATTTCTTCCTTCCAGTGTCGCGCACTATAATCGCTTGCCTGCGCCGGAAGCACGCACGTTTTTCATCCCTGTTTTTCATCCACTTTGATATCGCTCATTATACTGAAACAATTGTTGCGCGCTTATCAGCAATTATCGGTTGCCCCACGCGACCCGTCATGGTAGAGAGAAAAGCGAGGTGCACGATGAGACTGGAGTGCGAAATCGCGTTGGAGTTTTTCTTTTGGGGGCTGGAAGTGTTTTCGCGGCGCGACTGCGGCCTGATCCTCGCCGGCTTCCGCGACACGCCCGGCGGACGCAACCTCGACCAGTTGCTGGACCGTTGGCGCCAACAGCAACTCGTCTCGCGACACGGTCGCGGACGAAACGCCCACTTCACAATCACCGAACGCGGCCGGGCGCGCGTACGGGTGTTCGACCCGAACCGGCATTGGACGAAACCATGGGACGGCAAGTGGCGGGTGTTCAGCTTCGACCTGCCGACCGACCGTCGCAAGGATCGCACCCGTCTTTGGCGGGCGCTGCACAACGCGAAGCTCGGCTGTTTGCAATACAGCGTGTGGGTTTGGCCTCACGAAGTGGAGCCGTTGTTGCGCGAGACGATCCAAGCGCAGGGAATACCGGAATGCTTCTGCGGGTTTGAGGCCAGCCGTCTGTTTCTGTGCGATGACGCCGAGGTGGTGGTCACGGCATGGGACTTCAAAGAGATCGGACGGCGACACACCACCTACCTCCGTCATCTCGTGGCCAACCCGTCCTCCGTCAAACGGGCGCGCGACCTGACCGAACTCGCCCGCCTCGCGCGCATCGAACGCGAGGCGTACCAATACGCGTTCTCACTCGATCCGCTGTTGCCGCGCGAACTCTGGCCCAGGTCCTACAGTGGCGCGGATGTGGAAGAACGCCACCAAACATTCCGCGCGATGCTCCGTCGTCGGCTGCTCGACCTGCACACCCCTTCCTAATACTTCGCTCATTTCACTGAAACAATTGTTGCAGTGAAATGAGCGAAAGAGGACAGACTGGTTGGGCGGGCGTGGAATGGGAAGGCGGTTGGGGTCTGGCGTGGTTATTGAATGGCGGTGTGGTAGGTCTGGAGGGATTTGACACCGGCATGACCGGCGCGCTCGGCTTCGATGCCGCGCACGCTCGCCAAGGCAGCCGCCAACGTGGTCATGTACGGCACCTTGTGCTTGATGGCGGTCTTGCGGATGTACGAATCGTCCGTGCGACTGCGCTTGCCGGCAGGGGTGTTGATCAGCAACTGGATCTCTTTGTTCGTGATCGCGTCGGTGATGTTGGGGCGACCCTCGTACTGCTTGCGGATATGCGTGCTGGCAATACCGTGGTCGGTCAGGAACTTTTGTGTGCCCTCGGTGGCCAGGATCTTGAAGCCGAGTTTGTCGAAGCCCTTCGCGATTTCGACCAACTGCTTGTTCTTTTCGACCGTCGTGATGAGGACGGTGCCGGAGGTCGGCAAGGACGGCTTGGCGGCTTCTTCGGCTTTGAAGAAGGCCATGCCGAAGGTGTCGGCGAGGCCGAGCACTTCGCCGGTGGAACGCATTTCGGGGCCGAGCACCGGGTCCACTTCGGGATACATGTTGAAGGGGAACACCGATTCCTTGACGCCAAAGTGCTTCGGCGACTTCTGTTTCAGGTTCAGGTCCTTGAGCTTCGCGCCGAGCATCAATTGCGTGGCGGACCGGGCCATGCTGAACCCGCATACTTTCGACACGATCGGCACGGTGCGGGAGGCGCGCGGATTAGCTTCGAGCACGTACACCTTGTCGTTCTCGATGGCGTATTGGATATTCATCAGGCCGACGACCTTCAACTCGCGCGCGATGCGGCGCGTGTATTCGTTGATGGTCTCGATGTGCTTCTTCGGAATCGTGACCGGCGGAATGACGCAGGCGGAGTCACCGGAATGGATGCCGGCAAGCTCGATGTGTTCCATCACGGCGGGCACGAAGACGTCGTTGCCGTCAGCGAGCGCGTCGGCTTCGCATTCGAGGGCTTCTTGGAGGAACCGGTCAATCAGGATCGGCCGGTCGGGCGTGACGTCCACGGCGGCGGCCATGTATTCGCGGAGCATCGGTTCGTCTTGGACGACTTCCATGCCGCGTCCGCCGAGCACGAACGACGGGCGCACCATCAACGGATAGCCGATCTTGTTGGCGACAGCGACGGCTTCGTCAATCGTCGTGGCCATGCCGGACTCGGGCATCGGGATGCCGAGTTTCTCCATCATCTTGCGGAACAGGTCGCGGTCTTCGGCGGCGGCGATGGTCTCGACGGTCGTGCCGAGAATTTTCACACCGGCCTCCTGCAACTCGGCGGCGATGTTCAGTGGCGTCTGGCCGCCGAACTGGCAGATGACGCCTTCCGGTTTTTCCTTCTCGTAGATGGCGAGAACGTCCTCGACGGTGAGCGGCTCGAAATAGAGTTTGTCGGACGTGTCGTAGTCGGTCGAGACGGTTTCGGGGTTGCAGTTGACCATGATCGTCTCGATGCCCTGCTCTTTGAGCATGAACGCGGCGTGACAGCAGCAGTAGTCGAACTCGATGCCTTGGCCGATGCGGTTCGGGCCGCCGCCGAGGATCATGACTTTGCGTTTCTTGCTGACCGGCGCCTGGTCGGGCGCGTTGTAGGTCGAATAGTAGTACGCGGCGTTCTCGACACCGCTGACCGGCACGGCATGCCAACCGGCCACGACGCCGAGCTTGCGGCGTTGGTCGCGGATCGTCTTCTCCGGCACGCTGAGAATCTTCGCGAGATACTTGTCGGCGAACCCATCCTTCTTGGCTTGGACGAGCAGCTTGTCCGGTAACGCCTTGCCTTTGTGCTTGAGGATTTGCTCTTCGAGTTCGACCAGTTCCTTCATCTGCTGGATGAAATACGGTTTGATGAAGGTGAGCTTGTACAACTCCTCGACGTCCGCGCCTTTGCGGAGCGCCTCGTACATGATGAACTGGCGTTCGCTCGTTGCCTGGCAGAGCAGGCTCATCAACTCCGGCAGGCTCTTCTTGTTGAAGTCCTTCGCGAACCCCAGCCCGTGCCGGCCGGTTTCGAGCGAGCGGATCGCTTTCTGGAACGCTTCCTTGTAATTCTTGCCGATGCTCATCGCCTCGCCGACGGCGCGCATCTGCGTGCCGAGCTTGTCAATCGAGCCTTTGAACTTCTCAAACGCCCACCGGGCAAACTTGATCACGACGTAATCGCCCGACGGCGTGTACTTCTCCAACGTGCCGTCGCGCCAATACGTGATCTCGTCCATCGTGTGCCCTGCCGCCAGCAACGTCGAAACGCGCGCGATCGGAAAGCCGGTCGCCTTCGACGCGAGCGCCGACGAACGCGACGTGCGCGGGTTGATCTCAATGATGACCACCCGGCCCGTCTTCGGGTCGTGGGCGAACTGGATGTTCGTGCCACCGATGACGCCGATAGCCTCGACAATGTCGTACGACCATTTCTGCAATTTCTTCTGGAGCTTCGGATCAATCGTCAACATCGGCGCGGCGCAGAACGAGTCACCGGTATGCACGCCCATCGCGTCAATGTTCTCGATGAAACAAACCGTGATCATCTGATTCTTCGAGTCGCGGACGACCTCGAGTTCGAGTTCTTCCCAGCCGAGCACTGATTCCTCGATGAGAAGTTGTCCGATCAAACTCGCCGTGATGCCGCGGGCCGCGACCACGCGGAGTTCCTCGACGTTGAACACCATCCCGCCGCCGGTGCCGCCCATCGTGTACGCGGGACGAATCACCACCGGGTAGCCGAGCTTTGCCGCGACAGCCTCCGCTTCCTCGACCGTGTAGGCGAGATCGCTCTGCGGCAGGTCAATGCCGAGCTTCTTCATCGTCTCCTTGAACGCCAGCCGGTCCTCGCCGCGCTCGATGGCGTCGGCCTGCACGCCGATGATCTGGACGTTGTACTTGGCGAGCACGCCGGCCTTGTTCAACTCCGAGGAAAGATTCAGTCCCGTCTGGCCGCCGAGATTTGGCAGCAATGCGTCCGGGCGTTCCTTCTCGATGATTTGCGTGAGCCGTTCGAGGTTGAGCGGCTCGATGTAAGTGGCGTCGGCCATGCCGGGATCGGTCATGATCGTGGCGGGATTGGAATTCACGAGCACGATTTGGTAGCCGAGACTCTTGAGTGCTTTGCACGCCTGAGTGCCGGAATAGTCAAACTCGCAAGCTTGACCGATGACGATGGGGCCGCTTCCAATGATAAGGACCTTGTGGATATCAGTTCGTTTAGCCATAGTATTGGAGGCGGACTCTATGATAGAGACAGCTTCCATTCAATCCTGATTTTGGTAATCTTTGCACGGAACAAATCGCAGTTTTCGGTGTCGGAAGCATGGAGATCATATTATGAAACACGCCATTCTTTGCCTGAGTTTTCTCGCCGCCATCGTCGCCGGGTCGCGCGATGCGCAATGGAAAAAAGTTGACGACGCCGTCAACAAAGGACTGCCCAAGACCGCCATCGAGGAACTGGAGCCTATTATCAAAGGCGCGCTCGCCGACAAAGCTTGGGCCGAGGCTATCAAGGCCATCGGCAGGAAAATCGCCCTCGAAGGCAACATCCAAGGCAACAAGCCCGAAGAAAAAATCTTCCGCCTTCAAGACGAAATCGCCAAGTACCCGGCCGAGATGAAGCCCGCGTTGGAAGCGATCCTTGCGCATTGGTACTGGCAGTATTTCCAACACAACCGCTGGCGTTTCATGCAACGCACCCAGACTGCCGCCGCACCGGGGCCGGACATCCAGACGTGGGACCTCGCCCGCATCCTCGCCGAGATTGACAAACATTTCACCGCCGCGCTCGCCCACGAGAAAGTCCTCAAGGCCACGCCCGTCACCGACTACAACGACCTCCTCACCAAAGGCAGCGTGCCCGACAGTTATCGTCCGACGATGTTCGATTTCCTCGCCTACGAAGCGCTCCAGTTCTACCAAGCCGGCGAACACGGCGCGACCAAGGCCGAGGACGAGTTTGAACTCGACGCCGCCAGCCCGATCTTCGCCGACGCCGACGAGTTCATGAATTGGAACACGGCAGACTCCAAAGCAATCTCGCTTTACCAGAACTTGCTGCGGTTCCATCAGGCCGATGCCGACCGCTCGGCGTTCTACGACGCCGACCTCGCGCGTCTCATCTACGGCCACAACAAAGCTGTCGGCGAGAATAAGAATGACCGCTACAAAGCCGCTCTCCAGCGTTTCATTGAAGCCACCGCCAAGCACGAAGTCTTCGCCCGCGCCCTCGCCGCGCTGGCCACACAAATCAACCAAGACGGCGATCCCGTCAAAGCCCGCGAGCTGGCCCAGCGCGGCCTCGACGCCTTCCCGAATTCCGCCGGCGGCACGATGTGTTTCAATCTCATCCAGCAGATCGAAGCGAAGTCAGCCCATCTCGACACCGAGCGCGTCTGGAACGAGCCGTGGCCGACGCTCAATGTCGCCTACCGCAACATCACGAAAGTCTATTTCCGCGCCGTGCCGGCGGATTTTGAGGATTACATCAAGCGGACGCGCTGGGGTTTCGGCGGCTTCGACGACAACCAGCGCAAACAACTCCTCGCCGCCACGCCGGTGCTCGAATGGAACGCCGACCTGCCGCCGACAAAGGACTACAAACAACGCACCGAGAAACTTCCCGCGCCGACGAAGCTGAAACCGGGTTTCTATTTTATCGTTGCCAGCCACGACCATAATTTCAGCGAGAGGGAAAACATGGTCAGCGTCGCCGCCGTCTGGGTCAGCGACCTCGCGCTCGTTGTCCAACTCCGTAACGACAACAAACCGCACAGCGGCTTCGTTCTCAAATCCAACAGCGGCACGCCCGTCGCCGGCGCGACCGTCCGCATCTGGCAGCGCGACCGCGAAGGCTGGTTCAAACCCGTCGAGCCGGCCAGGACCGACGAGAACGGCCGGTTCGAATTCTCGATCAAGAACCAGAACATCATCGTGCTTGCCGAGCACAAAGGCCAGGCCGTTTCCAGCAACCGCGAGTTCTGGGGCCAGGGCAACCGCGACCGGAACAAAACCGGAACACAGACCGTCTTCTTCACCGACCGCGCGCTCTATCGCCCCGGCCAGACCATTTACTTCAAGGGCATTCATCTCCGCTACGACCGCGGCGCGGCCAACTATGAAACCGTTGCCGGGCAGAAGCTGACCGTGACCTTCCGCGACCCGAACAACAAGGAAATCGCCAAAGCCGATCTCGCGTGTAATGACTACGGCGCGTTCAGCGGCAGTTTCACTGCGCCGCGCGACCGGGTCATGGGTCGTATGAGTCTTATCGGTCCTAATGGCTCCTCCACGTTCAATGTCGAGGAATACAAACGCCCGAAGTTCCAAGTCGAACTCGCCAAGCCGACCGAGGCCGCGAAACTCGCCGCGACGGTGAATCTCACCGGCAAAGCGACCGCCTACACCGGTGCAGCCATCGGCGGCGCGAAAGTCAAATGGCGCGTCAGCCGCGGCGTGCAGTTCCCGTACTGGTGCTGGTGGTGGCAACCACCCGCCGTCAAAGCCATCGCCCACGGCACCGCCGTCACCGAGGCCGACGGCACGTTCAAGATCGCGTTCACCGCCGAGCCGGACCGCAGCGTGCCGGAGAAGAACGAACCCGTCTTCGTCTTCACGATCAACGCCGACGTAACCGACACCACCGGCGAAACGCGTTCCGACCAGCAGTCCGTGCGCGCCGCGTACACGGCGTTGCAGGCGTTGCTCGTGGCGGACAACTGGCAGCAGCCGGACAAACCGGTCGAGTTCACCGTCGAAACGAAGTCGCTCGACGGCGTGGCGCAGCCGGCGACCGGCACGCTCACGCTGTACGCGCTCAAACAACCGGCGAAGGTCGAGCGCGCCGCGTTGCAGCGCGAATACTGGTGGTGGGGCGGCGAAGAACCGAAAACCGATCTGTCGAACCCCGATTCGTGGGAACTCGGCAAGGCCGTTGCCGAACAGGAGTTCAAGACCGACGCCGCCACCGGCAAGACGCTGGTCAATTTGAAATTGAAGGCGGGGATTTACCGCGCGTCGCTGGAGACGAAGGACCGGTTTGGCAAGAAGGTCACGGCACGATTGACGGTGCAGGTCGTTGACCCGCGCGAGCGGCACTACCCGGTCAAGATCGCGAATCGGTTCGCCGCGCCGAAATGGTCGGTCGAGCCGGGCGACAAGTTCACCGCGCTCTGGGGCACCGGCTACGACACGGGCCGGGCGTTCGTCGAATTGGAGTGCGAAGGCAAACCGTTGAAGAGCTACTGGACCGTCAGCAACCGGACACAGGAACTCATCGAGCAGCCCGTCACCGAAGAGATGCGCGGCGGGTTCACGCTGCGCGTCACTTACGTCCGCGAGAACCGCGCTTACCTCAACGAGAGTGTCGTGCAGGTGCCGTGGTCGAACAAGACTCTCACTGTGAAATGGGAAAGCTTCCGCTCCAAACTCATGCCCGGCCAGAAAGAGACGTGGACCGCCGTAATCACCAAGGGCCTTGTAGGCCGCGTGACCCCACGCGGCGCCGGGGGAAACGCCGCGTCAGGTGACGCGGCCTACAACCCGGAACGTGCCGCCGCCGAGATGGTCGCGGCGCTCTACGACGCTTCGCTCGACCAGTATTTGCCGCACAACTGGCCGCGGGCGTTCAACGTGTTTCGGCACGAGTTTGACCGGGTCAACGCCGAGTTCCAGAACGCCAAGCTCGATTTCCAGCACATCCAAGGCTGGTGGCAGACGCCGCATCGCAGCGTGGATTGGCGTTACCGCGCATTCCCGCCCGACATCATCGCCAACCTCTGGGGCTACGGTTACTTCGGCCGCAGAATGGCAAAAGGCGAACTGTCGGTGTACGCCGTGGATGCAGCGGCGGAGAGCCGGCCCGCGCTCGCGGGGACACCCGCACCGGTACCAGCTTCTGCGACGGCGCTAGATGCGTTTAGCTTCGTGGCGGCACAAAAACTTGCCAAAGACAAAAACGAAGCCGGAGTCGGCGGCGGCGTCGCGACCGCGCCCGACCTCAGCAAAGTCACTGCGCGCAAAAACCTCAACGAGACCGCGTTCTTCTTCCCGCACCTGCTCGCCGGCGACGATGGCGTCGTGAAGATGGTGTTTACGATGCCGGAGGCGTTGACCGAATGGAAGTTCCTCGGCTTCGCCCACGACAAACAACTCCGCGCCGGGTTCCTTACCGACAAGACGGTGACGGCGAAAGACCTGATGGTCGAGTCGAACCCGCCGCGGTTTGTGCGCGAAGGCGACGCGATCGAGTTCACGGTCAAAGTCAGCAACCAGACCGACAAACCGCAGACCGGCAAAGTCAGACTCACGTTCGCCGATGCCGCGACGCTCAAGCCCGTTGACGACGCGCTCGGCAACCGCGCGACCGAACAGAGCTTCGACGTGCCCGCCAAACAATCGCGCAGCTACTCGTGGCGCATCGCCGTGCCCGACGGCATGGGTTTCCTCACCTACAAAGCTGTCGGTGCGACTACAGCAGCCAGCGACGGCGAAGAAGGTTTCTTACCGGTGCTGAGCCGGCGGATTCTCGTCACCGAATCGTTGCCGTTGCCGATCCGCGGTAAGGTAACGAAGCAGTTCGAGTTCAAGAAATTGCTGGAGTCCGGTAAATCCAACACTCTTCGTAATCAGTCGTTGACGGTACAGATGGTCTCGCAGCCGGCGTGGTACGCGGTGATGGCGTTGCCGTACCTGATGGAGTACCCCTACGAGTGCAGCGAGCAAATCTTCAACCGGCTCTACGCCAACGCGCTCGCCCGCCACATCGCCAACTCCGACCCGAAGATCCGCCGTATCTTCGATCTCTGGAAAGGCACGCCCGCGCTCGACAGTCCTCTGGAAAAGAACCAGGACCTGAAATCGGTGATGCTCGAAGAAACGCCGTGGCTCCGTCAGGCGATGAAGGAAAGCCAGGCACGCAAGAACGTCGGCATTCTTTTCGACGCCAACCGGCTCGACGAAGAATCCGCGCGCACACTGCGGAAGCTCACCGAGATGCAGTTGAGCGAAGGTCTCTGGCCGTGGTTCCCCGGCGGCCGGCCGAGTGAATACATCAGCCTCTACATCACGACCGGCTTTGGGCGTTTGCGTCATCTGAGCGTGGAGGTTGACGTGAAACCCGCCATCAAATCGCTCACCGCGCTCGACGCATGGATGGACAACCACTACCGGCGCATCATCAACAAAGACTTGTACGTGCCGAGCTACACCGACGCGTTCTATCTCTACGGTCGCAGCTTCTTCCTCAAGGACAAGCCCGTCGCCAAGCAGCATCAAGAAGCGGTGGACTTCTTCCTGCGCCAGTCGCGCAAGTTCTGGTTGAAGGTGAACTGCCGGCAGTCGCAGGCGCATCTGGCCATCGCGTTGCAGCGGTTCGGCGACAAGCAGACGCCGCAGGACATCCTGAAGTCCATCAAGGAACGCAGCGTCAGCACCGAGGAACTCGGCATGTTCTGGCGCGAACTCGAACTGAGTTGGTGGTGGTATCGCGCACCGATCGAGACGCAGGCGATGATGATCGAGATGTTCGCCGAGGTCGCGAACGACGCGCAAGCCGTGGACGATTGCCAAGTCTGGCTTTTGAAACAGAAACAGACGCAGGACTGGAAGACGACCAAAGCCACTGCCGACGCTGTCTATGCGCTGTTGCTGCGCGGCTCGAACAAGCTCGCCAGCGACGCGCTCGTCGAAGTCGCGCTCGCCGGCGATTGGATCAAGCCGGAGAAAGTCGAAGCGGGCACCGGTTTCTACGAGCAGCGTTTCCTCCGCACCGAGATCAAACCCGCGATGGGCGCTGTCACGGTGAAGAAGGTGGACGAAGGTGTCAGTTGGGGCAGCGTCCACTGGCAGTATCTCGAAGACATGACCAAGGTCACGCCACACGAAGGCACGCCGTTGAAACTGAAGAAGACCCTTTGGATCAAGGATACGACCAAGAAAGGCCAAGTGTTGAAGCCCGTGACCGGCGCGTTGTCAGTCGGCGATGAGTTGGTCGTGCGGATCGAGCTGCGGACTGACCGCGACATGGAATACGTCCACATGAAAGACCAGCGCGGCAGCGGCACCGAGCCGGTGAATGTGCTGAGCCACTACAAGTATCAGGACGGCCTCGCCTACTACGAGAGCACCCGCGACACTGCGAGCCACTTCTTCATAGATTACCTGCCGAAGGGCGTCTATGTGTTCGAGTACTCGACGCGCGTCCAACTCAAAGGCAAGTACCAGACCGGCATCGCCGAGATCCAGTGCATGTACGCCCCCGAATTCAACAGCCACAGCGAGAGCTTCACCCTGGAGGTCAAGTAGCCAACCGGGCCGTGCCCGCGTCATTACACTGCTCGCCCGCCCTCCTGTCCCAGTTGTCCAATTTCCGTTTTGACTGAAACAATTGTTCCATGATAAACGGTAATTGGCTTGCAGAGCACTGGATGAATAAACATGCGGAGGACTGAACCATGAGATTGGAGATCGAGATCGCGCTGGAGTTTTTTCTGTGGGGGCTGGAGGTGTTCTCGCGGCGGGATTGCGGATTGATCCTGGCGGGCTTCCGTTCCTGCAGCAGCGACCGGGAACTCGACCGGCTGCTGGATCGCTGGCGGCAACAACGCCTCGTGCAGCAGCGCGGACGCGGAAAGACGGCGCACTTCAGCATCACCGACGCGGGACGGAAACGTCTGCCGGTGTGGGAACCGGGGCGAAACTGGGATTTGGCGTGGGACGGCAAATGGCGCGTGTTCAGCTTCGATCTGCCCACCTCGCGGCGACGGGACCGCAGCAACCTGTGGCGCGCGTTGCGAGCCGCCAAATTCGGCCTGTTACAGCGCAGCGTGTGGGTCTGGCCGCACGAGGTCGAGCCAGTCCTGAAAGACATCATCCAAGCACGCGGGATTCCCGAATGTTTCTGCGGATTTGAAGTCAGCCGTCTGTTTCTTTGCGACGACAAGGAACTGGTCGTCACCGCCTGGGACTTTGACGAGATCAACCGCCAGCATCAAGGCTATCTCCAGCATGCAGTGGCCAACACCGCTTCGCTCAATCGAGCCGCCAACCTCCAAGAACTGGCCCGCGTCGCGCGAATCGAGCGAGACGCCTACCAGTACGCCTTCTCATTTGACCCGTTGTTGCCGCGTGCCCTCTGGCCAAAATCCTATCGCGGCCCTGCTGTTGAAGAGCGGCACGCCGCATTTCGCGCCTGTCTGCGTCGTCGCCTCCGCGAACTTACCCGCGTCTAGATTTTCCGTTTTGGTTGAAACAATTGTTTCACGTAAAACGTGGAAATCGGATGGGGGAGATTGACGGGAAAACGTGCGGTTTATGCGGGTGGGGAACCGGTTGTTTTCAGCGCCGCCACGGTGAAGATCAGCGGATACAGTTTCTCGTAGTACCAGAGCTTGGCAAAATAGAAACCAATCGGCGCCGGCGGGAACACACGGCCTTCGTCGGTCGCACGCACGAGCCACTCCGCGCCGCGCCGCGCCGGTTCTCCATCCAGAGCGATGACGGCCAGGGCGGTTTCTTCGATTGACGGCAGCGTGCGTACGCCGCCACCCCAACTCCCATCGTCGTTCTGGGCCGACAACAGCCAGCGGGTGCCGGCTTCGCGCATCGGGCCTGCCGGCAATGCGCGAACAACGTTGGCCGTGCCGTACGTCAGGTTCTCGTCGCCGGGTGCGTGTTGGTTGCCGAACCACAACGGCACCCATGCGCCATCGGGACGCTGGGCGCGCGCGAGATACTTCAACGCGCGCTGCCGGGCGCGGCCTTCGGGGAACACGCGCAACGCATGCGCGGTCAGGTCGGGACTGCTGCGGTCGAACGGCAGCGCGCCCCAGCCTTTACAGAACGTCGGGATGCCGCCGTCGCTGTTCTGCAAGCCGAGCAGCCAACGAGTACCGGCGGCCATTGCCGCCGAGTCCGTCACGCCGAGCGTTTTCAACGCGAGCAGCGCACCGGCGGTATCATCGGCGTCGGGTACGCCGCCGCTGAGATCAGTCCAAGCCCAACCACCGGGCGTGGCATTGGTGTACGGATGCAACTCGCGATGCTGCTGCGCAAGAAGCCAATCGCGAATCGGACCGCGCTCGGATTCCGGCAGGCTGTCGCCGAGCGCGTTGACCGAGAGTGTTGTGACCCACGTGGCAAGATTGATGTCAATCGCCCAACTGCCGTCGGGGCGCGCGGCAGCGACGAGGAATTTCACGCCGCGTTCGGCAACCGGATGCCGGGCGAGTCCCATGCCGGCCAGCGACATCGTGACGAAACTGGTCAGCGGAATCGCTTCGAGGAAACCGCCGCTGGCCGGCTGGATTTTTTCCAGCACACGGAGTGAACCTCGACGGACCGGGTTGCGAATCAGACGGAGCGCGGGCTGATGGTGATGGCGGACTTGTCCGATGGCGATCAACGCCGGCAAGGCGTAGCTGACGACTGGCAGCTTGAGCCATTTGAAAAGTTCCGGTGGCAGCACCGCCAGTTCAAACGGCAATGGCAACACGTGTTCCCAGCCGCACCGGCCGGTTAGCGCGCACGTTGTGAGGATGGGCACGGAGAAGGTACGGTCTTTGCCATAGCGGGCGATGATCGCCCGCACCAGGTCGCCGCCATCGTGTTTCGCAAGCCACGCTTCCGCGCGCGGCGCCGGTTCGCCGGCGAGGCCGAACGCGGCCCACGCGAGCGTGGTGGTGCTGATGTTGCTGACGCTGAGAACGGTGTCGCCCCAGCCGCCATCGGCGTTGGCGTGTGTTTTCAGCCAATCGAGGCCGCGACGAATCAACACGCTGTGTCGTTCGCGGTCCACGAGTGCAAGCGCAACAACGGCAGTGGCCGTGGACAACGCGCTCGCGGAGAGTTCGCCTTCCCAGTGGCCGTGCGAACCGCGGGCGGCCAACAACTGTTCACGAGCACGACTGAGAGTTTTGGCAATCATGCAAGATGTCCCAGCGCCAGCAGCGCGTAGCTGGTGTACTCGACGTCGAGATGCTCATCGGCCCAGTGGCCGTGAAATCCACCCTCGTTGCTCCAGAGCGAGTCGAGGAAATCGAGACACGGTTCCGTGATGCCATCAAGCGGGACGCGCAGTCCGGCCAGCGCGTGCAACGCCGTGGCCGTGGACAACAAATCCGGCACCGGCGCGCGCGGCATCGCGACGAAACCGCCTTCCGGCCGGCACTGCGCCAGCAGCCACGGGCCGAGTTCGGTGGGGACAGCTACGCCGAGGTGCCGCAGCAACATCGCAGCAGCGGCAGTGGCGAGCGTCGAGCCGAGCAGCAGGCCGGGCGCGTTACCGTACGCGCCGTCACCTGAGCGGAGCGATTCGAGGCAGCGCAGCCACGGGCCGGTGTCTGGCAATGGCGCCTGCAAATCCTGATGCGCGCCGCAGGCGAGATAGCAGTCATAGACGGTTTGTGGCGGCGGAAATGCGGCGAGTCGTTGCGCGAGGCTCGCCGGCGGTTGGAGGACAGACCAACAGCGGGCGAGGCAGGTGAAGTGAACAAAGTCGAGTTGTGCGCCGTCGCCGAAACTTTGAAGATATTGTTCCAAATTCGGCGGCAGCGGTTCCTGCAACGCTTGCAGGCAGCCGAGACCGAAGACGGTGTAGTAAATGTCGCTGCGCCCGCTGCGGTCGCGGAAACTGCCGTCGGGAAGTTGCTGGCCGCGGACGAATTGGCGGACGAGACCGGCGGACTCACCCAGCCGCGCCGGCGCTCGTCGCGCGGCTTGCAGCATTTCGAGCCTGAAACTCATGGCACCAGCCTTTGATTTCCGCGTGGTTGAAAATGCGGCCGACGACGCGGCGCAACAATCCCTTGAGATTGGCGCTGGGCACGTCGCGCAACGACCGGATCGCTTCCTGTTTGTAACTCTCCAACAACACTCGCGCCCGCGTTTCGGGGTCTTTGACCTTTTCGTGCTTGAGAGCGACCAACAGGTTCGGCTCCGTCTCGTCCAGCTTGCCGGCGGTGAAGTCTTCGAGGTCGTCGCGGATCTGGTAGGCGATGCCGAGCGCTTCGCTGTACGCGCCGAGCGCCTCGCTGACCGGCTCGTGCCGGCCCGCGTAAATCGCGCCGAGCCGCAACGCGACCTCGAAAGCCGGCGCGGTTTTCTGCCGGAAAATGTTCAACACCTGGCGCACGCTCAGCGGCGACGGATGCCGCCTCCAGAAAAGTTCTTCGCCTTGGCCGAGGCACAATCGCCGGTGGCCTTCGACGGCGGCGTGCAACAGCGCGGGGGTCTGCAGCGGGGAAACCTGCGTCGCGCGGATCAGACGGTAGCCTTCGCCGATGAGCAGGTCGCCGACATTGAGCGCGATGGCGACGCCGTGCTGTTCGTGCAACGTCGGGTCGTCGTAGCGGCGGGCGTCGTTGTCCTCGATGTCGTCGTGGATGAGCGACGCCTTGTGGAAACACTCGACCGCGACGGCCAGCTTGCGGAGGTCATCGGACAATTCGTCGCCGGAACGGTCGCGCAACGCCTGATAGGTCGCCACGGTCAGGAACGGCCGCCAGCGTTTACCGGCGCGGGCGAGCCACTCGCGGGCGAGTTGATCGGTCTGGCCGTCGGCGGGACCGAGCACGCGGGCGAGCGCGTCGGGCGTGAACCACGTCTCGACCTCCTCGCGCAACGCCGTCAGGTCGAGCCGGCGCGTGGTGTCGGCGCTGGTGAGGTGGATGATGTCCCAGACCCAATCGAGGTCCACGGTCGTGTTGGCGCAGTCGCCCTGCAACAGCGGGATGCCGAAGCCGGGAATCGCGGCGGCTTCCATGTACGGGAACGCTTTCTCCAGCACGTTCAGGCAGGAGACGCCGACGATGGCGTCAATCTTGCCGGCCTGGATCATCTGCGTGACCATCGCCGAGCCTTCGGCGACGAGCACGGCGTAACCGAGCCGCTCGGCCTCGACCTGCAAATCCTGGATCGTGCACTGGCCGCATTGTTTGCAGAGCAGGCCGAACTCATCCATCGAAGCGCGGCATTTGTCCTCGGCGCGGAGGCATTTCGGCAACAGCAACAGCCGGCGCTCGTACGGAATCGCGGCGAGCGTCTCGCGCCAGAGTTCGTTGTTGATGAGCACAGCAACGTAATCGCGGAACTGCGCGTCGGTGCCGGTTTCAGCGATGACCTTGTCGGCCAACTCCCGCAACTCCGCCAGCGGCACCGGCGGCACCGGCGCCCATTCCTTGACCCAGCGGCGCGCGAACTGCACCAGCTCGTCGCGTTGCTGGAGCGTCGGCGGAATGTTCGGTTGTGGCAGCCGGAACCGGGGCGGCGGCGCAAGGCGCGGCAGTTTCATTTGTCCTTTTGTAGCGATTCGACGTTGAGGTTGCGCAAAACTTCATCGGGAATGCCGAGCTGTTTCTGGAGCTTGGCGATGCACTGGCAACGTTCCGCGCGCGCCGTCGCGGCGTCGCGGTCCTTGGCGAAGCGCGACCGTTTGCGCAACGCCTGATAGACATCGCCGCCGAGCAACGCCGACACGTCCACCTTCTCGCGCTGGCCGTCGCCGCCGTGGATGATCGGCTCCGGATGTTTCGGGAAAATGATCGCCGCTTCGGGACAAACCCGCGCGCAGGCCGGGCAGTTCGGCTTGCAGTTGTCCGGCTGCGTGACGCGGATCTTGCCCGCCGTCGCCGCGAACACGCCGAACAAGCAGAAGCTGAGGCATTGCATGCAATGGCTGCACCGGTTGAAGTCAATCACCGGGAACCACGCTCCCGGCGAAGTGGCTGTCGCCGTGGTTTGCCCGCGCAAATCCACAACCTCCGCGGCGTTCGGCAGCAGGCTTTTCACCGCGCGCGGGTGACAGGCATAAACCTTCAGCGGTTCGGTGGCGGTGAATTGTCCGTGCGCCACAAGCTCGCAGAGATCGGCGACCACCTCGAAGGGCTCGCCCGACTCGCGGAGTTGGCGCAACGCTGCCTCTTTCGCGTCGGGCGAAAGAACTTTGGCATGGACGCAATTACAGTAGATGATCGCCATGTGTTTCACCTGTGCACATACGGAAAGACCGCATCTCTGTCAAGCAGCGCGGCGTGTTTATCCGGCGTATGCATCACGGAACAACGTCCGATAGACCGCGCCACCCAACAATCCGCCCAGAACCGGCGCGACCACATAGACCGTCAACCAGCCGATGCCGTTCACCTGAAATGGCACCGCGCCCCAGCCGGCCAGCGCCGAGAACAATCGCGGAGCGAGGTCGCGCGCTGGATTGAAACAGGCCATCGTCAGCGGGCCGAGCAGTGAGATCAGCAACGTCACCGTCAGGCCGATGGTCGCGGCGGTCAGGATTCGTGGCCGGGCTTTGTTGCGTTCATCGGTGACGCAGAAAATCACCAGCAACATCACCGCCGTGCCGGCGACTTCTGCGCCGAACGCCTGGGCTGTAGTCAGTGGGTGGCGATAAAACTCGCCGAATACCTTCGCGCTCGCCTCGCTGCCGGCCTGGCCGCGAACGATGCCGTTGGCCTGCTCGAACGCCGCCAACGTGCCGCCGAAGATGAAATACAACACGACCGCCGCCGCGAACGCGCCGGTGAATTGCGCGGCAAGATACGACGGGACTTTGCGTCGTGGAAAATCCGACCAGACCGACAGGCTCAGCGTCACCGCCGGGTTCAGGTGCGCGCCGCTAAGCGCGCCGGTGAGGTAGATCGCCGTCGCGATGCCGAGTCCCCAGACGATGGCGACTTGAAACACGCCGACCTGCCCACCGGTCGTGACAGACGCGCAGACGCTGCCGCAACCGAAAAACACCAGCAGGAATGTCCCGAAGAATTCGCCAACCACCCAACGGGCCAGCTTCATGGCAACACCGGCCGGTGCTCCACACCGCCCGCATCAACCCGATGTGTCGGGTTCGGTTGCCCCGGCTTGAAGCTGGCGAGACTTCCAAGCGCCGCGCCACACTCGCCAGCCACTTCCCGCACGATTCGCTCCAGCAACGCCGGCTCGGCTTGCGCCCGCAGGTTCACGGTCAGTTCGCCCTCGGTGAACGGTTCCGCGAGGCGGAACGACAATTCCGGCACAGCGTCGGTGCGAACAAGATTCGCCACGGCGATGTCGAGTCCGTCACCGGTCGCAGTGAGCGTCATCTTGAGATGCGCGATTTCCGCGTCGGCCTTGGCGAGACGGTCGCGCAGCGCGCAACCAATACGCAACAACAACTCGTTGCCGTCCACAGGCGAACCGCTCAGGCGCGCTGTCGCGTTCAACCAGCCGAGCATCGCTTCGCCGACGCCGTAAGTGATGTAGTCCACGTCCATGATGTCGGTCGCGCTGAGTTCGCCGGTCAGGATCCGGTCAAACCACGCCGCAAGTCCGTCCCCGGTGCGTGCGGAAACGGCGAACACGTCGGCCTTAGGGAAATTCTGTTTCAGCGCGGCCACCAGCTTCGCTGTTTGCGTCGCATCGAGCAGTTCGCATTTGTTGACGACGAGCAGGTTCGCCTCCTCCAGTTGCTTCCGATAGATGTACGTCACCTTCGGCGCGAACTGACGGCCGCCGCCGAGGCCGAGCACGCGCATCGCGCGGATGGGATCAACGAGCACGCTCAACGGCGCAATCCGGTAGTTCTCACCGTATAGCTGCTTCATCGGCAGGGTGACCGTTGCCATCAAGTCGGTGCAACTGCCCACCGGTTCCGCGATCAACACATCCGGACGCGTTGTGGCCGTCAATTTCCGCGTGGCGTCCACCAGCGAATTGAACCGGCAACAGAAACAACCGCCGGAGATTTCCTCGACCGGAAAATCGCTGGCCCGCGCCATCGCGGTGTCCACCAGCCCGGTGCCCTGGTCGTTGGTGATCAGCCCGACGGCCCGCCCCTGCCGCTTGAGATGTTCCGCCAGTTTCAGGATCGCCGTCGTCTTGCCGGCGCCGAGGAAACCGCCGACCATGATGTAGCGTGGTTGCGATTGTTTCATTGCTATGTGTCCAGTGCACATAGCGGAAAGACACAACCGTCGTCAAGAACGAATTAGCTTGAGCAGGCTGTCAATGGCGGCCCGGTAGCGGGTGAGTGAACGTTGCCAGCGGCGAAGACAGGCGTGGCCGGTCGGGGTCAGTTCGTACTCCCAACGGGTCGGGCCGCCGGTGCCGGCCGTCCTCCGCGAACTCACCAAGCCCTCTTTCTCCATGCTGTTGAGCGCTCGGTACACAACGGAATGGTCCGGCTCAATGCCGGCCTCGGACAATTGCTCCAGCAACGCATAACCGTGCGCCGGGCCGTCGGCCAGCAGAGCCAGAATGTAAGGCCGCACGAGCTTGCCCAAGGTCCGGCCCGAACAGGCGCATTCCTCGAAGTCAAACGATTTGGTTTTACATCCACTCATCGCTGATTCCTCTAGTCCTCCTCTTGCAGCTTGTCAATCGTCGCATTCAACACGGCGATGTAGCCGCGCACGTCCACGCTCTGCGGATCGGGCGTGCCGCGCACTTCATAAAGCCAGCCCGCGCCGTACGGGTCGTCGCGCGGGTCGGACAAATCGGGATTGGCCCGCTCGAACCCGCCGGCCACGACGCAAAACAAATCCGTCCGCGCCTTCAATCCTTCGTACCAGCCGATCTCCTCGCCGACCTGCACGGGCGCGCCGGGTTTCGCATCGAGTTGCATCTCGACGAAATCGCCGAGCATCCGCAACGCGAACCGGGTCAGCCCGACCCGCCACACTCCCGGCGCCGTTTGTGAGAGCCAGTAATGGCCGGGGGTGTAACGATAACTTTTCGGCAGCGTGGTGGAGAACTTGCACCGGCTATACGAGAGCGAATCGCCGAGGTCGGTCACGACGCCTTGTGGATTGTCTGTCACGAGTACGCTCCGAAGCCGAAGAACCAATGTTTCTTGGCGAAACGGTAGGCCCAGTGTTCCTCGGGGATTTCGTTGCTGGGGTTGTGTTGGCTGGTGCGGGGCTTCATCGCCGCCAGTTCGCTCAGGGCCGTCTGCCGGGCCGTTGTGTCGCGCAGTCCGTGTTTCGCCACCAACTCCCGCAACAGGTCCGGCCGTTCCAGCACGACGCAGCCGCGCGTCGCGCTCGCGACCGTTTTGCGGAAGTCGGCCAGATATTTCGCCTCGGCGATCGTTTTGAAAATGTCGCCGCTGTTGTCGGTGATCTTTACGCCGGCAAACTGGATGATCGGGCATGGCTCGATGTCGCCACCTGGTCCGATGTGATGGCTGATGCCGGTAACCGCCGGGCAGAGCGCGTGGCCTTGGTCGTCCCAGTAGGCGTCCACGATGCCGATCGGTTTACGTTTGCGCATTTCGACACAGAACCGGCGGACCCGCAACACCTGCTCCGGCGTCAACGCCAGTTCCGGCGCGGGTTGCGGGCCGACAGGCCGGTAGGTGTAAAACCAGACGTAGGTCACGCCGCGACGAATCAGTTCGTCAAGCCACGCCTCGGTGAGCAGGTCGGCGATGTTGTTCTGGCACACGCTGGTCGCCACGCCGGTGATGAGGCGGTGGCGGACGGCGGTTTCCAAGCCGCGCATCGTGTGCGGGAAGACGTTGCTGCGGCCGCGGCGCTCGTCGCTGACGGGTTCGTTGCCCTCGATGCTGATGAGCGGCGTCACGTTGCCGAGCGCGCGAAGCCGGGCGGCAACGTCGTCGGTGAGGAACTGGCCGTTGGTGAACACTTGGAAATAGCAGTCGGGATGCGCGGCGAGGACGTCGAGCAGTTGCGGGTGCATGAACGGTTCGCCGCCGAGGATGCCGAAGAAACTGTTGCCGTGCCGCTTTGCGCTGGCGATCAGCCGGTTCAGGTCGTCGAGGCCGAGATGCCGCGGCGGCGCGGACACGTCGGCCCAACAGCCCGTGCAGCGCAGATTGCAGGCGCTGGTGATCGAGATGTACAGGAACGGCGGAAACCAGACGCCGCGTTTGATCCGCCGCTTGAACCGCTGCACCGAGAGCATTCCTTTCAGGCCGAAGTTGACGGCGAACTTCCACAACAACCGGAGGTCGGTGTGGGACAGCGTTCGTTTGGCCATCTGGATGATCATTTACTCATTCCGCAACGCCGGCAACAACGGACCGCGTAACGCGACCGCCGCCGCCAGCCAACTCCAGAATAACCCGCCGGCCACCAACAACGCCAGCGTCAATACCGGCACGCCGTGCGCGCGTTGCGGCCAGACCGCCACCAACGCCGCGCCCGTGCCCAGCCCCACGCCGAGCAACACGAGCAGCCAGTGTTCACTCAACACCAGCCATCGCAGCTTGCGACGCTCGAAGCCGACCGCCTGCAACAACGCCAGTTCGCCGCGTCGTTCCATCACGTTGCGCAACACCACAATCGCCAGCCCGACGCTGCCGAGCAGCAGCCCGAGGCCGCCGAGCGCCTGAAAGATTCCGAGATACGCGTTCTCCACCGCCGAGAATTCCGCCAGCCGGCGCGATGCCGGCACCGCCTCAAATCCTTTGTCCTCCAGCGTCCGCGCCAACCCTTCCGGCATCGAGTCCATCAGGAACACCCGGTAGCCCGATGCCGACGGAAATTTCTCGATGAAGTTCCGCTCGGAGACAACCAAGCTGCCTTGCAGGATCGAGTTCGCCAGCACGCCGACGATTTGCAGTTGGAACGTCCGGCCGCGTTCATCGGTGTACGGCAATGTGTCGCCGAGTTTCTTGCCGAGCGCCCATTTCACCGTCGCCTCGTCCCCAATCGCCGGCACCGCGTCGCCGTGCTGGTCCAGCAACTCCCATTGTGGGACAACCATCTTGGTTGTCCGTCCATCGTGAGCGGGCAAGCTGGAAGCTTGCCCCACAAACCGGAACGCACCGCGCTTCGCCAATTCTGCCGGCTTCACGCCGAGCAAACGCGGCTGTTGCGCTCGATTCAAATTCAGGCAACTGGCGTCATCGCCCTCGCGCACCCGCATCGGCAGTGTGCCCGGCAATCCTTCGTACACCGGCGACGTCGTCTCCGCGTACCAGGCGAATCCGCCCGTGCCCGGCGCGTTCTGCTTCGGGTCTTGGTGGAAAGCGTTCACCGCCACCAACAGAAACACGCCGCTCGCCAGCACCGCCACCGTCATCAAACTCCGGCCGCGCCGCCGCGCCGCGTTGCGCAAGCCAAACTGTTGTAGGCCGACTCTGCGAGTCGGCGTTTTGTCCGCCTCACTCGCCGACTCACAGAGTCGGCCTACAGTCTCAAGCCATCGCAACAGCCAATCGCCGAACCCGACGCCCGCAACGAGCAAACACGCCCCCGCGCCAAAGAACGCGCCTGCGTTGCGCATCGTCAACAACGCAACCGCTCCCAACAAACTGACAATCGCAATGGTAGGGATGAGCCGCCGGCTCGTCCGCTTCTGTTCGCCGAACAACTCCACCGGCGCGCTCCGCATCTGTCCCCGCTGCGCCCACCACATCGCGCCCAATGCCGTCGCCAGGCTGGACGCTGCGCCAATGACAAGCGTGCCCGGCTCAGCGTGATACTGAAAACTCATCGTGCCGACCGCGCCGCGCCAGACGGTTTGCAGGCCGAGCAACGTCAGCTTCGTGTACGCCGCGCCCGCCGCGACACCGACCAGTGTGCCGAGCAACGCCAGCGCGCCGCCCTCCGCCAACGCCAACCGCCCCACCGTGCGCGGCGCAAACCCCAACGCGCGCAGCAACCCGACTTCGCTGCGCCGCTGTTCGAGGTTGAACACAAACAGCATCGCCGTCAGCAGCAGCGCCGCCACGATCAGGAAGAAACTGAACCCGATAAACAGTTGCCCGAAATCCTGCGACTCCGCACTCGCCTTCAACGCCTGTTCCCGTACCGGCACCCACGCCGGCGGCTCCAACTTCAATTTCTCAACCGCATCGGAAAGACGGACCGCCGTCAGGCTGCCAAACCGGTTCGACCACAACTTCTGTCCTGCCGCCAACGAAATAAACGCCTTCGGCGTGCCGCGATATTGTTTCCAGTAAGCTTCGTCGTTCGGGCGAATCCGGTCGAAGTTGATCGGAATTCCCGGTTCCCATTTCCGGCAATCGTCCACATCCGACAACCCCGGGAATGGCGGCATCAACGAGTCATCCTTCTCTGTCGGCACAATCCGGCTCACCCGGAACTTCGCTGACTCCTCGCGCAGTTCGCGCCGGTCGCCGATGACGTAGTAGCGCAGCGTCAACTCATCGCCAACTTTCGCGCCGAGATCATCGGCGAGCCACGAGTTGATTGTGATGCCGTCCTCATTGCCGAATGCGGTGACAAACGAGTACGGCGTGGCCTTGTCGCCGAGTCGGATTTCGTTCGCGAAATACGTCAATACGCCGTCGCCCGCGGCCTTGATGTTCGGATCAAGGAAAACGCGCGAAGTGGTCAGCAGGCCGTTGGAGAAAACCAGTTCCGCGTCAGCCGGCGTCCAGTGCCGCGACAAATCCGGAGCATTTCCCGACGCCAGCAACACATTCGCTCGTCCGTGGCGTTTCAGTTCGTTCTGCAACAACGCCAGCGGCACGAACACCGTGTACGGCGGCACCTGATTCGCCTGCAAACTGAACCGGCCAAAATTCCGGCTGCCCACCACTGCGCTGACCTGCCCGCGAATTGCCGTCGTCGCGTCGGCCTTGCCGGAGAGCGGGGCATCGCGCGGCACCCACGACGGCTGCTCCAGGCGCACGACAATCGGGTCGCCCTCTTTCGCGCCCAGTTGCGTCGCGAGCCGCTTGTTGAGGACGATGCCGGTGAAGTTCGTCGTCGCGCCGAGCCGCCAGAATCGCTCGTCCACGCCGACAATCTGCGCCCCGTTCGCGCGCGCCGAACCGTCCGGCAACGACACCGTGCCCCGCGCCATCAACACCGGTGCCGTGCCGGTTTCGTCGGCGAGTTTCTCGCGAAAGTACCGGTCGCCGGTTGCGACTGCGTGCGTCACGCGGCCAAGACGCGCGAGCGCGAGTTGGCGGAGGCTGAACCGCACGGAGTCGCCGACAACCAGCGCCCCGGTGAGAATCGCACACGTCACCGCCACCCCGGCAAGGACGCCGAGGTGCGTCCGCCAGTAGAACCGCAGGCTGCGGCGGATGAAGGTGGCGAGGGTCATGAATTGGTATCCGCAGATTTCACAGATTGCGCAGATGGGGAACGGATGAGACGGCGGTATTCGAGCGAGGGGGAACCGAAGTTGAGGAGTAAACCGGTGGTGAGGCCGGTGGCTTTGAGGTAGTTGATAACTTGGGCTTCCTCGATGCCGCTGAGTCTGGCCAACGCCTTCAACTCGACCACGACAGAATCAAAACAGATGAAGTCGGCCCGGTAAGCAGTGTTAAGCCGTTGACCTTTGTAGCTGACGGGCAACTCAACTTCGCGCTGGTAGGGGATGCCGCGTGCAGCGAACTCCAGTGCTAACGCCTCCTGATACACCGCCTCCAGAAAGCCGCACCCCAATTCTTGGTGCACCGTCATCGCCGCTCCAATGATGGCGTAGGTTCTTGGGTCTCTTTTCTCCGTTTCCATAAAATCTGTGTCATCTGCGAAATCTGCGGATTATCCATTCAACACCCCGTCGCGTAACTCCACGACCTTCGGTAGTCGCTTTGCCAGTTCCAATGAGTGCGTCACGACGACGAGCGCGACACCTTGTTCCTTGTTCAGTTCGATGAGCAATTGGCCGAGGCCGGTGGCGTTGGCGTGGTCGAGCGCGCCGGTTGGTTCGTCGGCGAGCAGGAGTTTCGGTTGGTTGATCAACGCGCGGGCGACGGCCACACGTTGGCATTCACCGCCGGAAAGTTGGCCGGGACGATGTTCCAAGCGGTGTTGCAAACCAACCCGTTCCAGCAACTTCACGGCACGGTCGCTGGCGTTCGCATCAGGCTGACCGGCAAGCGTTGGAATCAACACGTTCTCCAGCACGGTGCATTGCGGGAGAAGATGGTGAAGCTGGAAGATGAAACCGATCTGGCGGTTGCGGATGGCGGCAAGCTCTGGCTCGGTCAGCGTGGCGAGATCGCGACCGTCGAAGAGCGCGGTGCCTTGCGTCGGGCGGTCGAGCGCGCCGAGGATGTTCAGCAGCGTGCTCTTGCCGGAGCCGCTCGGGCCAACAATGGCGACGGCTTCACCGTCGGCAAGCTGGAAGTTGATGTCGCGCAGCACTTCGACCGGCGGCGATGCGTAACCCTTGTGAACGTGTTGGAGTTCGAGGAGCATGGCGACAGAATACCAGAATGAAAACACCCGGCAAGTCTGTGGCCGCGAGCCTGCTCGCGGTGGGCAACGCGACACTGAATACCGCGAGCAGGCTCGCGGCTACAGGACCAGCGCCGTCACGTGGATCTGTCCGAGATCAAGCCGGCACTTTGAGCCGATGGTAAGACGCGCGAAATCGGTTTCGACGTAGGCGTCGAACACGATTCGTTTCTTGCGGGCGTCGGCGGAAAGTTCGAGCCGGTAGCCGTTGCTGTCGCGGCGCGCGCTGAACGCGAGACGCTCGGCGCGAAGCCACTCTTGCACGCGCGCGCCGATGCCCGGCTGACGGAGTTCGACGGTGGCTTGCCGGAATTCGTTGGTTCCGATGGTGTCGCCAAAATTCTTCCACGCCTTGAGGGCGAAGACGGTTTCGCCGGTGACCTGCCACCCGCGCGGGGTGAACGCGGCTTCGCGGACGGAGAGGAGGTTGTCGGTAAGCTCAGGGCGTTGCTGGAGCAGGCGCGCGAACATCCGGGCGTTGAGCGACTCGGTGGTTGCGCCAGACCATTCAGGTGGGACGCGAAGGCGGACGAAGAACGGTTTCAGCCGGGCCTTGCGCGCCATGAGTTCGCGGAACGCCGGCAAATCTTCCGGCGGGCGGAGTTTTCGCGCGACTGGTTTCGACGGACGAAGCGGTTTGAGACGCGTGACGTGCGGTTGTTGCCACGTTTTGATTTGTTCCCACGCGGACGGCGGCAGCGCCGTGTCGTAGCAGATGTCGGCGTCGGGATTGATCGTACCGCCGAGAGCCAGCACTTGCGTCGCGGCGTAGTCGGTCCACGATGCGGCGAGACGAAACTCGAAGTTGTTGGTCTCGCAAGCCGATTTGACCGGACCGAGGATCGGTTTGAAGTCGGCTTCGTCGAGGAACAGGCGGTCGTTTTCCAAAGGCGTGCCCGGCATCCGCACGAGAAGCCCGGCGCTGAAAACAATGCGCAGGTTCGGGTTCGCGGCGCGGCGTTTCTCTTTCAGCCAGCGCACGAACTCGCGGAACTCGGCGAGGTCGGCGTCGGTCTCGTGGCCGGTGAGGATGTAGAAGAGTTTGATTTCGCGGATGCGTTCGCGAAGCAGCGATTGGAGGACGGCGCGGATATCGGCAGTCGCGAGCGATTTGTTGAGGAAGTCGCGAAGTCGCTCGCTGATGCCCTCGATGCCGAGCGTGAAACTGCGTTTGTCGGCGGCGACTTCCAGCGGCAACAGCCACGGCGTTTGCGCGAGGAGGTCCACGCGCTGGCTCTTGAAACTGACGCGGTCGAACAGGCGGTTCAACTCGATGATGAGCCGGGCGATGTCGGTGTGGGTGTTGAAGTTGAAACTGAAAAAGTCAATCTCCTCGCAGCCGGTCTGTTGTTTGAGGCGTCGGGCGTGGGCGATAAGATCGGCGGCGGGAAGTTCGCGGTAGGGTTTGCGATCAAAACCCTCGAAGCAAAACGAGCAGGCAAATGGACAGCCGTAGGTGATCTGGAGTCGCGCGGTGCCGGCTTCGGGGCTGTTGAGAATCGGGTAGCGCAACGGCAGGAGGTCGGCGCGCGGGCGCTTGAGTTTCACCGGCGCAGACGGAACCCGCCGTGTGCGGATGATTTCGGCGAGCGCTTCCTCGGCTTCGCCGACGAAGATGCCATCCACGAAAGGCGCAAGCGACTGCGCGGCGCTGGCGTTGGAACCGCCGAGGATGACCGGCGGAAATTTTCCGGCGCGTTCACTCGCAAGCACCGGCCAACCGGAGTGACGGAGCATGTATGGCAGGTTCAACATCTCCAGCACGAACGAATTCGAGACGAGAACGAGATCGAAATCCTTGGCGGGGTGTGACGACTGGATGCCGGTGAAAAGTGGAAAGAACGCAAAGTCAATATAGGCGCGCGGCTCGGCCCGGCGGACGGCGTCGAAGAGGAACAGGTGCGAGGTCGAGCGGTCAACGTCGCGGAACGGCGAGAGACGGACGATCAACACGCGCGTTGTAGCAGCCGTGAAGTCCGGGTTGCCGAACATCGGGTCAGGTCGTGGTCCTGGCTGGCTGTAGTCGCTCATGTTGGATCCCATTCTGACAGAGCCGCTGTCATTTGCCAGCGATTCTGCCTTTGCCACATCAATGTCATAGCTATGACATTGATGTGGCATGGGGTGAGGCGGCGCTATCACGCAGACAGAAGAATGGTTTCGATGCTTTGCGCCATTTTTTCAACGCTGAACTTCTCCTGGACGGCGGCGCGACCGGCTTGGCCGAGTTCGCGGGCGCGCGCCGGGTCGGCAAGGAGTTCGCGGAGCGCGGCGGCGAGGGAATGGGAATCGTTGGGCTCGCAAAGGAGGCCGCCGCCGGTGGACTCGATCAACTCAGGAAATGCGCCGTGTCGCGGTTGGACGACGGGGACGGCGCAGGCGAGCGATTCGAGAACGTAGAGACCAAACGCTTCGGCGTAGAGTGTTGGGACGGAAAGGACGTTGAGACTTTGGAGGAACGCGATCTTGGCGTCACGCTCGATGTTTGGAAGGAACTCGACACGGTCGCCGAGTTTGCGGCGCACCGTGGCGACGAGAGGCTTGTCGGCGTTGGTCATCGCGCCGGCGACGCGGAGGCGGGCGTTGGGGATGTTCAACTCGGCGAAGGCGTCGGCGAGGAGGCCGAGACCTTTGTCGTGATGCATTCGACTAAGGAAACCGACAGTCGGCGCCGCCGGCGGCAGGGCGGCGGGAGTGAATTCTTCGAGCGCGATGCCGTTGTGGACGACGCTGACGCGGTCGGCGGCGATGTGGAGCCGCGGGCGCATGAGGTCGGCAAAGAAACGGCTGACGGCGATGAAACGGTCAACATCGGCAGAGCGTTCAGCAAGCAGTTGCCAGGAACGGGCGCGATAAGGTTCGACAAGGCCGTCGAGAAACGTGTCCTCGCCCTGGAGGGTGGCGACGAGCGGGGCGCGGAGTTCCTGCTTGAGACGGCGCGCCATGCCGGTCAGCAGCGAATTGGAGAGGCAGACGACATCGAAACGGGGTTGCGTGCGGAGCCAGTCAAGGAGCCGATCCAGTTCGGGCGGCGCACCGGTGAGCATGGCGACGGCGGATTCGCCGAGGTCCTTGGCGGTGGTGAGGTGGGCGAGCTTTGCCGAGGCGCGCAACAGCGCCGGCGCGCTGAAAACGCGGTCGAGCCAGCGCGGGACGCGGAATTTTCGTTCGAGGAACACGCTGATACCGCTCAGGAACACCGGCGTGCCGGAGGTTTCGACCGGCGCGTCATTGACGATGGGCAGATAGAGCGGCACCATCGTCACGTCATGGCCGCGGGCGCGGAGGGCGCGCACCAACGCGAGGTCGCGGAGGCAACCGCCGCAGTGATAGGCGCCGGTGCCGGGCGTTAGCTGCAGGATGCGCATCAAGGACTCCGCTTCGCGCCAAAAGCATACACGACGCCGTCTTCGGCCCCGATGACGACAAGCCCACCGGCAATCGCCGGCGAGCCGGTGATGGGTTTGCCGATGTCGTAGCTCCAGAGTTGTTTGCCGTCGGCGAGGCTCAACAAGTAGAGGCGACCGTCGCCGGAACCGAAGATGACTTTGTCGCCGGAAACGACCGGTGAGCAGTCAACCTCGTCGCGCGTCTGGAATGCCCAGAGCAGCTTGCCGGTGGCGCGGTCGAGGCAGTGGAGGCGTTTGTCGCGACCGCCGATGACAACAAGTTTGTCGGTGACAGCAGGCGAGGAGAAGAAAGCGTCTCGGCCTTTGTATTGCCAGAGGACGTTGGTGCGGGTGAGGTCGGCGCAGATGACTTCGCTGCCGTAATGGCCGGCAAATGCCTGACCGTCGCGAATGGCGGCGGAGCCGGGCACGTAGGCGCCGGCTTCGATGGCGGCGAGTTCTTTGCCGGCGAAATCGAGAACGTGAAGGAGGCCGTCGCAACCGCCGAAGACGATTTTGTTGTCGCCGACTGCCGGGGCGCCGTTGATGTAGTTGGAGGTGTCGAACGTCCAGACGGGTTTGCCGGTGGCGGCGTCGAGACAGTGGAGCTTGTTGTCGTGGCTGCCGACGAGGATGCGCGCCGCTTTGCCGGTGCGGAAGTAGTTGGCGGCGCCGGGGATTTTGGCGTCGGTGGCGTATTTCCATTTGAGCGCGCCGGTGGCGGCGTTGAGCGCGTAGAGGTTGTCGTCGGTGGAGCCGACATAAACGGTGCCGTCAAGGACGAGGGGGGCGGCTTCGACGGCGTTGCTGGTCACAAACGACCAGGCGAGAGCACCGGTTTTGAGCGAGAGCGCGTACACCTTGCCGTCGTCGGAACCGATGAAGACGCGGTCGCCGCAAATGACGGGCGAGGATTTGATTGCGTCGCCGGTTTTGAATGTCCAGCGCAACGCAAGCTGCGGCGGGAGCGCGTTGGTGGTGACGCCGGTGAGCGCGGGGTCGCCGCGGAAAACAGCAGCAGCCAATAGCAACGCGTGGAACATTCTATTTCAATGCGAGGCAAGCGAGGGTGTTCTTGTTGCGGATGATAAGTTTCCCGTCGGCGAGAATCGGCGCGGTCCAGCTTTGGCCGCCGAGAGGTTTGACGCGGCCGAGTTCGCGGTAGGCGCGCGGGCTGGCCTCGGCGATGACAAGGTCACCCTTCGCGCCGTCCATGGCGATGATGCAGCCATCGGCGATGATGAGTCCGCCTTTTTCGAAACCGGGTTGTTTCCAGAGGACGTTGCCGGTTTGCGGGTCGAGGCAGACGAGGGTGTTGCTGATGCCGTAGATGTTGTTCTTGTAGAGGATCGGCGAGTTGAAATGGCACTGGAGTTCCTTGTTCTCCCACGTGATGGAGGCGTTGTTGCCGGTGACGGTGACCATCGCGCAGCCGCGGGCGTAGTTGCTGGAAATGAAAACCTTGTTCGGGCCGACGACGAGCGGCGTGGCGGCGTTGACGTCGTACTTGGTTTCCCAAGCAACCTTCCAGAGGAGGTTGCCGTTGGCGGCGTCAACACCGATGAGGTGTTTGGCGGTGAAGACGAGATACTGTTTCTTGCCGGCGAACGTGGCGATAACGGCGGTGCCATAGCCGGGAGCGTCGCTGCCGCCGCCTTTCCAGAGGGTGACGCCGGTGTTTTTGTTGAGGGCGGCGACGGCAGCGCCGGGGCCGCCGGGCTGGACGATGAGTTTGTCGCCGTCAATGAGCGGCGACCAGGCCATTTCCCAGCGCGGGACTTCGCCCTTGAACTCTTTCACGACGTCCTTGGTCCAGATTGGCTTGCCGGTTTTTTCGTCGAGGCAATTGACGATGCCAAACCGGCTGACGGTATAGACCTTGCCGTTCTCGACGGTGGGCGTGGCGCGGGCGAAGCCGTAATTGGGTTTGGATTTGTCGGCGTAGGTGTGGGTCCAGATGTCCTTGCCGGTTTTGAGGTCGAGGGCGCGGATGATGTCCTTGTCGCCTTCGTGGTTGATGATGAAAACTTTTCCGTTGGCGACCGCGGGGCCGGCGTAGCCGTCGTCGCTCATCGGGACGCGCCAAAGTTCGCGGGGCGGCTGGGAGGACCAGTTCTTGTTGAGGCCGGTTTCGGTGGAAATGCTGTCGCGGTTGGGCCCGAGGAAGTTCGGCCAATCGGCGGCGCAGAGGTTGGTGGCGGTCACAATAACGGCAGCAGTCAGCAGTCGGTTCAACATGATCGTCTCCTATTTTTGCGTACCATGCCTCAAGAATGCGCGGTTATCAACCTTGAACCGGCGGGTGTTTTCTGAGAGAGTCCGCAGCCATGGACAGGAAACTGAAATTTGTGTTGATCGGCTGCGGGCGCGTCTCAGAGAACCATCTCGGCGCGCTGACCTGCGGCCAGTTGCCGACGGAACTGCTGGCAGTGTGCGACAAGGACGAGGCGAAGGCCCGCGCGAAGGGCGAGAAATACAGGCTGCCGTTCTACACCGACTATCACGACATGCTCGCGGCGCACCCCGACGCGGACGTGATCAACGTCGCCACGCCAACCGGCTACCATGCGAACCATGTCATTGACCTCGCGCGCCACGGCAAACACATCGTTGTCGAGAAACCGATGGCGCTGCGCGTTGCCGACTGCGACCGGATGATCAAGGCATGCCGGAAGAATCGTTGCCGGTTGTTTGTCGTGAAACAGAACCGGTTCAACCCCGCCGTCGTCGCGGCGCGCAAGGCGCTCGACGAAGGCCGTTTTGGCAAGCTGGTGATGGGCACGGTGCGTGTGCGCTGGCGCCGGACACAGGAGTATTACGAGCAGGACGACTGGCACGGCACGTGGGCGCTCGATGGCGGCGTGATGTCGCAACAGGCGAGCCACCATCTCGACCTGCTCCAGTGGTTCCTCGGCCCGATCAAGAGTCTGCATTGCCGGACAGCGACGCGCCTGCTCGACATCGAAGTCGAAGACACGGCGGTGGCGACGTTCCAGTTCAAGAACGGCGCGCTCGGCGCCTTTGAAGCGACGGTTGCGACGCGCCCGCAAGACCTCGAAGGTTCACTGAGCTTGCTTGGCGAGAAAGGCAGCGTGGTGCTTGGCGGCCACGCCGTGAACAAGATTCTCTACTGGGGCTTCAACGAGCCGCGCCCCGAGGACGACGAGATCCACCAACTCTTCTCGCAGGACGTACCAAACGTCTATGGCCGTGGCCACACGCCGTATCTGGCCAGCGTCATCGAAGCGATTCTCCACAAGAAACCCGGCATGGTCGAAGGCCACGAAGGCAAGAAGAACGTGCAGATTCTGACCGCGCTCTATGAATCGGCGGCGCGCGGCGGGGCGTTACTTAAACCCGGTTGTCCCATCCGCCGGTCACGGTTGGGAGAGCATAAGAAAAGAAGTTGATGTTGTTGATGGTCAGTCGGCCGGATGGCCCTGGCGCAATAGGTGGAAATGCAGCACCTTGCCGGAGCGGGTACTGTAGGGCGTCTGGCGTTCGACGGTGAACAACTTCGATTCGCGCCACATCCGTTCCATCAGGCGGTTTGTCACCGGGCCGTCGCCGAGCGCTGTCAGAAAAACTTCTGCGACGACCGTTGGGTTCACATCGGGTCCGACACGCGGACTGACCAACAGACGCACGCGCGGTTGTCCCGCGGCGTCCTCTTCCTCGACGAGTTGATAATCGGTCGGCAGCCCGCCGAACCGCAGCGGCAACACTTGCTCCAAGACCCGAATCACGTCCGTGCCGGAAAACGTCATGCCGCCGCCGGTCAGTTTCTCGTAGCTGCCGATGGCGCGCAGATGCGTCTGCCAGCCGAGCGCTTCGAGCGGACAACCGCACCTGCGCCGCTCGATGACGGCGTGGTCGCCCATCGAGACGTTGAACATCACGAACGGCGATTTCGGATGCAGTGCCGTGATCAACAACGCCTCACGAGGCAGACCGTGCGCTTCGCCATCCGCGCCGGCCTGGATCAAGGCGTGCAGGTCAGTCAACAGATGCACGTCGTCGGACTCCGATGGTTTCAGGCAACCGTAGCCGACCGGCCCGCACTCGATGCTGCCGTAGCGCGGCAACGCCTGTACACCCATCTTCGACACTGACGCGAGCCGGGCTGCCGTGATCGGTTCGCCGCCCAGCGTGAACTGTGCGCCTGCGATGTCGAAGCCGTGTTCCGCCGCTGCGCGACAGGCAGCGACCGCCGAGCTGGTAAACGTGATCAGGTGAGGCGTGCGTGCTGCCCGCAATTCCTCCTGCAACCACGCCGCCACCGGCCGCGCGTCGGCGAGCGGCGCGTGGACCGGCCCTGGCAACGGCACGCCCCCCAGCCGGCTCGACCAACACAACGCCCGTGTGTTCCAACGGAACACCGGGTCAAGATCCGGCGCGTCCGGCGCGACTTGCGAGAACCACCGCGCCGGCGGCTCACCGAAACACGCGAACTTGATCAGGCGAAATCGGGCGCCGGCGCCGGGCACTTCCCACGTGGCCTTGCGCCAGCGCGCACCGCCGCGCGCGTGAAGATAAAGCTGACAATCCACGGCACAGCCACGGATAAACGCCAGATCCATCAACACCGGCGTGCCGCCGGTCCGGCTGCCGCCGCTGGCTAGCGGCATGTGCGATGCCGCGCACGGATTGCGCAGCCGATCGGGATTCACCTCGACACGAAGATCGCCGCGCGCCGCGGGGCGCCGGCCCTTGAACTCGTCCACCGTGAGATACACACCGTTGCGGAACAACGCGCGCAGTGTTTCCTCGATCCCGTCGCGCCGCACTCCGTTCTCCACGTCACCGTACTCGCAACCCGCCCGCCGCAGCAATGGCCGGTAGGGACTGCTGTCATGCTCGAAAACAGTGCGACGCAATTTCGACAGGAACATCTGTTCCCGGTCCGCCAGGCGTTGCTGGAGGATGCGCTGGGACTCCTCCAACGTCAGCGGTTTTCGCAACACGAACGGCAGCCGACCGAAAAACACCGCTCCCATCGCCAGCGTCCGGGGGTTCATCGCCGCTTTCCCGACCGCGCCAGTCGCGCGATCAAACGCGCTGCCCGATCCACGTTGAAAATTCCGCAGACGCACGGCTCGGCCAGCTTCACCGCTGCCGCCCGCGGCGAACAGACCCCGGCGCGCACACTCGCCACCGCTTGCTCCACCAACGGCACGCTCACCAAACTGTGTCCACACATCGTCATCACCGACAGCACCGTTTCCGACGGCAACCGGCGACGATTGCCCCACACGCCCAGCGAGTGCGCGACCGTATGCGGTTCTTCCGCCACCTCCGACCGACAGCATGCCCGATGAATCGGCGCCACCAATCCCGTCACCGTCACCGACAGCCCCAGCCGGGCGCGCCGCAGATCCCGCAGGACTGACTCAACCGCGCCGATATCCGTGAACACCGCGTGCATCACCGACTTCACATCGCTGACGCTGACCGCCCCGTGTTTCCGCGCGATTCGCAGAAACCGGCGCAGCTTCGGCCCCGCACCGGCGTCGTTAATGCCTTTCGCCGCCATCGACATCACGATGAACTCACCCCGCAAATCCCGTCGTCGTCCTTCCCGATGGAGCGTGTGCGACATCGTATCAGCGTTGCCTCCGCGCGCGTCCCAGCCCGACGTTCACTTTCGCCTGCGGCAACAACCGGCGCCGATCCACCAGCGCCAACATCCGCCGGCGATCAGCCCACCGGCAATAGACGCTGACACTGAACACCGTGCCGATTTTTCGCTCCACCGCCCGCAACTCCTTCAACACCCCTGCCAACTCCTCCAGCGGCAGCGACGCCTCCACCACCACCGACAACACACGCTCCGGCCACAACTCCCGCGGAAACACCCCCCGGCGCCTGTCCGACATCAGATGCGTCAACGGATTCTGCTCCTCAAATCCCGCGCCGGCCTTCGCCATCCGCCGCGTGACCTGCTGCACCTGATGGAACGAAGTCCCAACCCCCGGCCGCCCCAGTTCGACATTCAACCCCACCTGCCCCGGCTGAATCCGATTCGTCACGTCGTTCGTTTTCGATTCCGCCGTTCCCCGTCCCGGCACACCCGTCGAACGATGTTTCGTAACCGGATCGGAAAACAAAGCGCGCACCGAACGCGGCCACGGGCTTCTCCGCCGGCGGATCGCTCCCGACAAACAGCCGTTGCGCACGCACACGCCGCACTCGACACAAATCGCCTCATCAATCCAACTCGCCCCATCCCGTCCCGAACGGATCGCCGCCACAGGACAGAACAGTGCGCACCGGTGACAGCACACGCACTTGCTCTTGGAGATCTGGACCATCTGCGTGGGATTCTATGGCGAATACCGCCCGTGTCAACGCCACGATTCCGCGCTTGATTCCGCGTGTCGCCTTTGAACTTGCGCGCACCGATTGGCACTACGTGTTCAACACGTTCTGTTTCGGCTACGGCATCGGCTACAAGTTTTCCGAAACGAAGGCGGGTAGCGCGAACGGCAATTTTCTCGGCCTCGGCGCCGATTCGTGCGAGCGGGCGGTGGTCGTCGAGCAGGCGCAAGCTCCCGGTTTGCTGATCACCAACGGCGAGTTCGTCGGCCGCTGGAGCAGCACCAACGCGGTGTGCGTGGAAATCGCTCCGCAAGCGCGCGGCAAGGTTAGTCTCAATACCGATTAGATTTTTCGTTCTTTGCTGGGGATGATTTCATATTGGATTGCGCCCTGCCATTCTTGGCGACGTAACAACCGGGGCCAACTTCCCACGGGTTGGCGCACCGCTCGTGGACAACTC
>Ga0194112_10000627_pt1 | contig 51668 bp, 39 predicted proteins | sample TA2MahC400mmetaG_FD_146191 | JGI IMG/M metagenome (GOLD analysis project Ga0194112, IMG submission 146191) | Freshwater microbial communities from Lake Tanganyika, Tanzania - TA2015016 Mahale Deep Cast 400m | ecosystem: Environmental > Aquatic > Freshwater > Lake | place: Tanzania: Lake... | reverse complement strand
AACGACCTCGGCAATTCCTCCGTCCGCACCGCCGCCGGCGCCACCGTCCCTCAGCTCACCCTCGAGCCCTACCTTCGCACCCCCCTGGCCGAGCTTGTGGACACGGTGGACCCCGGCGAATACCCCGAGGCCGGCGCCGCCAGCGCGGGGCGCTGCCACAAGCTCCTCGAAGAGGGCAAAGTCACCATCGAATGGCTCGCCCAGTTCCTCGGCCACGCGGGGGACCAACGCATCGCCGACAAGGCCCGCCGCCACGCCGCCCGCGCCTCCGGCGACGACGACCAGCTCCTCTACGAGGCCATCGCCGAGGGCCTCGGCTACAAGCGCAACAAGGCCCCCGCCCTCGAACTCGCCCGCCGACTCCCCCTCGCCTCGCTCCGCGAGCGCCTCGCGGCGAATCCCAGATTCCACATTCCAGATTCCAGATCGCAATCCGAAATCCGAAATCCGAAATCCGAAATGTCCCTGGCAGTGGAGGCCCTCCTCTTCGGCGTCTCCGGCCTCCTCCCCGCCGGCAACAGTGGTGGCACAGGCATCTTGCCTGTGTCAGGCACAGGCGGGACGCCTGTGCCACCATCGGCGGACGACGCGGTCCGCGAGCACATCCGCCAGCTTCGCGCGCTCTGGAGCGGACTGGGCGCTGGCCTCGCCGACGACGCCCTCGACCCCGCCCAGTGGGCCTTCGACGGCACACGCCCCCCCAACTTCCCCACCCGCCGCGTCGCAGCACTCGCCCGCGTCGCCACGCGGGCAATCGAGAACGGCCTCCAGGAAGCCATCCGCCAGGCCATTGGCCCGGCCGCCGGACGCCTCGCCCCCCGCGAACTCAAAGTCCGCCGAGCACAACTCCTCGACTTCTTCCTCTCCCTCAGCGACCCGTTCTGGGACACGATGACCCACTTCACCGCCAAGCCGATGCCCCACCCCATGCGCCTCGTCGGCGCCGACCGCGCCGACACGATCATCGTGGACGAGCTCCTCCCCGCCCTCCTCTACCAGGCCCGCCGCGACGCCGACCGTCCCTTCGAGGAGCTCCTCCACCAGCTCTTCGCCGCCTACCCCAAGCTCCCCAGCACCAGCATCACAAGGTTCATGTCCCTGCGCGTCTTCGGCAGGGAGGAGAGCGACGTCAAGCTCCTTCGCAGCGCCCGCCGCCAGCAGGGCCTCTACCAGCTCTACGCCGACTTCTGCGACTCCGAGACCGCCACCTGCACCCGCTGCCCCCTCGTCCGCCTCCTCGAAAGCTGAGCCCCCTTGAGCCCACGATGGGAGGGTGAGGCTCCTGCCGAACCGCGCGCGCGGGCAAGCCGCGGCTCCGCGGGAGCGTCGCCCTCCCGCCGCGCGGGGACAAGGGACAGGACGAAAACGGTAAGACAGAGAAACGGCAAGCGGAACTCAGAAGTCTCGCAGGACCACCCGAACCCCGACGTCGCTCCACTCGCTCGCCGGGTTGCTCCTGCGCCGGCGCGCAGCGCGACAGTACCTCGGGTCGGTGTTCCAGGAGCCGCCGCGGACCACGCGAAAGCTCTGGTCCCCGCCAGCCAGCCAGGCGGAGCCATCGTCCGGCGCACCCTGGTAGTCGGGGTGCCAGGCGTCCTCGCACCACTCCCAGACATTTCCGTGGATGTCGTGCAGGCCCCAGGCGTTGGGTCGCCTCTCGCCCACGGGATGTATTGAGCCAGTGGCTTCACCAAACCAGGCGTAGGCTTCCAGCTTCGCCGCATCGTCCCCGAAGCAGAACTCCGTTAGGGCTCCCGCACGGCAGGCGTACTCCCATTCGGCCTCCGATGGCAGCCGGAAAGCCTTCCCCAGCGTCGCGGCGAGCTTCCGCACCAAGTTCTGGCAGCGCTGCCAAACCACTTGCCCCACGGGGTTCCGGGGGCTGCCGGCCGAGCGACTCGGGTTGTACCCCATCGCCGCTTCCCATTGCTCCTGTGTGACAGGGAACTTGCCGAGCCAGAAGGGCTTGGGAATCGTGACACGGTGCTGCGGGAACTCGGGCCGGAACCACTCCACATCGCCCCCCCACTTCCTGGCGAGTTCCTCGGGGCTGGCCGTGGGCGGGCTGCCCATCAGGAACTCGCCCGCGGGGATGAGGACGAGCCTCATCTTCACCCCCTTGCCCAAGTCAATGTCCTGCTCCACCCCCACGCCGAGCGCCCTGGCAGTCTCCTCCTGCCGCCGCCTCGCCTCAGCCTCGTCGAAAGGCCACCCCCTGTAGACCTGCCAGTTGGCCTGCCCAGTCACCATCGCTGTTGACTCCTGATAGGCGCAGGTGAATGACCGGACCATCGGGCGGCAGGACTTGCGTCTCGTTCGGCCGCGGGCTGAAGCCCCCAGAGCACGAAGACCAGAGGATGATCGCTTCGGCCGCGGCTATGGTAGCCGAGGTCGGATGGCATGTCAAGGAAACCCGGCAAGGGGGACTGTGGCCCCCAGCCAAAGTGCCGGCTGAAACACGCCCCGAACGCCCATGTTCATCCAGGCGATCAGTCACATGCGACAGCCCGTGGGAGTGCGGCGGCTCGACGCCGCTGTGGGCTTCTGCGGGGCCTGCCCGGAAGAGCCCTCAGCCTGGCTGGCGGATGTGACCCACGGGGCGATGGGTCGCGTCGTGCCGAGCGCTTCGGCAGTCCACAGCGGTCTCAAGCGACCGCACTCCACTGGCTGCCGCACGTCGTCCGAGGTCCCTCCTACCACAGCTAGGGGCCACACTCGGCAAGGGGGCTGGTTGCCGCTGCGACGCAGACGCAAGCGAGGCCGCGCTTCCGCTCCGCTAGCATGGAAAGCGGCATCGGAGCCTGCCCTGAGCGGAGCCGAAGGGATGCCGCACTCCACATTCCTCCCGTTTCGGTGAGCGGAGCGCTATGGAGTGCGGCGACGAAGTCGCCGCTTTGCATCCCAGCGGAGCGAGCGAACAGGAGAAGCCCCCCATATCAACACTGCGAAGGGGGTGCTTCAGCGGCAGCCGTGGTCGCCGAGGGTAGGGACGGCATGTCAAGGAAACTCGGCAGGGGGGCAATAGCGCACTTGCGCGCGTACGCCGCCCAGGTTGGCCTCTTCCCTCTCCTTCTGGGAGAGGGTAGGGTGCGGGCGCCGGGTCCCCGCGCCGGAGGCGCCTGCCCCGCCGTCATTCTCACATTCTTGAGAAGATGTGAGAATGAATGTCACTGACTTAAGGGTGCATGCCAGCCCGCAGGGCGGCAGGCCGGTAGCCACGGGCGTGAGCCCGTGGGCAGGGAGGATACCCCTATGCCAGCCCCCGCAGGGGGCGGCAGGAACCACGGGACGCGAGCGAATCAGGGCTTCTGCCGCCCCCTGCGGGGGCTTAGGAAGGGGTAAAACCGCGTCCCACGGGCTTACGCCCGTGGCTAGTGAGCTGCCGCCCCCTGCGGGGGCTCCGGCCGCGCCAACAGCCTAAGTTAGTGCCATTCAATGTGAGAATGAGAGCAAGCCACGGCCAAAGGTCCCTCGCCGGCCCCACGGGAGAGCTCCCTTGGATGTGCCCCTAGCCGTGCCGGGGGCGCGCGCCGTCATTCTCACATTCTTCAGAATGTGAGAATGAGATCAGAGACGCCCAGAGCAGCCTCGCCATGCCCTTCCCCGTGACGGCTCCGTTGCGTGCGCGCCTGACCATGCCTGCTGCGCGTGCCGCGCCGTCATTCTCACATTCTTCAGAATGTGAGAATGAGAGCAGACCGCGCCCGGAGGAACCTCGCCACGCCCTTCCCCGCGACAGCTCCGTTGCGTGCGCGCCTGACCATGCCTGCTGCGCGTGCCGCGCCGTCATTCTCACTTTCTTGAGAATGTGAGAATGAGATCAGAGACGCCCAGAGCAGCCTCGCCACGCCCTTCCCCGCGACGGCTCCGTTGCGTGCGCGCCTGACCATGCCTGCTGCGCGTGCCGCGCCGTCATTCTCACATTCTTCAGAATGTGAGAATGAGATCAGACCGCGCCCGGAGGAACCTCGCCACGCCCTTCCCCGCGACAGCTCCGTTGCGTGCGCGCCTGACCATGCCTGCTGCGCGTGCCGCGCCGTCATTCTCACATTCTTGAGAATGTGGGAATGAGAGCAAGCCACGGACATAGGGCGCTCGCCGCCCCCGCGGGACAGACCCCCTGGGTGCGCCCCTGCCCGCGGCCGCTGCGCGAACCGCGCCGGAGTATGGCCCCCAATTCTGGTGGACCGATCGGGCGCCCCGACAGGGGCGCGCTATATCAGCCCAGGGCGAAGCCCTGGGAAGCGGGGCCGTGCGTGGGCTAGCCCTGAAGGGGCGTGCTACGGGGCACGGGCGGCACCGTCTGCCCTCGCTGGTTAGCACGCCCCTAGAGGGCTAGACCGGGGCGGCCCGCTATTCCCAGGGCTTCGCCCTGATCTTTGCCCACACCTCGGGCTCCGCAGCCCGCCAAGGGCGGGCGGCAGAGGGTAGCCCACGGCGTAAGCCGTGGGTCCGGGTGGCGACAACGTTCACAGCCCCGTAGGGGCGGCAGAAGCCCTGAGGGCGCGGTTTCTGCCGCCCCTACGGGGCTGGTCCGTGGGGGCGCTGTGATCCCACGGCTTACGCCGTGGGCTACCCTCTGACGCCCCTGACGGGGCTGGCAGCGCCCCTCTCAGAGATGTGGGCAAAGACCAGGGCTTCGCCCTGGGCCGATATAGTACGCTCCGTTCGGAGCTTCGGAGCCCCAGACCGTCACCAGGATTGGGGGCCATACTCACCGCGCCGCGGTTCCTGCATTCTTGAGAATGTGGGAATGAGAGCACGCCACGGACATAGGACGCTCGCCGCCCCCGCGGGACAGAACCCCTGGGGGCGCCCCTATGCGCTATCGCACCCCGGCAAGGGGCGGATTACGGGGGAGCGGTGTATTGCGCCCGGGTGGCGGAGGGTGGGCGGGGAGGTCAGTTTTTGGGGGACTTCGGGGGGGGGGGGGGGGGGGGGGGGGGGGCGGTGACTTCGAAGGGAAGGGCGGTGAGGGTGCCGAGGGCGGTGCGGCGGGTGCCGGTCTGGGTCTTGCCGTCGGCGCTCTTGATGGGGGTCTCCTGGAAGGCGTTGAGGATGAGGTTGCCGGCCAGGCCAGGCTTGGCTTCCTTGGCATCTACGGCGAGGACGAGGGCGACCTTGTCGTCGCCTTCGGGGACGAGCTCTTTGATGGCGAAGCCTTTGGGGGGGTCGTCGAGCTCGATGCGCAGTTCCTTGGCGAGGTCGCCCTTGGGGACGGAGAGCTGGGCGCGGCCTGTGCCGCCGGCGGGGAGCTTGACGGGGCCTTCGGCGAGGGGCTTGACGGGGGGGGCCGAACCCCGTCCGCCGAGGACGTTGAGGATGCCGTCCCGCGAGGCCACGAGGTGGTGGTAGGCGAATGCCTGCATCATGTCGTCGGCGGGGACGGCGGTGCGGGAGACCTCGGCGCCGGCGATGGTGGCGCAGCCTTCGAGCCGCATCGGCATCGGCTTGGCCGGCGCGGTGGGCGGGAGTGTGAGGGTGAGGCGGACGCTCTCCTGGTTGGCGGGGATGCAGGCGCCGCCGAGGGCGAAGCCGTCCGGCATGTCCTTCAGCCGCAGGGCGATGGCCCCGGAGAAGCCGTCCCTGCGCAGGGCGTAGACGGCGATGGGGTGGTTGACGCCTGGTCGGATGTTGATGGCGGAGGGGACGACGCGGAGCTGGAAGTCGGGCTCTGCAGTGCTGATGCGGAGGCGGTAGGCGTGTGCGGCGCCGCCCTGGCGCTGGGTGTCGCCGACGTGGACGGTGTAGACGCCATCGGCTGGGAGCTTGGCGAGGAGGAAGGAGTCGGAGTGGTGGGTGGTGAGTCCGGCGGCCTTGTCCTCCCAGTCGTCGTTGATGGCGAGCTCCTTGCCGCTGGCGTCGGTGAGCTTGAGGAGGGAGTCGAGCGGGGAGCCGAGGCGTCGTGCGACGACTTCGGCGACGACCTGGTCGCCGGCGCGGCCCTGGAAGCGGAAGAGGTCCCAGTCGCCCGGGGCGTCTATCCGCCCGTTGACGATGATCGGGAGCTGGACCTGTTGGGCCTTGGGCGGCTCGCTGTTGGGCTCGGCCTCGAGGCACTCGGGCAGGGCGTCGAGGGGGAAGGTGACGGCGTTGGAGACGCGCTTCTCCTTGGAGACGGTGAGTGGGACGGAGCCAGGCGCCTGCTTCTCGGCGTCCAGGGTGAGGGCGTTAGTGGGGAGGTTCCAGCCGTCGAGTGCGACAGAGGTTTTGGAGCCGGCCTTGGCGCCGAGGGGGAAGACGCTTGTGATGAGGGGCAGGTCGCCGACGGTGATGCGGTAGACGAAGTCCTCGCGGCCGCGGTAGATGGCGTCGTAGATTTCGAGGATGTAGTCGCCTCCCTTGGGGATTTCGTAGTAGATGATGGGGTCTGGGTGGAAGCGGAAGTCGTCGCAGAAGGCGAGCTCGGTGCCGCGTGCGTCGAGGAGCCGCAGCGTGGCCTGGAACCAGCCTGGCACGGCGTCGGCGAGGTATGGGACGAGTGAGCGGGCGCTGACGGCGGCGACGAGGCGTGTGCCCTTCTTGATGGAGAAGCGGAAGCGGTCAACGTCGCCCGGCATCACCTGGCCGTTGAGGATGATGGGGAGGGAGCCCATGCCTGCGAACTCGATGTCGGCGATGGTCTCTGTGAGGACCTCGGCGTCGGGCGTGCGGTCGTTGGGCTCCTTCTCCATGTATTCGCGGCACTGGCCGACGTGGAAGAAGAGCGGGTTGGTGAAGCCGCCGCCGGTCCTCAGGCGGAGCTCGCGTTCGCCCGGCGGCGCGCCTGGGGAGATGGTGAGGCGGAGGGTGACGGTTTCCTCGATCTGGGGGTTGAGCTGGCGCTTGGGGTCGGAGAGGCGTCGGTTGAGCTCGGCGAGGCCGCGGGGGCTGGAGTCCTCGATGCCGAGCTTGAAGGCGAGGTTCTCGAACTCGTCGTGGGTCTTGGCGATGAGGACGAGGAATCCGCCGGCGAGGCGCGTGTCGCCCTCGTCGAGCGCGGCCTGGCGGCGGCGCTCGAGGACCGTGGCCTCGGCCAGCTTGTCGCGCAACTGGTTGAGGGTGCCCTGGGAGAGCGCGCGGGTGTGCTTGAGGAAGGCGACGTGGACGCCGTCGCCGGTGAGGTGCGCGCTGGCGGTGCCGCCGAGGTACTGTCCGCCGACCGTCACCTGCACCACGGTGCCCTGCTGGCCGCCGGCGGGATAGAGGTAGCCGATGTGGGGCTCGCCCGCCGCGCAGGGGAGGGCAGCAAGGACAACGAAAAGGAGAGTTTCTGTTTTCTGATTTCTGATTTCTGATTTCAAGCCCATGTCCCTTCACCCCCACACTGCATGCACACTAACTCCCTGGCGATCGTGCTCGGCAATCAGAAATCAGCAATCAGAAATCAGCAATCACATAATCTCGCTCAGCCGCCCGCCGACCTTGTAGCCCTCGTCGGCGCCGGGGACCACCTTGATGGTCTGGCCGAGCGGGTGCGGGAGCGACGCCTGCGGGTCTATGCCCAGCAGCTCGTAGATGCTCGCGTTGAAGTCCCACGGGTAGACGGGGCGGGTCTTGACCTCTTCGCCCTTGGCGTCGGACTCGCCGACGACGCATCCGCCCTTGAAGCCGCCGCCCGCGACGACCGCCGAGAAGCACGGCCCCCAGTGGTGCCGGCCGCCGTTCCAGGGGGACTCCCAGGAGACCTTGGGGGTGCGGCCGAACTCGCCGCTCCACCAGACGATTGTGCTGTCGAGCAGCCCGCGCTCGCTGAGGTCGAGGAGCAGCGTGGCCATGCCCGCGTCGAGCTGCGGCAGCATCCGCCGCATCGCCTGGAAGTTCTCCTTGTGCGTGTCCCACCCGCCGTAGTTGATGGTGACGTATGGGATGCCGCGCTCGACGAGGCGGCGTGCGACGAGGCACGACTGGCCGAAGTGGTTGAGGCCGTACTGCTGCCTGAGGGCGGGGTCCTCCTCCGCGAGGTTGAACACCATGCCCGCCTCGCCGAGGATGAGGTCGTAGGCCTGCTCTTCGCCCTTCTTGAAGGGGTCGAGGCGCGGGTCGTCCTTCAGGGCGCGGCCCAGCGCGTCGAGGTTGTGGAGCAGGTCGCGTCGGGCCTTCTGTCGCTCGCGCGAGATGCCGGGCGCGGCCACGCCTTCGACGAGGAAGACCGGCCTGGACGGGTCGCCGCCGGTGACGAACGGCTTGTAGCGGGTGCCGAGGAAGCCGGACTCCGAGAAGCGCCCCTGGGGCTCGGTGAGGACCACGTAGGGCGGGATGAGCCCCTTGTAGCCGGCGTTGTAGCCCTTGAAATATGAGACGACGGCGCCCGTGCTGGGGTAGACCTCGCGACCGCCGGGGTTGCGGCCGGTCTGGACCATGTACGCGGCGGTCTCGTGGCCGTTGTTCCCGTGGGTCATCGAGCGGATGATGGAGTACTTCTCGGCCTGGGTGGCCAGGAGGGGGAGGAGCTCGCCGATCCTGATGCCGTCCACGTTGGTGCGGATGGGGCTTCCGAGCGGGCCGCAGTAGTCGCGGCCGGCGTCGGGCTTGGGGTCGAAGGTATCGAGGTGGGGCGGCCCGCCCCACATCCAGATTTGGATGACCGCCTTGGCCTTGGCGGGCGGTATGGCGGCGGCGGCGGGCTTGGCCAGGCCGTTGGCGAGCAGGAGCCCGCCTGCGCCAGCCAAGCCGCGGCGCAGCGCCTCGCGCCGGGACAGCTCACCCCCCTGCCCCACGACCGAACCGCGTTCCGTCCTCATCCAGTCACCTCGCTTTCTTGATGCAGGCCGTGGCCGTGGCCGAAGGGGATGAATGGATGTATGGATGAATGGATGAATGAAAGAGACGATCGCTCTGACATCCATCCACCCATCCAATCATCCATTCATCCCCACACCGATTCACGGAGTACCTCAATGCCGATACAGGAACTCGGCGCTGTTGATCAGCGCCCACGCAAGGTCAATCAGGGCATCGGAGCCCTTGAGCTCGGGTGTGTCGGCATATGCCTTCAAGACGGCCAACTCGTCTTCCGTGGGGAAGCGCGAGAGGATCGTGAGATAGAGTTCGGTCGCGGCGCTCTCGCGGCCGCCCTTGCTGGCCGTGAGGAAGGGCTGAAGCGTCTTGCTCTGTTCCATTTTACGCCGGATGTGGCTGGAGTTCAACATGTGGAGCCGCTGGGCGGCGGAGGGGGTGTTGTTGCGCTCGTCCTCCATCCCGGTGTCGCGCGGCGGGCGGCCGAACATGTCGAGGAACGGGCTGGAGATGCTGCCGTCGGGGAGCGCGATGGAGCGGCGGTCGTCGGGGATGAAGGTGAACGGCTCGGGGATGCGGCTGAGGTATTCCTCGGTGGTGCCGGTGATCTGGCACAGGGCGTCAATGAGCACCTCGGCGTCGAGGCGGCGGATGGCGTAGAAGGCGAAGTTGGCCTGGGCCTCCGCGTGGTTGCTCTTGGGCACGCAGGAGAGCTGATACGTCCGCGAGTTCACGATGACCCGGCAGAGGTGCTTGAGGTCGTATCGTGAAACGACAAGCTCCTCCTCCAGGAGTGCGAGGAGGTCGGGGTTGGATGGCGGGTTGTCGGGGCGGATGTCGTCGGGCTCGTGGATGATGCCGCGCCCGACGAGCCAGTGCCAGAGGCGGTTCACGATGTTGCGGGCGAACCAGGGGTTTTTAGGCGAAATCAGCCAGTCGGCGAAGGCCTCGCGCGGGTCCTTCGACGCCGTGAGCTTCGCAGTGGTGCCATCTGGGAAGACCGCGGGCTTGGCCGCGGCTGAGGCTAGCTCCTTCGCCGCCTTCTCGTAGTCGAAGTAGATGATCTCCTCTTTCCACTCGAGGGTTTTCTTGTAGCCGACATAAGAGAAGAAGGGGGCGAGGCCCTCCTGGCGGTCCTTGGGCCACTTCTCGGTGCGGCTGCCCATGAGGAGTAGCGCGACGGACTTGGCGATGGCCTGGGGCTCGCGGCTCTGGAGCGCGCGGTAGAAGTTCACCTGTCCCACGCGGAAGTTGCTGCCGCTGGCGGTGAGGAGTTCGCGGGCGAAGCGGTCGTAGGGCAGGTTGTCCCGCACCGCCGTCCGTATCCAGCGATAGTAGGCGTTGGCCGCGTTGGGCCAGAGGTTGATTGGGAACTCGGCCTTCACGCGGAGCAGGTCGCTCCAGCGCATCGCCCAGTAGTCGGCGAACTCCTCGCGGGAGAGGAGGCGTTCGACGAGAGCCCGGCGCTTGTCGGGCGCCGGGTCGCGCAGGAACGCCCTCACCTCCTGGCGGGTCGGCAGCGTCCCGATGAGGTCGAGGTAGGCCCGCCGCAGGAACACCGCGTCGTCGCACGGCTGGGCCGGCTCGATCCCCAGCGCCTTGAGCCTGGGGAAGACCGCCTCGTCAATCGTCTTTCGGGGAGTAGTGGGACGCGCCGGCTCTGGGGACTCTGCGGCCAGGGCGCACGCCCCCACCAAGCCGCCCATCATGACAGCCGCCAGAAACCTGGGCAACACCATGACTGTTCCCGGGGCTCAACGCGCCCGGGTTCCCCCGGCACAGGCCCACCGGCCACCATCGCGTATAACTGAGCTAATTCTACTCCCTTTCGCGGCGGAGTCAAGCGCTTTTCGCACTTGTCGAGAAGGACGTTGGTAGGGTTCGTAGTGCGGCCTTCAGGCCGTCTCCGAGGAGGACGGGCTAAAGCCCGCACTACAAGGCGAAGGCAAGGGCCTCCCCGTATGGGAAGCGAATGATGAATGTTGAATGATGAATGATGAATGCTGAATGGCCAGAGACCGGCTCGCGGGTTCTTCTCTTCCCAATCCAACATTCGCTTTGCCCCCTCACGCAGGCTCCATTGTTGAGGGTCAGGGAGCCTCAACAATGGGGCCGGGAGGGAGCGCTCAAGCGGAGCTTGGGCCAGGGAGCGACCGCGTAACCGTCTATGTGCCAAGAGCTTACGGTGTCGTGGAGCGGCGTCGCGCGGCGCTTGGCCGGAGGTGCCGCCGTGTGTGGGTGTGTGTGCGTGTGAGCCTCAACAATGGGTGGATCAGGCTAGGCTTCGGGCTCGGGGGGTTGGGGGCCGCGGAGCTCGGCGCCCACCTGGTCGAGGAGCCTGGTGATCTCGATGGCCTTCTGGATGGAGGGGTCGAACTGGAAGGCGACGTCGGGGGCTTCGCGGAGCTTGAGGCCCTTGGCCAGGTAGGAGCGGATGAGGCCGCGGGCGCTGGCCAGGCCGCGCTCAGCGGCACGCTCCCGCCCTTCGCCGCCGAGGACGGAGTAGTAGATGGTGGCGTGCTTGAGGTCGTCGGAGACCTCGACGCGGGTGATGGTGACGAGCTCGAGCCTGGGGTCGCGCAGCTCGCGGAGGAGGAAGAGGCTGACGTCCTGGCGGATGCGCTCGGCGACCCGGGCGGCGCGGCGGTTGGGCATGGGAAGGTTACTCCGTGGTCTGGGGTTGCGCGTGTTTGAGGAGGGGATGAATGGATGAATGGATGGGTGGATGGGAGAGAAGAACCTGGATGAATGGATGGGTGGATGGATGTCAGAGGGCGACTCTCTCATTCATCCATTCATCCATGCACCCATTCGTCCAGCCATCCAATCATCCATTCATCCAATCGTCCATCCACTTCAGTATATCTCCACCTCGTAATCCAGAAGTTGTGCGACGGGGTGGAGGCGGACGAGGTCAACGATTTTGGCGAGGCCGCCGTCGACGTACTGGGCGTCGGTGCCGACCATGGCGATGCCGAGGACGGCTTGCTGGCGGTTGTCCTGATGGTCTACTTCGGCGACGGAGACGTTGTGGCGGCTGCGGATGATGTCCTTGAGGCTCTTGAGGACGCGGCGCTTGTCCTTGAGGGAAAGCGAGTCGCGGATGATGAGCCTGATGGTCAGAGTGCCAACGGTCATGGGTCTGGGAACCTGGGGAGTGAGGATACCCGTCCACAGATTTCCCATCGCGGCAAGCCGCAACCAAACACGGAGGAAAAATCTTTCCGGAAAACAAGATTCTGCATGTTTGTAGCACAGATTGACACAGATGAAGAGAAGAGGGCACTCGGGGTGAAGACAAGAGACATACAGCCCCCGGTCGGTTCTTTCTTCGCCCGGTATGCCTCTTTCGTTCTTCTATCTGTGTGAATCTGTGGAATCTGTGGACGGTTCTACAGTTTTCGCTTGGTTTCCTGGATTTCGTAGGCTTCGATGATGTCGCCCTCCTTGACGTCGTCGAAGTCGGTGATGCGGATGCCGCACTCCTGGCCGTTGGCGGCCTCGCGGATGTCGTCCTTCTGGTGGCGGAGGGAGGCGACTTTTCCCTCGTAGACGACGATGCTGTTTCGGGTGAGACGCAGGAGGCTGCTGCGGGTGATGCGGCCGTCGGTGACGTAGGAGCCGGCGACGTTTCCGACCTTGGTGATGCGGAAGACCTTGCGGACCTCGGCGTGGCCGGTGACGACCTGTCGGCGCTCGGGCTCGAGGCGCCGCTCCATGGCCGCCTTCATCTCGTCGGTGAGGTGGTAGATGACGTTGTAGAGGCGGACCTCGATGTCCTTCTTCTCGGCCAGTGCGCGGGCGGAGGGCTCGGGGACGACGCTGAAGCCGATGATGACGGCGTCCGAGGCGTCGGCGAGGAGGACGTCGCTGTCGTTGATGCCGCCGACGGCGGAGTGGAGGAGGTTGACGCGGACCTCGGCGGTGGCGAGGTCGGCGAGGGCCTTGCGGATGACCTCGAGGGTGCCGTGGACGTCGGCCTTGAGGATGACGCGGACCTCCTTCTGGCCGGTGTCCTTGAGGGTGGCGAAGAGGTTTTCGAGTGTGACGTGTTTTCGTTCGGCGAAGCTGGCCTCGCGGACGCGGCGCGCGCGGGCCTCGGCGATCTGGCGGGCCGTGTCGTAGTCGGGGAGGACCACCGCCGCGTCCCCCGCGGCGGGGACGCTCGACAGGCCGGCGATCTCGACAGGGATGGAAGGCCCGGCTTCATCGAGTGCGAGGCCGCGGTGGTCGTGGAGGCTGCGCGCGCGCCCGAAGGCGCTCCCGCAGAGCAACACGTCGCCGCGCCGCAGGGTGCCCTCGCGCACCAGGATGGTCGCAACTGGGCCACGCCCCTCTGAAATCTTGGCGTCCAGGACCACCCCGCGCGCCGGCTTGGTGGGGTCGGCCTTCAGCTCAAGGACCTCGGCCTGGAGGGCCAGCGTCTCGATCAGGTCGGCGATGCCGGCGCCGGTGACTGCGGAGACGAGCATGACCTCGACGTTTCCGCCCCACTGGACGGGGAGGATGCCGCGGTGGGAGAGCTGCTCCATGACGCGCTGGGGGTTTGCCGAGGGGAGGTCAACCTTGTTGACTGCGACGACGATGGGGACGTTCGCCGCCCGCGCGTGGTTGATGGCCTCCTCGGTCTGAGGCATCACGCCGTCGTCGGCGGCGACGACGAGGACGACGATGTCGGTCACTTGAGCGCCGCGCGCGCGCATGGCGGTGAACGCCTCGTGGCCGGGGGTATCGAGGAAGGTGACGATGCGGCCCTCGTGGGTGACGGTGTAGGCGCCGATGTGCTGGGTGATGCCGCCGGCCTCCCCCGCGGCCACACGGGTCTTGCGGATGGCGTCCAGCAGCGAGGTCTTGCCGTGGTCCACGTGGCCGAGGAATGCGACCACGGGGGGGCGGGGCCTGAGGGCCTCGGGGCGGTCGGGGGCGGCTTGGGCAATGGCCAGCTCGCCTTCGAGGTTGCGCTCGCGCCTGACCTCGATCTGGAGGCCGCGCGCCGAGCCCAGCATCGCCACCACGTCATCGCCCAGCGCGTCATTCACGTTGACCATCAGGCTGTTCTTGACGAGGACAGCCATCAACTCGTCCACCTTGACCCCGGCGCTCTGGGAGAGGGAGCGAATGGTGACCGGGTAGTCCACGACGATTCTGGTGGGCTTGACGGGGGGCGGCGGAACGTAGGGGCGGGCTGGCATGCCGCGCCGCTCGTCGCGCTGCGGGCGGCGGACGCGGTGGCGCGGCGGAGCGCCGGTGACGGCACGGCGCTCCTTCACCCGCACGTGGGGGCCGTACTCACGCACGGTGGTGTCGTAGCGCGGGAGCTCAATTCGGCGGACGATTTCGGCGGCCTCGCCGCGGGGGCGCTCCGCCGGGCGCTTGTGGAACTTCTCCTTCCCGCCCGGCCCAACGGGGAACTCCTCTGGCTCGCCGAGCCCCGGCTTGCCCGGCTTGGGGCGCGCTTGAGGCTTCCCGGGCTCCTCTCCGAGCGGGAGCAGGGGAGGGAGCTCGGGCTCCGGTGGAGCGGGTGGCGCTGCCGCCTCGGGCGCTGGCGGGGCGGGGGGCGCGGCGGGAGCCGTCCTGCCGTAGGCCGCGCGAACCTGCGCCGCCGCCGCAGCCTCGATGCTGCTCGAGTGCGACTTGACGTTCATCCCCATCGCCAGGCACTTGGCGACGAGGTCGTTGTTCTTGACCCCCAGCTCTCTGGCGAGGTCGTGCAACCGGATACGCAAGCTTTATCTCCTAGGGCGCCTCGGCGCCCTCCTGCTGTGGTGGCTGCTGGGGTGGCGGCTCGGCGGCTTCGGGGGCAGGCTCCTGCGCCGGGGCTTGCTCGGCCGGTTCGGGGGCCGCGCCCTCCGCCTCCGCAGGCTGCGGCTCGGCCCCCTCTTCGGGGCCTGCTGGCTCGGCACTGGGCTGCTCCTGGGCCTGGCTCTCGGCGGCTGCGGCGGCCGCGGCTTCCTCGGCGGCGCGGGCCGCGGCGATCTGCTCGGCGGCCACCTTGGCGCGCGCGTAGATTTGCTGGGAGAGCTCCTCGCCGATGCTGAAGCGCTCGCGCCAGGCGACCGCGCCCTCGGCGACGTCCTCCACCGAATAGCCCATCTGGAAGAGGCGCGCGGCGAAGCGGTCGGGCAGGCCCTCGAGGCCCTCGAGGGCGGCGGCGAGCTCCTGCTGCTCCCGCTCGGCCTCGGCCTCGCTCAGCACGTCTATGTCGCAGTCGCACAGCTTCGCGGCGAGGCGCACGTTGCGCCCGCGCTTGCCGATGGCGAGCGAGAGTTCCTCCTCGGTGACTATCACCCGCGCGCGGTTGAGCTCGTTGATCACCACCACGTCCTTCACCTCGGCCGGCTTGAGGGCGTTGGCGATGAAGACGTCGCGCGAGTCGCTCCACCGCACGATGTCGATCTTCTCCTCGTTGAGCTCGGAGACGATGTTCTTGATGCGTGAGCCTCGGACGCCCACGCAGGCGCCCACGCAGTCCACCTTCGCGTCGGCGCTGGCCACGGCGACCTTTGTGCGGTAGCCTGGCTCGCGCGCGATGGCCATGATCTCGATGACCCGCTCGCCGATCTCGGGCACCTCGAGCTCGAAGAGCCGGCGGATGAAGTCCTCCTGGGTGCGGGAGAGGACGATGCGGACCTTGCTCCCCTCGCGGCGCACGTCCTTCAGGTAGCACCTGATGCGGTCGCCGATGCGGTAGTTCTCCTCGCCCACCTGCTCGCCGCGCGGCAGGATGCCCTCGGTGCGCCCGAGGTTCACGATGATGCGGTTCCCCTCGAAGCGCTGGATGGTGCCGCTGACGATCTGCTTGACGCGGCTCTCGTAGTCCTTGAAGATCGCCTCCTGCTCGGCGTCGCGTATCTTCTGGATGATCACCTGCTTGGCGGTCTGCGCCGCGATGCGCCCGATGTCCACCGCGTCGATCGGCTCGTTCCCGTCGTAGGCCTCGATCTTCCCGCTCTCGCGGTCAACGAAGACCGCGATGTCGGACTTCGGGCCGTAGAACTTGCGCGCCGCCGACAGGAGGGCATCCTCGACCGCGTCGAAGATGATCTCCTTCTCGATGTCCTTATCGCGGTGGATGCTGTCCACCAGCCTCAGCAGGTCGCCATTCAAATATGCAACTCCTCTTCACGCGGCCGTCGGCCGCAACGAGAGGGGATGATTGGATGGGTGGATGAATGGATGATTGTCTGACACCCATCCACCCATCCATTCATCCCCTCAGCCATTGGTCCAATTGTCCACCCCGTACCAAAAAAAGAGTGGGAGACGGTCCCACTCTTGACCAAACAGCCGCAAGGCGGGCAAGGGTGAGCTGTCCCCTTGACCGCCCCTCAGGCATTGGCCGTTGCGGGCGTCGCCGTAAGGTTCACCCCGGTGTCCGGGTCGAACACGTGGCTGCGGGCCACCTGGATCGCAACCGTCATCTCCTGTCCCACTTCGGCCCTCTGGTGCGCGTCCATCTTGGCAATCAGGTCGTGGCGCGGAGTGGAGAGGTAGAGCAGCATCTCGTCGCCGAGTGGCTCGACGACGTTGATCTTCACGCGAAGCGTGTTCTGCTGGCCGGCCGCCGCGGGGTCGGGCTGCGCGGTGACCGTTTCGGGGCGGACGCCCAGGATGGCCTTCTGCCCCGCGCGCCTCGCCAGGAGCGGCCAGAAGCGTTCGGGCAGGCGCAGGCGCGCCGACCCCTCGTCGAAGAACAGCGCCCCGTCCTGCGCCACCAGCGTGCCCTTGAGGAAGTTCATCGGGGGGGTGCCGATGAAGCCGGCCACGAACTGGTTGGCCGGGCGGTCGTATATCTCGAGCGGCGGGGCCACCTGCTGGAGCGTGCCGTCCTTCATCACCGCGATGCGGTCGCCCAGCGTCATCGCCTCCACCTGGTCGTGGGTCACGTAGATCATGGTGGTTTCGAGGCGGTGGTGGAGCTTGTTGAGCTCGGCGCGCATCTCCACGCGCAGCTTGGCGTCGAGGTTCGACAGCGGCTCGTCGAAGAGGAAGACCTTTGGCTTGCGGACGATTGCCCGCCCGACGGCCACGCGCTGGCGCTCGCCGCCTGAGAGCGCCTTCGGCTTGCGGTCGAGGAGCGCCTCGATGCCCAGGATGCCCGCCGCCTCGCGCACCCGCTCGTCTATCTCCGGCTTCGGGTAGCGCCGCAGCTTCAGCCCGAAGGCCATGTTGTTGTACACCGTCATGTGCGGGTAGAGGGCGTAGTTCTGGAACACCATCGCGATGTCGCGGTCCTTCGGCGGGACGTCGTTGACCACCCTCCCGCCGATGGAGATGACCCCCTCCGTGATCTCCTCGAGCCCGGCCACCATACGGAGCATGGTGGACTTTCCGCAGCCCGACGGCCCGACCAGCACCATCAGCTCCAGGTCCTTGATGTGCAGGGAGACGTTGCGCACCGCCGCCACGTTCCCCGGGTAAACCTTCGTCACGCCTTCGATCACGACCTCAGCCATGGCGTCCCAATCCGCAGGTGCAACCTGACCCGCGCGCCGCGTTCCGCGGGCGCGCACATTCTCCGCAGCCTGCGATTATACTTGCACGGGGGCGCGTGTCAAGCGCCAATTCACCCTTGGCACGGCCGCCCTTGTCGGCTCTTATCGTAATCGTCCCTCGTCCTCGTCCTTCGTCCTCGATTCTCCTGCGTCGGGGGAGAAGAGTCGAGGACGAGGGACGAGGACGAGGGACGAGGACGATTTCAGATGCTCATCGGCTCGGCGTTGTGTATCGCCTCCCCCGCCACCCGCGCCCGTGTGCCCTCGAACCAGAGGAGCAGCTCCGAATCGTCGTCCAGCACGAGCGTGGCGCGCGGCACCCGCCGCGGCGCGTGCGGCTCGCCGTAGTTCGACACCGCCCTCCCCTCCACTGCGGCGGGGTTGGGGTAGACGTCGAGCATCAGCCGGGCGTGTCGGGTGGGCAGTCCCTCTCTGCTCCCCGCGCGCAAGGTGCCCTCCCCTTCCACCACGAAGCTGCCCAGGAGCCCCGCGTCGCGCGCCAGCCGCTCGAGCCCCTGGAAATACGGGTTCCGGGCGCTCGCCTTGATGGCATAGGCGGGTTCGACCACCAGGTTGAACAGGTCGGCCGGCCTGCGACGGCAGAGCCTGCGTACCCACTGCCACACACCCACACGGGGAATCCGAACTAAGAGACCTTGTGCTTGCTTCGGAACCGCTTGGCTATCGCCTTCAGGCATTCCGGGCGCTCTTCTGCCCTGATCAGCTTCGCGATGTCATCAGGGCCGAGGAGGATGATCGCCAGCCCCCTGGCACTGACATTCCACGCGACCAGCTCAGCGTCGTGGCCCAAGGGCAACAGTGAGAAAAGGAGGCCCACTGACCAGCCGCGCAGGAGGACATCCGAGAGCAGCTCAACCACAGGCGCCTTGTCGAGTTGGCCGGCGTGGGGTGCGACGCACTTCACGAGCACTAGGGGCTCCAGCCCCGTGAGGAATCGAGCGCGGAACTGGTTGCGGTAGCTCAGACCCGATTCAGACAAGGGGACGAGTCCGGGGACGCGGGAGAGCAGATCCGAGACGAAGGTGACGAATCGCTCGGTTGCTTCTGTGCCCGCTTGCAGGCGCCCTTGGAGGTCCATCAGCCTTGCCTGCAAGGCTTCCCTGCTGAATCCTTCCGCGTGGAGTTCAATGAGCGCCTTCAGTTGCAGCCAATGGCGGCGGTCCATGCCTGGACGCGGCGTACGGGCAAGCTTGTGGTGCTCCCTGCAGAGGACCAGGATGTTGTGCTGGTCGTTGTTGCACCTGTCCTCATCAATGTGGTGGAACTCGATGTGATCCTTGCGGAGGCACGTAAGCACTGAGCACTTGTAACCACACTCGCAAAGGAGTGCACGCTTCACCTTCGCGGGAATCCCTCTCCGCTCGCGGCGTTGCCTCAGGGGGGCCGCTCCGACAGGGCTCACTATCTCCATTCCAATCCCCGGCACTCCCCAGAGGAGGGCTCCTACCCCTTCGCCTTTCCCTCTAGTGGTGGCGTGGAGCGCAACTCATCCTTCAGGCCTTCACACACTGCGCGACCGAACCCCGGCCTGCGCTCGCGCGCCAGTTCGTGGTGCCCGGGACATAACGGCAGGAGGTTCTCCGCCCTGTCGTCGGTCGGATCACCGTTGATGTGATGGAGCACGAGTCGGTCTCGGAAGGGACACGTCGGGATCGCGCACTTGTGCCCGCTTTCCTCAAGAACCTCCTGCCGGACCTCGGCGCGTATTCCGCCGCCGCTCCTGGCCTTGGCCAGGTCAATGCCGCGCATCCGCTTGGTGGCCTCAAGCAGGATTCCACTATCGGCCGACGCCTCAGCCGGCGCATCTTCGTCCGGAGCTGGGAGTTTCACCCCTTTGCCGCCGGTCCTGGCGGCCTCCACGAGTATCCCGGTCTGCCCTCGGGTCGCCCCAAGCAGGATGCCCCGCATGCTCATCTATGCTCTCTCCTGTATCGCCTGGCGCGCGAACTGGCGTCCAGGCCATATGATAGCAGGAATCCGAACACGATCAAGTCGAGTCGCGCATCGCGGGCGCCGATTCACTGCCCCGCCCGGCTGATGGCGTCGTAGTAGCCCTTGATGTAGTCCTTGAACTCCTCGGGCACGGCGGCGCCGGCGGTGTCGAGGATTTCCTCCTGCATGTGCGCGGGGAGGCTGGGACTGCGGATGGCGTCAATCGAGACCTCGCCTTCGAGAAACATCCGCGTGCCCTTGAGGTTGTTGAGCACGACATTGTGCTGGCGGCGGGCCTCCATGTAGCGGCCGCTGTTGAGGGCGGCCTCAAGGACCTTCATGTCCTTGACCACCGGCTCGAAGATAGGGGCGTAGTTGAGGACTTCGAACTTCAGGGCAATCTTCTCCGCCTTGTTGCGCAGTTGGGCCTGCTTCAGGGCGAAGTCCTTCATCTTCATCTGGATGTCGGGCGGGGCGGGGCCTTCGAGGCCCTCGCCAGAGGAGCCGCCGGCCTTGCCGCCACCCGTGGCGCCGCCGGGCGGGGTCGAGCTGGTGTCCTTGATCTGCCCCTTCTGGAAGGCCTCGGGCGTCAGGCGGGTCGGGGTGCGGCGGCCGCCCTTGCCGTCGAACTGGTTCTCGACGAACTCTCCCGTGCTCTTGCCCTGGCGGCCCTCGCCGCTGCGGCCGCTCAGCTCGCTCGTGTTCGGCAGGCGGTTGCCCGTCACGCCGTTCGCCGCGAAGTTGCTGATCGGGCCGTCCATCGCGTCCCAGCCCGCCGCGTCCATCGAGTCCGCCCACGAGCTGGTCGCGTCCTCGATCTCCTGCTGGAGGTCCTCCTCTTCCTCCATCAGGTCGCCCACGATGTCCTCTAGCTCCTTTGGCAGCTCGGCCATGGGCGTCTCGTAGCCGTCGGTCAGCGGCTCCTCCATCTGCCAGCGGTCGCGGTCCGGGGTGTCGGGGAGCCATTTTTCGAGCTGCTTGGTGAGCTTCTCGGCGAGCATCAGGCCGTTGTCCTCGAGGGCGGTGGCGATCTCGGTGGCCTTGGCCTGGAGGGCGTCCTTCGCCATCTCGATCTCCGTGTGGATTTCGATCAACTCCTCGAGGAGCGTGGTGTTCGCGAAGTCCTGCTGCTGCATCTTCGAGAGGTCGGAGATGGTGGCCTTGAGGAACTGGGACCACTTCTCTTCGATGGCCTTGACGTCTTCGAGCTTCTTCTCGGCCTCGGGCGTGAAGTCCTCCATCGGCAGCTTCGCCAGCTCGTCCGTGGTCTCGACGGCCTTCTTCTGCTGGCGCACCATGTCCTTGAGGTTCTTCAGGAGGTCCTTCATCTTCTCCTGGTCCTCTTCGGGGAAGTCGGCGACGTCTTCCTTGTCCATCTTGTCCTTGTTCGGCCCCTCGGCGATGTCGGGCAGGATGTTGAGGAGCTGGCGGAGGACCTTGATGATCTTGTCCTGGGAGGCCGCCACGGTGCCGAAGACCTGCCGCGCGGCCTCGGCGTTGGGGGCCTTGGGGATGGTGCTGGCAGCCCGGGCGCACTGGGTCATCTCGCCGTAGGCCAGCAGCTCGATGCTCTCCTTCACCGCCTGGGTCGGCTCATCGGTCGGCTTCATCTCCTTGCCCACGGCGGCCGTGCGGGCGAAGAGGTCGGTCTGTATCTTGTGGACCTCGCGGCCCTCCTTGTGCAGGATGTCGAGGTCCTGCTGCTTGTCGAGCGCGGCCACGCGTGCGCGGGCGGCCAGTTGGTCCTCCAGCACGCGCCGCAGCTCGGTCTCCCAGTTGCTGATGGCCTTGGCCTTCTCCTCGGCGAGCTTCTCCTTGTCCTCGATGGTGATCTTGAACTCGCCGGTCTTCGATTCCTGGGGCTTGGCGACCTCGCGGCCGCCGGTCAGCTCCGCGTGGTTGTCCAGCGCCACGGCGTAGTAGAACACCTCGTCGCCCGCCTGGAGCTTCTCGCCGCCGCTCGCCAGGTCCCAGGTGAACGGCACCGTGGCCTCGCGGGGGGTGGCGAACTCCTTCCACTCCTGGATGAGCTTCTGCTGCCCGTCCTTGCCGCGGCGGGCGATGAGGCGCAGGCCGGTCAGCCCGTAGTCGTCCTTCACGCCAATGGCCAGCTTCACGCTCTCGGCCGGCCCGGCCTTGATGTCCTTCGCCGGCGCCTTGAACTCCACCGCCGGCGCACGGTCCACCAGCGCCGTGATCTTGTTCTCACGCTGGTCCGAGTTCGCTACCCCGTCCACGTCCTCCAACTGCACGCTGTACACCGCGTCCTTCTCGACGACGAACGTGACCTCCTGCTGCCTGGGGTCTTCCAGCAGCTTGAGCTTGGGCTGCTGCCCCGTGCCCATCTGGAGGAGGCCGCTCTTGATCGGCTTGTTGGTCGTGAACCGCAGCGTCACGATGGTGTCAGCCGGCGCCCGAACGTCCCCGTTCGTATCGTCGTCCGTGCGGTCCACCCAGCCCGCGGCGCGGGTGTACGTCGGGAAGTCATAGACGATGGTCCGCTTGACGATCACCGGCGGCTCAACGATGTCCACCTGGTAGCCGGGCGACTGGGTGCCGCCGATGATCACGTGGTAGCCGAGGGGCGTCTTCACGTCGTCCACGCGGCAGGTATAGACGTCCTGCCGCAGGCCGATCATCGCCTTGCTGAGGACCTTTCCGCCGTCGGCGTACTGGTAGTAGAGCGTCGCGTCGAGGTCCTCCGCCGCCTCGCCGTCGGTGCGGACCACCACCTCGAGGTCGGCCCCCTTATTCAGCCGAGTGGTGCCCGGGCTGACCTCGAGGATGCGGACGCGGCCGAGCGCCGCGATGTCCTTCCCAGGGAAGATGATCCGCTGGAGGGCGTTGGAGAAGAGGTCGAACGACAGCCCGGCCCAGAGTCCCAGGGCGAGGAGCGCCCCGCCCGCAGCCAGGGCCATCCAGCGGGCGCGCCGCGTGTCCACCGCCTGGCGGAGCGGGTAGCCGCGCACGTCCGCCGCCGCCTGCGCCACGAGCGCCTCCACCATCCCCGGCGACTCGACCTTTCGGTCCACCCCGAGCTGAAGGGCATTGATCAACTCGTTGTTCAGTTGGGGGAAGCGGCGTTCGACGTGCACCGCCACCTCCTCCTCCGTCCACTCGTGGAACAGCGGCCGGAAGACAAGCCAGGCCAGCCCCCCCGCGAAGTAGCCCATCAGCACGGCGAACATCGGCCAGCGCACGGCCCGCCCGAAGTGCACATGCGCCTCGACGAACGTGAGCACCAGCACCGCGGCGAACAGCCCCGCCGCGTACAGCAGCACCCGCTCCAAGATGTACACCGTCCGCCACCAGTCGCGCGTGCGGTACACCGCGTCGAGCAGATCGTCGTAGCCTGGGTACTTCAGGGATCGAGCAGCGGCCATGGCGCACTCTCCTTGCGCACCCTCCCTGCCATCGAGCCGTCCACCATATAATACACCCCCTCCGCCGTCAAATCCAGCGCTTTTCGCAACACTTCAACCGTCTGAAGTGCCCGCCCCCACCGACCTGGTGTCGGTGGGGCGGAGGATTGGCCACTACGCAGGACTGCCCTCAGCCCTCCCCCGCCTTGACCGTGCGCTGGGGATTTGGTAACATCGCGTGGTCTCAGGGACGCCTCCCCCGGTTCGCTCTTGGGCAGGTGGTGGGACATGGCTGTGTCGCTGGGCGCTGACCTGTACCGGGTCGAGGCGGTGGTGTGGACGGGCGAGAGCGCCGAGATTTGCCGCGCGGTGGCGCCGAACGGCGCGGTGGTGGCCCTCAAGCGCCTGCGCGCCGACAAGTTGCGCGAGTGGGGCCGCGTCCGCCTTCTGCGCCGGGAGGCGCGCATGGCCATCGGCCTCAGCCACCCCAACGTCATCAACGTCACAGAGTTCGTCCCGCCGCCACCTTTTCCCCTGATGGTCATGGAGTATTTCCCCTGCCGCAACCTCAAGGTGCGGGTGCTCGACCGCAAGGGCGACCCCCTGCTCGCCAGCGGCTGCGAGAACATCGTGCAGCAGATGGCGACGGGGCTGAACTACGTGCACGAGCAGGGCCTGATCCACATGGACCTCAAGCCCGAGAACTTCCTGGTGTCGGACGAGGGGGTGGTGAAGCTAACCGACTTCGCGCTGGCGACGCCGGCGCCGAAGGGCTGGCACCGCTATCTCCCAGGCGTCCGCCGCATCGCAGGCACGCGCCCCTACATCGCGCCCGAAACCATCCGCCGAAAGCTCCCGGACTTCCGCACCGACATCTACTCCTTCGGCGCCACCCTCTTCGAGCTCCTCACCCGAAGGCCCCCCTTCATCTCGACCAACCGCAACGAGTTGCTCACCATGCACCTCCACGTCCCTCCCCCGTGGCCGTGGACGTTCAACAAGAACCTCACGCGGGACGCCAACGACCTGGTCGTGGCCATGCTCCAGAAGGACCCCAACCGCCGCCCGCAGAGCATGGCCGAGGTGCTGGCGCGCCTGCGGCGCATGGAAATCTACGAAAAGCCCCCCCAGGAGGCCACCCCATGAGCGCTCCACCCAACCTCGAGTTCGAGCGCCCAGTCCTCGACCTCGAACGCAAGATTCAAGAGCTAATCGCGTTCCAAGAGGCGAAGGGGGTGGACCTCTCCGAGACCATCGAGCAGCTCCGCGCCGAGCAGCGCCGACTCGCCCGCTCCATCTACGCCAACCTCACCCCCTGGCAGGAGGTCCTCGTCGCCCGCCACCGCGACAGGCCCTCCACGATGGACTTCATCGGCATGATCTTCACCCAGTTCATCGAGCTGCACGGCGACCGCCTCTTCCGCAACGACGGGGCGGTCGTCTGCGGCTTCGCCCGCCTCGAGGGCCGCCGCGTCCTCCTCATCGGACACCGAAAGGGCAAGAGCACCCGCGAGAGCGTCGCCTGCAACTGGGGCCTCGCCCACCCCGAGGGCTACCGCAAGGCAATGCACAAGGCCCGCCTCGCCGAGCGCCTGGGCGTCCCCATCATCATGTTCATTGACACCGCCGGCGCCTTCCCGGGCGTCGGGGCCGAGGAGCGTGGCGTCGCACAGAGCATCGCCGAGAACATCGCCGACCTCTCGACCCTCCGCGTCCCCATCCTGTGCGTCATCCTCGGCGAAGGGGCCAGCGGCGGAGCTCTCGGCATCGGCGTCGGTGACCGCATCCTTGCCCTACAGCACTCGTACTTCTCCGTCATTACGCCAGAGGGCTGCGCCGCCATCCTCTTCCGCTCCAGCGAAAAGAAGGAGGAGGCCGCGGCCGCCCTCCACCTGACATCGCAGAACATGCTGGAACTAGGCATCGCCGACGAGGTGGTCCCCGAGCCCGAGCTCGCCGCCCACTACCAGCCCCAGGAGGCCGCCGCGGCCCTCAAGGCGGCCCTCATCCGCCACCTCGACGCGCTCCTCGCCACCCCCATCGAGGACCTCCTCGACAAGCGCTATGCCAAGTACCGCTGCCTCGGCCAGTTCCTCGGCGGCGACGCCCAACCCGCGCCCCAATCACAAACCCCGGCCTCGTGATGCCTGGCTTGAATCTGTGATCTGGAATCTGGAATCTGGGATTCGCAGCATGCGAGTCGGCCTCGGCTACGACATCCACCGCCTCGTCCCCGACAGGCCCCTGCGCCTCGGCGGCGTCGCCATCCCCTCCCCAGTCGGCCTCACAGGCCACTCGGACGGCGATGCGCTCCTCCACGCCATCTGCGACGCGCTCCTGGGCGCCGCCGCACTGGGCGACATCGGCGACCACTTCCCCGACACTGACCCCGCCCTCGCGGGCGCCGACAGCGCCCGCATCCTCGCCGAAACGCTCGACAAGGTGCGCGCCGCAGGCTTCCACCTCGTGAACCTCGATACCACGGTCCTCGCCCAGCAGCCGCGCCTCGGCCCGCACAAGGCCGCCATCCGCCAGCGCATCGCCCAACTCCTCGGCCTCGACCCCGGCCGCGTGAGCGTCAAGGCCAAGTCCAACAACGCCCTCGACGCCGTCGGCCAGGGCCTCGCCATCGCCGCACACGCGGTCGTGCTTGTGGAAAAGAAGAGAGGAGCGAGGACGAGGACGACGAGGAGGACGAGGACGATTGTGCAGAGGACTCGGAGCAGAGAATGAGCATCGTCTACAGCAACTCGCTCACCCGCCGCAAGGAACCCTTCGAGCCAATCGAGCCGGGCATCGTCCGCCTATACAGTTGTGGCCCGACAGTGCACGATTTTGCGCACATAGGGAATTTCAGGGCATTCGTCTTCGTAGACGTCCTCAAACGCCACCTCCGCCTGCGCGGCTTCACGGTTAAGAGCATAATGAACATAACCGACGTTGGGCATATGACCACGGACGCCGATGAGGGCGAGGACAAGATTGGCAAGAGCGCCCGCGAGCGTGGCTTGAGCCCGTGGGACGTTGTAAAACTCTTCACCGAGGCATTCTTCGAGGACGCGCGCACCCTCCGCCTCCTCCCGGCCGACGTTTATCCGAGAGCGACCGAACACGTGCCCGACATGATCCGCATGGTCGAGCGCATCATCGCCAACGGCTTCGCCTACGTCTCCAACGGCTCGGTCTACTTCGACCTCGCCAAGTTCCCCGCCTATGGCCAGCTCTCGGGCAACACCCTCGAGCACCTGATGGAGGGAGCCCGCGTCGAGGTCAATCCCGAAAAGCGCAACCCCCACGACTTCGCCCTCTGGAAGGCCGCCCCAACCTCCGTCATGCGCTGGGAGAGTCCCTGGAGCGTCGGCGTCCCCGGATGGCACGCCGAGTGCACCGCGATGGCCATGCGCTACCTCGGCGAACAACTCGACATCCACACCGGCGGCGAGGACAACCTCTTCCCCCACCACGAGTGCGAGATCGCCCAGGCCGAGGCCGCCACCGGCCTCTCCCCATACGTCCGGCACTGGATGCACAACCGCCACCTCCTCGTGGACGGCACGAAGATGGCCAAGTCCCTCGGCAACTTCTTCACCCTGCGCGACCTGCTGGCCAAGGGCCACTCCCCCCTCGCCATCCGCTACCTGCTCCTGAGCAGTCAATACCGCATGCCTCTGAACTTCACAATGGAGGCCCTCGACGCCGCCGCCACAGCCGTCCGCCGCATCAACGACTTCGTCGCACGCCTCGCTGAGGCCCCCGAAGCCGAGGGCGGCCCGGACGTGGCGCCCCTGTGCGACAAGGCCAAGGCCGACTTCGCCGCCGCACTCGACGACGACCTCAACACCTCCGCCGCCCTCGGCGTCGTCCACGACTTCATGCACGAGGTCAACCGCCTCGCCCTCACCAGGGCGGCCGCCGCAACCGTCCGCGACGCCGTCGCCTGCTTCGACTCCGTCCTCGACGTCTTGGAGGCTCGCAAGGAGACGCTGGACGAGGAGGTCGAGCGCCTCATCGCCGAGCGTCAGGCCGCCCGCAAGGCCAAGGACTTCAAGCGAGCCGACGCCATCCGCGCCGACCTCGCCGCCCGCGGCATCGTCCTCGAGGACACCCCGCAAGGCGTCCGCTGGCGCCGCGCCAAGCCCTGAGCGAGCCCCGCCGAGCGAGCGGTGTTAGGTGTTGGGTGCTGGGTGCTGGGGGTTCGGCATTCAACATCCGGTGTTCGACATTCGACATTCGATTTCCTGGAGCACCCAATGCGCACCCCCCTCCTCCCCCTCGCCCTCCTCGCCTCCCCCCTCCTCGCTGGCGAACCGCCGCCGAAGAAGCAGGCTCCCCCTCCCCCGCCCCCGCGCCGTCTCGTCATTCGCCCCTGGATGCTCCCGCCCTACCTCCTCCTCGGCCTCCCGCGCGACCTCCTCGACGCGCCGATCAAGGGGGCCAGCTCCATCCCCCTCTTCAACAAGATCTTCTTCGCCCCCCTCATGATCGTCAACGCCTTCACCACCCAGCTCACCTGGTCGCACACGGAGGACGGGACCGAGGCCGGCTACGCCGCCTGGGTCGCCTGCGTGAATCTCCCGCGAAGGAGAGGCACGGCCCCTGCCCGCCACGTCCCCGTCCACATGCGCTACGGCCCCAATTGGCGCACCTTCGGCGTAGCCTACTGGAAGCCCGTCGCGCCGCCCCCCAAGTCTGCCGATACCACTCCACGCGCGGCCCCGAACACCCCGTGAGCCCCACACAGCCGTAAGGTGTCCAGCGCCAACCACTTGGCCACAGTTGCGGCGGTGGCCCACCTCTCTTTCGTTTTCCGACATCCGCTTGCGTTTTCCGACACGCCCCGGTACAATACACCGGCTCCAGACCGCCCCCCCGGAGGCCCTCATGCCTCGCATCGCCGCCACGTTTGACGCCGACTCCCTCACCCTGCGCGACCGCGAGACCCTCCGCGGCGTCGCCCGCTACGCCCAGGCCGCGGGCTGGGAACTCGTCCTCGACCCCTTCGCCCTCCACCACGGCGGCGCGCGCCACGATGGCCTCCTCGTCCTCACCCACAAGTGCCTGGGCAAGCACCTGGTCCGCGCCGCGGCCCCCGTCGTTTGCCTCGCCTGGAGTCAGAGAGACCTCTCATTCCCTCAGGTCCTTGAGGACCGCTTCAGCGCAGGCCGTCTCGCTGCTCGCCACCTCGTCGAGCGCGGCTACCGCTCCTTCGCCTATGTCGGCTTCCAGCGGAGCCAGGGCTCTTGGGCCGAACGAGACCGTTTCCGCAGAGCCCTGGGCAGGCTCGGGCGCCCGGTGGAGGCTGCCCGGACCTTCGTCAGCTTCGCGCGCCGCCCCGCGTGGCGGGAGAAGGTGACGGCGTCGCTCGGCACGTGGCTCAGCCATTTCGAACTGCCCCTCGGCATCTTCGTCGCCAGGCCGGGCTTCGCCCGCGCCGTCGCCGACATCGCGCTCGCGCGCAGCCTCCGCATCCCCGAGGACGTCGGGATCATCGCGGCCGACGACGACCCCGTGGTCTGCGAAATGCCCCCGGCCCTCACCGCCCTCAGCTTCGACTACGCGGAGGTCGGCTACCGCGCCGCGGCACTCCTCGACCGCCTCCTCCACGGCGAGCCCAAGCCAGCCCGGGCCGTCCTCATCCAGCCCACCCTCATCCCCCGCCGCTCCACCGACCGCCTGGCCGTCGCCGACCCCCTCGTGGCCGACGCCCTGTGGTTCATAGACGACCGCCGCACCGAGGGCATTCGCCCCCGCGACGTCGCCGCAGCCTTCGGCGTCACCGAGCGCACCCTCCAGCGCCGATTCCGCAAGGCCGGGCGCGACACCGTCCAGCACGAGATCGCCAACGCCCGCGTCGAGCACGCCAAGCTCGGCCTCGACGAACTGCGCCGCCGCGGCTCCCCCCTCCCGGGTGCGCCGCCCGTGGAGGTCACATTCGTCGGCCCGCCCGCCGAGCGCGACGGCGAAGGCTGGCGCCAGTGGGCGGAAGACCCGCGCCGCCGTGCCGCCCTCGTCGAGCGCCTCCCCGACGGCACCGAGCGCATCCGCCGACGCCCCCTCCCCATGCCCACCGAGCCACTCGCGCGGCCTGGGCGGGCGGAGTTGCCCGCCATCGCCCGCGAGAGCGGCTTCCCCAGCTACGGCGCCCTCCTTCGCGCCTTCAAGCGCAAGACCGCCTCCACCCCCATCGCCTGGACCCGCCACAGAACTTGACGCCGCGCCGGTCGCACCAGCCAGTGGTTGGGGTCAGATCTTCATTTGTCATTTGACGGGCCGTGGGCGAACGTGTAGAGCGTGGTGATATGGCACCACCACTTCGCATGGATCTGGCCGATACCCACTACCACGTGCTGGCCCGCGGGAACGAGCGGAGGCGGGTCTTCCGCGACGAGAGGGACCGCGAGCATTTCCTGGGACGGTTCAAGAGCTTCATCATTGGGGAGGAGACATACCTGGAGCGGCTGGTCCTGTACATGCACCGCAACCCTCTGTGTGCGGGGGCTGCGGAGCGGCTGGCGGACTATCCCTGGAGCAGCTACCCTGCGCTGGCCTACGGACGCCGCTGCCCGCCGTGGTTCGAGCGCGGGCGAGTGCTGGGGCTGTTCGGGGGAAGCGCCGCCCGCTTCCGCCGGGCCGCACAAGGCTACAGCGAAGAGGAGGAGAAGCTCCTGGAGGACCTCCGTCACGGCTTCTACCTGGGGAGCCTGGAGGCGTGCGGGCGGCTCCTCGAGCGCGTGGGGCTGCGGGCGCACGCGGAGCAGCCGCAGAGCAAGCGGCTGTTGGAGCCGGCGTCGCCAGATTGGGGCGTACTTTGGCGTGGGCTACTCAGCAGTCGTCAACGCCCAGAAGCGCGGCTCACAGCATCTCCGGAACAGCCGGAGGCTTTGGCAAGCGACCTCAAGTGACAAATGAAGATCTGACCCCCGCCCCCACTCAAGTGACAAATGAAGATCTGACCCCCGCCCCCACTCTCAAGTGACAAATGAAGATCTGACCCCCGCCCCCACTTGACCCCCGCTCCCCTCTTGTGAGAGTCCTCGAGCGCGTGTTGCCCGAACCCCTTCAGGGGAGTAGACCCGTTCGCAGTCCCGCCTTTAGGCGGATTCGGGGAGGAGAGGACCGCCTGAAGGCGGCACTCCCAACGAGTTCACCCTTTGCGCAACAGGCCCTTTGAAGTTCGACTTTGGCCGCTCGCCTGTGCCTGGAGCCCAAGGCCCATCGGAGTGGAGTTGCCGTGCGGTTCAGGAAGGTGCCTCAGGGGGGGCATCTGCGGCACGCGTTTCGGCGGAAGGCAGGTCGGGTTCATCTTGGCACGGCTCGGCGTCCTTTCTTCCGCCGAGTGACATAGCCCGCCGAAGGAGGGCCGCCTTCCTGGCCCTTTCAGCGAGGTCCTTGAGCTTGCATTGCTGGGCCTCGGTGTCGTACATCTTGCAGTACTCGTGCAGGCACCTGCGGATGCTGTCTACGCAGAAGCGTCGCCGCCTGCGTTTCCGTTCGGCCTCGGTTCGTGGCATCGCGCTTCTCCTTCTCCCGCAACGACCGCTCAGTAATGGACGCGGGCGCCGAGGACGCGCATCTGGAGGAGGGTGACCGCCAGGACGATCAGGAACAGGATCATCGCCGTCGCCGAGCTGTAGCCCCACCGGCCCCCGTCGTACAGGACCCGAAAAATGTACACCGTCACCGTGTCCGCACTGTGCGTCGCATCCTTCGACCCCAGCACGTAGACCTGGTTGAACACGCGGAACGCCCGAATCGTCGAGACGACCGAGAGGAAGAACAGCGTGGGCGAGATGAGCGGAATCGTCACGTGCCGCAGCCGCCGCCAGCCCGTCGCGCCGTCCACCGCCGCCGCCTCGTAGATCTCCTTCGGCACGTTCGTCAGCGCCGCCAGGAGCACCACCACCTCGAAGCCGAGAGCCTGCCAGATCGAGAACAGCATCACGCACACCAGCGACAGGCTCGGCCCCGCCGCCCACCCCGGCAGCCTCCCCCCGAAATGCTCCGCCACCAGCGCGAACACCCCCTTCGGCTCCTCCACCCAGCGCTGCATCGGCAGCCCCAGCCCCTTCATCATCGAGTTCGCCAGCCCCCGCTCCGCCGGATACAGCATCCACAGCCACACCGCCGCCGCCGCCACAATCGAGGTCACGTACGGCAGGAAGTAAATCGTCCGATAGGCCCCGCGCCCCCGAATCTTCTGCGCCAGCAGATTCGCGATCAGCAGCGCCAGCAGGAGCCCCACCGGCACCGTCCCGACCACGTACCACACCGTCGCCAGCAGCGACCTGCCGAACGCGGGGTCCTTCGTCAGCGCGTCCGCGTAGTTCTTGAACCCGATGAAGTGGCCCTGCGCCATCCGCCAGTCGTGCAGGCTCACATAGAAGGCGTACGCGACCGGGAAGATACTGAACAACCCCAGGATGAGCGCCGCGGGCGACACGTACAGCCAGCCCGTCACACTCTCGCGTCGCCGCTGCCGCCGGGCTTCGGGGGAGGTGCTGCTCATGGCCGGATTCTAGCCGCCGATGGGCGCGCTGTCAAGCTGGTCGCGGCTGAGCAAGGTGCCGTGGAAAGTCCGGACAAGGTGGACAGTGCAGAGCGGAGGTCCGCAGCGCCCGGTCCACTGTGTCCAGACTGTCCACCGTGTCCACAATGTCCGCTGCGATTCCGAGCAAAGTGGCGTGTTTGACTCCCGCGGCGGAGGGCTGCTATAATCGCTGCGTGAGCCAGGATGCCGAGGAAAAGGCACACGCCGTGGCCGAATGCGTCCGCTGGCGGTCGCATCCCATTGTGGACGACTATCCGCGCTCGCTGCTGCTCGTGGCGGCGGTGATCGCCGTATGCGCGGGGGTGTGGATCAGCTTCGATTCGGCGCTCTATGCGGCTCTGGCCGCGGCGTTCCTGGCGGGGTCGCTGGCACGCTACTTCGCGCCGACGGACTTCGAGCTGGACGCCCAGGGCGTGTCGGTGCGGTTCCTGGGCCACCTCCGCCGCGTGGGGTGGGGGGAGGTGCGGCGGTTCTTCGTGGCCCCCGAGGGGGTGCAGCTTTCGCCGTTCGGGCGGCCGTCGCGGCTCGAGTCGTTTCGCGGCACGTTTCTGCGCTTCGCGGGCAACCGGGACGAGGTGGTGCGGTTTGTCGAAGAGCAAGTGGCCGCGCGTCGCCAGGCTCAGGCAGAGGCTCCGCCACGCCTTCTCGATGGAGAGCCCTTTCGGCCCGCTCACGGAGGCGGACCGCGAGTTGCTGGCGAGCCTGGCGCTGGCCATCGCAAAGCGGCGGATGGCGGGGCCGGCGATTCTCTTCCTTGAATCGCTGAAGCCGCTCAGCTACATCGGCAGCCAGGCGATGCTGTTCCTCCGTCCTTTCCTCACGCCGCTGCTGAACACTGAGCGCTACGACCGCCTGGCCGAAATCCTGGAGCGGCGGGAGGGGATCGAGGAGCTGGTGAAGGCCATTGAGAGGGTGAGTGAGGAGAAGGAATCCGTAATCCGTAATTCGTAATCCGTAAATGGAAAAAGCAAAGAGCACGCGGTTCCTGCTTTTCTGGTTACGGATTACGGATTACGCATTACGGAGCTTCCAGGTGCACGGAACACCGTATGGCGGAAAGACCCTCCAAACCCGACGATCTTAATGTCATAGTGGCAACCGATTGCGGCAGCACGACGACGAAGGCAATCCTCATCGAGAAGAAGCCGGAGGGGTATCGCCAGACCTTTCGCGGCGAGGCGCCGACGACCGTTGAGGCGCCGTTCGAGGACGTGACGCGCGGGGTGCTCAACGCCTTCGCGGAGCTGGAGGAGCTGTCGGGCCGCCGTATTCTGGACGGCGAGCGGATCATCTACCCCGCCCAGGGCAACGTGGGGGTGGACATCTATGTCTCGACGAGCAGCGCGGGCGGCGGGCTCCAGATGATGGTGGCGGGCGTGGTGAAGCAGATGACGGCCGAGAGCGCCGAGCGAGCCGCCCTGGGGGCCGGCGCCATCGTGATGGACGTGCTCGCCGCCAACGACCAGCGCCTGCCCCACCAGAAGATCGAACTCATCCGCCGCCTGCGGCCGGACATGGTGCTGCTCTCGGGCGGCACGGACGGCGGGACGATCACCCACGTGGTCGAGCTCGCGGAGTTCCTGGCCGCCGCCAACCCCCGCCCCCGCCTGGGCCACGACTACAAGCTGCCCGTCATCTACGCGGGGAACAAGGCCGCCCGCGAGGCCGTGGCCGAGCGGCTGGCGGCAAAGGTCGAGCTGCACGCGACGGACAACCTGCGCCCCGTCCTGGAACGCGAGAACCTCGGCCCCGCCCGCACCGAGATTCATGAGCTCTTCCTCAAACACGTCATGGCCCAGGCCCCTGGCTACCAGAAGCTCATGTCGTGGGTCGGCGCGCCCATCATGCCCACGCCCGCCGCGGTGGGCCACATCATGCAAACCATCGCCAAGCGCCAGGGCATCAACCTCATCGGCGTGGACATCGGGGGGGCGACGACCGACGTGTTCAGCGTCTTCGGCGGCACCTTCAACCGCACGGTCAGCGCCAACCTGGGGATGAGTTACAGCATCTCGAACGTCCTGGCCGAGGCGGGGCTGCCCAACCTGCTGCGGTGGGTGCCGTTCGACATTGACGAGATGGACCTGCGGGACCGCATCAAGAACAAGATGATCCGCCCGACCACGGTGCCGCACCTGCTGGTCGAGCTGAAGGTGGAGCAGGCCATCGCCCGCGAAGCGCTGCGGCTGGCCTTCGCGCAGCACAAGGCCCTCGCCGTCGGCCTGAAGGGCGTTCAGCGCGAGAGGAGCATCTCGGAGAGCTTCGACCAGAGCATGGCGGGAGAGACGATCATCGACATGCGGCGGCTCGACCTGCTGGTGGGCAGCGGCGGCGTGCTCTCCCACGCCCCGCGGCGGAGTCAGGCCGCGATGCTGCTGATCGACTCCTTCCAGCCCGAGGGCGTGACGCGCCTGGCGGTGGACAGCATTTTCATGATGCCGCACCTGGGCGTGCTGGCCCAGGTACACGAGAAGGCGGCGGAGGAGGTGTTCGTCCGCGACTGCCTGATCAACCTCGGCACGTGCGTGGCGATGGTGAACCAGGGGAAGCCGGGTGCCGCCGCCTTCGACTACGCGCTGGAGGCTGGCGGCCAGACGCGCCGCGGCTCCCTCGCCGTGGGCGAGATGAAGCTCGAGCCGCTCGGCGTGGGCGAGACCGCGAAGCTCGCGGTGACCCCCGCCCGCGGCATTGATCTGGGCGAGGGCCGGGGCAAGGCGCTTGAGGCCACAATGCATGGCGGCGTCGTGGGCGTGGTCTTCGACGCCCGCGGCCGGCCCCTCGTGGTGCCCGAGAAGAACCGGGCCGAGATTGTGAATGGCTGGGCGAAGGCGCTGGGGGCCTACCCCGGATAGGGAGTCGAGGACGAGGACGAGGGACGAGGACGAGGACGAACGATGGCACACGCCTACACCCCCGGCCTTCGCGTCACCCAGCGTGCCACGGTGCGCAAGGAGCGCCGGCTGCCCATCGCCGGGCAGGTGCTGGTGCAGAGGGGGGCGCGGGTGCAGGCCGAGGACGTGGTGGCCCGCGCGGAGCTGCCAGGCGACGTGGCGACGGTGAACGTGGTGAACCTGCTGGGCATCACGCCGGGCGAAATCCACCAGTTCATGCTGAAGAAGGAGGGCGATGCGGTCGGGCGCGACGAGCCGATCGCCGAGACCCGCCCCTGGCTCAAGTGGCTGAAGACCACCGTGCGCTCCCCCGTCGCGGGCACGGTCGAGTCGGTAAGCGCCATCACGGGGCAGGTGCTGGTGCGCATGGCGCCACGGCCTGTAGAGCTCACGGCCTACCTGGACGGCGTGGTGGCCGAGGTTGCCGAGCGGGAGGGGGTGGTGGTGGAGACGCACGGGGCATTCGTCCAGGGCATCTTCGGCGTGGGCGGCGAGGTCTACGGCGAGGTGGCCCTGGCAGTGGACCGCCCCGACGCGAGCATCGGCCCGGGCGACCTGGGGGCGGAGTTCGCCGACAAGATCGTCATCGCTGGCAACCTGGTCACCAGCGGCGTCTACGAGCGCGCGTCGGCCCTCAACGTCGCGGCCCTCGTGTGCGGGGGGTTCCACGACAGCGACCTGCGCCGCCTGCTTGGCTACGACCTGGGCGTGGCCATCACGGGCCACGAGGACATCCAGCCCATCCTCATCGTCACCGAGGGCTTCGGCCCGATGGCCATGGCCGAGGCCACGTTCGAGCTGCTCAAGTCGCACGTCGGCCAGCGGGCGTCGGCGAATGGCGCGACGCAGATACGCGCGGGCGTGCTGCGCCCCGAGATAATCATCCCCACGCGCGAGGCTGCCTCGGCGCCCGCCGTGGCGGAAGTGGCGATGGTGGGCTTGACGCAAGGCAGCCGCGTGCGTATCATTCGGGAGCCTGGCTTCGGGCGGATCGGCAACGTCACGGCCCTCCCGCCCGCCGCCGTGCAGATCGAGACCGAGTCGCGCGTCCGCGTGGCCAAGGTCCAATTCCCCGACGGCACGACCGTCACCGTGCCGCGGGCCAACCTTGAGGCGATCGAGACGTGACCCGACGCGGAGCTGCAAGGTGCACTGCTTTCGCGCTCGGCCTGCTGCTCCCCGCGGCGGCCTGGCCAGCGGAGAGCGCCCCCGGCCTTGCCCCGCCGCCCGCATCGAGCTTCCAGGCATTCACCCACCCTAGCGATGACGGCCAGACGATCAACCTCGAGTGGGGCCGCTCGAGGGATGAGGCGTCCGGCGTCTACTACGTCGTCGAGATGGCCTCCAACGAGGCCGACTACAAGGCCGGCCGCTTTCGCCGCGTTGCCCGCATCCCGTCCCTGGCCAAGCTCAAGTCCGACGAGAAACGGCTCCGCAACTACGAGGACGAGGCCGTGAACCGCGCGAACAAGCAGCTCCACTACCTGGCCGTCGAGCCGACCACGGCGTACCCGGACGACGCGAAGACTGTGCGCGAGCGGGACTGCTATTTCCGCCTGGCGATCGTGGGCACCCGCATGACGAAGGAGAAGCGGCCCAAGGCCCCCGAGCCGCTGCCCGAGAAACCGGAGGCCAAGCCCAGGATGCCCGTCCTGGCCGCCGCGGAGGCGAAGAGCGAGGAGTTTCTCAAACAACTCGAGTCGCTCCAAGGCACCCTTACGAAGGCGACCGAGACCAAGAAGTCCCTCGACCAACTGAAGCGTCAACTCGACGCGCTCCGGCAGGCGATGGCAGAGGCTGACAAGTCCTCGGAGTCCCTCGGGCAGTTCCCCGCATTCCTGGGCACCCTGGCCAGGGCCGCGGAGGCCATCGAGCGGGAGTGGCGGCCGCTGGCCACGGCCTTGTACCTCCGTCTCGTAGGCCCCATCGAGGGCCAGAGCGCTGGCGTGACGGTAGTCCACGACGAGTGCCTGGGCGAACTCCGCGCGCTCGACCAGGCTCTCGCGAACCGGGGGCCTGCCGCCCTGAGACACGAGGCCGAGCACTGGAGGGAACAGCAGGCCCAGGAGGAGGCGGAGGCGAAGCTCAAGGCCGAGACGCCGCGCAAGGAGGAGTACGAGGAGGTCGAGGTCGAGAAGGATGGCGAGCCGGTCTTCGTGTCGGAGGGCGGCGCGCCCAAGGTGGTGAAGGCGCGGGCGACGCTGCCCCCGCTTGTGCGGCCCCAGGCGGAGGGCTTCAGGGCCTTCGACCTGCCGAGCGACGATGGCGCCGACATCGCGGTGGAGTGGCGCCGCACGCCGAGCGAGAACCGCCGCACCGCCTATGTCGTGGAGATCGCAGAGGTCAAGGATGGCGTTCCCGGGCCTTTCGAGAAGGCTGCCGAGGTCCCCTCGCTTGGCGCCGAGAAGTCCGACCAGCCCAAGTTCTTCGGCTTCTCGGAGGCGAACAAGCTACTCCATTGCGTGAGGGTCCAGCCCGCCGCGGCCTTCCCGCCCGACGCGCTGGCGCTGCGCCAGCGCGTGATCGAGGAGCAGATGGCCTGGATGCCGGCCGACTGGGCGCCCGACACGGATTTCCCGCAGCGCCTTCCTCCCCTGCTCGCCGCCCTGTCGGCCTACGTCGAGGCGGCGAAGGGCATCTGCGCCGACATCGAAGCCCTCCGGGGCGGCCTCGCCGCCAAGCTCGAACTGGCCGACAAGACGTTCCTCCCGGAACTGGCCGGCTACCGGGCCTACGCGGACCGCCTGGGGCGCTTCGACGCCCACGTCGGCAGCCGGCTCGCCGATGCCCTCAAGGACGCGAAGCAGGAGGCCAGCCGCAGGAGCTATGCCTTCCGAGTGGCGATCCGCCGCGGCGAGGAGACGCTCCACATCCAGCAGGACAACAAGCCGAAGGATGCCCTGGCGGCGGCCCGGCCGAACCTCTTCAAGTGGTTCAAGCTCAACAACCTCGTCCTGTCCCTGGCCTTCTGCTCGGTGGTCTACGCCTTCATCGGCCTGGCCCGGCGGAACCCGAACCTGTTCATCCGCAAGATCGCCGGCCTCGACGCCGTGGAGGAGGCGATCGGGCGCGCCACCGAGATGGGGCGCCCGGTCTACTTCGTCCACGGCCTGGGCGGCATGGGCGGGCTCTCGACCATCGCTGCCGTGAATATCCTCGCCCGTGTCGCCCGCCGAGCCGCCGAGTATGACACCCGCGTGCGGGTGATGAACAACGACCCCATCGTCCAGGCCGTGAGCCAGGAGGTGGTGAAGCAGTCGTACACCGAGGCGGGCCGCCCTGACGCCTATAACGCCGACGACGTGGCGCTGGTGGCCCCTGACCAGTTCAGCTACGTGGCCGCCGTGGGCGGCCTCATGGTCCGCGAGCAGCCGGCCACGATCTTCCTCATGGGCTACTTCTTCGCCGAATCGCTCCTGCTCGCCGAAACCGGGGCGTCCACGGGCGCCATCCAGATCGCGGGCACCGACAGCTACACGCAAATCCCCTTCTTCATCACGGCGTGCGACTACACGCTGATCGGCGAGGAGATTTTCGCGGCCTCGGCCTACCTCTCTCGGGAGCCCAAGATGCTCGGCAGCCTGCGCGGGCAGGACGTGGGGAAGGCCGTCGTCATGATCGCCATCGTCGCCGGCACCCTCGCCCTCACGCTCGCGGCCGCCCTGGGCTACGACTGGTCCATCATCCAGAAGCTCTTCGAGGCATTCTGACCCGTGTGGTATAAGCTCACCATCCCGCTCATCCTGTGCTTCGTGATGGGGCTGCTGGCCTTCGTCCACGAGTTCGTGCCGCACCCCTGGTCGGCGGCGTTCCGCGAGGAGATGACCACTTGGTTCCGCATCATGGGCGGCTTCGCCATGTTCATCGGCCTCTACGCCCTCCTGCACCTGCACGTCTCGCGCATCCGCCGCCAGCAGGCCGGCTGGGGCTACAGCGCCTTCGTCTTCCTCGGCGCCGTCCTCACCATTGGGGCCGGCGTCTTCGAGGAGATTCGGGCCGCCGTGCACGATGTGCCCGAGAGTGCCTTTTCCCCCTTCGACTGGCTGTATGACTACGTCCAGGTGCCGTGCCAGGCCACGGTCTTCTCGATCCTGGCCTTCTTCATGGCCAGCGCCGCCTTCCGCACCTTCCGCGCGCGCAATCTGGGCGCTGCGCTCCTCCTCATCTCCGCGGTCGTCGTGATGTTCGGCCGCGTGCCCATCAGTGAGGAGGTGGGCCGTCTGGCCGGCGCGTGGGACATCTTTCCCCGGGCCGCCGACTGGCTGATGGAGTACCCGAACATGGCCGTCAAGCGCGCCATCTACATAGGCATCAGCCTCGGCGCCATCTCCCAGTCCCTCCGCGTCCTCTTCGGCATCGAGCGCTCCTACCTCGGAGGCGGCAGCTGATGAGCAGCCCACCATCCCAGGCAGCCCTCCGCCGCCTCGCCGTCACACGGCGAATCATCTACCTCCTCGTCGCCATCGCCGTCGCCGTGCCCACCCTGTCCGATCTCGCGTGCGACTTCAAGCCCTCGCCCTGGGCCGAGAAGGTCTTCAAGAAGGTCGAGTCCCTCAAGCCCGGCTCACCCATCCTCCTCTCGTTCGACTTCGACCCCGCCGCGATGGAGGAGCTGCACCCGATGGGCCTGGCCCTCCTGCGCCACTGCTTCAAGAACGACCTGCACCCGATCCTGATGACCCACTGGCCCAGCGGCGTGGGCATCAGCAAGCAGATCATCGAGAAGGCGGCCAAGGAACGCGGCAAGGTGTCGGGCAAGGACTACGTCTTCCTCGGCTTCAAGCCCGGCGACTACAACCTCATCCTGAACATGGGCGAGAGCCTTCAGGGGGCGTTCGACAAGGACTTCTACAAGCAGCCCACCCAGGGCATGCCCGCCCTGGAGGGCGTGCGCTCGCTCAAGGACATCCCGCTGGTGATTGACCTGGCGGCGGGCACCGCGATCGAGATGTGGATCGCCTACGGGCGCGACCGCTTCGGCTTCGACCTGGGGGCCGGCTGCACCGCGGTCATCACGCCCGACCTCTACCCCTTCCTCAGCTCGGGCCAGCTCATCGGCGTCCTCGGCGGCCTGCGCGGCGCCGCAGACTACGAGACGCTTCTCAAGCGGCCCGACCGCGCCACGAAGGGCATGCAGGCCCAGTCCAGCACCCACGTCCTCATCATCCTCCTCATCCTGGGCGCCAACGTCCACTACCTCTCGCGCCGAATGGGCGCCTACGCGAAGGGCTAGCCAGTGGCAGCACCGCAGGAGACAACCAGCCGCAGCCGCCGCACGGTCGAGCTCGTCGTCCTCGCCGTGCTCTTCGTCGCCTTCGCCGGCGCCAGCGCGGCCGGGAAGCGGCCTGCGAACGCGCCCGACGACTGGTGGGTGACGCGCCTCGGCGTCGTCATCGCCGCCGGCCTCACCCTCATCATGTACTCCTTCCTCTACCGCGACAACCCGCTGTTCAAGATGGCCGAGAACCTCTTCGTCGGCGTCGCCCTCGGCTACGGCGTCATCCTCACCTGGCGCCAGTCGCTCAAGCCGGAGATCATTGACCCGCTCTTCATAGACCCGCCGCACCTCCACGCCTTCTGGATGGAGCTGGCGCGGCGCAGCGCGCCCATCGTGCTGGGCGCTCTGCTCCTCACGCGGATCTCGCGCCGCGCGGGATGGCTCAGCCGATACTCCTACACCCTCATGGTCGGCTGGGGCGCCGGCCTCAGCATCCCCATCACCATCCACACCTACGTCCTCCAGCAGCTCAAGCCGTCCCTCGGCCTGGTCAGCAAGGTCCTCGGCGATGCCCCCGCGGGCCAGCAGGCGAGCTTCTGGAGCACCGCCCTTCCCGTCCTGGGCGACCTCATCATCCTCGCCGGCATCGTCAGCGTGCTCTTCTACTTCTTCTTCTCCGTCGAGCACAAGGGCGCCGGGAGCTTCGTCTCCCAGCTCGGCATCTGGTTCCTCATGGTCTCCTTCGGCGCGTCGTTCGGCAACACGGTCATGGGCCGCGTCTCCCTCCTCATCGGCCGCATGCGGTTCCTGCTCCACGACTGGCTGGGACTCGGTCCGTAGCTTCCGTTGCAGAGAGCGGCGCGCCCCGCACGCCCAAACGAGTTCGGGCGTGGCACCCGTGGTCCGCAGAAGAGAGACGGGGGTGCCACGGACAAACTCGTCTGTCCGTGCCCTGCGCAATGGTGCGCCATGGCGACAGCCCAACCCTCCCCGCTCGAGCCGCCTGATCTCCCTCCTGCTCCTCCGCGCCGGCCGGGTCCGGGCGTCGCCATCGCACTGGCGGCGGCGTGTGGGGCAGCGTTCGCCGCGTCGCACTTCACCGGCGACGGGCTGGACGAGGCCACCCTCGTGGCCTGGGGGGCCAAGCACCGCGGCCTCATCCTCCATTCCCGCCAGTGGTGGCGCCTGGTGAGCGCAGGCTTCCTCCACGCAGACCTCATTCACCTGCTGGTGAACCTCTACGCCCTCGTCTCCGTGGGGCGCATCGTCGAGATGCTGTGGGGCCACGGCCGGTTCCTCACCCTCTACACCGTGGCCCTCGTGGGCGGCAGCGCGGCCTCGCTGGCCGCCACGCCAGGCGTAGCCGTCGGGGCCTCCGGCGCAATCTTCGGCCTCTTCGGAGCCGTCCTGGTCTTCGCACTGGTCCACCGCCAGCACATCGCCCCCAAGGCGCGCGTGCCTCTGCTCATCAACCTGGCGGTCGTCCTCGCCATCAACGTCGCCCTGGGGCTCACCATCCCGTTCATTGACAACGCGGCGCACCTGGGCGGCCTGGCCGCGGGCGCCGCGGCGGCGCTCCTGCTGCGGCCCGTGACGGTGCTGGGCCGGCCCGGGCCGCTGGTCGAGGTCCTCGCGGGGCTGGCCACCGCCGTCGCCGGCCTCGCCATCACCGTCTCGCTGGCCATCGCGGTCCGCCACGCGCGCGCCACCGAGCGGCGGCTCGTCATCGGCGGCGAGCTGGAGGCCCGCACGCTCGACCGCGGCGAGCTGACCCTCCGAGTGCCCAAGGGCTGGCAGTACGAGCCCCCAACGACACCCGACATGCCGCATGCCTTCGTCGGCCGCGGCACCGGCGTTGTCGCGGTCCGCGTCCTTCCCCCGAGCGAGGCCGCAGACCCGCCCTCTGTCGCCGCCGGCATTGGCATGGGCTGGATCAAGAAAGGCGGACAACTCACCAGGAGCCGCGAACTCCCTGTCGGGGACCAGATGGGCACCGAGCAGCTCTTCCGCCACAGGGCCCACGGCGAGTGGCAGCTCACCCGCGAGGTCGTCTTCCCCACTCCCACGGGGCGCATCGTCTACGCCTCCTTCACCTGCCTCGAAGAACGCTACCAGGCGCTCGAGGTGCTCTTCGACCGCGTCCTCCACAGCATCCGCGTCGGGCCGCCCGGCCACCATCCAACACCCGACGAACAAGTGGCGGACGACCCAGAGGACCCCGATGCCGCAATCGCCCTGGCCGACCGCTACATCCGCGAGGGCAAGCCCGAACGAGCCGAGTTCATCCTCACCAAGTCACGAGACCGGCACCCACGCCACGCCGAGACCCACAACCGGCTCGCCCTCTTCTACGCCACGGCCCGCCCGCCCCACCGCAAGCCCCAGGAAGCCGTCCGCAGCGCTAAGAAGGTTTGCGAACTCGCCCCCGACAGCCCGCGCTACCTTGCCACGTTGGCCCTCGCCCACGAGGCCGCCGGCGAGCGCGGCGAGGCCCTCGCCGCCGCCCGCCGCGCCGCCGAACTCGCCCCCGACGACGCGACCTACGCCGACCTGGTCAGACGCCTGGCCAGGTAGGAAGCAGGCCGAGTGTTGGATTTCCCTACGCCACCCGTGCTGTGGCGATTGCCGTGGTGTGGCGATGCGCGCCGCCACACCACGGCAATCGCCACACCAGGGTGCCAATGGAGCAGGCGCCGCCTTTCTGCTATAATGCGGCATCCTCAACGACCCACAACGTCAGGAGCCTGTGAATGGGGAAGAGGTATCGGGCGACGCTCATCCCCGGCGACGGGACGGGGCCAGAGATCGTGGCCGTGGCCTGCCGCTGCATCGAGGCCACGGGGGTGAGCATCGAGTGGGAGACGCATCACGCCGGGGCCGAGGTGGCTGAGAAGACAGGCACACCGCTGCCCGACGACGTTGTGGAGTCCATCCGCCGCAACGGTCTCGCACTCAAAGGCCCGGTGACGACCCCCGTGGGCAAGGGCTTCCGCAGCGTGAACGTGGCGCTCCGCCACGCACTCGACCTCTACGCCTGCGTCCGCCCGTGCAAGAGCTATCCAGGCGTCCGCTCCCTCTACCACGACATTGACCTGGTGATCGTCCGCGAGAACAGCGAGGACCTCTATGCGGGCATCGAGTTCGCCGAGGGGAGCGCGGCGGCCTGCGAGATCATCGCGGCGTGCGAGCGGCTCCAGCCGAAGAAGATCCGCCCCGACTCGGGCGTCTCGATCAAGCCCATCTCGGTCACGGGCACCCGCCGCATCGTGCAGTTCGCCTTCGACTACGCCCGCCGCTACGGCCGCCGAAAGGTCACAGCCGTCCACAAGGCCAACATCATGAAGCACAGCGACGGCTTGTTCCTCGACGTCGCCCGCCAGGTGGCCGAGGAGAACGGCGTCAAGGTGCACCGCACCGACACCGGCATCGTGACCTACGAGGGTGGGGACGTGGAGTTCGACGACCGCATCGTGGACAACATGTGCATGCAACTGGTCCAGAAGCCCGAGCTCTACGACGTGCTGGTGCTGCCCAACCTCTATGGCGACATCGTGTCGGACCTGTGTGCCGGCCTCGTCGGCGGCCTGGGCGTGGCCCCTGGGGCGAACATTGGCGAGAAGGGGGCCGTTTTCGAGGCAACCCACGGCTCGGCCCCAAAGTACAAGGGCCAGAACAAGGTCAACCCCACCGCCGTCATCCTCTCCGGCGTCCTCATGCTCCGGCACATTGGCGAGACCTCCGCCGCCGACCGCCTCGAACAAGCCGTCGCCGCTGTCATCGCCGAGGGGAAGGAGGTCACCTATGATCTCAAGCCAGATCGCAACGACCCGACCGCCATCGGAACGCGCGAAATGGGCGAAGCCATCATTGGGAGGGTAAGCGCATGAGCAAGCCGAAAGCCGCCGTGTTTGGCGCGGGCAATGTCGGGGCGACGGTTGCCCAGGGAATCGTCGAAAAGGAACTCGCTGACGTCGTCTTGCTAGACGTAGTTGAGGGGCTCCCCCAGGGGAAGGCCCTGGACATGGCAGAGGCCGCTCCAGTGGAGGGCTACGACGCCCGCATCGTGGGCTCGAACAACACGACCGACGCGGCGGGGGCCGATCTGGTGGTGATCACGGCGGGGATCGCCAGGAAGCCCGGGATGAGCCGCGACGACTTGCTGGCGACGAACGCGAAGATCGTCGGCGGCATCGCCGACGCCGTCCGCCAGCACGCGCCCGAAGCCATCGTGGTCGTGGTGACGAATCCGCTCGACGTGATGACGTGGCTGGTCTTCGAGCGCACGGGCTTCGCGCCCGAGCGGGTGATGGGCATGGCCGGCGTGCTCGACTCCGCACGCTTCCGCACCTTCATCGCAATGGAACTCGGCGTGTCGGTGAAGGACGTGGAGGCGATGGTGCTCGGCGGCCACGGCGACTCGATGGTGCCGCTGCCCCGCTACGCCACTGTGGGCGGGGTGCCGCTCGCGGCCCTCCTGCCCGCCGAACGCATCGAGGCGCTCATCCAGCGCACGCGGAACGGCGGGGCGGAGGTCGTGGCGCTCCTCAAGACGGGCAGCGCCTACTACGCCCCCGCTTCGTCCACCGTCGCAATGGTCGGGAGCATCCTGCGCGACGAGCGCCGCGTGCTCCCCGCCTGCGTGCGGCTCGACGGCCAGTACGGCCTCCGCGACGTCTTCGCAGGCGTCCCAGTCGTCCTTGGCGATGGCGGGGTGGAGATGGTGGTCGAGCTGGAGCTGTCGCCCGACGAGCGGAAGGCCCTCCACGCCTCCGCCGACGAGGTGCGGGCAACCTATGCGCGGCTGAAGTCCTTGTGAGCCAGATGGCTCGCTCGAGCCAAAGACTGCCTGAAGGCAGGACTCCGAACGGGCCACTGCCTTGGTTTGGAGTCCTGCCTTTAGGCAGTCTTGATCCCGACCGGAGAGCCGCTGAGAGGAACCCGCTGTGTCAGGATTCGTGTGGCATGCGCTGCTCGGCCTGTTCATCGTGGCCAGCGTATTCGCCCTGGCCGCGGGAGTGGCGTGCTTCCTCAACGCCGCCGTGTGGGCGCTCAAGCGCGAGTGGCACCGGAGCCTGCGCTGGGCGCTCGTCGGGGCGCCTGTCCTCTTGATCCCAACGTGGATCTGGGCGTCCATCTTCGCGGAGATCAGGGTGACAGGCCAGATGCACCAGTGCGAGACCAATCTTCGCCGGGCCATCTACCCCACGCTTCTCGAGTACAGGCTTCGGCATCCCGACGCGCCCTTGCCCACGGGATGGCCGCGGCCCGACCGCGAGCCGATGTGCGCGGGCTCGGGCGAGCCGCTCCCCTACGCGTACCTGCCCGTGCCAGACCTCGGCGAGGCAGCGAGCGCCGACCCGCCTGGCTGGCTCGCCTACTGTCCTAAGCCGCACAGGGCGCGGCCCTGGTGGACGCTTCGCTTCCTCGGTGGCGGCTGCGATCGCGTGGTACTCGATGCATCAGGATGGGCCATCTCGATGAGCGAGGCGGAGTTCCAGGCGGGCCTTCGCCGCCTCCACGCGCTGGGGGACTGATCGTAGCGACAGACGGCCCGTCTGTCGCCGTCCGCCGTTGTGGGACAGGCGAGCCGCCTGTCCCCACGATGCTCCACGACGCGGCAGCCCAAGTGAGGCCAAGGCCCCAATGTGGGACAAGCTGATCCAATTCATCCACGCCAGCAGGAACTTCCTGGTGACGACCCACGAGCACCCGGACGGCGATGCCATCGGCGCACAGGTCGGCCTGGCGCTCCTCCTGGAGGACGTGGGCAAGGGCGTGCTGATGGTCAACCAGGACCCCGTGCCGCGCATCTACGGCTTCCTGGACCCCGATGGCCTGGTGCGCACCTATCAGCCCGAGCGCGACGAGGCTGGAGTCGCGGCCTGCGACGCCGCCATCGTGGTGGACGTGGCAACGCTGGAGCGGCTCGGGCGCGTCGGCCAGGCCATCCAGCGCCTGGGCATGCCGACCGCCTGCATTGACCATCACGTGACGAACGGCGGGTTCGCGGACGTGGATGTCATCGTGCCCGCGGCGGCGTCGAGCTCCTCCCTCGTGCTCGACCTCATGCGGGCGCTGGGCCGCACGCCGAGCGCCCGCGTGGCCGAGGCGCTCTACGTGGGGGTGGCGACCGACACCGGCTGGTTCCGCTTCCCGAACGCCACGCCCAAGGCCCTCCGCGACGCCGCGGACCTCGTCGCGGCGGGCGCATCCCCGCCCAGCGTCTACGAACTCGTCTACGAGAACCTGAGCTGGCCCCGCACCCACCTCCTCGCCCGCGCATTGGGCACACTCCGATCGGATAGCGATGGCCGCATCGCCTACGTCACCATCACCCGCGCGATGTTCGACGAGACGGGTGCGACGGACGAAGAGGTCGAGGGCTTCGTGGACAAGCTCCGCGAACTCGGCGGCATCGAGATCATCCTGATGTTCCGCGAGCGCCCCGAGGGCGGCACGCGCGTGAGCCTGCGGGCCAAGCACGACCTCGATGTCGGCTCCCTCGCCGCGCGCTTCGGCGGCGGCGGACACCGCCGCGCCGCAGGCATCACCCTCGACACCCCCCTCGCCACCGCCCTCCCCACCCTCCTCGCCGCCGCCCGCGAGTTGCTGAAGAGCTGAGAAGCTGGGGAGGCACCTTTCTGGCAGAAAGGTGCCTCCCCAGACCCCTCCCCAAAGACTCTCATACTACGGCGCGGCGGGGCGAGCCGCTCGCCCCGCCGCGCCGCAATGTGAGAGCTTTTGGACAGGAGGGGGTCTGGGGGAGGAAGCCCTTTTCGCCGAAAAGGGCTTCCTCCCTCAGTCTCTTTCGCCTCAGAAGCACAGGCGGAGACGGCTGGCGAGGCCGTGGCGGGCCGCGGTGGCGAGGACAAGGCGGCGGGCATTGGCCACATAGTGGGCGCGGGCGTCGGGGTCGTAGAGAATCTCGCCGACCTTTCCGACGACGTGTGGGGCGTAGGCGGCTAGCGCCGCCTTGAGCACGGGCCACAGGCCATGCTTCGGGTTCAGCGTGTCCACCAGCACGTAGTCCACATTGGCCGCTGCGATGGCCCGGAACAGGGCGTCCACCTCGCGGCTGCCGTCGCACAGGAAGGGGAAGAGCGGCCCGGCGAACACGTAGGTGCCCAGGCCCGCCTCCCGTGCGCGGCGAAGCACGTCGAGCCGGTCGGCCACGGGGCTGGCGCCGGGCTCCAGGATGCGCCGCACGTCCTCGTCCACGGTCGTCAGCGTCACCCCAACGTCCACCTCGCCGCCGCGGAGCACCTCGATGTCGCGGCGGACGAGTCCGCTCTTCGTCAGGATGCCGATGGGGAAGGCGAAGCGCACGAGCGTCTCAGCGCAGCGCCGCGTGAGGCGATACTGCTCCTCGAGCGGCTGCCAGCCGTCGCACACGCTGGAGAGCATCACGCGGCCCGGCTTCGCGCGGCTCAGGTCGCGGGCGAGCCGGTCCGGCGCGTTCACCTTCGCGTCCACGAAGCTGCCCCACGCCTCCCCCTCGTGGCCGCCGAAGCGGGCCATGAACCGCGCGTAGCAGTAGATGCAGGCGTGGGAGCAGCCGACGTAGCAGTTCACCGCGTAGTCGGAAATCCCCGACTTCACGAGCGCCGACTTGCAGGTGACTTCCGCAGTTCTCGGGGGCATGAAGGCAAGCCAAAGCAGGAGGCTATAAGGAATGCAGGAAGGCAGGAAAAGAGACCGATTGGGTTGGCCAGAGGCCCTACCCAACCAACCCGGCCCAGCTCCCTCCCCTCTTTCCTTTCCTGCATTCCTGCCTTCCTTATCGCGCCCTCCGCATCTTCTCTTCTCTTGCCTTCCTCACGGCGTCGGCTTGTGGAGGGCCGGGGCGGCGGAGAAGATGGCTCGGTCGGTGTTCTTCATGTGCAGCAGCGGCGTGAGGCCAAGCTGGTTCAGCGTGGCCGCAGCCTCAACGGTGAGCGAGACCTCCGTCGGGCACATCATCTCGGTGTCGCCATACTGGTCCGTGTAGTGCAGGGCGGGCAACCCCTCGATCATGCAGTCCTCGCCCCCGCTGCGGATGCTGGCGTCCCACCCGTCGGCCTTGAACGCCCTCGCCAGAACCACGCCCAACCCGTAGGCCGCGTTGCACCAGACGAAGTCCGCCGACCCCTTGAGGTCGTGCCTCTCCTCGAAGTCCACGCCCTCGGCGGGATTGGTCTTCCGTCCGTAGGGCAGGCGGGCGAGGAAGCGGGGCATGGTGAGGAAGAGCTTCTTCGCCGCCGCCGAACTGTTCAGGAACCGCCAGGCGGCGTGCGCCTCGCCCTGGAGCGCGCAGCCCGTGTCGGCGGTCACGCGAAGCTGCCGCCAGTCCTCCAACCCCAGCAGACGCGGCGTCACCGCCGTGATGAAGGGCAGGTCAAGCTCCTGCACCAGGCGAGCCATTCCCGCCAGCACGGCCACGTTGGCGGGCGCGTGGTCGAAGTAGTAGTCGCCGATGAGGAAGCCGAACGGCTCGTGGCGCATCTGGATGCGGAGCGGGTGCTCCTCCCACGCGGCGCCCTGGTAGGCCAGCACGGTCGCCGCCAGGTCCTCCTTCGACACGTCGAAGACCCGCAGCTTCAGGTCCTCATCCATCTCGACGTTGGACACGAGGTATTGGAGCCCCCGCCACGTGCCCTCCAGGGTCTTGAACGCGCGGTGGTGGAGGACGAGCGAGAGCTGCTCGCCGATGATCTCGTCCATCCGCGTGATGAGCGCACCCAGGTTCTGGATCGCGGCGTCGGAGATGCGCGGGGTCTCACCCAGGGCCTGCTCGACGATGTCCTGGATGACCCCCTTGGGCTTCGGCGCCGGCCGATCGCCTGGCTTGATGCCCAGGAGCTTCTCGAGATCGCTCAGGGCATTCGACTGCATGGGCGGCGCTTGCGGCTCGGCAGGGGCCTCTGCCGGCGCCGCGGCCATACTCGGCAGAATCGCCGCGCGCAACTCAGGGTCATCCACTGCCTGGGCGAGCAACTCCTCCAGTTGCGGCCGGCCCTGAAGCTCCTTCCCCCTCGGCGTCGCCCGCATCGCCCCCAGCTTCCGCCGTGCCGCCACCAGCTTCCGCAGCACAGGCACCTGCGAGCACACCGCCTGCGGCTCGAAGTCCTCCAGGCTGCGGAACTTCACCTCGACGGCCATCTCCCCCTTCCCCACCACCGAGTTGGGCACGGCGAACGCCAGCCGCGGCCCGAGCGTGCCCAGCCGGTCGTCGAAGTTATCCACGTCAATCTCAAGGAACTTCCTGTGCGGCACCAGGGGCAGCGGCTCGGCCGGCTGGCCGGAGAGGTCGGCCAGCACCCCCACGTGCATGATCTCCTCCTCGCGCTTCTTCCCACGCGACGGCCCGAAACCGAACTCGAAGCTCTGCATGGCTTACCCCTTGATCACCATCCCTGTGGGCGGGGGCTCTGTCCCCCGCGCGAGTGGAGGATAGGAGAAGACGCGGGGCACAAAGGCCCCGCCCACAAGATGCCTACGCTCGGCCCAGGATGAAGTCCATCGCCTTCGACGTGGTCCAAATCTGCGACTCCCACAGCCCGTGGCCGGGCGGGAAGATTTCGGCCGTCACGTAGCCGTTGTAGCCCACGGCCTTGAACGCGGCCATGAGCGTCGGGTAATTCACGTCGCCATCGAGCAGGTGGACGAAGCCGTCGAGGTTGCCCACGTTCCGCTTGAAGTCCTTGAAGTGCACGCGGGCGATGCGCTTGCCGAGCACCCGCGCCCACTGGTCGGGCAGCCCGTACTTCACGATGTTCGCGGGATCGTAGTAGGCCGCCACACGCGGGCTGCCGCAGGCGTCCACAAAGTCCCGCATCTCCGTCGCCGACAGCAGGAACGTGTTCCACACGTTCTCGATGGCAATGGTCACGCCCAGGTCCTCGGCCTTGGGCACGGCGGCCTTGATGCCCGCAAGCGCCCGCTCCCAGACCACGTCGGGGTCAACCTTCGGCTTCGCCAGGTCGAACGCCACCATCACCGAGCCTGGGATGACCAGGATGGCATCGCAGCCCAGCGCCTTCGCCGCGTCGAGCTGCTTCGAGAGCACCTCGCCCGCCTTCGCCCGCTCCGCAGCATCGTCGCTCGCCATGTTGAACGCCCAGTACAGCCCGGTCGAGACGCTCGAGATTTCGATGCCGACGCGGCTGGCCGCCACGGCCAGCTTCTTCAGGTCGTTCGCCGACGTGTTGAGGCTGATCTCCCCCTTGTCCGCCAGATTCAGCTCGATGGACTCATACCCTGCGGCCTTCGCCAGCTTCATCGCCTCCCGCGCCGCCACGCTCCCGGGAAACGCCCACGCATTGATACCCTTCTTCATCCCGAAGCCTCCTGCCTGAGGGGACTGGTCAGCCACGCTTTGGGATTCTAGCGCCCCCCTGCCCCCCTGTCAACGCCACTTCCTCTTTCCGCTTGACATCCGCGGCCTCACGCGATAGCATGCTGTGTCATAGGCCGCCCACAGCCTGGTTAGGAGGGTGTGATTTGGATACGGTCTCCGCCGAACTGCTCACAACGGACATAGCACATGCCCCACGCCTGTGCGCCGGCCTCCCGGCGCTGACGGCACTGGCCGAAGATGCTGCCGGCATCGCCCTCGACATCGGCCCCGCCTTGCGGGACCGTCTGCACCGCCTGGCTCGCGGCGGCATCCGCCTGCCGCGGCCGCTCGCTCGGGCCCTGGGGCGGGAGTTCGACTTCGACCTGGGGCGGGCCCGTCTCCACGTCGGGCCGGAGGTGGACGCGGTCGCGGCCGGCCTGAATTCAAGCGCCTTTTGCCTGGGGTGGGACATCTTCCTTTCCAGGTCTGTCTTTGAGAGCGGCGGCGCGGCCGCCGTGGACACCCTGCGGCACGAGCTGACGCACATCGCGGCCGGGCCGGCATTGCACCGCATCCGCTGCTGGGACCACGAGGTCCACTCCAAGCTGACGGAGGCCGCCTGTGGCGCCTTCCGGTCGGCCCTTGAGCAGTTGCTCAAGGGCAACAAGCGTGTTGACGTGAGCGGCGGCGTTGACGGCCTTATCAAGGGGCTGATGAACGCCTCCAGCAACATGGACGTGCGCAAGCGCGTCGCCCACGTTGAGTACTGGGACGACCTGGTCTTCAAGTCCCTGCCCACCAAGATGGGGCTGCGGAACGTGATCGCGGGCGAGGGGCCCCCTCACGGCGAGGGCCTGGACTACTCATCCCCCGATTGGGAGGAGAACACCCGCAAGAACGAAGACGAGCAGACCAAGCACATAGACCTCGCCATCAGGGAGTTCAAGCAAGACCAGGCATCCTGGCTCGACGACGTGCTTCCCGAAGTCCGCTTGGGCAGCGCTCCAGTGCTAGGCCCGATCACCCTCCTGGAGAAGGAATGGATCAAGAGCCTGGCCAACGCTCTGCACGTTGCCCAGGACCGGGGTTCGCACCGCGAGGGCGTCAAGGGCTACGGCCACGACGACGCGCGCTGCCAGAACAAGCCCGCCTGGAATCCCGATTCGCCGGTGCACCACCACCCGGCCAACGATCCCGAGGGCGGCACCTGGAAGCGCTGCAGCGCCGCCGCCTACAACAAGGCGCTGAACAACTCCTGCGAAGTCATGCACCAGTTCCTGTCCGGCCTCGCCCTCCAGCCCGCGGCCCCCCCGCCCGAGCCGGAGGAATGCTCCGTCGGCGCGCCTGGGTCCGAACTCGCGTGGGAGGCATCCGTTCCCGCAAACGAGTTCCCCAACATCCACAACCAGTCCGTCCGCGGTCGCATTCCCGGCCCTCTTGGCGTCCGGCACCACGGATGATGACGACGAGGGTCTGGGCATTGCTGCTCCGATAGGCCGCGTTCCCCTTTTCGTCGCGCAATCCACCATTGACCCGCGCGCCTCCCCCAGCTACAATACTGCCCCTCTCGAAAGGAGCCTTGCGTGTCGCGCCCAAGCTGGGACGAGTATTTCCTGAAGATCGCCCACGACGTTGCGGAGCGCTCGACCTGTCTCCGCCGCAAGGTGGGCGCGATTCTCGTCAAGAACAAGCGCATCCTGGCCACGGGCTACAACGGCGCCCCCAGCGGCCTGCGCCACTGCGAGGACCTCGGCTGCATCCGCGAACAGCAAGGCGTCCCCAGCGGCCAGCGCCACGAGCTGTGCCGCGGCCTCCACGCCGAGATGAACGCCTTCCTCCAGGCCGCCGTCCACGGCGTGAGCACCCAGGACTCGGTGCTCTACACCACGACCTATCCCTGCTCGCTTTGTGCGAAGATGATCATCAATGCTGGGGTCAAGCGGGTCGTTGAGGCTGGGCAGTATCCCGACCCCTTGGCCGGCGAGCTATTGACCGAGGCGGGCATCGAAGTCGTCCACGCCCCCTTCCCGCCCGAACCCTTGAGCCAATGAGTCCGCTTGCAAAACGCGGCGCAATTGGTATAATACTCTCGCGCCTGTAGCTCAGTCGGGAGAGCAGCGGATTCTTAATCCGCGGGTCGTGGGTTCGAGTCCCTCCAGGCGTACCAC
>Ga0194112_10000622_pt1 | contig 51834 bp, 59 predicted proteins | sample TA2MahC400mmetaG_FD_146191 | JGI IMG/M metagenome (GOLD analysis project Ga0194112, IMG submission 146191) | Freshwater microbial communities from Lake Tanganyika, Tanzania - TA2015016 Mahale Deep Cast 400m | ecosystem: Environmental > Aquatic > Freshwater > Lake | place: Tanzania: Lake... | reverse complement strand
ACTGCATGAAACGATCAGATCTCCATGAGCTCCATTACATCACCCCGATTCTGAATGTTCCTTCGATCATGAATCAAGGTATTCTTAGTCATCAGAAGGCAAGACAACTTAATCATGCGTCTGTTGCTATGCAAGAAGTTCAGGATATCCGATCTCGGAAAAGAGTCCCTGGCGGACTCCTTCTTCATGCTTATGTCAACCTTTACTTCTGCGCGCGAAATCCGATGATGCGAAAACGGGCTCCTCAGCACCTTTCGCTATGTGTCCTTCAGGTTAACGTGGAAGTTTTGGATATTCCAAACGTAGTGATTGCCGATGGTAATGCTGCAAGTGATTACACAGCTTTCTGGCTTCCTCCGGCGGGACTTGAAAGAGTTGATTTTGACCTCGTTTTTGCGGAGTGGTGGACAGATAGTAATCAAATCGAACAATGGCACAAAGCCCGGGTCAAGTGTGCTGAGGTCTTGGTACCGGACAGGGTTGATCCTCGTTTTATCCAAGGGGCATATGTTTCATTTCATGAGAACCAAACACTATTGGAAGACTCAGGCTTCAGGTTGCCAGTTACAGTCAATCCCAAGCTATTCTTCCAAATTTAAGGAGAACATCCATGATCAAAGTATTGATGGGAGATTTGTTTGAGTCGAAGACGCAAACCTGGGTAAACACAGTCAATTGCGTGGGTGTAATGGGCAAGGGGGTTGCCCTTGAGTTTAAAAACCGCTTCCCCGATATGTATGAAGATTACGTAACCCGGTGCAAGCGAGGTGAGGTCAAATTGGGACGCCCTTACCTCTTCAAAAGGCTTGTCCCCCCCTGGATCTTGAATTTTCCCACCAAGGATCATTGGAGATCAGTAGCTAACTTAAAAAGCATTATTGAAGGTCTTGAATATCTGCTCAAGCATTATATGGACTGGGGAATTCAATCTCTCGCTGTTCCTCCATTGGGATGTGGCCAGGGCCAGCTCGAGTGGCGTATTGTCGGACCAACACTTTACCGTCTCCTGGGAAAAATGGACATTCTTATCGAATTATACGCTCCTTATGGTACTCCCCATGAAGAGCTACAGCCGGAATTCCTTGGGGAGCAAACAAAGCCCCAGCTTCAAGATGAGGGAGTGGCTGGTCCAGAATGGGTTAAACCCGCATGGGTAGCTCTGGTCGAAATCCTGAAGCGAATTGAAGAACAACCCTACCATTGGCCAGTTGGACGGACACGATTCCAGAAGATTGCCTACTTCGCCTCTGAGCAAGGGTTGCCTTTGGGGCTCGACTATCAGAGAGGGAGCTATGGCCCGTTCTCTCCCGCATTGAAAGGACTGGTGACACGTCTGATCAATAATGGTTTGATCCGTGAGCAGAGACTGGGAAGGATGTTCGCGGTTAAAGTCGGCCAAACCTATCAGGATGCGTGTAAAGCCTACGCTACCTATCTGAAGGAATGGGAACATATCATCGAAAAGACCTCGGATCTATTTATGAGGATGGATACGAATCAGGCTGAAATAGCCGCAACCGTAATTTATGCAGCCCGGTCAATTTGCGATAACAAGACTGGGACCTTGTCTGAGAAGGATATACTCACCTGTGTTTTGAAGTGGAAACAACGACGAAAGCCTTCACTCGATCAGGGAGAAGTTGGATTGACCATCCGTAACCTCGCCGCTCTAAATTGGCTGAATGTCAAAGCGAGTGATGATTTGCCCTTACCGGAGGAAGCCACGGTTGGAATGTAAAAAAAGATCCTTAGTAGGGGAAGGCGACAATTTAATCCTCACTTCGGAGAAGAGCAGGAGGGTGGATATTGCCTTCTGTACAGTGGGTGGACGGCTTGATTGACCAATCCCCACCACATTTATATAACGAGGTTGGCGAAGGATGGGTTGTGGTGGCGTCCCAGGTAGGCTGGGAAGCCATAAGATCGCGTTTCGGGAATCTGAAGCGAATGATTAGCGTTGAACGAAGTTTCTACCGAGATAAGCAGCGCATAAAAAGCAACCAGCATTGGGAAAAAGCCTTTTGATAAGTTTAGAGGTTATCAGGTATCAACAATGAGGGAAAGAAAATCAGAGAATCAAATGTCACCAAAAGGGCCATGCCGGGAGCTTCCAGATTCGGATTGAAGTTTGAGATAAGCAAATCATGGCCTGATAGGGCAAGTTCCCCGATAAGAATGGATATTTCACACTGGTCTTCGGGCCTTAACCATGAGGGCGCTGGTGGGAGGCACGAATGGACAGAAGACGACTCGGAAATGTTTCCGAAAAAGATGACTTTGCAGAAAAGCAGCATTGGAAATGGGAATGGTTGAGAAGAAATAAGGAATATCGAGACTCAATTGGGAGATGCACTCGTTGAGAAAAGAGAAACACCAAGAATAGAACGGAAGCCCGGGACATCCTCCAGGCTACCCTCAGAAATTCCGTAAATCGATTTTTTTTCTTTGCGAACCCTCCATGGATTCCATAGCTTAACCCCGCACGAGCTACTCTGAGCAAATTCGCATTTGAAAAACCGCTTGACAAACGCCTAATTTCTGATATAAATAAATATATCAGTCAATTCTGGAAAGGAGGTGATTCCTCATGCGTCCCCGAAGCCACTTGCCCGATCCGGAACGTCGGGCTCGATCCCGTCTCGCCCAGATCCTCCATGAACAACCCTTCCTCTGCGGCAGCCTCGTCACCATGCAGCGGACCTGCGGTAAGCCGGGCTGCAAATGTACCCGAGGCGAACTCCACCCAGGCCTCTATCTTGCTCTGCGGGTGGGTGGGCAGCGAAAGATGATCCATGTCCCTCAGGCCATGGAACAGACCATCCGTCAATGGGTTGCCAATTATCAGGAAGCTTGGCACTTGATGGAACAAATCTCGGAACGTTGCCTGAAACGATTTTTCCTTAACAAAGAACAGTTGAGGTCGAAAAGACCCGACCACGGGAGGAGACGCCCATGATGAGACGATTCTGTTGTTACATCGAAAAAGTGTTCGATTTCAGCAAACAGCTCCACACGCTTCGCGATGCTCGGAAGCGACCCCGGATTCCTACCAGTGCTCTTTGGGGAAGCGTTTTGTTCCTGTTTGTGATGCGCCACAGAAGTCTCAATGGGATGGAACAGGAGATCCGCCAGCCCAAGCGGGTAGAGAGGGTGATCGGGAAGATCAAACCCAGTGCAGACCGGATGGGGGATGTCATGGGGTTGATGGAGCCCGAACAACTCCGAGAGAGGCTGTCTCGGATTAACCATCAACTGGGGCGTAACAAAGCCCTACGGAACGATTGGCCTCTGCGGGTAGGGGTATTCGATGGCCATGAGTTTTTTTCCCAGTCGATATCGTTGCTGTCCCAAGTGTTGTCAACGGACGGTGAAGGTGGATAACGAAGAAGTGATCGAGTATTATCATCGAGGCGTCGTCTTTCATTTAGTGGGATTCCCGATAGCGATGCCTCTGGATGTGGAGATGATTCGACCCGGAGAGGGGGAGGTGATCGCGGCCAAGCGACTGCTGGAACGAGTGCTCCTTCGCTATGCACGATTTTTCGATGTGGCCTTGGCCGATGCCATCTATACGGAAGCTCCCTTTTACAACCTCTGTCTAAAACATCACAAACACGTCATCAGCGTGCTCAAGGGAGAGCAGCGGGTGCTCCTTCAGGATGCCCAAGGCGTCTTCTCTCTGATGAAACCGAAAGTTTGGAAAGATGGGCGATCTCAAATCCGGGCTTGGGATGCAGAAGGCTTTACCACGGCGGAAGGGATTGAGGTTCCTCTGCGAGTTCTCCATACGGAGGAAACAGTGACTAAACGGCACCGCAAAAACCACCAATGGATCGAAGAGACGGAGATCCACCACTGGTGGTGGGTGACGACGCTCTCCATGTCCCAAATGCCCACACGAATGCTCTGCTACATCGCTCACCGACGCTGGGAAATCGAAAACAATTTATTTCACACCCTGGTGACTTACTGGTCTCTCGATCACTGCTTCAAGCATCACCCCGTGGCTATCCTTAATTTCGTCCTTACCCTCTTCATTGCTTTCATGCTCCTGCAGAGTTTCTACTACGGGAATCTCAAACCTCAACGGCGCATCCATTTGACCTTGATCGGTTTAGCTAACGAACTCCATCTGGGCTTAGTTGCTATGGACCTTCCTGCTCCGTGGATTTCCTTACGAGGAGGATAGCTCCACCTCCTCGCCTTCTATCTTGGGGCCTTTCTGCCTATCCCTTCCAGGGAGCAGGGAGACGTTTTGTCTCCGCGCTGATCCCTCCCCTATTTCGGCCTGAAAACCCCATTGCGAAAATGCCTCTTATTCTATTTTTGACCACCCCTCAACGATTTGGCCCTTCCATGGCCTGGTTTCCACCAACTCACCATCCCCAATCGGTCCAGTTACGGAATTCCTGGGCTACCCTGGTATGGGTTACAAAAATAGCGCACTCGTGCTAACATGAAAAAAGAGTAACCCCCTCACCTTTCCCTCTCCCGGAGAGGAGAGGGATTTTGTCATCGAATTGGAGGTTAGCCATGACAAGAGAAGAATTGCTGGCTCGGGTGACTGTTGATCCTAAGATTTGTACCGGAAAGCCCTGTATCCGGGGAACTCGGATCTACATTTCGATCATCCTGGATGCTCTTGCCGAGGGACTGACCCCGGAGGAAATCATTGACCATTATCCTTCTCTGACAGTTGATGACATTCGGGCGGCAGTGGCCTATGCAGCGGAACTTACACGGGAAAATATCTGGAAGATTAGCGCTTGACGTCCACCCCTGGATACTGATACTCCAGAATGGGAGGAGATACCCGAATGAAAAACGATATGATTCTACAACTGAAACCTTAGTACACTATCGCAACTCCTCATTGACTTCAATGACTATGGCCTGTGAATAATTCCAACATTATTTGAGCTGCCCCCCGCGCAAATACCAGCAGGTGAAGACCTTGAAAAATAAATAAAAACTTTGTAAAAGAAAGCCATGCGATTTAATCTCACTCTTAAAAACAAATCTTTTGAGGTAGTGGGAATGGGGCTTAACTCTGTCGACTTCATTGGTCTGGCTCCTGAATTCCCCACCATCAACTCAAAAATGAAGCTCCTCCGGTTCTCCAAACAGGGAGGAGGCCAGGCGGCCACAGCCATGGTGGCTTTGAGCCGCTGGGGAGTAAAAACGAAATACATTGGAAAAGTGGGGGGAGATGAACTCGGGTCCTTCTCTTTAGACACGATTCGAGAGGAAGGGGTTGATATTTCTTCGGTCACCATTGAACCTCATGCTAATAACCAGTTTGCCATGATCCTTGTGGATGGGGTCTCGGGTGAGCGGACGATCCTCTGGGACCGCGATGAACGGTTGATGTATCGTGAAGGAGAACTCAAAAAAAAGGATATCTGCTCCGGAAAGATTCTCCACCTGGATGGACATGATATTCGCGCTGCCATTCGATCTGCACAATGGGCAAAAAAAGAAGGAATCCCGACGGTCATCGATATAGATAAGGTCGAACCTCTTACAGGGAAATTGATCAGACAGATTGACTTTGTCGTCACCTCTTCACGATTCCCGACTCTGATGACCGGGATTTCGGATCGTGAGAAGGCCCTGATCGAACTTCAGAAGCAGACTCCCGGATTTCTTTGCTCCACATTGGGGCATGAAGGCGCTATGGCCTTAGTCAACGGAGAAATTTTATATGTCGAAGGGTTCAAGATAAAGGCGGTTGACACTACCGGAGCAGGCGACGTCTTTCATGCGGGATTCATCTATGGTCTGCTCCAGAACTGGCGGGTGGAAGAGATTCTAAGATTTGCCAATGCCGCAGCCGGCCTCAAATGCCGCGACCTCGGCGGAAGGCGAGGAATCCCCACCCTCGAAGAAGTTCGAAAATTCCTCAGTTAATCTTTAATCCCAATATTTAACTAAGTATTTGATAAAATTAAAGAAAAAAAGACGTAAAATTTTTCCTTGACCTTTGGTATTAGGTATGATATTAGACCAAACATGCCAAATAACCCCTTGTTATTTACACCTCTTAAAACAAAAAGAGTCTTTGAAGAAATCTCAAACCAGATCAGGGAATCGATTTATATCGGATTTTTTAAGCCGGGCGACAAGCTGCCCTCTGAAAGAGAACTTTCAAATCAATTTAAAACTGGGCGCATGGTCGTCCGGGAGGCGTTGAGGACTTTGGAACAGTCCGGCTTGATTTATATCAAACAGGGGAGTCTGGGTGGAGCTTTTATTAAGGAAATCGATTCCTCTATCATCACCAGCTCCATATCGGATATGGTTAAAATCGGCAACGTGACCCTTCAGAATTTAACCGAAGCCAGGCTTGGGATTGAAATGTTCATGCTGGAATTGGCTATGATGAGGATGACCGACGACGATCTTGATCTCCTCAAAAAAAATATCGACGACGCGGAGGAAAAGGTTCATAAAGGCGTGAGAATCCTTCAAGAGAATATGGAATTCCATATCCTCTTGGCAAAAGCTTCGAAGAATCCTCTATTTGAATCCATGATCAAATCGATTATGGAGGTGACCAAATCTTTTATGGGACAGGTTCATCCTGGGATGGGGTATGTGAACCGAGTGTTGGAGTATCATAAAGATATCTACGACTCGATAAAGAGTAAGGATTTTCAGAAAGCCAAGGAGATCATGGAAGAACATCTCCTGGATATTAACCGAAAGGTTCTCGAATTGACAGGAAACAGGGATTAAAACATACCCGACGGGGAATGGAAATCTGGCAAAAGGAGAGGAGATACCGATGGAGGATTATAAAGAAATTCTTACCACCTTCATCTCCACCAAAGAACTGGAGCGGCGATGGAAAGTCATACGGGAAAAGATGAAAGAAGAAAAGATCGATTTTTTAGTGATTCAAAATGATAACGAGTGGCTGGGGGGATATGTCAAATGGTTCACGGATATTCCTGCCAGAAATGGGTATCCTCTGACCGTCATCTTTCCCGTCGATGATGAGATGACCACCATCACCTGCGGTGGGAAACCTCCGGGAGACCTGGGGCCTCCTGCATGGACCCTGAGAGGTGTGAAGAGAAGACTCACCGCGCCCTATTTCCGGAGTTTGGTGTATAGCAACACGTATGATGCTGAATTGGTTGTGGAGACGCTTAAGGTCAATAAAAATGGAAAGGTGGGGATTGTCGGAAAAGGGTCCATGTCAGCCATGTGTTATGAACATCTGACAAAAAACCTACCTGGGACAACCTTTGTTGATTTTACCGACACCGTGGATCAGATAAAGGCGATCAAAAGCGATGAGGAAATCGGACTGATCAAAAAAACTGCGGCCCTTCAGGATGAGGCCATCGAGTATGCGAAGACAGTGATACGCCCCGGGAGAAAGGATTTTGAGATCATTGCCGATATCATCCATAAAGTGACGGTTCTGGGCAGCGAAGAGCAATTGGTGATCGGGGGATCGGGGCCCTTGGGAAAACCTGTCCCCATGCAGAAACGCCATTTTCAGAATAGAACAGTGAGAGAAGGAGATCAGTTCACCCTGATGATTGAAGTGAATGGACCGGGAGGGATGTACGCTGAAATCGGAAGGGTTTATTACCTCGGGAAAGTCCCCTCTGAATTGAAGGATGCCTACGAACTGTGTAAGGAGACTCAGAAGAACACCCTGAAGCTCCTCAAGCCGGGTGCGGATCCCGGGGAGATCTGGCGGGCCAATAACGAATTTCTGACCAGAAAGGGACAGCTTCCTGAAACCCGGCTCTTTGCGCATGGTCAGGGATACGATCTTGTGGAACGTCCCGCTATCCGAGACGATGAACCCATGAAGCTTCAAGCTCGAATGAATATCACCGTCCATCCCACTATCGGTTCGGACAAAATCTGGGTATGGGTTTGCGATAATTATCTGTTGACTGAAACGGGCTTTGAGGCATTGCATAAATCTCCACAGGAGATTTTTGAACTTTAAGAGGAAAACATGGCCCTGACGGAAAAAGAAAGAGAAAGAAGGCACCAGGCGATTCATCGGATCCTTGAGAGAGAGCAATTGAACGCCCTCCTCCTTATCGGTGACACCAATGTCGGCCATGGGTTTTATGGAGATCACCGGTACTATACGAATAACAGAATCATCTTTTACCGGCAGGCGGTGATCGTCTTACGGGATTCGGCGCCTGTCCTATTTGCAGGAAGCGATATTCAGAGGGAAGCCGCAACCCGGAGATCGTTTGTCAAGGATTGCCGCCTCATTCAGCAAGACCTCTCCGCGGAGGTCACGAAACTTCTAATGGAACGAGGGGTGACGGAAGGAAGAGTCGGCGCAAACCTCGAAATGCTATCGACCGCTTTTTATCTTTATTTAAAGAAAGAACTTCCGGGAGTGGAATGGGTTGAAACCCATCCTCAGATCATGGACATTCGAAATCATCACGGCGAGGAAGAACTGGCCATTTTTCGAAGGGGGGCCTCCCTTGGCGATGGCGGCTATCAGGCCGCCTTGAATATGATCCGTCCCGGAGTCAGCGAGTATGAAATCGCTGCGGAGATTGAATATGATGCCCGTGTCCATGGAGCCGAAGAACATTTTACATTGATCGGGTCGGGTAACTTTTCCTTCGGGAACAGCCATACCCTTCCGCTCCCTTATTCCCCGTCTCCGCGGCGGATGGAGATGGGTGACAGTATCGTGATGGAAATCACGCCGCGGTATGAGGGTTACTGGACGCAACTGGTCCGGACGGCGAATGTAGGAAGACCCAACCGGGATCTTATGAAAATCCATGAGATTTGTATCGGTGCAATCGAAAAAGGTATCCCAGCGCTAAAGCCAGGGAATCGGGTGAAAGAGGTGGTGTTGGCCATGGAATCTTCCGTAAAAATTTCAGGTTTTCTTCTGAGACCTCCTTTGGGCCATCTCTGTGGCATCGATCTGGTGGAAGCCCGGGTTTCCGCCCAGAATGAAACGGTCCTGAAACCTGGAACGGCCTTCATCCTTCATCCGACCATAGTTACCCCTGATGGAAAGCGCAGTTTTTTTTGGGGGGAAACCTATTTAATCACAGACCACGGGCATGAACGGCTTCACCACAGTGGAGATGAATTACAAACGGTGTGAAACAATCACGAAAGGAGGAAAACAGTATGAATTCAAAAAGCCTTATCGTTTCAATGTTGTTTCTATTCGGATTTTCTTTTTTGATTGCTCCCGCGGTTGATGCTCAGCGGTTTCCCGACCGACCCATCCAGTTTGTCATTCCTTATGTGGCAGGGGCTACGGGAGATATTACGGCCAGGATGCTGGCAGAGGAGCTGGAGAAAATACTCGGCACGAAGTTGATCTCCGTCAACAAACCCGGGGCTTCGGCAGTTCTGGGTACGGATGCCGTGGTAAGATCGAAGAAGGATGGCTATACCATCCTCTATGCTGGCGCCTCGGCCATGATTTATGCCCCTGTCTCAAACCCCGAAATCGTTCATTACGATCCATTCAAAGATGTCGAACCATTAGGGTTTCATTATTTCTTTCCACAAACGATTACCGTCAGATCCGATGCACCCTGGAAAACCTTCCCTGAATTGGTAGAATATGCTAAGAAGAACCCGGGAAAACTCCGCGTCAGCACCATCGGTGTCGGCTCAACGCCTCATTTTATCCTGGAAATGGCCATGGCGATCACCGGGACCCAGTTCACCCATGTCCCTTTTGAAGGAGGCGAAACGGTCATGACCGCTCTCCTAGGCGGACATGTGGAAGTAACCTGTGACGGCTTTGCCAAGGTCAAACCCCATGCGGATGCGGGCAAGATGAGGGTTCTCTTGATCACCAACAAGATGCCAGCGTTCCCCCAAATTCCTACGATCACTGAACTGGGTTATAAAGAGGGTCTTTTCGCAACCTGGTTTGCCATTTACGCTCCAGCAGGAATTCCGGAAGAGGCGAGGAAAGTTTTAGTCCCAGCCATCGAGAAGGCGGTCCACTTAACCAAACCTAAAGTTGACAGGATGGGAAGCCTCGCAGAGTATAAATCTCCTGCAGAAATAAAGAAAATGACAGAGGAAGATTATAAGAAGGCCCTTGAGATTGCCAAAAAAATCGGTCTTCGAAAATAATTGACCGTGCTATCGTTCGTTGTTGGTTCGAGAACCTCAGCATGAACGAACTACGGCGTGCTACAAAACGATGACTTAGCCGTCCCTCTGGAGTTCCTTCCAGGCGGGATCCAAAGAGGGATGGCTCAGTCCGATACAGTCTCTATTAAGGGGTGCAGGTGAGAAGCCGTGGGAAAAGCGGATCGCACGAGCGGAGCGTTTTGGTTTCTTTTTTCCCTCCTCCTATCTTATGAGTCCTACAAATTAGGCCTGGGGACGGTCCGTCAACCAGGCCCTGGCTTTCTTTTTTTCTGGACCAGCATTATCATCGCCTTTCTTGCATTGACCGTGTTCTTAACCTCTCTCAAAAAAAAGGCCCGAACTGAATCGATAAAATCAGTCTTTGTAAAATCGAGCCTGCTTAAGCTCCTTCTTGTCCTCAGCTCGCTTTTTATCTACGCATTGCTCATCGAATGGCTCGGCTTTCTAATCGTAACCTTGCTCCTCTTCCTCTTCCTTCTCGGAGTCATTGAAAAGAAAAACCTTGGGTTTACGATCCTCGTCAGCCTTGCCGTAACAGCCCTTTCTTATCTGATTTTCGAGGTGGGGCTGGAATCCCAGCTTCCCAAGGGACCACTGGAGTTTTTACGATTCTGAAATCGGTTCATGGATCCGATTATGATGGAGATCTTCCAAAATGTGATGTATGGCTTCGAAGTTGCGCTTCAGCCTGTCCATCTGATGTACTGTTTCTTTGGTGTTCTTCTCGGAACACTGGTCGGGGTCTTACCGGGTCTCGGACCCGCTGCCGCCATTGCCTTGCTCCTTCCTGCCACGTTCAAAGTAACTCCCGTGGCAGCCACCATCATGCTTGCCGGGATTTACTATGGGGCGATGTACGGAGGTTCAACCACCTCTATATTGGTGAATATTCCCGGTGAGGCGGCTTCCGTGGTCACCTGCCTCGATGGATACCAAATGGCACGCAAAGGGAGAGCAGGACCTGCCCTGGGGATTTCTGCCTTTGGTTCCTTTATCGCCGGGACGTTGGCCGTCATTGCGCTCACCTTTGTGGGGCCTCCCCTTTCCAATCTGGCCATTGCCTTTGGGCCGCCGGAATTCTTTTCATTGATGATCGTTGGAATCACTGTCTTGACTTATTTGAGTAGCGGATCCATGATCAAGGCCCTGATCATGGCAGGCGTCGGATTGATTCTCAGCGGCGTTGGGATGGATACCATCAGCGGGAAATATCGATTTACCTTTCATCTCAGGAGTCTTCTTGACGGGATTGGTATTGTCCCCGTGGCCATGGGTCTTTTTGGAATCTCTGAGGTGTTTCTAAACCTCGAGACTGAAATGAAACGGGACATTCTTTCCTCCCGAATTAAAAATCTCTTCCCGACGCTTAAAGATTGGGCCGATTCGATTTGGTCGATCATTCGGGGCTCCATCCTTGGCTTCTTTCTCGGGATCATTCCAGGGGGTGGGGCTGTGGTTTCTTCTTTCGCATCTTATGCTATTGAAAAGAAGGTTTCGAAACACCCGGAGGAGTTTGGAAAAGGAGCCATTCAGGGGGTGGCCGGTCCCGAGGCCGCAAACAATGCAGGGGCAGGAGGATCTTTCATCCCACTGCTCACCCTTGGAATCCCCGCCAATCCTGTCATGGCCATCCTTTTAGGCGCCTTGATGATCCACGGGTTGCAGCCTGGTCCCATGCTGATCAAGAATGCCCCGGATCTCTTCTGGGGGACGATCGTCAGCATGTATATCGGGAATGGGATGCTTCTCGTTCTGAACCTTCCGCTCATTCCTCTATGGGTGAAAGTCCTTAAAGTTCCTTATTATCTCCTCTATCCCTTGATCCTGCTCTTCTGCCTCATCGGTGCCTACAGTCTGGAAAACAGCGCCCCTGATATTATCATCATGCTTATTTTTGGAATATTGGGATTCCTGATGAAGAAGTTCCAATATGATGGAGCTCCCCTCATCCTTGCCCTGGTTCTGGGGCAGAAGCTTGAAACATCCTTCCGCCGATCACTGATCATGTCGCATGGTGATTTCTCCATCTTCGTCTCCCGGCCCATCTCCCTCGCCTTCCTGATCACAGCGTTTTTGCTTTTGCTCATTCCCATCCTCACCCAGCGAAAGAAGCTCTCTGCTCTGAGGGGAGATTGAGACCATGAACCTCCTCGTCCTCAACCCCTCCGCAGAGGAATACAAAAAAGCTCTGGGGCCGAAGTTCCCCGAACTCACCATCCATCCTGCCATCAAGGAGGAGGAGAGCGGTGATTTTATCGGAAAAGCAGAGATCCTCCTCACCAACCGGATTTCAGATGCCTTGATGAAGAAGGCCATAAAGCTCCAGTGGATTCAGGCCACCACCACGGGTGTGGACTATCTGGTTAATCTCCCTTCCTTAAGAAAAGAGGTCTTGATCACTTCTACACGGGGCATCCATGGCCCTCAGATGTCGGAGATGGCCATCCTTCTCATGCTTGCTTTAAGCCGGAATCTACCTCAAGTGATCCGAAACCAGGATCAAAAGATCTGGAACCGCTGGTCTGGAAAACTGCTCTATCAAAAGAAGGTGGGAATCGTTGGGTTGGGAGCCATTGGAAGGGAGATTGCTAAAAAGTGCAAGGCCTTTGGAATGGTTGTCTATGGGATTGCTACAGAGAAAAGAGAGGTCGAAGGGGTCGATTATTCATACGGGATAGAGGGATTTCCCCGGGTATTAAAAGAGGCGGACTACCTGATCCTTGTGGTCCCTAACACTCCCGGGACGAGAAAGATGATCGGGGCAAAAGAACTCTCGATGATGAAACCGACCGCCTATCTGATCAATATCGCAAGGGGAGAGATCGTTGACGAGGAGGCACTGGTCCATGCCCTGAGAATAGGGAGGATCGCAGGTGCAGCCCTTGATGTCTTCAACGCAGAGCCTTTACCGGCTGACCATCCGTTCTGGGAGCTGGAGAATGTGATCCTTACCCCGCACCTCGGCGGGATGAGCGAGAACTATGTGACCCTGGTCCTTTCCATTTTTGAAGAAAACCTGCGCCGATTTCTTCAAGGAGAGAGACGGAATTTAATAAACTTCGTCGAGCGGTAGAAGCCTCATAGAAAAATACCTTGACAACCCCTTTGTTTATCGGTTAAATGAAAACCAATTGAATAAGTGGTATCCGGGAAAAGGGAACCCCGTTAAAGTCGGGGACGGACCCGCCGCTGTATTCCCGACCCCATATTTTAGGGGTAAGTGCCTTAACAAAAAAAGCCACTGTCCGAAGCCTTGAGTCCTGAGCTTGTCGAAGGATCGAAGGGGCAGGATGGGAAGGCGAGTTAAGGTCGGGAGAGTCAGAAAACCTTACCCGGATATGCTTCACCAAGAAGTCTTCGAGGCAAAGACTGTGAAGGGTGTTTGCGGGTAAAATCCCCGGTCTTCCGATGAGAAGGCCGGGGATTTTTTTTGGTGCTTATGATGGATGATGAGCATGGTGGAAACATAAGAAAGTTGGTCAAGGCTTCGGGTAGACCTGCGAAGGAACTCCTGGACTTCTCAGCGAACATTAACCCATTAGGCCCTCCGGAATGGCTCCGTTCCCTGATCAGTTCGCAGCTGAGTTCCATCGTCCACTATCCTGATCCAGAGTGTACCTTACTCAAAGCGTCCATTGCTACCCGCTATGGAGTGAGAGAGGAAGAGATTCTGGTGGGGAACGGGTCTACCGAGATCATCTATTTACTGCCCCGGGCGCTGCCCATCACTCGGGCTCTCATCCCTGTCCCCTCCTACGCCGATTATGGGAGGGCTGTAGCCCTTGCAGGAAAACCTGTGGAAAGGATTTTCCTCAAAGAGGATGAAACCTTCCAACTCGATCTATCCGTTCTCGATTCGAAGCTCATTGGCAATGAAATCGTTTTTATAGGACAGCCCAATAACCCTACCGGTTTAATCATCGAACCAGAGGCTTTACGGACTCTAGTCTTGAGACACCACTCTACTATCTTTGTCGTTGACGAAGCCTTTTTAGACTTTGTCGAAGGGGTTGAAAGTTTGGCAAAAAACCGACCTCCCAATCTCATCGTCCTTCAATCGTTCACCAAATTCTATGCCATACCGGGGCTGAGACTGGGGTGTCTCTTTGCCGAAAAAGAGATCGTCCGGAAGATGAAAGAGCTGATGCCTCCATGGTCTGTCAATGCCATGGCCCAGGCCGTAGGTGAGAAGGCGCTGGAGGATCACGCCTATGCCGAAAGGACCAGAGCCTACGTGCGGGAGGAACGGGACTTCCTTTCCCGCGAGATGGACTCCCTTGCAGGCTTCAAGTTCTATCCCGGGGGAGCCAACTTCTTGATGGTTCGGATCGATTTCAAAAATATGGATGCCCGAATCCTTGCACGTCGACTTCTCTCCTCAGGAATTGCGATACGGGTTTGTAATAATTTCGATGGCCTCGATGAAAGATTTTTCCGCATCGCCGTCCGGACCCGGTCAGAGAACATCCGATTCCTGGCCGCTCTGCAAGAGGCCCTGGGCGTCTCCTCAATGCCCGCGTCAACCCGCCGAAAGACGCCGGCGATCATGTTCCAGGGAACAAGTTCCAACGCAGGGAAGAGCATCTTGACAGCAGCCCTGTGCCGCATTCTCTTGCAGGATGGATACAGGGTAGCCCCTTTCAAGTCCCAGAACATGTCGCTCAATTCCTTTGTCACCTCGAAAGGAGGAGAAATGGGCCGGGCCCAGGTCGTTCAAGCTCTGGCTTGCCGTATCGACCCGGACGTGCGAATGAATCCAATCCTTCTCAAACCGAGCAGTGACACCGGATCTCAGGTCATTGTTCGGGGAAAGCCCGTCGGCCACATGAGCGTTTCTCAGTATATTGAATACAAGCCGGAAGCCTTTGCGGAGGTAAAAAAGGCCTTTCGTTCCCTCTCAGCGGAATATGACGTTCTCGTCCTCGAGGGAGCTGGAAGCCCCGGGGAGATCAATTTAAAGGACCACGATATCGCCAACATGAAGATGGGTGAATATGCCGGGGCTCCGGTCCTGCTGGTCGGCGATATCGACCGCGGCGGCGTTTTTGCTTCCTTTATCGGAACGACGGAGGTCCTGGCTGAGTGGGAAAGGAGACTCCTGGCCGGCTTTATTATCAACCGGTTCCGCGGAAAAGAAGATCTCCTCGCCCCGGCAATCGAGTACACTCAGTCCCGTACAGGGCTTCCCTTCTTCGGGGTCGTCCCCTATCTATACGATCTTGGATTGCCTGAAGAGGATTCCGTCAGTTTCAAGAGCGGCGCGTTGGATAAGGCGGTCTCTCAGGTCGATCACGTTGAGATTGCCGTCATTGATCTTCCCCATATATCCAATTTTACGGACTTCGATCCTTTTAGAATAGAACCTGATGTCTGCCTTCACACCGTCCGATCGCTGAAAGACCTTGATCATCCGGACGCCCTCATCTTACCGGGAAGCAAGAACGTGATGAGCGATTTGAAGTATCTGCGTCAAAGCGGACTGGAGGAAAGAATTATTGGTCTGGCGGTGGAGGGAAGGACAGAGGTGGTGGGCATTTGTGGCGGCTTCCAGATGCTGGGTCAAAGGATCGACGATCCTCATGGGATTGAATCCCACGAACTGGCCATTCAAGGACTTGGTCTGTTACCTATCACCACCATGATGGCTCGTCAAAAGACGCTTGTCCGGGCGGAAGGGACTCATCTAACTTCAGGTTTAAAGATCCGAGGATATGAAATCCATCATGGCCAGACAGATGGAGGGTCTCTAACGCCTCTTTTCCTTCGGGAAGATGGAGAGGTTATTGGAGGAGGAATAAAGGACAACCGAATCTGGGGGACTTACCTCCACGGAATCTTCGATACGGATGAGTTTCGACGATGGTTTATTGACCGTTTGCGGATTCGACGCAATCTTCCTGCTATTCGGAAGGTCTGCGCAGTATACGATCTGGAACCCGCTTTAGAAAGACTGGCAGAGGTCGTCCGGAGGAGTTTGAAGATCGAAGAAATCTACAGATTAATGGGGATGAGGTGAGCATAGGTGGGGACTGGATAATTGCCCGTTGGATTCGATGAAAGAAAGGACCATGAGAGAAAAAAGTCGTGTCTTAATTTTTACGGGAGAGGGGAAGGGGAAAACAACCGCAGCTCTCGGCATGGCCCTTCGTGCAAGCGGCCATGGCTTGCAAACACTGATTCTGCAATTCATAAAAGCGAATCCATCGACCGGCGAATTAATCGCTCTTCAACATCTCCCGGGAGTTAAAATTATCCAGATGGGCCGTGGATTTACACCCCCGGCCGAAGACCCGGCCTTCTCTGAACACCGCAAGTCCGCACAGGATGCTTTACAGACAGCTCTCAAAGCCCTCAAATCGAAGAGATATGATCTGATCATCCTCGACGAAATATGTACAGCCGTTAACAAGGGGCTTATCGAAGATGATCAAGTCATCCAACTTATCGATCAGGGCAATGGGGAAGCCTGTCTGGTGCTAACAGGAAGGGGAGCGACGGATCGACTTATTTCAACGGCCGATACCGTGACAAAGATGTGTTGCCTCAAGCATGGGTTGCATGAGGGCTGGGCCGCACAGAAAGGAGTTGAATATTGAGTCGATCGGTGCCGAGGATCGTCATTGCAGGTACCCAGAGCGGAACGGGAAAAACCTCTCTGACCCTGGCTCTGGTCGCATCCCTCAAGCGGAGAGGGCTTCAGATTCAGACCTTCAAAGTAGGACCAGATTTTCTTGACCCTTCTTATCTGACCGTCGCCTCGGGAAGGCCCTGCTATAACCTCGATGGCTGGATGACCAGGAGGGAATATGTGCTGGAGCTTTTCCATCGAACCACAAAGGATGTGGATATGGCTGTAATCGAAGGGGTGATGGGGCTCTTCGACGGGTCTGACCCGGCAACCTCCGAGGGAAGCACAGCGGAGATGGCCCGCTGGCTGGATGCTCCGGTATTATTGGTGGTGAATGTCCATGGCATGGCCCGAAGTCTTGCCGCCATTGTAAAAGGTTGTGTCGAATTCGACCGGGATTTAAGAATCGCTGGTATCGTAGCCAATCATAGCGGTTCGGATCACCACAAAGAATGGCTCACCCAATCCCTGGGAAGCGCTTCCCTCCCGCCCGTGTTGGGCGCCATTCCAAGAGGGGCCTTTCCCCCCCTGGCTAGTCGTCATCTGGGACTTGTGACAGCCAATCCCCAGAATCTTCTCCCAGGGATTCTCGAAGAACTGGCAGACGCTTTAGAAAAACATGTAGCCATGGAAACTATCATGCAGATAGCAAGGAGCACATCGCCCCTTTTCGTACAAGAGACTGGATCAGAGGTGAAGCTCTGCCTGAAACGGGTTTCTATCGGCGTGGCTTACGACAGGGCATTCCACTTTTATTATCCCGACAACCTGAATGAACTGGAATTACGAGGATGTGAACTGATTCGTTTTTCCCCTCTCGAAGATAGGGAATTGCCAAAAGACCTCGATGGTCTCTACCTAGGGGGAGGATATCCTGAGGAATATGCCGAAGCCTTAGCGGATAACCAGGATATGCAGGAGGCTATCCGGCAATTTGCCAAAAGAGGTCTGCCTGTTTATGCCGAGTGTGGCGGACTGATTTACCTCACCTTAGGCATTGAGACACTCAGTAGAAAACGATACCCCATGGTGGGGCTCTTGCCGGTCTGGTCCAGAATGCTTGACCGCTTAAAATCCCTTGGATATGTGGAGGTTGTTTTGATGCAAAACTCACTGTGGGGAGAGAGCGGAGCGGTGCTCAGGGGCCATGAATTCCACTACTCCGAATTGATGGGAGATCCTTTGGGAGATAGCCCCTGGACATCCGTTTACAATCTCAGGCATCGTCGCTCGAAAACATCTATCGTGGAAGGCTTTCAGCAAGGCCACATTCTGGCCAGCTATGTTCACCTTCACTGGGCCTCCCAACCTGAGGCTATGGAAACCTTTATCCAGCACCTTTCAGAATACCCGCAGCTCTTCTGCAGGGATGAATCCTCGCACTATAAATAGTACGGGGTGAATGGCATAGAATAATATTCCTGTGGGTTTTAATATCCCCGTAGGAAGGTGCTGGATTTATCGACCATTGCGGAGCAAAGCCATGATTCCAGGAATTGGTTTACCTGAAAGTGAATCGAAGAAAAAAGATTCACCCTTTATCTACAGATTTTACGCATCCCCCCTCAGCGGAGAGGAGATAGAGGCCAGATCCATCGAGATGATCGATAAGGAGGCGCCTTCCCACCCCTTTGGTCCGGATGAATGGCAGGTGGTCCGGCGTATGATCCATACCACTGGAGATTTCAGCCTTATCGATGCTGTCAGGTTCTCGCCAGATGCCATTGCCATTGGAACGGAGGCATTACGGAGTGGAAGGTCAATCTATGTCGACTCCAGAATGATCCAGTCCGGACTTTCCCTTCCGAGGCTTCACTCGGTAAACGCGGGTTATAGTCCGAAAAGTATTGTTTGTCATATTACAGATGAGGAGGTTGCCCAACAGGCCCTTCAGGCAGGGCTTCCACGATCACTCTTTTCCCTCCGCAAGGCAAAGCTGATCCTCCACGGCAATTTGGCTGTGTTCGGCAACTCGCCTCTTGCTTTACTCGAACTCAACCGTCTCGTCCTTGAAGAAAATATCAGACCGGCCCTGGTGGTCGCCATGCCTGTCGGTTTCGTTCATGTGGTGGAGAGCAAAGAAGAGTTAATGTCTCTCGATATCCCCTATATTGCCCTCGCCGGGAGACGGGGCGGCTCTCCCCTGGCCGTAAGCGTGATTCATGCCCTCTGTTCGATTACCATTCAAAGAGAAGGTTTTAACCTATAGGAGAAGGATCATGACGGCTCAATTCATGCCAGACAGAGAGCAGACAACCGATGAAGCCATTATCCTTCTTGGCCATGGGAGCCGCGTTCCAGACGCCGGAAACGATATGGAAGAAGTGGCCAACCGTTTAAAAGAAAAATTTGGACACCCTTGGGTTGAGATTTGCTTCGTTTCGAGACTAGGGCCCCACTTCCCTGAGGTCTTCGAGAAATGCGCCAATCAGGGTGCCAAGAAGGTATTGGTGATTCCTTACTTCCTCCATGAAGGGCTGCATCTCCTTCTCGATATCCCTGAGATGATGCAGCAGGAGGCCAAAAAATTTCCATACGTGAAATTGATACTGGGAAAGAGTTTGGGATTTGATGAGGGAGTGGTGGATCTTATAGAACGACGTATTAACGAATCAAAAGACCTCCGCGACGTGAGGGATCTGTCCTTGCCGGAACGAGAAGAATATCCCGTTCCACCAGGACAGTACGAATTTGTCCCTATGCCTCCCGATGAGGCGGCCAAATATCGAAGGTGAGGAGGTGAGATTGTAATTAATAACAGGGAATGATGAAGCGGAATGGGGTGAGAATCCCCTGCTGTCCCGCAGCCGTAAAGGGAACGAAAGCCCAGTAGAAGCCACTGTTATGGTTAATGCCATGATGGGAAGGCGGGCGAGTGGAAAAGGGTAGCCTAAAAACAGAAAACTTTGATATTGATTTAGGTATCAAGAGGGGACTGAATAACAGTCTCATAATTGAATTGACATAATCATTGGAAAATCTCCCCTCCCCCTCTTTGCCAAAGAGGGGTAATCCCTCCCTTTAGCAAAGGGAGGTCAGGAGGGATTTTACAAATCGATGTCTTTTCTATTTTGAGACCGTTAATAATAAGCCGGAAACAGACTATGCAATCCTTGTGGGTATTGCATGGAGATTTTAGGGGGGGAAGAAAATGCAAAATGTAAAATTTAAAATTCAAAATTTAAAGATACTCATTACCTCTCTACTGCTTACTGCGTACTGTTTACTGTTCACTGCTTCAAATGCGCATGCGATGCATATCTCAGAGGGGATACTGCCATTCAACTGGGCATTGTTCTGGTCAGTAATCGCAGCGCCCTTTGTGGCATGGGGATTGTACGAACTCAAAAAACGCTCAACCATTGACATCTCATTTAAGCCCCTTGTTGGACTGGTGGCAGCCGTTGTCTTTATCATTTCATGCATGCCCGTACCCGTCCCGACAGCAGGCACATGCTCCCATCCATGCGGAACAGGAATATCAGGGATACTTTTGGGCCCTGCCATAAGCATATTGATTACAGCAGTGGCATTGCTTATTCAGGCTCTTTTCCTTGCCCATGGAGGTCTAAGCACATGGGGAGCAGATATCGTATCTATGGGCGTGATGGGCTCCTTTGCAGGGTTTTTAACTTTTAAGGCATTACGCTTAATTAAGATAAATATGGCAGTTTCTGGATTCGTGGCAGGATTATTTGCTGACTGGGCGACATATTTCACCACCTCTGTTGAACTTGCATCAGGCATAAAGGGAGACTCTCCCTTTATGCCACTTTTCTGGAAGATCCTCATCGCTTTCATACCAACACAACTTCCCCTTGGAATCCTTGAAGGAGCAATGACCGGGGGTATGGTTGTTCTACTTTACAAGAAGCGTCCTGACCTTCTTGTAAAAATGCGTGTCTTAAAACCAGAGGAGGTGGCAGTATGAAAGTTCAAAGTTCAAAGTTCAAAGTTAAATATTTTGGAGTGTTTTTCTTATTAATTTTTGTGCTGTTCACTATTCATTATTCACTATCCACTGCTTCTGAGAAATGGCCTGGTGTTGATGAGTCTGTTATTGAAAAATATGCAAAAGAGCATGGCAGGGAGGCAAGAGAACCATTTATCAACACAGATCAAGGAGACCTGCTTCTTTTTGTCTTTCTCATTGCAGGCGCAGTCGGAGGATTTATAGCAGGTTATTACTGGAGGGCGTTGACATTTAAGTCGGCAGCCAATCATAAGCTGACAGCAGACCAAAGACTGGAGATGAACTCGTAAAAAGTCGTCACACCGGTGAAAACCGGTGTCCAGAGACATCGGAGGGTATTGAAAAGACTGGATTCCGGCTGGAGTTTATCCCGTACTTGTTGATTAGACCCGACCACGGGATACGGGGCCGGAATAACGAAAGAGCGCGAATCACGACTTTTTACGAGACCATCACTGGAGACTTTAGACTGATTGATGAAACTATTCACTGAATATTTTAAGAAAGATCACATCCTTTCAAGGATTGATGCAAGGGTAAAACTCCTTGTAGCCCTGACCATTCTTGTAATGGTTTTAAGCTACAGGGGGTTTGCCCTTCCAGCACTGGTGGCGCTGCTTTGCCTGGTTTTATGCATTATAATGAAAGTGCCATTAAGAGCCTTTATACTACGGTTTTCAGAACCTATCTTCATTGCCTCCATAATACTCATCCTGAAATTCTTTTTCTCAGGGAATGATATCATGTTTTCCATCAACATTATAGGCATTAAGCTCTCCGGGCACAAAGATGGACTCATGGACGGGCTGATGATCGTAAGCAGAATCTTAGGCGCTGTATCCATTGTTGCTTTATTGGGATTTTCCACGCCATTTACAGAACTCATTGCAGGTCTTTCATGGTTAAGGGTTCCAAAGAGTTTTATAGAGATATTGATGTTTGCATACAGATATATCTTTGTTCTACTTGAGGATGCTATGGTCATTTATAACGCACAAAAAAATCGTCTTGGCTACTCAAGCATGAGGCGCGGGTTAAGCTCATTTGGCGCCTTATCAGGTTCTTTGATCCTAAAGGTCTTTGAACACAGTGATAATATCACTACATCAATGATTCAAAGGGGCTATGACGGCAATATCCCCATGTTGAAACACAGGCCGTTCAAACTATCGGAGGTTATTGTCTCGGTTCTGATTATAACCGCAATGGGACTTGTATGGAAAATTCAGTAAGATTATCCGCGAAAATAAATTCCTTTAAATATCCTGATGGTACAACCGCGTTGAATGATATAAACCTTGATATAAAAAACGGTGAATTTATAGGAATCTTGGGATCAAATGGCTCTGGAAAGACAACCCTCCTAAAGATAATGGATGGACTGATGAAAGATTTTGAAGGCAGCGTCCACCTGGACAGTGTTAACATCAAAAAACTCTCTCCAAAGGAGATATACAAAAAGGTTGGCCTTGTTTTTCAAAATCCTGATGACCAGCTTTTCGCCACAACCGTATTTGAAGACGTGGCATTTGGCCCTGTAAATATGGGATTCCCTGAAAATGAAGTCATCCGCCGGGTAAATAGCGCCCTTAAAGATATGGAAATGAATGGATATACAAAAAAGTCCATTCACAATCTGAGCTTTGGACAGAAAAAAAGAGTATGTATAGCAGGGCTTTTAGCAATGGGACACGAAATATTGCTCCTTGATGAACCAACCGCTGGATTGGACCCAATGGGTGAGTATAAAATGATGGATCTTTTAGTGAAACTAAATAAAGAAAAAAAAGTGACCATTGTCATGGCCACCCATAGTGTCGATCTCGTTCCATTATTCCTTGATAGGCTTTATATTCTGAGCAAGGGTCGTATTGTCAGAGGTGGCATCCCAGAGGAAGTATTTACAGCACCAGAGGATATGACCATTGTAAAACTCAGGCTTCCACAGATTGCAGAACTAATTTACAGACTGAAACATGAGGATAAACTGCCTTTCGATAAAATCCCTCTCACCATTGGAGAAGCAAGAAGGGAGATAGTCAGGTTAGTTAAATGAAATTAAGAAAGGGTTATACCACTGGCACTTGTGCTCAGGGAGCAGTAAAGGCTTCGGCCATGATGCTTGTGACCGGAAAGCCCATCGATGGGGTGGAGGTGGAAACTCCTTCTGGGGTGACGCTCTTTCTTCCAATCATCGATCCTGAGATCGGGGATCATTATGCGAAATGTGGAGTGATAAAGGATTCCGGAGACGACCCGGACATCACGCACGGCGCAAAGATTTATGCGATGGTGAGGTTTTCAGGCAGCCCGGGAGTGACCATCAAGGGCGGAGAGGGCGTGGGCATTGTGACCAGACCAGGCCTGGCCGTTCCTGTCGGCGAATATGCGATTAACCCGACACCGAGGGAGATGATCCTGAAAGAGGTATCCCAATTTCTGCCGGAAGGCCAGGGATTGGAAGTGATCCTCTCTGTCCCGAATGGCCAAGAATTGGCAAAACGGACATTCAATCCCCGGCTGGGCATATTGGGAGGTATCTCCATTATTGGCACAACAGGAATCGTTGAACCCAAATCGATCGATGCATACAAGACATCCCTCTCTCTTCAACTGGATGTCATCAAGGCCTCAGGCAGTAGGAAAGTCACCCTCGTCCTCGGCTATGTGGGCGAACGATTCTGCAAAAAGGTCCTCGGCCTTCCCGATGATTCCATTATCAAGATAGGCGATCAGGTGGGATTTATGCTGGAGCAATGTGTCGAAAAGGGGATCGAGGAGGTTCTTCTCATCGGACATATCGGGAAGCTGGTGAAAGTGGCCAGCGGCCAGTTCAACACCCACTACCGGTTCGGGGATCGCCGGATGGAAATCATGGCTCATCACGCGACGCGTTGCGGGGCCAGCCGGGAAGTAGTTGAAGCCATACTTCAGGAAAAGACTGCGGAATCCACGATCAGGATATTGAGGGAAAATGGCTTGATGAAGGTCTTTGACGATATTGCCAGGGAAGTGGTCTTGAGTGCAAGGAATCTTGTAGGAGGAAAACTCAGGATCCACTGTATCCTGCTCTCCCTGGAGGGAGAGGTTTTGGGAAGCCATGATGAATCCCGCACCTTCCTGCGGGATATTAGACCTCGCAGAAAGGATTTAGATGATACCCATTCATCCCCGCAGCAAGCTGCGAGGCATTTTGGGAAGGTGCGGGATGAATAAGGTCTACATCATTGGCATCGGTTCTGGCACGGAGGACTATCTGCTCCCTATTGCCAGGAGGGAGATCGAGACCTCTGACTGTTTGATCGGAGGGAGGCGGGCCCTTCGGCTGTTTCAGGATCTCCATAAGGAGGAGGTTCTATTGGAAGGGAATTTTGAGAAAGTCATCCCCTTTCTGTTGAAAGAGAGAGAAAAGAAAAAGATCGCTGTTCTCGTCTCCGGAGACCCGGGTCTCTACAGCTTCTTGGGCCAGATCTCTCGCGTTTTAAAAAGGGAGGAATATGTGGTCATTCCTGGTATCAGCGCTCTCCAGATCGCCTTCGCCAAAATCGGGGAGGCATGGGAAGATGCCACTGTCATCAGCCTTCACGGCCGGAAGATGGAAGACCTGGCCATGAGAGTCAAGGGGGCGTCAAAGATCTTTCTATTCACCGATTCGAGTTTTCCTCCTGGGAAAATAGCGGCGCACCTGTTGGAAAAAGGAGTGGAGAACCGAAGGGCCATTGTTATGGAAAACCTGACCTATCCGAATGAAAGGATCTTGGACGCCGATCTGAACCCTATCGCCGGGATGGAAGGATTTGGGCTGTGCGTGATGATCATAAAGAAGGAAAGAGAATGAGACGAAGGAAATGCGGCAGGCTCTATGGAATCGGGATCGGACCGGGTGACCCGAAGCTTCTGACCCTGAAGGCAAAGGAGATCATTGACCAGGCCGATATCATCTTCTGCCCGAAGGGAGATGAATACGGAACCTCCTGGGCCCGCTCAATCATTGAGACAACGACTCCGGCTCCGAAGGAGTTTGTAGACCTCACTTTTCCCATGACCCGGGACAAAAAGGTGTTAAGGACTTACTGGCAAAAGGCTGCCAGAAGGATCGCTAAAGAGATTGCGAAGGGAAAACAGGCGGCTTTCATCACGCTTGGAGATCCGTTCATTTACAGCACGTACATCTATCTTTTGAGGACGCTCCGTCAGGACTTTCCCGATATTGAAGTGGAGACGATCCCGGGAATCAGCGCTTTCAATGCCGCGGCAGCGAGAGCGCAGGTTCCCCTGGTGCAGGGAGACGAGAGATTGGCCATCCTCCCTATAACAAACGATCTTAGAGGATTGAGAGAGGCATTTGAAAAATTTGACACGGTCATATTAATGAAGGTGGGATCGAAACTGGATAAGGTGATGGTCCTGCTCGCGGAATTGGATCTTCTAAAACATTCGGTTCTTGTGAGTCGCCTTGGCCAGCCCGGAGAGAGAATGATCCATGACCTTTCGTCCTTAAATAACGCTGAAAGAGAGGGATATCTCTCAGTGATCATCGTCAAGATTCCAAAGAGAGGAACCCTATCATGAAAGTCTATTTTATCGGAGCAGGACCCGGTGATCCAGAGCTTTTGACTTTGAAGGCAAAAAGAATCCTTAAGGGGGCGGATATTGTAATCTATGCAGGCTCGTTGATCAACAGGGACATCCTGAAATTCGCAAGAAAAGATGCGTCTCTCCATGATTCTTCAACGATGGAGTTGGGAGAGATTCTGGAAATTTACAAGGAGGCGAAAAGGACCGGAAGAACCGTGGCCAGAATTCATAGCGGCGATCTTTCCATCTACAGCGCTCTGCAGGAACAACTGGACTGGTGTGAAAAAGAGGGAGTCGATTCCGAGATCATTCCCGGTATCAGCTCCTTCCAGGCTGCGGCCGCCACTCTCAAACAGGAACTCACTCTTCCGGGTGTTAGCCAGACCCTGATCCTGACCAGGATTTCGGGCAGGACTGAAGTTCCTGTAAAGGAAAACCTGGAAGATTTAGCCAGGACGAAAGCGACGATGGCTATCTTCTTAAGCATTCACGAAATCGAGAGAGTGGTGAAAAAGCTGACAAAGGGCTACGGAGAGAATACTCCGGTTGCCGTCGTTGAAAAAGCCTCCTGGCCGGAGGAACGAAAGATCATCGGGACATTGGGGAATATTGCCGAGAAGGTGAAGGAAGCGGGGATCAAACGTCAGGCACTGATTATCGTGGGAGATATCCTCGGAAAGACTTACCGAAAATCGAAACTCTATGATGCCAATTTTGAGCATGGTTTTCGAAAGGGAAAAACGTTTAAAACATCACGGCAGTGCCTTAAGACATTTAAAGATTAGATTGAAAAATACGTATCACTTTAGCATTTTGAAAAGAGGAGTTTTACGAATCAATTGACCAAAAGATTCATCATAAAATCCCCCTTAATCCCCCTTTGCCAAAGGGGGAAACCCTTATTTCCTCCCTTTGGCAAAGGGAGGTCGGGAGGGATTTTACAAAGATTTTCAAACCGCTAAAGTATTACAAAAATACATTTATGAAAGGAAGGGCGGGGTGAAGGTAGCCATTATCGCCATTACTGAGAAAGGGAATAAGACTGCTCAAGAACTTGCCGTCTCTCTTAGAGAAAGCAAAGTCTATTTCCTTCCCCGTTCTCTCAAGAGTGTGGTGAAACAAATTTTTGATCAGTACGATGGGCTCATCTTTATTATGGCCTTGGGAATCGTGATTCGAGTCATCGCGCCATATATCAAAAGCAAACATATCGATCCGGCGGTCGTCGTGGTGGACGAAAGCAGACGGTTTGCCATCAGCGCGCTTTCCGGACATGAGGGAGGAGCCAATCAATTGGCCGTCCGGGTGGCCTCCATTCTAAGCGCCGAACCGGTGGTTACAACCGCCTCTGAAACAAAGAAAAGGCTGATCATCGGAGTGGGGTGTCGGAAAGGAACGACCAAAGAAGAAATCCTCGAAGCGATTGATCAGGCCCTGAACAAGGGAGAGCGCTCGATATATGATGTCAGGTATATTGCCACCATCGATTTAAAAGGAAACGAGCCGGGTCTCAAAGAAGCCTGCATGGCCTTAGGGGTTTCTTTAAGAACAGTACCCTTCGATGCAATCAAGATGTTCAATGGACCTTACCGGAGGTCTGCTTTTGTCAAAGAGAAAATCGGCGTGGAGGGGGTGAGCGAACCTTGTGCGCTCTTAACAGGGAGAAGGGCAAAGTTGATTGTCCCCAAGATCAAACGGGGCAGAGTCTGCGTGGCCATCGCCATGGAAGATTGAATATTGTCGGAATTGGTCCAGGAGACAGGAATTTTTTGAGCCCGAGGGCCTACAAGGCCATACAAGACTGCCAGGTCATCGTGGGCTATAGAACCTATCTGCAACTTCTCAATGGCCTGTTGGCCGGTAAAGAGATCATCTCCTCCGGTATGACGCAGGAGGTCAGAAGAGCTCACGAGGCAATTGAGAAAGCCCTGGCGGGTAAGGAGGTATGCCTCATTTCGAGCGGCGATCCGGGCATCTACGGCATGGCCGGAGTCATCCTTGAACTTTTGGAAAAAGATGGGATGGAAAAGATTGAGATAGAGATCATTCCAGGAATTACCGCGGCCTCGAGCTGCGCCAGTCTCCTGGGGGCACCCTTGATGAACGACTTCACAGTGATCTCTTTGAGCGATCTTCTCACCGATCGCCATCTCATCGAGGAAAGGGTTCGATCAGCCTGTCAGGGCGATTTTGTGATTGTCTTTTATAATCCGAAAAGTACGAAGAGGGTAAAGCCTCTTGAGAGGGCCTGGCAGATTCTGATGAGGTATAAGTCGCCTTGGACTCCGGTAGGTGTCGTGCGAAATGCTCAAAGAAGAGACGAAGAAGTGATTATCACCTCCCTGAAGGATATGCTTTCATTAAAACAGATCGATATGGGGACGACCATCATTGTCGGTAGTTCCAAGACCTATGTGAAGGGCAAATATATGATCACCCCCCGGGGATACAAACTAAAGGATGGGAAAAAGGATGAGATATTATCCCGTTAATCTGAAGATAAAGGGAAAGAATTGTGTGGTAATTGGTGGAGGGAGGGTGGCTGAACGAAAAATAAAAAATATCCTCCTTTGTGGAGGAAAAGTAAAAGTGGTCAGTCCTGAATTGACCGATCTGTTATTGAAAATGGTGAGACGAGGAAAGATCGATTATGTTCGGGCCAAATATCGTCCGGGTATGTGTAAGGGAGCATTTCTTGTATCGGCCGCCACATCCAATCGGGAAGTCAATGATCGAATAGCCAGAGAGGCCAAAAGGTTGGGCATCCTGGTAAATGTATGTGATTCGGCTGAGGAGTCGACTTTTATCCTTCCGGCAGTACTGAGGAAGAAAGGAGTCACTCTCAGTGTCTCTACCGACGGGCGCTTCCCAACAAAATCGGTCCGTATCAGGGACAGGTTGAGAAAGTTAATCGAGGGGGGAATCCTCCTCAATGAAAAATAGGATTCACCAATGATCAAGGGGGATATGGCGATGAAAAACAAAACAGAGGGCGGCGTATATCTTGTAGGTGCGGGACCTGGCGACCCGGAACTGATTACCGTTAAGGGGCTGAAACTGATTCAAAAGGCGGATGTGATTATTTATGACTTTCTCATTGATCAGCAATTGCTTTCTTTTGCAAAGAAGGATGCAGAACTCATCTATGTGGGGAAATCATCATCACACCATACCATGGAACAAGAGGATATTAACCAGTTGCTTGTCGAAAAAGCGAGTCAGCATCAGATCGTCGTCCGTTTAAAAAACGGAGATCCTTTCATTTTTGGCCGCGGTGCAGAAGAAGCCATCTATCTGGCAGAGCAAAACATCCCCTTTGAAGTTATTTCCGGTGTCAGTTCAGCAATAGCTGTTCCTGCCTCTGCGGGGGTGCCATTGACGCATCGGGATTACGCCTCTTCTGTTGCCATCATCACTGGCCATCGAAGAGATGATGAGGAAGTCAAAATCGTCAATGCAGATGCCCTCGTATTTTTAATGCCCGTGGCCAATCTGAGGAGGATCATCCAGAAGCTATTGGAAGGCGGGAAAAGTCCGGAGACTCCCTGCGTGCTGATCGAGAAGGGAACTTTGCCTGGCCAGAAGGTCGTCCAGGGAAATCTGGCCAATATTGTTGAAAACTCAAAGGCGAAGGATGTGAAGGCCCCGGCGGTTTTTGTGGTGGGGGAGATTGTAAACCTGAGAAACTGGCTGGATCAAGCGTGATCGCGGGTCTTCCGTGATTAAGCAAGAAGGGAAAGCATGAACCCCGTTGTTGCATTAAAAACAGGCGTCATCATCGGAAAAACCTTGTCATTTGCATCTTTTGAGAGTATTCATCAGCCAATACGGGACATCACATTCAGTGAGGTTCGAAGTAATCATCAAATACGGCCTCCGTGTCTGACGGAGCAAGGCTTTGCAGCATTTCGGCATGGTTATTTCTGCAACAACGGGGTGAACCAACCGATGTTGAAAAATTATAGGGGAAGATTTCCCTTTAAACTGTCGACCACTTCTTATATTTATCCTGATTATATTATCCCAAATGTGGAGAGGCTTGGCTCATCTTTTGACGAAATCGAACTGGTGCTCTTTGAAAGTCAAGGAAAGGACAATTATCCTGAAGAGGAAGAAATCAATTCCCTTAAAAAAATCTCCCTTTGCGAAGGGATAAATTATAATGTCCATCTCCCCATCGATATCTTTCTAGGAGATGAAAAGAAAGAAACAAGGGATAGAGGAATTTCCGTTATAAAGAAGGTGATCAAACAAACTCTTTCACTCAATCCTTCCCTCTATACCCTCCATCTCGATCTGAGAAATGAGGCCGGTCAGGATCATTCTGACATAAAAGTATGGAAGAACCGTATTACTCAAAGCTTGGAAGACATCGTGGGAGAAGGAATCGAACCGAATCGAATCTCTATTGAGAATCTCAATTATCCTTTCGAATGGATTGAAGATATTATAGACAGGTTCGGCTTCTCCATCTGTCTTGACATCGGACATATTCTTCTCTACGAACAAGATCTGAGGCTCTATTTTGATAAATACCTTAGCAATACCTCTGTCATCCACCTTCATGGACATGAAAATGGAATAGACCATGTTGGAATCGACCGATTATCTGAGGAAAACCTAAAACTGATCCTTCCTCACCTTTACGATTATAGAGGGATTGTCTCATTGGAGGTCTTTTCCATAGATGATCTCCAAAGGTCCCTCATTTTTCTGGAGGAAAGATGGAAAAGCAGTTGATCTTCATCACTGGAGGATGCCGGAGCGGAAAAAGCCGATTCGCCCTCGACTATGCAAATCGACATTTTTCTAAAAAATTATATCTGGCGACCTGCGAAATTCTTGATGAAGAGATGGCCAGGCGCGTTGAGAACCATAAAAAGGTGAGGGGGATGGAATGGGTGACCGTTGAAGAACCTATCGAGGTGGTCGAAACAATCAGGGAATATCAGGATCAGGTGGAAGTGATCCTGCTGGACTGCATCACCCTATGGCTTTCAAACCTTATGTTGAAATGGGACGACGATGTAAAGGTAATGATGGAAATCGATCGATTCGCCAGTGCCATTAAAAACGTTCAAGTTTCTCTCATTCTTGTGTCTAATGAGGTGGGAATGGGAATAGTGCCCGCTGATCCTTTGAGCCGCCGGTTTAGAGATATTGCAGGATGGGTCAACCAAAAGGTGGCTGAATCCGTGGAAACAGTGATCTTTATGGTCTCGGGAATTCCGGTCTTTTTGAAGGGGAAAGAGTGAAGAGCCTTCTCCAAGCCATATCATTTCTAACCATTCTCCCCGTGGGCCATTTACCTCTTCCGCATGAAAAGGAACTGGCCTCCTCTATGGCCTTTTTCCCTCTGGTAGGCTTCTTGATCGGTCTGCTTTCGGCCCTCGGCCACTTTCTCTTCATCTTCATCTTACCGAAATCTCTTGCCCTCTGGTTTACGATAGGACTTTTTGCCTTTATAACGAGGGGCCTTCATTTAGACGGATTTGCAGATACGGTGGATGGCCTGTCCTCTGGTGGAACGAGGGAGAAGATTCTTGAAGTGATGAGAGACAGCCGGATTGGGGCCTTCGGAGTTATCAGCCTCATCCTTCTTATCGGAGCCAAATATTTTGCCCTGGATCAAATCCCAAATTCATTTATCCCTCAATCTCTCATGTTGATGGCGGTGATGGGAAGAAATTCGATGGTCCTGGTCACTTATCGGTCTCCCTATGCCAGATCGGAAGAAGGGTTGGCCAAACCCTTCACCGAAAACATTAGGTCTCGTGAAATGGCGCTCTCTATCGCTTCGGCTTTTGGGATCGCTCTCCTGCTAATAGGAGTTAAGGGGATTTTGGTCTTTTTAGGGGCTGGTATTTTCAGCCTTGGATATCGGTTCTTTTTCATAAAGAAATTGGGGGGTGTGACAGGGGACATTCTGGGAGCGGCAAATGAACTGGCAGAACTTCTATCCATTATCCTTTTGGTGATTTTGGAACGAATAGATATCGTATAAAAGATGACCGCATTTGAAATCTCTACAGCCTATATGGCTGACTTAATTTTTGGGGACCCTCCTGGTTATCCTCACCCTGTTAAATTGATAGGAAGAGCCATTCACTTTTTAGAGAAGAAATGGCTACGATGGGCAGATTCACCCTTCGAACAGCGTCTTATGGGAGGAGTCCTGGCAGTTTTGATCGTTGCTGGAACAGCCACCTTAACTTGGGCAATCATTCGAACAGCTGAATGGATTCACCCTGCATTCTCTTTTATTGCAACCATTTTTTTCGCTTATACCACACTTGCTACCCGAAATCTCTACGATGAGGTGAAAAAAGTCATCCATTTTCTGGAAGAAGGCGACTTAATTCGTGCTCGAAAAGAGGTCGGGTTTTTAGTAAGCAGGGATACAGATCATCTCAATGAAGGAGAGATCGATCGCGCCCTGATTGAGACCATTTCCGAAAATACCTCCGACGGGATCGTTGCGCCTCTATTTTATCTGCTCATCGGAGGTCCACCCTTGGCTATGGCCTATAAAGCTCTTAATACTTTGGATTCCATGGTGGGCTATAAAAATGATCGCTACCGATATTTCGGATGGGCTTCAGCCAAGGCCGATGACTTGGCTAATTTTATTCCAGCACGAATGACAGCTTTCCTCTTCATCCTATCTTCTCTCATCTTGAGAAAAGACTGGGAAAATGCTTGGAAAGTGGCCTGGAGAGATGGTCCAAAAAATTTAAGTCCCAATAGTGGGTATCCTGAAGCGGCTGTGGCAGGGGCATTGGGCATTCAACTGGGAGGGAAGAATTTCTATTTTGGGAAACGCCAGAATAAACCGCTCATCGGTCATCAAAAAAAATCTATCAGTATGAAGGAAGTGGAGGAATCACTCCATCTCATGATGACCACTTCCATCATTGCAGGAATGGCCACGATTTTATTCACCCTTTTCATAGAATAGAGATGATAATAAATTCTGGAGGGAGGAAATTTATGGACAAGATTCAACAAGTGATTGCGGATATTAAACCCCTTGATGAAAAAGTGTTGGCAGAAGCCAGAACGAGGCAGGACAATCTAACCAAACCCCGGGGCTCTCTGGGGCAACTTGAATCCCTCTCCATTCAAGTGGCAGGGATAAAAGGGATTCTTAGGCCAAAGATCGTCCACAAGGTCATCTTTACCTTGGCTGGAGACCATGGCGTCACTGAGGAGGGCGTGAGCGCCTATCCACCTGAAGTAACTCCTCAGATGATCTATAACTTCCTTAGAGGAGGCGCTGGAATCAATGTTTTAGCACGACATGTGGGAGCAAGAGTGGTAGTGGCAGACATTGGAGTCGCTTCAATCCTTCAAACGCATCCTGAGCTTAAGGATAAAAAAGTGGCCATGGGGACTCAGAATATGGCTAAGGGGCCCGCCATGAGTCGAGAGGAGGCCCACCGCTCTATTGAAGCCGGTATTGAACTGGTCGAGGAAGAGTTGTCAAAAGGGATGGATATATTAGGAACGGGCGACATGGGAATCGGAAATACCACTCCGTCCAGCGCGATCGCAGCGGTCATCACGGGTGCCGATGCAGCAAAAGTCACAGGAAGGGGAACAGGACTTGACGATGAGGGATGGAAGAGAAAAGTGGAGGTGATTCAAAAGACCCTGGATCTCAATCGGCCTGACCCAAAGGATCCGATTGATGTTTTATCCAAAGTGGGGGGATTTGAAATCGGAGGAATCGCAGGGGTGATATTGGCAGGGGCCAGATACAAAATTCCTGTGGTGATTGATGGTTTCATCTCCGGGGCCGCCGCCTTAATCGCAACTTCCCTTGCACCGCAGGTTAAACCCTACCTTATTGCCGCCCATCAATCGATGGAGCAAGGCCATCGAATTATTCTGGAACACCTTGGTCTGAAACCATTGCTTAACCTCGATCTGCGCCTGGGGGAGGGGACAGGAGCCGCCCTGAGTATTTTTCTGGCGGAGGCGAGCGTCAAGCTCCTTGGCGAGATGGCTACCTTTGGCGAAGCAAATGTTTCCGAAAAAATATAGATTTCTGAACGGCAAGGACAGAGGATTTTGGAGGAGGCTCCCTTGTTCAGCCTAAAAATCATTTTAGGCCCTGGAGGGCCAAGGAGGTTTCCATGAAACGATTTTTTTTCTTAACCGCTTCTCTCATCTTTTTGTTGGTTTCGATTCCTTTTCTGATCCATGCTCAGGAGAAAGAGATCACCCTCGAAACCGTGGTCGTCACCGCCACCCGGGACGAGCAGGAGATCCGAAAGGTTCCTGCCAATGTCACGGTCATCACCCGAGAGCAAATCGAACAATCCAATGCCAAAGCTACCGTAGACCTGTTGCGAGATGAAGTGGGAGTGGCGGTTCGGGATTTTACCGGCAGCGGAAAGACCGTCTCTGTGGACATCCGGGGATTTGGCGAAACAGGCCCCCTCAATACTCTGGTTCTGGTGGATGGAAGAAGGGTGAATGAGATTGATCTCAGCGGCGTGGATTGGACTCAGATCCCTCTGGATCAGGTTGACCGGATTGAAATTCTTCGAGGCCCGGGAAGCGTCCTCTATGGAGACAATGCTGTGGGAGGCGTGATCAACATCATCACGAAAAAACCCGAAAAACCTCTTTCTTTCAGGGGAGAGGTCGTCAGGGGAAGTTACCTCTTTCATAAGGAAACCAGCTCTGTCTCTGGAAAATCAGGCCCTCTCTCCGCCATGGTCTATGGAGATTACAGCTCGACAGAAGGTTATCGTGATAATGGTTTTTTACGATATAAGGATGTTGGAGGAAAGTTCCTTTTCGACCTCAGCAAAACGGTTCAGCTTTCCCTCAATGGAAATTTTCACCGGGACGATTTTGGATTGCCAGGAGCCCTTCCCCGGTCGCTCTATGAAAATGACCGGCGAGCCACCCTCAAGCCGGATGATAAGGCTGAGACGGATGACGGTTTTTTAACCTTTGGAGTAAAAACAAATTGGAAAGAGATGGGCAGAATTGAAACCGATCTCTCTTTTCGGCATCGGGAGGCGACCAACTTCTTCCTCTCCTCTCTCCCCGTCTCCTCCTTTAAAGACAGAAGGAACCTCTCCACCTGGGGATTCACTCCGAAATATATTCTTGAAAGCTCCCCGGGAGGGCGCTCCAACAAGATCACCTTCGGGTTCGATTATTATCATTCGGATTCAAAGATCGATTCGGAGTCCTTCTTCTTCGGCTCCACCACCTTCGATGGCATTGAGGTTACGAAAAAATCCTTCGGCCTCTATCTCTATGATGAATTCTCCATTCTCGAAAACCTGATTCTCTCTTTTGGAGGAAGATGGGAGTGGGCCACGTATGATGTCTCACAGGACTTATCCGGAGTGGATGACCGGAAAAGAGATTCGGAGCCGGCCTGGAATGTGGGCCTCAACTATCTTTTTGGCAAAGGGTCTTCTGTCTTTTTAACCGCAAAACGAAGCTTTCGTTTCCCTGTCTCCGATGAGCTCATTCAATATGTTTTCCCGCCACCCACATTTCAACCTACGATCCAGATCAATTCAGCGATGAAACCGCAGACCGGTTACCACTACGAGGCTGGAATCCGATATGCCTTAAATGATTGGATGGAAGGAAACCTCACCCTCTTCTGGATCGATCTCCAGGATGAGATCTTCTATAACCCTTTGACCTATAGCAATGAAAATTATCAGAAAACGAGACGCCGGGGAATGGAGGTCGGCTTGAAGACAAAACCCCTTTCCTGGTTTCATGTCTGGGGGAATTACAGCTATGTGCATCCCACCCTCCGGGGAGATGCCTTTTCGGGAAAAGATATTCCAGGCGTCTCCCGTCACAAGGGCTCTATCGGGGCGGATATCCATGCAGGGAAGGGATTCTTCTTCAATGCGAGAGCCAATTTTATCGGCCCCCGGCGTTTCATCAGCGATTGGGGAAATCAAATCGGAAGGCTCGATGGATACCATACGCTCGATGCAAAGCTCTCCTATGCCTGGAAAGGGTTGAAGGCATTTGTCGGGGTCAACAATCTAACGAATCAGAAATATGCCGAATATGGTGTTCTCAATTTCGCCGGCCTCCCCTTCTATTATCCATCGCCGGAGCGGAATTTCTTCGGAGGGGTCTCTTATGCATTTTAAGAGATCCCAGAAAAAGTCCCGGGATCTCTGATGACACAGATTTACTTCGATGATCAGTGCATCTCGAATCTGTGTAATCATTCTTTAATCGATGTGTCAAGAGCTTTCTGGACCTTCAGAAAGCTCTTGACACATCGGAGGGGTTGTAATATAAATGGGTTAACTCAGGATGCCGGGTTAGCTCAGTCGGTAGAGCAGAGGACTGAAAATCCTCGTGTCCGTGGTTCGATTCCGCGACCCGGCACTTTGCTATCACATCAGGGCAATTTCGATTGCCCTATTTTTTCATCCCTGCCTGCGGTAGGCAGGCCTGCCTGCCTCGGGCAGGCGAGGAGGTACACCATGTTCGTTTCACTCATCTTAAAAGGCGGGGCCATCATGATCCCCATCATCCTCGGGTCGATCATTGCCCTTGCCATCATCCTCGAAAGATTGTGGACCCTCTGGAGGATCCGTCTCAACATCCCGCGCTTCACCCGTGAGGTCTTCCACTATCTCGAAAAAGGACAGCCCCAAAAAGCGCTGGAACGGTGTGCCATGGTGAGGCATCCCGTAGCCAATGTCTTTAAGCTTGGGATCCTCAATCGCCACCTCCGCCGTGATGAGGTCGAGGCAATGATGGAGCGGGAGGGGGACGAACAGATCCAGTATCTGGAGCGATATCTGGGCGCCCTCATCATCATTGTCGGAGTAGAGCCAATGATGGGATTTTTGGGAACCATCATTGGTCTGATCAATGCCTTCATGACCTGGGAACAGATGGGCACCAATATCACGGTCAACGCCTTAGCCGCAGGCATCTACCAGGCGATGATCACCACGGCCGCCGGCCTTTCGGTCGCCATCCCTGGTTTCATCATCTATCATCTCATCATGGGAAAGATCAAGAGCCATGCCCAGGAAATGACCTATTACGGAAACGAGCTCCTCGATCTTCTGTCCCAAACCCGGGAGGGAGGTGTTCGATGAAAATTAAAGCCCGTCGAGAGTTCAGGGTCAGTTTGGAATCCCTTGCCTTCACCGACATTATCCTCAACATCTTCATCTTCTTCTTCACAGCTTTCAGTTTAATCTACACCTTTAACCCGATGAGAGAATCCAAAATCATCGTCAAACTTCCACAGGCGGACATTAAAACGCCTCCTGACCAGAAAGAGCCCGTCATCGTCAACATTAACAGCCGCAATGAAGTTTTCCTGATGAGCAAACCCACCAACCTCAGGGAATTGAAAAAAGAACTGGAGACCCTCATGGCCTTCAATAAGGCAAGACCTGTCATTGTGAGGGCGGACAAGAGCGTTGTCTTTGACCGGGTCGTCCAGGTCCTTGATGTTGCCAACAATTCAGGCGTAGAAAGACTGGGTATTGCCATTGAAGAAAAACCGCATCCTCCCCCTCCCAATCCATAAGAAAATGGTCCCTTCAAAAAATGGCCACCGACCCCACTTTTTGTCTACATACAAAGAAAAAGCTATAATTTCTTTAAGATGATTTAAAAACTTCTGGTTTTACCTTTCTTTGGTTTTATAATCTACTGAAATCATTGATAATTATTTTTATGGGTTTATGAATTTTTTTCTTGACATTTCTATATTTTGTGTTCTAAAATGTCATCTATTCAATATATAGATTTAACCTATTTTAACCGGAAGGGAGATTTTAAGGTATGAGCTATCTGATCTGTGACAAGAGAAAAGGGAGTCCTAAAATTCACATTGAGGTATGCCGGAGGAAATGTAAACTCTTGTGTGAATGTAAAACATATAAAGAATTCGTCGATAATTCAGAAAAAAAAGCTGCCTAACACCTCCCTGTCTGCCCCTGCCCGTTGTGGGCAGAGGGTGGGCAGGCCTTCATACCCCTCCTTTCTGAAAGGGGCAATTCCTTTATTGGAATTGCCCCTTTTTTTATCCAATATCCCCCCATTCATATTGAAGAATGCTGAGCAGGCAAAGGCTTGCTGTCTCTGCTCTCATTATTCTCCTGCCCATGAAGACGGGAATAAATCCTGTCTTTTTTGATTTCTCAATCTCTTCCTGACTCATTCCCCCTTCGGGTCCAACGACGAAGAAAATCCTTCTTTGATCTTTTGATTCTCTTAAAACCTCTTTCAACCTTCTTCCCTCCCTCTCATCGAGGACGATCCTTAGGGATTCACGGGAAGCCAGCGAAAGCATTTCGGAGTAATCACAGAGAGGCTCAATCCTTGTGATCATTCCTCTTCCACATTGCTTGGAGGCCTCGACTGCGATCCTCTCTAAGCGTTGGTGCCTCTCCAGCGTCTTCGCCCGGTCCGGACGAGGAACGGATCGGGAAGAAAAAAACGGAATGATCTTCCTAACTCCCAGCTCCGTGGCTTTTTGTATCAGATAGTCCATCTTTTCTCCCTTGAGAAGGCTCTGCGCTAGGACAATTTCTATGGGAGATTCCTCTTTTGAAGAAAAAATGGTTCTAACTTTAATCACCACAGCAGTCGGTTCTTCACCGACAATCACTCCCTCATATTCTCTTCCGGAGCCATCAAAAACAACGATTCCGTCTCCTGTTCTGAGGCGGAGTACCCTCTGGATATGCCTCGCCTCTTGGCCGCTGATTTTTAACAGATCCTTTTCAACATGAAGGACCGGAACATAGAACCTTCGCATCCAGTTAACTCCTTGAAAATCCGAAATCCGAATGTCGAATCTCGAAATAAAATTGAAGGTAATCAGAATATCAGGTGATCAGTTAGTAGATATCAGGGCATCTGGCATCAGGTTAAACATTTTTTATCTTGTTTTTCCCTGATATCCTGATACCTGGTTTCCTGCCCCCTGATTTCCTGATAACCTGATTCCCTATCCAAGAGATTTTCGAATGTCATACTTCGAGTGTTCATTTCTTCTGAAAAGTGAGGCAGACCCATTCTCCCTGCCGAGTAGTCTCGACCCATTGAAGCATCCCGGTTTCAACATAGTGATGACGAAGACTCTCTTTCTCTTTATCCAGTATCCCGGAGAGGATGAGCAAACCAGGTTGTTTAAGATGGCTGGGCAAAGCATTTCGTGTCCGCCTTAGACTCCGGAAATCAATGTTGGCGACGATCAGATCGAATCTCTTATGAATCTCCCCAATCCTTGCCTTCAATATTTTAACTTGTTTAGAAACTCCATTCTGGTCCACATTCTCTTTTGCGATCTCAACCGCCACAGGATCGATATCGATGCCCCACACCTCAGCCGCACCCAATCTGCCAGCCGCAATGGAGAGAATGCCTGAGCCTGTCCCCACATCAAGGGCAGAAATGCCTCTCTTTTTCAGCCTCTTCTCCAATGCCTCCATACAGAGCTGAGTGGAAGCATGAGTTCCCGTGCCAAACGCCATCCCTGGGTTGATTTCAATCGGGATCTCACCTTGTTTCAACCGGATTCTCGCCCAGGGCGGCTTCACCACAAACCTGGATCCTACCCGAAGAGGTTTAAAGAACCTCTTCCAGTTTTCACCCCAATCCTGCTCAGGGATGGAACCGGTCTCAATTCCGATGTGGGGGAGTTCAGGGTTAATCTCTTGCAGGGACTTTAAATAGAGATGGAGTGATCGCAAGGCCCTCTTCTCTCCTCCATCCTGCAGGAAATAGGCATTCAATCTTGTCCGGTCAAAGTCTTCTTCAAACTCTTCGACACCTGTGGCTCCCTGCTCCATCAGAAAGTTGGAGATCGGTTCCGCCAATTCTTTGGGAATGAGCAGAGAAAGACTCAACCATCGCTTCATGCTATCCTTACCCGCTATTATTTTTTAGTGGACCCAGCAATAAATCCCCTGATCTTCTCATTAAACGCCGAAGCAGACTCCATCATCACCATGTGGCCGGCATCTGGAATGACCTCCAATTTCGATCCTTTAATTTTACTCTGGAGGAACTGGGAATACTTCACGGGTGTCAGCTCATCCTCATCCCCGCAGAGGATGAGGGTGGGGAGGTTAATCTTCTCTATCTCATTCATCACATCGAACCGGTCACAGGCCGAAAAGTCGCCATGAACAACCTCCGACCGGCAACGCATCATTCCGATCATGCCCTTCTCAATCAAATCCGGAGAGACCTTACGGGAATAAGCAAACTGGTTAATCTTTTTCACGGTCTCTTCAAAGGTCTCCCTGATTTCATTCAAAATCATGGGAAGAACCCTTAATCTCGCTCCGGTACCCACGAGAACAATCCCCTTGATCACCTCCGGATATCTCAAGGCCATCGTCTGAACGATCGCCCCTCCCATGGAATGGCCTACGAGAAAGACTTTCGAAAGATTGAGGGCCTTTAAAAAACCATGGACATGTTCGGCATACTTCCCGATCTCATCTTCCCCTTCACCTTCTGACTCTCCGTGGCCTGGGAGTTCGATGATGATGGGATTAAGATGCTTTTCAAAAAATCCCTTCTGAAAGCTCCAGGTATACTGTCCGCCTCCTGCTCCATGGATGAAGAGGACAAACTCCCTTTCTTCTATAAAGCCTTTTCTACCCATCCAGTAATTGATCTGTCTTCCTCCGGTACTGATCGTTGGCATGGCTCTCTCCTTTGAATCGAATCGAAATAGGAATGAAACGCCTGGAGTAATTTCTCCTTTCCCTTCAGGGATGACAATTGGGAATGGAAGGCGGCGCAGTCAGGAAGGCCCTTGGTGTACCAGTAGAGATGTTTCCGGATCTGGGGGGTCAAATTCCTTTCCTCATAATAACTCTGGATCAGTGAGAGATGATGATGGATCATTCCTTTCCTCTCTTCCAGGGAAATGGTTGACCCTTTCTCAGGAAACCCTGAATGTTTTTCGCTGAAAATCCAGGGGGTTCCCAATGCCCCTCTTCCAATCATCACCCCATCGCACTCTGTCTCCGCTATCATCTTCTGTATCAAAACCGGTGTATTCACATCTCCATTCCCAATGACAGGAATCCGGACTGCCCTCTTTACTGCTGCAATCACGTTCCAATCTGCCCGTCCCCGAAAGCTCTGGGCTCTCGTCCGGGGATGAACCGTGATCGCATCCACGCCGCAGCCTTCGGCGAGCCTTGAAATCTCGACGGCATTGATCTGCTCTTCATCCCATCCGGAGCGAATCTTGACGGTCAGGGGACAGGCAACCTTCTTTCTCATCGCAATCAGAATCCCCTCGACCTTTTCCGGAAAGCGCATCAGATCCACACCCGCTCCGGTCTTGACCACCTTTTGGGCCGGACAACCCATATTGAGGTCAATGGCATCGGCTCCCATGGCTTCTGCTTTTGCGGCGGCTTCAGCCAAAACCTCTGGTTTGGACCCGAAAAGTTGGACGGAGACCGGATGCTCACCTTCGACCATTTTAAGAAAAGACTCCCCTTTCCGTAGCAATCCTTCGGCGCTGACCATCTCCGTAAAAGTGAGGCCGCAGCCCATCTCTCTCGCCAACTGCCTGAAGGGATAGTCCGTAATCCCGGCCATCGGCGCCAGAACGAGGTTGTTATTGAGTTGAAGATTTCCGAGTCTCATTTCCAATTTCGGATTTCGGAATTCGGACTTCGGATTTTATTCCGCAATCCGCAACCCGCATTCCGCAATAAGATTCACTTCTTGGTAGTATTCCAATGTTTTTTAATCGACTCGACCGCCTCATCCACCTGAAGAGGTTCCCCGAAATCGAGGCCTTCCTTTTTCAATCCCTTGAAGAGCCTTGTCAGAGTGGGTTCCTCCAGATTAAAACTCTCTAAATCTTTAAATTTTCCGAAAATCTCATCCGGTCTTCCCCGTTCGCTGAGATCCCCATGCCCGTGCATGAGGTAAAGAATATCGGTCATCTCTGGAACCAGATCAACTTCGTGAAGCGTGACAATGAAGGTGATTCTCTTTTCCCTGTTCAACTCATTCAGAATCCTGATAAGATCCCTCTTTGATAATGGATCAAGCCCCGTGAAAGGTTCATCCAGGATCAGCAACTCCGGTTCCGTAACCAGGGCTCCGGCCAGCGCCACCTTCTTCTTCTCCCCCCCCGACAAGTAATTGACGATTTTATCTTTGATCGACCCGAGATTCAATCTCTCAATCACGCTCTCTGCGAGCCTACCTGCTTCGACTCTGTTCATTCCATAATTGAGCGGGGCGAAGAGAATGTCATCATAGACCGTAGGCCCGAGGATCTGTTCGTCCACATCCTGCATGACCACGCCGATCTTTTGCCTGATATTTGAATATTCCTTTCCCGGATCGACACCGAAAACCCTCACGCTCCCGTCCCGCGGAATAAGGATGCCCATGAGATGTTTGAGCAGGGTCGTCTTTCCACAGCCATTCGACCCGAGGATCGAAACCCTCTCCCCCCGATTCACCACGAAGTCGAGTCCGCAGATCTGCACCTTGGTCATATCGGGATAGACATGGGTAATGCAATCCACCTGGATAATTCGCTCCCCTTGTTGCATAGCCCTATTCTCCTTTGTAATTAGTGTCTGTTTATAAGCTAAAAGTTTCCAAAAAGGTCGTCATTCCGGCGAAAGCCGGAATCCAGTCCTTTCAAGACCTTCTGGATGCCGGATCATGTCCGGCATAACGGAAAAGGTACATTTTGATTATGGTCACATGGCCCCCCATAAATAATGAAAATAGTCTAACGGTTAAGGCTACGAAGCCCCTGCCTTCGCCGAAGCGACTTCGCGCAGGCAGGCGTTTCGTATGAGACTAAAATCGTTTAACGGTGACGATGCTGGTATCGAAGCAGGAAGCCCGATGCTTGAATTTCGATAAGAATGGACTCGAGCCTCCAGTTTCGAGAGTCGAGTATCGATACGAGCTTCGTCAACGACAAACGTCAATGTTAATTCAACCAAACAGGCATCCTGACCTTAACCTTTTGAACACCGCATTTACTCTCCCCTGTAATGAATCTTATTCTTGAATCCTCTGAGCACCATGGACTCGTACATCTTCTCGCTGGCATCAATCCCTTTAATGATCAGATGTCCAAAGGCGTTTGAAATGTTGTTGAGACTTCTCCAGGGATGCCTCCATTGAAGTCCGCCACGCAGGTAAAGGGCGTGCTGTGTCTCCTCAAGAACCTTAAGAAGAATAAAGATCGATCGGTAGGTCAAAAAGAGAGCGGTCACGAAAATCGAGGGAAGCAATTTGTCGAGCGCCACAAAGATCGACGGATAGGGCGTGGTGCCTAAAAGGAGAACGACCCCTGTCGAGCCGGAGAGAACCTTTAAAAAGACGAGAAGAATGAAGTGAATCTGAAATCCGGAAATAAAGATGAACAGAATGGCAAAGACGAGGGGATAGAGGGTGAGAGAAAATATTCTCAATGGAAGACGGCAGGCGAAGAAGAGGCCGAGAAGGATTCCATACAGGAGTGAAAGTCCGAAGAGGTTTCTCAGGATGACAATGCCCGATAAAACCACAAGCATTCCGACGATCTTCCATCCTGCGGAGAGGCGGTGGAGGAAACTCTTTCCTTCAACAGCCAAATAATCGAGATAGGACAGTTGAATCATAGAATCTCTTCTGTTGAAAGCCAAAATTAAAAATGAAATTTATGTAGGGCAAGGCCCTGCCGCAGGAGCCTTGCTGCCTTCCATGAGGAACGTATTTGCAGGCCTAAAGGCCTGCCCTACGTTATAATCTCAACAGATCCGGCCTTAATCTATGGATGTACCTTAAGATCAGAGCAGTGATGATCCCTTCCAATATCCATCCTAAAAAACCGAGGGGAAGGACAATAGCGATAAACCTCCTGAAATTGGCTTCGCCTCTTTCTTTACCCTCCTCATGATGGTCGCCTTTTTCCTTAAGAAGAAGTTTGAATTCGAAAATCCCATGTCCTCCGTCCTTATGGATCAACTCCTCGTAATGAGATACCCCAAGACCCACTACTCCGATCATCGAAAAAGTGGAAAGGCAGAGGGCAAGAAAGGTGGCCGCAAAAGCAGCTGGAGTCAACCTCTTCGATATCTTCCAAAAAAGGCGGAAAAAGAGATAACCCAAAATTCCTTCGATCGAAAGGGTGAGGGTGTTGAGTCCAATGACCGTAATCCCACCATGTCCGAAAAGGGCCAAGATGACATTGACCACAATGGTGGCTAAAAAGATGAGCGAGGGGCCCAGGAGAATACCGGAGATAACCATCAGGTTAACATGGTAAGCAATAGGAACGATCTCGACTGAAGCCCCAAGAACCATTACGGCGGCCATCATTCCCAGCAAGGGAAGTTTTTTAGCCAGAACTTCCTTCTTGGCAAAACGAAAAAGGATGAATCCGATCAGGATGGCTATAATAAATCCTGAAGCCCAGAGCCAAACCGGCAAAACCCCATCAGGCAGATGAATATGGGACATCGATTCCTCCCAAAGTCTGATCGTCTTGTAGTCACATAGTCATATAGTCGGCAAAAAAACCGCATGACTTACAACTGCCAGACTAAGTCCATCGATTCATAAATTCGGTAACGTATTTATTTACTCAGGACTTAGTGCTGAGTGAGCAATTATTTCAATTCGCAGCATGAGGATACGTGATCGTATTTGCGAATCGAAGCACTAAGTTTGTAAACTCTTACAGGTTTTGCAAAATCCGTAAAAATTGAGCTGGTGATCCGTCACTTCGTAGCCGGTTGACTCGGTCACCCTCTCCGACCAATTCGATAGATCACAAAAACGAAGCTCCGCCACATTTCCGCATTTTTTGCAGATGATATGGTGATGATGATCCTCCATCTCGCAAAGTTTATACTTCACGCTCGACCCATTGACGATCTTAAAAGCGATTCCAAGTGATTCGAAGAGATCGAGGCAGCGATAGATCGAAGTGAGCCCGATCTTTCTCTCTTTCTTAGCGAGACACTGATAGAGTTCCTGAGGGCTTTTTGGACTTTCTGAGGTTGAAAGTTCCTGGTAGATGAAAAACCTGGGATGGCTCATCCTGAGCCTCTTTCCCTCGAAAATTGTTTTAAAAACCTCTTTATTCATAGAAAGTTAAGTGCAGAATGAAAATATTTTCATTAAGAACCTTAACGGCTTCTACTCTTGTTGTCAAGCTCTTTGTAAGCCCCAAATCCCGACTTAGGTTATGGGAATCGCTTGACACCCCCATTTTCGCATATTATTTAACGATTCAAGAGCTTGTTGGAAAAGGCCACGTTGGGTGCTTCGACAAGCTCAGCACGAACGGAAAAATAAATCATTTCAATATAAATTCCGTTCACCCTGAGCCTGTCGAAGGGTGTTTTTAGCATTTGTGCAACAGGCTCAAATGAGCTTAAACTGAGGAGGCAATCATGGGTCAACTGATAGATCGAATCGCAGTAATAACCGGAGCAAGTACAGGCATTGGGAAGGGTATTGCCGCCGCCTACGCAGCGGAAGGGGCTAAGGTGGTGTTGGCCGCGCGCAGTCGTGAAAAACTTGAGGCTGTGGCAGGAGAAATTCGAAGCGCGGGCGGGACAGCCCTCGTTGTTCCAACAAATGTGACGCTTGAAGAGGATGTGATCGATCTCTTTCGGCGAACCCTGAAGGTTTTTGGTCGGGTCGACATCCTTGTCAATTGCGCCGGCATTACCAACAGGTCGCCGACAGACGAACTGAGCCTGGAGGCATGGAAAAATGTGCTCGATGTCAATCTTAACGGAGCGTTCCTATGCAGCCGTGAAGCGTTTAGAATCATGAAGCGTCAGCGATCCGGCCGAATCATCAACATTGGCAGTATCTCTGCAAAGATGCCGCGGCCTCACACCGCCCCCTACACAACCTCCAAGTTTGCGCTTGAGGGACTGACGCGGTCCCTTGCCCTCGACGGACGTGACTATGGCATTGCGGTTTCTATTCTGCATCCCGGCAACACGGCGACACCGCTCTGGGATGGCCGCGAAGATCAGGCTCGTCAGGAGGGTATCATGTCTCCCACTGACCTGGCACGGGTAATGGTAATAATAGCGGCGCTGCCGCCGGATGTGAACATGCTTGAAAGCATCATGCTTCCCGTGAGCATGCCCTTTCTCGGCCGCGGTTAATGCCACTCTCCCTATCTCCCCAGCCCCCCATCACCCTATCTCTTATCGGATGATCTTCCTTAACTCTTTCTCATTCTGAACCGGAGGCAGGCAGGTGAATCCCTTGCAGACAAACGTGGTAGGAACCTCCGGAATCCCTTTTTCCATCAGGAACGGAAACCAATTCTCTTCGGCAACCTCCTTAGGGTCTTTGAGGCTTAAGATTTTATCCGGTATGAAGGCGTGGTGGATCTCTTTCAGCATCGATGTTGTCCTCTGGTCTTTCTTAGAGCCAATGACTCCAATCTCCTCCGGATTGAGAAAGAAGGAGAACCCGGATAACATCTGGGCAAAGCCTGTTGGATGTTCTGATAGAAAGTTATAAAAAAGTTTAAGAATCTGCTCGGCCTTACCCTTCAGAGATTCATTTCCCGTGAGGTAGCCCAGTTTAATGAGATTGGATAGGGCTATGGAGTTGGCCGATGGAGTGGCATTGTCATAAGGGCTTTTTGACCGGGCGATCAGTGATTCGTTCCCTGTCCCTGTAAAGAAGAATCCTCCATTTTTCTCATCCCAGAATTGATGGATCATTCTTTCATTAAGATCGTTTGCCTCTTTAAGATACCGAACATCGAAGGTGGCCTCATAGAGATCGATGAGCGCCTGAATGAAAAAGGCATAATCTTCCGAATAGCCTTTCACATGCCATCTTCCTCTGTTAAAGACCCTCCTTAAATCTCCCTGCTTCGCCGCTCCACCCAGGATAAAACGGATAGCCCCTTCTGCTCCTTTGAGATATTCTTCCTTCCCGGTTAATTTGAATCCATCAACAAAACCGGAGACCATCAACCCGTTCCAGGAGGTGAGGATCTTCTCATCCCTGCCCGGCTTCACTCTCTTCTCTCTTTCGGAAAAGAGTTTTTCCCGGCCATCCTTCAACAACTCCCCCAATCCTACAACTGGAATCCCATATAACTCCGAAACCTTCTCCAGGGGGGCGGCGATATTCAGAACGCTTGTCCCTCCTTCAAAATTTCCCTGAGGGGTCACTCCGTAATAGGCGCAAAAAGGAACCCCTTTCTCTTTGCCCAATAGGTCTTTGATCTCGTCTCTTGTCCAGACAAAAAACTTTCCCTCTTCGCCTTCGCTATCCGCATCCTGAGTGGAATAGAAACCTCCCTCAGGGCTTTTCATCTCGCGAAGGACATAATCGAGGATTTCCTCGCCTACGCGAAGATACCGTTCTTTTCGGGTTGCCTGATAGGCCTCAAAGTAAGTCCGGGAAAGAAGCGCATTGTCATAGAGCATCTTCTCAAAATGGGGGATCAGCCATCTCTCATCCACGGAATAGCGATGGAACCCTCCTCCCAGATGATCGTAGATCCCGCCGTTGGCCATCTTCTCAAGGGTCACCTCTACCATTCGGAGGGCTTCTTTCTCCCCTGTCTTCTTCCAGTGCCTCAGGAAAAAAGAGAGGGTCATACTGCTCGGGAATTTTGGCGCTTTACCAAACCCCCCGTAACCGGGATCGAACTGCCGCTCCATCACATCGAAAGCTTTCGAAAGAATTTTTGGATCCAGGGTTTCCCGGGAAGGAAGAATCTCAACGATCCGATGAAGGGCATTTCTCATCTCCATCTCCACTTTGCCCACTTCATCCCGATGCGTTTGGTAATAGTTAGAAACCGTGATAAGAACCTTGGGAAACCCCGGCATCCCCATCCGGTCTTCTGGAGGGAAGTAAGTTCCGGCATGAAAGGGGACGAGGTCAGGAGTTAAAAAAACGGTCATCGGCCATCCGCCGCTTCCGGTCATCACCTGAACCGCATTCATATAGATTTCATCGAGGTCCGGCCGTTCCTCCCGGTCGACCTTGATATTGATGAAACGCTCATTCATCACCTGGGCAATGGCCTCATTCTCAAAAGACTCCTTCTCCATCACATGGCACCAGTGACAGGCAGAATAGCCAATGCTGAGGAGAATGGGCTTGTCCTCCTTCTTCGCCCGGTTCAGAGCCTCTTCCCCCCACGGATACCAATCCACCGGATTATGGGCATGCTGTAAAAGATAAGGGCTTGTTTCATGGATCAGTTGATTGGTATGTTTGTGCTCCATTTCCTCTCCTAATGGCTCCGGGGGCTGGTCGAATCATCCCATTTATTATTCGAAAAAAAGGCTTTTTTCTTGTTGCCTTTATTTCTTAGAAGCGCTTACCCTTTTATAAACTCCTATCAGCTGGGCCTGGGCAAGGATGTGGCTTTTCATTGCCTTTTCAAGATCGACCTTTGTCGAATGGGGACTTAAATCGAGACGGATATCGAGGGCGTAGATTTTAAAGAGATATTTGTGGCTGCGCCTGGGCGGACAGGGCCCTCCATAATTCTGTTTTTTAAAATCGTTCGCCCCCTGAATGGCGCCCTCAGGAACCGAATTCTCTTTTATCTCCTTCACGCCGGGATCGATGTTCCATACAATCCAGTGGACATACGTCCCCCTGGGCGCATCCGTATCATCGAAGACCAATGCCAGGGATTTCGCCTCTCTGGGAACATTTTCAACCTTAAGAGGAGGATTGGTATTTACTCCATCGCAGGTATAGGTTGAAGGAATCTTCCCATTATTTTCAAATGCCGGACTTGAAATCTTAAATCCGGTCTTTCCGGCCTCCTGCCCTCCCCCCTGGGAAACAACAAAAAAAAGAAGAAAAAAGACCAGCATCAGGGATTTCATCTTTCCCTTTCCTTCCTTTCTTAAGTCTTGAACTCTGAGCCTTGTGCCTTGAACCGTTAGGTGCACCTCACCAGGAAGATCGGTTTGGGTGAATAGCGAAGCACCTTCTCTGCCACGCTTCCAAGAAGAAACCGTTTCACGCCGCTTCGACCATGTGTGGTCATTGCAATCATATCAATTTCCTTTTGGGTGGCATGTTCCAGAATCTCCTCTGCGTCATTTCCATACCGGACATGACTATCCACCTTAAACCCTTTGGCTTTCAGCCGATCCTCCACCTTCTGGAGGTATGCCTCTGCTTCCCGGACAACCTTCAACTGAGCCTCAGTCGGATCTACGCCGGGAAAGGTATTGGCAAGGGCGACCCGTAAAAGGACGATGTTCGCCTTTAACTCTGCGGCGAGTTTCTCAGCCATCGGAAGAACATTCTCCGCACAATCCGACCCGTCCAGAGGAACCAAAATTCTTTGGAATTTCTCCATCTTAGACCCTCCTTTCAAATACCCTCGCTATAAAACTAATAACTTTCAATCGGGTTGTCAATAATGATGACATCGTAAAAAGTCGTCTCACCGGTGAAAACCGGTGTCCAGTGTTTTCATAATGATTTGAAATTACTGGATTCCGGCTTTCTCCGGAATGACGTTCGTTACGCTTTTTTGACTTTTTATGACTTCATCAGTAATAACATTTTAAAAAAACATTCTCTATTGACACGGCGTGGCGAAGAGAATAGAATTGGTTCCCAATCAGGCGCCTTGTATCTTCGTTCCTCCGAGCAGGTAGGGAGCCTATCAGAATGGATAAGAGAAAATACCCCCGGTTTTCGGTTGAAGAGAATGTTGTCGTGGCCCTCCGGAACGGACGAAACAGGATTGGAAAGGTCAAAGATATCGGTCTGGGTGGATTATCTTTTGAGCATATCTACGAAGAAGACTTAACGGGAGGAGAGACAACCAAAAGTCTGATCCTGTGGATAAAGGACGTCAATCTGTCTAAAATCCCTTGTAGAATCGTTTATGACCGCCCGCTCCAAACACCTACCGAATATGACTCGCTCACCATTCGATTGACCACGAAACGTTGTGGAATAGAATTTGAATCCCTCACCGATGAGCAGATGGCCCAACTGAAGGAACTCTTTGGGATCACCCCTTGACATGGGACAAACTGATTACCAAAATCTCATCAAAGGCAAAAACCTTGGTTTTGACACGATCATCCTGAGTGCGACCCTGGATGATGGTTTCTGCCTCAGCTACCGCCACCGGATCTCATAAATCACTCAGAAAATAAAAGCTTCATCCAAAGGTAACGGTAAGGATGGACGTATCGTCATTCGGTTACGTTGTTCGTCTTTAAAGTCTTTAACCGTAACCGTTTAACGATTTACGAAACGCCTGCCTGCCGGTAGGCAGGGGCCTCGTTACCATAACCGAAACCCTTAGGGCTCGATTAATTTTCTTGGTTCGTGCCTGTCCCGTATAAACGGGAGGTGACGCTCCGTCATGAAGGATTACCAACCGAAGATCAAATCGGATTTGCTATTTTCGTTTCGGGTGGTCATAATATAAAACGAAACAGAAAGAGTTGAAAGAGAGATAAAGGAGACCCATGGGGCTTTTTAAGCTTTTGATGAACGATCCGATCGCATTCCTGCTTCTCGTCATTCCACTCCTCTACTCAGTGGTCATCCATGAGGTGGCCCATGGGTGGGTGGCGAACAGGATGGGAGACCCCACAGCAAAATGGATGGGCAGATTGAGTCTCAACCCGCTCAAGCACCTCGACCCCATTGGGACACTCATGCTTTTCCTCGCGGGATTTGGATGGGCAAAACCCGTTCCAATCAATCTCAACAATATCCCAAACCGGAGAAAAGGGCTCATTCTCGTCTCATCGGCCGGAATTCTCGCCAATATTCTGCTGGCTTTTGTAGCCCTGCTCGTTCACAGGCTCCTTGGCTTGCCTCCGTTTGGAATGGCCGCTGTTATTGTTTACACCCTTGCCCATATCAATATCACCCTGGCGGCCCTCAACCTCATCCCCGTTCCTCCCCTGGATGGTTCCAAAATTCTCATGGGATTTGCGCCTGCAGAGATCCGTTATTTCCTCGCTCGCATCGAGCCTTACGGATTCTTCATCATCGTCGGCTTGCTCTTCCTCGGCCTGCTCAACCCTTTCATCGGTTTTTTCCGGGGAATCATTGTAACAGTGATCAAAGCTCTTCTTCCTTGAAACCTCCTCGCTTAGGAAAAGAGGCCCGCTCTCAATTGACCAAGCCATGAGATCTGACTTCATGGCTGAAAGGAATGGGATAATGATCACTCGAACCAAGTCTCCCCTCCAACAATCATTCTTCAGCCGCAGTCCCTTTGGCTTTATAAGGTGACGATTTTCATCAATGTCCCCTTGAATCCTTAAATCTACCCCTCTCCCCTTGTGCCTTGCGTCTTACGACTCACGGTAGTGAGCTGAACTATCGTGAGCTGAACTATTTGTAATTCTGTTGTTTTTTTGATATATTGGGGCAAATTCCGGCGGGGGTGAAGTTACGGTTTCACCAATGTCCCCATCTCTGGTGAAACCGCCTCTTTCCTATGACGAACCCTAAAACACAAAAAAGAATCAAAAGTGCCGTGGTCAAGTCGAATAAAGAGACTCGCCGCACGTTTGGCCGCTCACGGTCTGGGGTGAGCCTTCCGGTTCCGCCACCGTTGGCTGATATGCCGGAAAATTATGGTCGTCTTTTAGGGACGGCCTCGGGGACGTGGGACGGCCTCGGGGACGTAGTTAAGTTATTTAAGAAAAGAAGATTCAGAGAAAGTTTTTGGGGTCGGGTATGCTATATTGTAATTTATAAAGTTCATGGAATAAGAGGTTTAACGATCTCGGCGTCAGGCAACGATAATTCGGTATCGGGGATTTTGGGTCCTCCCTAAAAAAGTTGGCCCATCTTAATTCGGAATGCGGAGTGCGGATTGAATAAAACCGAACGAACCTTTTAGCGGGTGACAGAATCAACGTTGAGATTCTGGGTCCAAGTCTGAGCGGATTTATCTTCGAGCAGGAATATCAACCCAAAAAGGAACGGGTTGAGGCGCAAGAGCTGGCCAAATCCCTGGATGTCTTTTTCAAGGCCATCCCCAGGGATAAGCGTTACCATGTTGAGCTCCGAACAGAGGCTTATTTGAGTGAACCGGTCTTCAACATTCTGGAAAAACATGGGGTGGGGCTGGTTTATTCTCACTGGACCTGGCTTCCATCTCTGGCAAAGCAGTTTTCTAAGACCAATGGGAGGTTTTTCAATCCGGGTGGGGATTGTGTGATTCGTCTGATGACGCCGTTGCGCATGAGCTACGAAGATTCCTATGCCAGGGCATTTCCCTTTGACAAGATGGTGGATGGAATGATGAACCCCGACATGATCGACGATGCGGTCGACATCATCAAGGAAGGGATCAGGCAGAGTAAGAGGATGAGACTGATCATTAATAATCGGTCAGGGGGCAATGGTCCCATCATCGCCCAGGAGATCGCCGATAGACTGCAAAAGGTTAAATGTTAGCCGTTGGCTGGTAGGTGACCCCAAAACTCAAAACGAGTGAAGCAAACGATTTTCCCGGTGGGGTTCGGGGAAAGCATTT
>Ga0194112_10000621_pt1 | contig 51875 bp, 87 predicted proteins | sample TA2MahC400mmetaG_FD_146191 | JGI IMG/M metagenome (GOLD analysis project Ga0194112, IMG submission 146191) | Freshwater microbial communities from Lake Tanganyika, Tanzania - TA2015016 Mahale Deep Cast 400m | ecosystem: Environmental > Aquatic > Freshwater > Lake | place: Tanzania: Lake... | reverse complement strand
TTGGCTTAGGCGTAGGCGTCGGCGTCGGCGTTGGTGTAGGCGTTGGCGTCGGCGTAGGCGTAGGCGTCGGCTTTGGCGTTGGCGTAGGCGTAGGCGTCGGCGTCGGCGTTGGCGTCGGCGTCGGCGTCGGCGTCGTAGCGACACAGGTAGATGTCGTAAAACGCGTCCTTCAAGATCGGGCGCCACTCATCGGCAGTGAACTTCTGGCCGGTGAGGGCCTTCCGCTGCATTTCGGCCAAGGCCTTGTGAGGCTCGACGTCGCGACCCCGCTTTTCGGCGAGCTCTACAGCGAGGGGTCCGACCGTATGGGCCTGCCAGTCGTGGACGACGTTGAACGGCACGTCGCCTCCAAGACGGGCCAGTTGTTCGTAGAAACGCCGGCCCCAGTCCTTCGCGTCCTCAAACCGTTGGCAGTCGAAGAAGCCCGGAACCATCTGCGCCAGCCAGCGCGGCATGACCGTGGCAGGACAATCTTTAGCCCCCTCGACCTCCTCCCCGAGGACGCCCAGGGCGCAGGCTAGCTGTCGGCCGTCCTGTTCGTCATGCCAGCCGTTCTGAATCAGCGCATCACTGGCGAGGAAGGCATTGTAGCGCTCGGCGGCTTCTTGGGCCGTGGTCACTAGGGAAAGGGTTGGGCTTGCCACTGGGTCGGCTCCATCTCGTTCGATGGGATGACACTCGCATTTTGCGAGGAATGGCGCAACACAAAAAATCGCATTTTGCGAGGTTTTATCGTGCGACCGATTTTGTCGTAGGCGCAGTCCATGCTCACGGCGGTGATGGGAAGGAGGCCAAATGGCCCGGAAAACGATCTACTGCGCTCAAGCGTTCTGGGCGCGCGGACACCGCCTAGTCGGGGGCGAGGTTTACCGCTTCCACACTGAGGAGCGCGCGCGGCGCGGTGCTGAGGCGCTACTGACCGGGAACGCTGGCGTAGCGATATTCTCGGTCCAGGGTCATCCAGATGAGGATCTCTGGGAAGAGCCGGTCATGCTCGAGACGTTTGGCGCGGTCCCGCCGCTATCCGACGACGAGCGCCAGGACTGGATGCACCACGCGGCTTAGGTAACGCGATCAAGCCAAGCGAGGCCGCCGACTATGCCGCCGACGGTGATGGCGAGAATGGCCAGTCCGACGGTGATGCTCGCGATCCAGTAGTTGGCGAGGTCACGCTTCGTCGGGAGCTCGTCGAGCTTCTTGAGCGAGGTTTTGATGTCGTCCAGGTCGCGCCGGACGTATTCAAAATGCGTCTCTAGGCGGGTGACGCGCTCTTCCATGCCATCAATTGTGGGCCCACCGTCGCCGGATTTCAATGCCTCTTGCAGGCGACGAAGGGCGGCGAGGTTTACGAGATCACTTTGCACCGGTCGACCCTGGTGCGATGCGTTCAAGCTCTTTTCCGAGGGCCTCTATCGCCCTTGTGGACTGCTCGTTCTGTTCGCGCCCCTTATCTCCGGGCAACATTCCCGACAGTGACATAAGCATCAGGTGCATGTGATACTGGGTGCTAAGGGCCACAACCGCGCGTAGCTCGCCCCATGTCACGACCTGGTCGTCCGGTGGACGTTGATCACTCATTACGCCTCCTAAGGCCTTAGTCGCGGGCGTCGCGCTCAATCGTCTCGGCCAGGCTCAGAATGCCATCGGCATGGACGCGAGCCTCAGCGGCGGCGTCGTTGATGTCCGCCGCGCAGCCGCGAATGGTCAGGGCTTTATCATCGGCTTCGCTAAGCCCTTCGGCGTAAGCAATGGCCGCTATCTCCGCAACGCCGTCGTTGATCTCTCGGCTTCCCAGCTCCGCCAGGGGCTCGCCAACGCCCAGAACGGACGGAAGAGACCCACCTGTCGGCAAGACGGCCGAGCACTTTCCGATCATGAACGCCAGCCGCTCGGTCGACTCGAACACGTGGTCTGCGGCCTGCTGGATAAGCTGAGGCGCGTCTCGCTGGAGCGCGGATTGCAGAGCGATGGCTGCTATGGCCTCGATCATCCGTTAGTCCCCGTCCGCTTGAAGGTTTCCAGGACCGCTAGAGCCTGAGCCCGATTTTCGTCAGGAATAGCGGCCCAAACATCAAGTACGGCCGTGGGAAGATCGTTTGGGTCGTGGTCCAATAGGAAGCCGGGCGTTGTTCCGAGCGCCGGGGCGAGTTTGTTGAGCCACTTCTGCGAAAGCCCGCGCTCGCCGCTTTCAAGCAGGCCGATCACATTGCCGGCTGTGCCAACCTCGGCCGCCAGATCGTCTTGGGTCAGGTGACGGAATTCGCGCCAGGCCCTAAGGTGGTTGGCGGCGGCTTTTACTGATGGTCTCGGCATCCGCACATTTTGCGATGAACGGCTTTTCGCGTCGCCGACGATTGTGCGAGGAACAGGGCTTGCAACATTCCTCGCATTCTGCGATTTATCGCGCATGGCGGAACAGCAACCTTCCATCGCGCAACGGCTTCAATCGATCGGCGTCGCCGTCGGCTACTCCTACGATCTGGCAAATGGCTATCGCTCGCCCTCGCTGAAGAAAGCACGCGAGATCGAGGAAAAGCTGGGCATTCCGGTTTCGGCCTGGCCCATGCCCGAGAAGCCCCGGCGAACTGCCGCGGATAAGGCGGCCTAAGCGTGCTTCCCTCCCCCACCAGATCGCGCCGACCCCTTGGCAGGATAAGCGCGCTGGACCCCCGGCCGGGAACCCCTCCCCTAACCCCGGCCGGGGTGGGCCAAATGAAAACGGCGACCCTTTCAGATCGCCGCTCCCTTCGCCTTCTGTCTGTACTTGGCCGCACATCGCCTAAGCGTGGCGGCAATCTCTTCCGGCTGTCGGTCGGCTTCGGCGCTGCAACGCCTTGCCCCTGCCAGCCATTCGTCGCGGCTGATCAGCACCCTCCTTGCCCGGAAGTCCACGCTGATCAATTCGCCCATCTTCTAGTCTCCAACCCCGGCAAGCCCTGTCGGCTGCACCTGAGGTCTTCTTCATGACCCAGGAGCTGACCGGATACATGCCGCTCGATCGTCAACTTTTCCCGCGCCGGATGGCGGATGCGCTCGCGTCTCTGCTGAACCAGCGTCACTCGACCGCCAAGCAGATCGCCCGCACCTATGGGATCGACCCCGGCACGGCGGAAAACCTGCGCAAGGGCCACCTGTCGGTCACCACCCTGGAGAAGGTGGTTCAAGCCGAGGGATGGGCGCTGTGGGCCGAGCTCGGGAAAGAGCTGATCGGGCACTCCTACTCCGAACACCTGCAAACCGTCATCGAAAGAGAAACCCGTGTCCAAGAGCAACGGACCTGGGAGCGCGAACGCGTTCGCCAGATGGAGAGCCGCGCCCGTCACCTGGGCAGCCTTCTGGGTCGGGAAGGGCCTTAACCGCCTCGGATGGGGTGTGGAGTCGGCCGGCGCCACCATCATGGCGTGGGCCGTCGCTCGCCTTCACCGCAAAGCGATGGAGCGGGGCTAATGTTGCTGTTCCGCCGCCCCGACCGCGACCCTCTCCAAGGCGTCACCCGCATCGCCAAGGTGCTCCGCGCTAACGCCGCCGCCCGCTGCGACATGCAGGCGGTTCGCCAAATCGATGATGCGGTGAAGTGCCTCCGCACCGAAAGCCTCAAGCCGACTGCGGCGGGGGTGAAGCGGTGAGCGGCTGGACCGAAGCCCTGACCACCCAGGCCGTCACCTGGTGGAAGGAAGGCCGCAGCGCCAGCGAGATCAGCCGGGGCCTGAAACCTCTTGGCGGATCGTTCACGCGCAATGCGGTGATCGGCAAGCTCCACCGCCTCAAGCACACGGACCGTGACCGACCCGAGCGCGCCAAGGCCGCCACGTCGACCCGTAACAAGCAGGCCGCTCGGAAGCGAGTAACGCCGAAGGTTGCCTATGTGACCCTGTCGGAGGGCGAGGCTCTCGCCAGGAAGCGCCGTGAAGCCCGCGAGGCCAGAGACGCGGCGATCCGCGCTGTGGAACTGAGCGAGGTCGAGAGCCCCAACGCGCGCCCATGGATGGAGCGGCGGGCTGGCGAGTGCAAGTGGCCCCTGGGTGAGCGGGGTGCGATCCAGTCCTGCTGCAATCCGATCGCGCGCGGCTCGTTCTGCGCCGGCCATGCGGCCGTTGGATACGATCAAGCCCCTCCGAAGCGGACGAGAGCTGGCGCGCGGCTGGGAACCTACTCTCACATCGAGAGCCAGGCGATCTACTACACGAGGCACGAGCGCGAGGACCATTACGAGCGCAACGGCAAGGGCGTGCCGCACGCCAAGCCCGTCTCGATCTGGGACGAGGGAAGGGACGCCGCATGAAGCCCTCCACCGTAATCACCTGCTCCCTCCGCCGGGATGAGCAATACCTGACCGTCTATCGGAAGCCGGACGGCGGGTTGGGCCAGGCTGTGGCCGCCGAACAGATTCCGGCCGGTTCGGACTGCGTCGTCAGGGATGGAAAGGCGGTGCGCGCATGACGCCCGTCTTTAATCGTTACCAGGCAGATCCGAATACCGGATGTTGGCTGTGGGAGGGCGCGCCTAACAAAGACGGCTACGGTCGCGTCCGTTCGGTGCTTGCTCATCGTCTGTTCTACGAGCGATTTGTCGGAAGCATCCCGAGCGGGCACGTGGTTTGCCACAAGTGCGACACGCCGCCCTGTGTGAACCCCGACCACCTTTTTGTCGGGCTGCAGCGGGACAACGTCCGCGACATGGATTCGAAGGGTCGGAGGGAAAACCAAAACACCCTGAAGACCTCATGTCGTCGTGGTCACGAGCTTTCCGGCTCGAACCTCGGGAAGGGTCGATCGCGCGGGCGAGTCACGAGAGTTTGCCGGAAATGCGCTGCGCTGCGAACGGCCGCCTTTCGCGAGCGGAGCCGCCTGTGACCGCGACCGTAACCCCCTTCCCTGTCCAGCCCGCCCATAGCGAAGCGGCTGAATATGCCCGCCTCGGTCGCGAGGTTGAGCAGATCGTCCGGGCCTTCCCCGAGCACCGCCGGGCGGAAATCGCCCGCAAGGTGCTTCGTCAGGCCGTGGTCGTCGCCGCGCAGCAAAACCCGGAAGACCCCGTCGTGGGCCAGATACGCGTCCTCGCGTGGGATGTGCAGCCGTGAGCGGCCTTCCCAATAACCTAGAGGCCGAACAGGCCCTGCTAGGCTGTCTGATGTTCGATGCCGGCGTGTTTGAGCGCCTTCCTGAGGGTCTGGTCGGCTCGATGTTCTACGAGCCCTTCCACCAGCGTCTCTACGACGCCATCCGCTCGGCCATCATGACCGGCGCGCTTGCCGACCCGACCATTCTTTCCGGCAGCTTCCAATCCGACCCCGCCTTCCAGCAATATGGCGGCCTCGGCTATCTCGCGGACCTCGTTGATCGCGCTCCCCCTTCGGCCAATGCGGCGGGCTATGCGCGCGAGGTCATAGACTTGGCCCTGCGACGTGACCTGATCCGCATCGGCGGTGAGATTGCAGCCCAGGCGCCCGATACGACATCCGCCGCGGCCGACCATCTCACGGCAGCGGAGGCCCTCCTGTTTGACTTGGCCGAGACCGGTTCGAAGGAACGCCCCGTCGCCACGTTCGCGGAGGCTCTGGACGACGCGGCGGAGCAAGCCCGCGCCGCCTTCGCCCGCGATGGCCGTCTGACCGGAATCACGACGGGTCTGGTTGACCTGGACCAGAAGCTGGGTGGGCTGCACCCGTCCGACCTGTTGATCCTCGCCGGCCGGCCCTCGATGGGCAAGACGGCCCTGGCCCTGAACATCGCCATCAACGCCGCCAAGTCTGGCGCGCGTGTGTTCTTCCCCTCGCTGGAAATGAGCAAGGGCCAACTTGGCCTTCGCGCCCTTGCCGACTTCGCCAACGTGTCGGGCGACCGGCTCCGCAAGGGCATGGTCAGGCGCGACGAGCTTTCGTCTGTCGAGGATGCGCGAGACCACTTCCGGTCCCTGCCGATCCATATCGACGACACCGGCGGAATCCACATCGCCAAGTTATGCGCCCGCGCCCGGCGCCAGCACCGCAAGACCGGGCTGGACCTGATCGTGGTGGACTACCTTCAGCTCATCACCACGGACGCCGGCAAGGGCGGCAATCGGGTTCAGGAGGTCAGCCAGATCACCGGCGCGCTCAAGGCCCTAGCGAAGGAACTGAACGTGCCGGTCCTGGCCCTGTCGCAACTGTCGCGTCAGGTCGAGGCCCGAGAGGATAAGCGCCCCATGCTGTCCGATCTCCGCGAGTCGGGATCGATCGAGCAGGACGCCGACGTGGTGATGTTCGTTTATCGCGACGAGTATTACCTAGGCCGCACCGAGCCGCCGGAAAACACCCCCAAACACTACGAGTGGCAGGAGGCCATGTCCAAGGTGATGGGCAAGGCCGAGGTCATCGTCGGCAAGCAGCGGCACGGCCCCATCGGCACGGTGCATCTGGCGTTCGACAGCGACCTGACCCGGTTCGGCAATCTCGCCAAGCCGCTGGAGCAGGTCAGCGGCACGCCTCGCTACAGCTACGGCGGTGCGGCGTGAGTGTCCAAGCGATTACCTGGGCCTTGGGCTTCGACGTCGCCAGCGCGACCGAAAAGGCCATTCTGCTCGTCCTGGCCAACTATGCGGACGGCGAAGGTGTGTGCTGGCCCGGTCAAGACAGCATCGCGGCCCAGGCGGCGTGCTCTGACCGCACCGTTCGAGCCGTGCTGACCTCTTTCGAGGCGCGGGGCGTCATATCCCGCACCCATCGCCAGCGCCGGGACGGATCTCGCTCGTCGGACGAAATCCGGCTGACCGCCTTCGCCGAACCCAACCGGAAGCATTTGCCGGAAGGCCAACCGGAAAAGGTTTCCGCTAGGCCAACCGGAAATCTACGCCAATCCAACCGGAAATCTGCGTCGATCCAACCGGAAGCAGCTTCCGGGCTCACTACGTTTGAACCGTCAGGGGAACCGTTAGAGGAACCGTCAGTCTCTTTGGCCGCGCCGAGAGCGCGACCCGAGGATGCTGTTTCCGAGTGGAATGACCTCGCCAAGCGCCTGGGCCTCCCGGCAGCCCGAACGGTGGACAAGACCCGGAGGGCCGCGATCCGCGCCCGGCTAGCTGAAGGCGGGATGACGGCGTGGCGCGAAGCCTTGGAGGCAGTCGAGCGTAGCCCACACTGCCGGGGCGAGAACGACCGCGGCTGGCGAGCAGACATCGACTTCGTCTGTCAGCCCAAGTCCTGGCGGCGGCTGCTGGAGGGCTTCTACGGCCCGAAGCCTGACGCCCAAGCCGGCTCCGTCCCAAGCGACGCCCCGATCTTCGCCGGGCCCGCCGAACTCAGGGAGGCCGTCGTCACTTCCCACGGCGAGCCCTACGCCCGAACCTACCTAGACCCCTGTCGATGGGATGGCCCGAACCGAGCCCTGATCCCGGCCAACGACTTCGCCGGCGCCCGGCTAAGGTCAGACCTCGCCGCCCTCTCCGAACGGTGGCGGTTCAGCATCGCCCCAGCCGACACCCTCCCCGCCCCCACTCAGGACAAAGCTGCATGACCGTAATCGCCTACGACGGAAAGACCTTGGCAGCGGATCGGCGCGTCACGAGCGGCGGTGACGTGCTTCTCGCGCCCGAATGCAAAATCCTCTCACGGGCCGCGGGAGCCATCGCGCACTGCGGAGAGTCGGCTTCGGACCAAACGATCGAAAAGACGCTTGAGCGCCTCGCCGAGGGGCAGCGCGGCGACCTGCCATTCAAGGGGGATGCTTTCGCATTGGTCGGCGGTCACGCCCTTTGGCTGCATTCTGGCGAGGCGACGATGTTAACAGCCCCCTGCGCTATCGGCTCCGGCGCTGAGATAGCGCGAGGCGCTATGGCCGCCGGAAAGACTGCCGACGAGGCCTGCGAAATCGCCTGTCAGCTTGTCGTTACCTGCGGCGATGGTGTCGACACCTACACCCCTGGAGAAATCTGATGGCCCGCAAGAAGCGGCAGAAGCCCCATGACCCGGCCGAGCAGTCGAAGATCGCCGCCCGCCGCGCTGAACGTCGGGAGTTGGAGTCGCGCGGGATCGCGGTCAACATAGACCCCAGGGACGAAACGATCACCGCTCGCTGGCGCCCCAGTTGCTTCCAGCTTCTCCTCCGCCACAACCACCAGCGGGAACAAGGCGCGGTGGATTGGCTGGAGGATCTGATGAGGACGGCCGCTGGCGAGAACTCGGTCGAGCGGACCCCGGACTTCATCCGCGCCACAGGCGAAGGTGCGCCGGGGCAGAACGTAAGCCAGGCCATGATCGACGCCAGCCGCGCCCTCCAGGTGGTTCGTGCTGGCCTGAGGCCGTGGGAATGGAGTCTGTTGCACGCGCTCTTGCGCCCCGATGCGGCCCTACTCACCCGCTGGCGTGAGCAGGTCCGCGCCATCACCGGCGAGGTGAACGACCAAGCCCAGGGTGCTCGCGTCCGCGCCGCCTGTGAAGCCCTCTTGTTCGTGAAGGGAGAAATCGAACGTCCGCGCAAGCAAGCGGCTTGACGATTAATCCGAAGTAGGGGACATTCGCTATGCTGACGCATAGCGCGTCACCGAAACCACCCTATGTCCTGCGGTGCGCCAGGGGGCTAGAGGCGGGAGCAGCAGAGAGTTTCGGCCTTCGGGCCACGCGAGTTCACAGTGCGGCGCTGAAGGAAGCGCGCGGGCCTTTTGGTGGATCAGTCGGGATAGCGACCCGGCGCTAGATTGGCCCCGACCACAGACCTAGAGCCTTGCGCTAACTGTGCCTTGCTCTGTGGTTTAGCCGGTATCAAGCCCGGCCACTGTGAAGCCTATCATGCGGCGGCCAGGCGGCCCTTGACTGCCCGTCAGGAAGAGGATCGGCGCAGATCGGCGAGCGCCGGTAAATGGGAACCGACCCGCACCCTCGTCGGAGTAGCGTCCGACCCGCATGACCCCATTCCGCGCCCCGCCGACAACATCGATCCACAGCGACAGCTTGAACTAGAGCGGCGCTGAGGCGCGGATACCTACACCCGACCGGCTCTCTCAACACTCCCTTGCCGAGTTCACGGGGTGCGAAGGACCGCCTCCCGCATAGGGTAAAGCCGTGCTGGCTCGGGTTCTCATTGCTTGCGGCTAAGGCGGCCAAGAACCGGCGGAGATTGGAGGCCAGCATGGCGAAGAAGCCTATAGGCCGGCCCAGCAAGTTCACCGAAGCTATCGCCAAGGAGATTTGCGAGCGGCTGGCCAAGGGTGAGCCGATGGCCTCGATTTGCCGTGACGAAAGAATGCCCGCGGTTAGAACCGTGGGGGATTGGCGAGAGGCCCGTTCCGACTTTTCCGCCAGCATCGCCCGCGCGCGCGAGGAAGGTTTTGACGCCCTGGCGGCTGAGTGCCTTGACATCGCCGACGACAAATCGGGCGACGTGCGAGTTGTTGGAGACGAACACGAGGTCTGCAACACCGAGTTTGTCCAGCGCGCCAAGCTCCGGATCGAGACCCGGCTGAAGCTTCTCGCGAAGTGGGACCCGAAGCGGTACGGCGACAAGGTTGACCTGAACCTCGGCGGCGGCATCAGCATCAACATCTCGCCGGACGACGCCGAGCTTTAGGGTGGCGTTCTCGTTGACGCCGAAGCAGCGGGAGGCGAATAGGCTTCTCGCCAGCAAGGCGACGAACATCATGCTCCGGGGCGGGTCGCGCTCTGGCAAGACGTTCCTGATTATCCGGGCGATGTGCATCCGCGCGATGAAGGCGGCGAATAGCAAGCACGCTGTGTTTCGCTTCCGATTCAATCATGCGAAGGCGTCGATCTGGAAGGACACCTTTCCGAAGGTGATGCGGCTCTGCTTTCCGGACGTGCCGCTGGACCTAAACGAGACTGACCTGGTTGCGACCTTTCCGAACGGGTCGCAGCTGATCCTCGGCGGCTTGGACGATAAAGCTCGGGTCGAGAAGATACTCGGCGGCGAGTACTCGACCATCTACTTCAACGAGAGCAGCCAGATCCCCTGGTCCTCCATCGAAGTGGCGATGTCCCGCCTGGCTGAGAACAGCGGCCTCGCTCTCAAGGCCTACTTCGACTGCAACCCGCCATCCAAACTGCACTGGTCGTTCCAACTCTTCCGCCTCAAGCTGAAGCCCGGGACGAAAGAGGCGCTTCCCGACCCCGACGACTACGTCGAGATGCTGGTGAACCCGAGGGACAACGAGGCGAACCTTCCGCCGAAGTACTTCGAAATCCTCGCGGGGATGTCCGCGGCGAAGCGGCAGCGGTTTGAGCGCGGCGAGTGGGCGTCAGAGGTCAACGGAGCGCTGTGGACCTTGGAAGATCGTCTGGCGCCAGATGGCCGGGTGATGCCGGGCATCGACAGCACGCGGATCGCCGAGGACGCCGCACCGGCCATGCAGCGCATCGTGGTCGCGGTGGACCCCTCCGGCACGAAGGGCGATGGCGGCGGGGATGACATCGGCATCGTGGTCGCCGGCAAGGGCGTCGATGGCCGGGCGTATATCCTGGCGGATCGGACATGCCAGCTATCACCGGACGGCTGGGGCCGCATGGCGGTGACGGCCTACAAAGAGTTCAACGCCGATCGGATCGTCGGCGAATCCAACTTCGGCGGGGACATGGTTAGGTTCGTCGTCCAGACGGCGGACAAGCTGGTTGCCTACCACGACGTGAAGGCCAGCCGGGGCAAGGTGGTCCGGGCCGAGCCTGTGTCCGCTCTCTACGAGCAAGGCCTCGTTTCGCATGTCGGCGACTTCCCCGACTTGGAGGACCAGATGTGCAACTTCACTGCCGCTGGCTTCGTCGGCGAAGGATCGCCTGACCGCGCCGATGCCTTGGTCTGGGCTCTGACTGAACTGATGCTGGGCGAGCAATCGACCGTCGCCATGTTCCTTTCGAAGCGCCACCGCTGATGAGCGCGCGTCACCTTCTGGCCAACGTCGCGAGCCGCTCGCTGCAGGCCATGTTCCCCGGCTACTTCTTCGGGGCCCAGAAGCACAACCATGCTGCCGACTTCGGCTATCCCGATCAGGTCACGTTTCCCCTGGCGTTCGACGCCTACTGCCGCAATCCTCTGGCTCGGGCGGCGGTGGACAAAACCATCGGCAAGACCTGGGAAGACAACCCCTTCCTGCAGGAGTACCAGCGGGACGGCACCGAAAGCGGCGACCAAGGGGAGACGATGGTCGAGGCGGACATCCGCCAGCGCTTCGGTGATCTTCGCGTCTGGCAGCATCTGGCCGAGTGCGACCGCCGCGGTCTGGTCGGCGCCTATTCGGGGCTGATCCTGCGCTTGGCTGACAGCCGGCAGTTCAAGGAGCCTGTGGAGCGTGTGCCCGGCGGCCTGGAGGGCCTGGTCGAGGTCATCCCGGCATGGGAGGGCCAACTGACTGTCAGCCAGTGGGACACGGACGAACGGTCCAAGACCTACGGCCAGCCGCTGATGTTCCAGTTCAGTGAGAGCGCCGTCGGTCAGCAAAAGCAGCCGCGCCAGTTCGAGATCCACCCCGATAGGGTCGTCATCTGGTCGCGGGACGGGACGCTGAACGGTCGGTCGGCCCTGGAGCCCGGATACAACGCCCTTCTTGACATGGAGAAGATCCGGGGCGGCGGCGGCGAGGGCTTCTGGAAAAACGCTAAGTCCGGCCTGTCTCTGGAGATCGACAAGGACGCCAAGGTCGAGAACATGGCCGCCACCATGGGCGTGCCAGTCACGGAGGTCGTGGACAAGATCGACGAGCAGGTCGAGGGCTTCAACGCCGGCTTCGACAAGTCGCTGCTTCTGCAGGGCATCAAGGCGACCCCGATGCAGGTCACCCTGCCCTCCCCTGAGCACTTCTTCGCGGTGGCCGCGCAATCGTTCGCGGCATCGTTCTCGATCCCGATGAAGGTGCTGATCGGTTCCCAGACCGGCGAACGCGCCTCGACCGAGGACAGCGAGGAATGGGCCAAGGTCAACATGGCCCGGCGGACCAATCAGGCGATCCCGTCGATCATGGGCTTCGTAAACCGCCTGGAGCGCTTCGGCATCCTGCCGGCGAAGGACTGGTTCTTGGACTGGAAGAGCCTGCTCGACCCCTCCCCGAATGAAATGCTTGAGCGGGTCGAACGAATGGCTGCCGTCAACGACAAGATGCGCGCCTCCAATGAGTTGGTCTTCACTGGCGATGAGATGCGCTCGGAAGTCGGGCGCGAGCCGCTCAGCGACGCCGATAAGTTCGGGGATGAGGTCTCGGAAGATGAGGAGCGAGACGCGCTCGGGTCGCCTGACGATGACGCTGATGTGCTTGGGGGGAAGCGCGAAAGAAGCTAAGGTATATCGGCTCGACGAGGTGTTGGAAGCGCCCCGCCGAGCCTAACCACAACGAACGGATGAGGTTCGCCATGGCTACCCCTGCGGTATGCAAAATCGACGGCTGCGGCAAGCCGCACTTGGCGCGTGGCTGGTGTGAATCCCACTATCGGCGCTGGCGCCGACACGGTGACGAACTGGCGGGTGGAACACGCAACGGCGCCGTCAAAGAATGGATCGACGAAGTCGCTCTGAAGCACGACGGCAGCGACTGCCTGATCTGGCCCTTTGCCCGCGACAAGAACGGCTACGCCAACGGCGGTCACCCAGCGCACCGGTCTCGTCGAGCCTATCGGATCATCTGTGAGTTCGCGCACGGCGCACCGCCGACGTCCGGTCACGAAGCCGCTCACTCCTGCGGGCGCGGTCATGAGGGATGCGTCGCTCCGGCTCACCTGTCATGGAAGACGCACGCTGAGAACGAGGCGGACAAGAAGGCGCACGGCACGCTGATTGTCGGTTCGGACCACGCCAACTCTCGACTGACAGAGGATGACGTTCGCGAGGTGCGGCGTCTCTTCGGCACTATGACGCACGAAGCCATTGCCGAACGCTTCGGCGTGGCCAGAGCAACTATCAGCCTGATCTCATCGGGCGCGACTTGGGCTTGGCTGACTTAGCCCCCGAAGACGACCCGGCCGCCGAGTCCTGACCACATCCACAATCCGAAGGAGGCGCGCGTGCAACAGCATGACGTGAACGCCCGCACGTTCGTCGTGAACAAGGATCGGACGAAAGATATCGCGCTGGCCAAAGCCAAATTGCAGGACGCGATTGCTCTTCACAAGAAACATATGAACGGCACGGCCCCCACTACAGGCGCAGCCGGTGAGGAATCGCAGCATGCGATGATGGACATGATGGTCGAGGCACTAAGCGCCTTGACCGGCGAGTCATCGTCTCGCGGTGACATGGCGTCCATGAATGATGCCGTCCGCGTCAACAAGGCCCTCATTGCCGGAGCACAGGTCCGCGTCAACATCCGCACCTTGGCCAACTCGGCGGCGATCCGCCGGGAGAAGCGCAATGGTCGGGACGTGATCATCGTCCCCTCCGCCACCCTGCCGGACGACGTCGTGATGAACGACATCCTGTATCCGGCGGCCGAGATCGCGAAGTCGTTCAAGTCGCTGGAGCGCACCCCGGCCCCGCTGGGCCATCCGTCGGTCAACGGCAAGTTCCTGTCCGCCCGTGATCCCGAGGGCCTGAACCAGGGCTGGATCGGCGCCTGGAACGAGAACGTCCGCCAGGAGAAGGGCCGCGTCCTTCTGGACAAGGTCATCGACGTGGAGCGCGCCAACCAGTGCCAGGGCGGCAAGCGTGTCCTGAACGCGATCGACAAGGGCGATCCGGTCCACACCTCCACCGGCCTGCTGGCCATGCTGGACGCCGCCAATGGCGATGTCCCCTACAAGTTCACCGCTCGCGACATCGAGTTCGACCACGACGCCATCCTTCTGGACGAAGACGGCGCGGCCACCCCGGAACAGGGCGTCGGCATGATGGTCAACTCGGCGGGCGAAGAGATCGGCGTCGTGAACAGCACCCTCACCGAGGATGCTGAGCGCGGGGTCGATTGGGCGCTGGAACACCTCGCCCAGGCTCTGGACCGGCGCGAACGTGCGTCGTGGCTAGAGCGCGTCAAGACGGCTCTCATCGAGGCCCTTTCGGGCAGCGGGCGGCCACAACCCTCCACCAACAATACGAAAGACGAGGACGATATGGACAAGGTCCAATTCGACGCGCTTTCCCAGAAGGTTGACGCCCTCTCGGAGAGCACCAAGCCCGAAGCCATCGCTGCGGCGATCGGCAACGTGGTCGCGGAAGCCCTGAAGCCGGTCACTGACCAGCTCACGGCCCTGCAGAACGACCAGAAGGCCAAGGATGAGGCCGAACTGACCGAGCTGCGCGGCAAGATCGTCAAGGCCAACCTGATGGACGAGGCCGCCGCCGGCGAACTCACCATCAACGCCGCCCGCGCCCTGGCCAAGCAGGCCGAGCCGAAGGAAGCGGCCCCCATCGCCAACAGCGGCTTCAAGCTGCCGGGCGGCGACACCAAGCCCAGCTTCAAGCTGCCGGCCGCCGCCAAGAAGGAGGGCTGATCCATGGCCCGCTTCAACAAGATCTACGCCGGCCCGGTGACGGAGCCGACGCCGCAGGTCCAGGAGCGCATCTGCGCCGCCGCGGTCCTGCCCGGCACTGCCCTGGTGGAGTCCGGCGCCAACTTCGCTCAGGCTGGAGCGAACAGCGGCGAGAAGCTCTACATCGTCCAGGACAACTATCTCGCCCTCAAGGGCGTGGATGACGCCTGGCCCGCCGGCGACACCGTCATCGGCATGGAAGCGCTGGACGAGCAGTTCTTCAACGTCCGCGTTCCCACGGGCGTGAACGTCGCGCGCGGCGCCAAGCTGGCCACCAACGCCTCGGGCAAGTTCGTCCTGGCGACGACCGGCCAGAACGTCGCCGTCGTCGCCGAAGAGGCCTTCAACAACAACACCGGTTCCGACCAGCTCGTGCGTGCGCGCGTGGCTCGTCGCAACACGGCCGTCGCCTAAGGAGGCCCGGACCATGCGCTACTTCGACGAACAGCTCGTCGCCAACTCGCGTCCGCACCAGCAATGGTGGGGCGAACTGAGCGTGGCCCGCGAGCACTTCCACCGGGTCGAGGACGGTCACGCCGCCCTCTACGGCGAGATGGCCGGCGTCACCAACGCCTCAGCCGTCCTGCCGCGCGACGCCTGGCTGGAGCTGGACACCATCACCACCCGCGTCATGCGGGACGATGGCGGTCAGCCCTTCATGCGCGACCTGATGGCCCTGGCCAAGCCGGTGAACATCGGCACCATGGCCCACCTGACCCGCGTCGCCTCGGACACCAACAACCCGGTCGTCCGTTCGCTGTCGGGCCAAGTGCCGGTCGCCATGGACAAGACGGTCTATGACTACCGGGGCACCGTCGTGCCGATCTTCTCGGACGCCTACGGCCGGGAATGGCGCGAATGGAACACCCTGCAGGCCGCCAACTTCGACGCCCTGGCGGACGATCAGGAAGGCTCGCTGGACAAGATCAATCGCAACATGGCGGACTACGCGCTGGACGGCGATGCGAACATCAAGTTCCAGGGCTACACCGCCTACGGCGTGCGCAACTCGCCGCTGACGAAGCTGATCAACCTCGGTTCCGGCTCGGGCGGCGCCAACATCGATCTGACGACCGCCACTCCGGATGAGCTGGAAGCGTTCTTCGTGGGGCCGTTCGGCGCCATGCTGGACGCCAACCTGATCACCGAGGCCGTCAACCTCTACATCTCGCCGGACATCGCCCGGTCGTGGGATCGCTCCTATTCCACGGCGGAAGGCTTCAAGACCGGCACGGTGCGTGAGTTCGTCGCCCGCAATCGTCGGATCGCCAAGATCGAGGTGACCTGGAAGCTCTCGGGCAACCAGTTCTTCGGCTTCGTGCCGAACGCCCGGTATGTGCGCCCGCTGATCGGCATGGCGGTCAACACCACGGCGATCACCCGGCTCAATCCTACTGATAATTATCAGTTTCTTGTAATGGGAGCCATGGGCATTGAAGTCCGCGGTGACTATGCGGGCAAGAGCGGCGTGTTCGCGTCCACGGTGATCAACTAAGGCGGCGGGGCCTGGCTCTGGCCGGGCCCTTCCCTCATCCTCAATCGATATGCCCCCATGACTTGCGGGACTGGATGTTTCCGATCTGCTGACGTGAGACGCCGTATACCCTCGCAAGTTCGCCTTGGGTGGCTGTGGACGCGGCCGCCCGGATCGAGCGTACATCGTCGTCGGTAACCTTCGCTCTGGGCGACTGTTCGCCAATAGGCCAAGTTCCGTGATCGACCCGGTCGAGCTGGTTTTCCATCCTGCTCTTCCAAGACAGGTGACCGCCGCTTACGCAGCCCTCGTGGCCTCGCCCGCAAGAGTGGGCCGCTTCCATTCCTGGGCCAGCGGCTCCATGGACCCGAGCGCAGACTATCCGGTGGACCCCCGTCGACCGGCCCTTGCTCTTGATCTCGGCATACCCTCGGCCATTTCGTCCGTAAGGCCAGATCAAGCAGTCAGGTCCAGCGTGGACCACGGCCTGATCTACAAAAGCAAGACGCATAGCGGGCGATGCGCCACCAGCCGTCGCCTCGCCGTGCGCCTTCCAGCGTCGGTAATGAGGCCGGCAAAGGCCACGAAACTTCACCGGCCGGACGCAGTCTTTGACTGAGCAAATCGGCGTCTCGGACATCCCAAAAATCCTCGCTGGTGGTCCGGCCAGCTTAGCGCGAAACGTGCCATGAAAATAGGTCATATCGACCGGCGGCACTAGAAAGGAACTGCGATGCGTATCCGTATTACTGGTGGCGGCATCTACGACGGCAAGGGCCAGGAAATCCCGGTCGGCACCGAGCTGACCGTCAAGGAAGAGCCCACGGCCTGGGCCGGCCGCTTCGAGACCATCGAGGGCGACGGCAAGGGCAAGACCGCCGTCACCAACGACGGCCTCAAGGCCGAGCACCACGGCGGCGGCAAGTTCAACATCACCCGCGGCGAGAAAGTCGTTCAGTCGGGCCTGTCCAAGGCCGACGCCGACGCCTTCAACGAACTGTCGGATGAAGACAAGGCCGCGTTCGTGGCCGACGCCAAGCCGGCGGAGTAAGACACTTGGCGGGATATGGTTCGGACGCGGGATTCTCGGCTTGGCTGGTCAGTAACGGCCATCAGCTGCCCGTGTCCGCGCCGTCCCCTGCCGTCCTGCGTCAGCGGGGCTCCGACTACGTCGACGGGTTTGAAGACCGCTTCCACGGCGTCCGGACTGCTGGGTATGACCAAGAGCGCGCCTGGGGCCGCACTGGCGCCGTGGTTCGCGGCCAGACCATCGACCCCGCCACCATCCCTATTGCCATCGTCAACGCCTCTTATGCCGCCGCCTGGCATGAGGCGAATAACGAAGGCTCGCTGAGCCCATCGGCAACCCAGGCCGGCGCGATCAAGCGCAAGAAGATCGACGTGCTTGAGACCGAGTATTTCGAGGGGTCCGGTGATGCTGCGGCCGACGCGCGTGTCCGCCTCCCTCTCGTCGAGAGCATGCTTGCCCCCTTCCTTAAGCCAGATGGCGTTGCTGCTTTCGGCCTGTGGGCGGTTGGCTGACATGTCCGGTTGTGCGACTGTCTCGCCGGTGAGCGAGTTCTATCAGCCCGTCGAAGAGAGCGACGCCCCGCACAAGATCGCGATGGCGCTGGCGACGAACGCGCTTCAGGACATCACCTCGGCGGCCGACGAGCTTCAGCGGTCCATCGTTCGCGGCGATCCGCCCGAAGATCAGGCCAGGCTCCACGCCGCCGGCATGGCCCACGCCGAGAGCTATCTGAACCTCATGGCGCGCGCCGCCACGCAGACGCTGGCGCAAGAGCCTTAGCCACATGGCGAGACGCCCGACGCAACGACAGTTCTTTCGAGAGCTGGCGGCGAAGTTCGGCTTGGAGGTCGCCGAGGCTTTCCGGGAGGCCATCGCCGAGCTGGGGTCGGGCGTCGACCTTCAACGGCTGGTCGCGGCCATTCGGCAGGGCGACCTCAGCGCCGCGCTGGACGCGCTGCACATCAACCGGGCCGCCTTCTCAGGCTTAGAGACCAAGATCAACGAAGCTTTCATCGCCGGGGGGCGCGGGGCCGTTGCGACCATGCCCGCTGCGGTGTCGATCGGCTTCCGGTTCGACCCCGGCAATCAGAGGGCCGCTCAGATCATACGCGCGATGGCGGGCCGTTTGATCACCGGATTAGTCGAAAACGAACGTGAACAGGCTCGGGCGTTGCTCGCCGAGGGTATGGCTTCCGGCCGTCATCCGCGCTCTGTGGCGCTGGATCTAGTCGGGCGGGTCAATCGGGTCACAAGGCGTCGAGAGGGCGGTCTAATCGGCCTATCGCCGCCGCAGCGGGTCTATATCGAAGAAGCGCGGCGAGAGTTGGCATCGCCAGATCCGAAGGGGCTGAAGAACTACCTCGGACGTAAGCGGCGAAACAAGCAACTCGACAGGGTTGTCACCAAGGCGCTGTCCGAGGGGCGCAAGGTGGATGCTGCAACTGCTCGCCGCCTTCTGATCGACTATGAAAACGGACTTCTGACGCTTCGCGGCGAGGTCATCGCCCGGACTGAGGCATTGCCAGCCATCCGAGCGGCCAAGCACGAGGCCTATCAGCAGCTGGTCGACGAAGGCCGCGTCACTGCGCAAGACATCGTTCGGGGCTGGTCGGCGGTAGGCGACAGCCGCACCCGCGACACGCACGCGGATATGAACGGGCAACAGGTCAGAGGGCTCGACCAGCCCTTCCAGAGCTCCAGCGGGGCGCTGATGCGCTATCCCGGCGACACCAGCCTTGGAGCCCCGGCCGCCGAGATCATCGCGTGCCGGTGCGACGAGACGATCCAGATCAAGCGCGCCGCCTGAGGTGACCGATGAGCATGCTGGACGGCGCCGCTGAACAGGCGCTCAAAGACTTCGGTGGGGACTTTCGGGACGGTGTGCTGCTCATGCCCGGCGAGGGTGTCAGTGACGGCCAGGGCGGCTTCACGGCAGGCACGCCGACTCCTCATCCCTGCAAGGTTCTGATCACCGACTACTCCGACTACCGGAGGCAAGCTCTTGGCATCCCAGCGACCGACCGTCAGGCGCTCGTCCTGGCCGCCAGCCTTCCTTCTGGTGTCGTGCCGGCCGCCGGGCATGATCTCACCGCTCCCGACCCCAGCAAAGGCGGTCAGCCGGGAACCTTCCAGGTCATCGCCAAGTCCGGAGATCCGGCAAGCGCCCTATACAAGCTGCAAGTCCGCTGATGGCGACGGTCAGGGTTGATCTCCAGGCCTTCGATAGGATGACGACGAAAGCAGCCGAGGCCGGCCTTAGGGGCGCGCTTGGCAAGGGCGAAGAGCTTCTGAAGGGCGACATCCTCAACCGGCCAGGCACGGGCCGCCAGTACGGCAAGCACCGGGCCTCGGCCCCTGGCGAGCCCCCTGCTCCCGACACCGGCTCGCTTCGGGCAAACACGAACGCTGATCCTGATCTGAAGCCTGACGGCGAAGATATCACCGGCCGGATCGTCGCGAACTCGGCTCAAGCCTCGGCTCTGGAGCGGGGGACCGAACGCATCGCCGCCCGCCCGTTCCTCGGCCTTTTGGCCACCGACCATCGGGACGACCTCCAGCGGGCATTCGTTGACGGAGCGCGGGAATGAACAGCACCGCGACCATCTTCGCCCGGCTGAAGTCGCAAACCGCCATCACCGATGCCCTGGACGTGAGGAACGGCGAGCCGGCCATCTTCAACGACCGCGCCCCGGATGACTTCGTGTTCGGTTCCGAAGCGGCGATCGTCATCGGGGCGCCCGACAGCGACCTGGATGGAAGCACCTTCACCGAGCGGGTCAGGGTCATCGGCCAGGCGATCCGCATTTATGGCCGAGACGACGGCTCCTCCGCCGATATTGATGCCCTCGCCCGCGACGTTCGCGACGCCTTCGACAACCAGCAGGACAGCCTGACCGTCACGGGCGGGAAGTGCATCGCCTCTACCGCTACTGGCCCGACCGGCGCCCCCACGACAGACCCTTCGCTCATTGGCCGGCGCGTCACGCTCCGCCTCGAACTCCAGGAGACCTGACATGGTCCGAATGACTGCTTTGGTGGGGTTCAGCGACCCCGATCTGAGGACCGAGGGCGACCCTCGCGGCGGGGTGGCGGCCAACGCCCCCTTTACCGCTCCGTCGGCTGAGATCGCCAACCGACTTGAGGCCGCCGGTCTCGCCGAACGCACTAAGGCGGACGCGCCCGCCAAATCCTCGAAGGAGAACTGACCATGGCCGTCCTCGTCCAAGGCTTCATGAAGCTGGAGATCGACACCAGCGAGACAGAAACGCCCACTTGGGTGAACGTCCCCGGCGTGACCAATGTCGCGGGCGGAGGTCGCCCGGCAAATGACATCGACGCCACCGACTTCGACACCCCGGCGGGCTCGACCGAGTCCATCCCCGGACCCCGCGGCAACAGCCCCTTCACGGCCGATCTCCATTACGAGCCCGGCAACGCGACGCAGGAAATCCTGTTCACCGCCGAGGCCGCCAACACGGCGAAGAAGTTCCGCATCAAGGCGGGCACCAAGGGCACCGTGTTTAGCGCGGTCCCCTCGCTCACCCTCGGCGCTCCGGTCGCTGGCAAGGTCACCTATGGCCTGAGCCTGACTCCGCTGGCTGCCGCCGTCCGGGCGACGATCTCCTGATGAATGACGCCCGTTTCGGCATTGTGCGGCTTGATCTGCCGGACGGGCGGTCTGTTGCCCTCCAGTTGACCTACGCGGCGCTCGACGCCCGCGGGCACCAATGGATGCTCGACAGCTTCCGGGCCGTCCAGAAGGGCAAGCCAGGTTCGGCGAGCGCTCTCGCTGACTTGCTCGAGGTTTTAAGCGGCGGCGCGATCACGGCGGCTGAGGTGAACGCTGCCCCGGCGGCCGCCTACCCTCTCGGCCACGCCATGAAGGCCTGCTGGTCCGCGTGGGAGATCGCCCAATACGGCCCGCAAGGGAGGCCAGCCGAGGACGGCGCCGAAAACCCTCCGCAGAGCCGTCGGCGGACCCGGTGGAGCACGCTCTTCGGGCGGCAACGCGGGCGGGGGTAGACGAAGCCGACTTCTGGCGACTGACGCCGTATCGTCTAAGCGTCGTCCTTCAGGAACGTGGCCGACGTCAGGTCGAACAGGCTCTCTTCACCGGCTGGTTCGCGGAGCGTTTCGCACGCGAGAAGGAACTTCGCGGCCCGCAGCACTACGTGGCCGAGTTCCTGGACAGCCAGCCCAATCCCGAACTGTCCGAAGCCATGGCAGAGGCCGAGCTTACCCGTATGGCGGCCGGCTGGGGGCTGGAGGTCGAGGACATTCCGAGCGATCTGCCGCTCCCCGATGTGTCGTAGCGTGAGTGGATGGTCAATGATCACCAAGTTTGGCAATGATGCCACCATGGATGATGCGAACGGCCACCTTCATTTCAAGCTGGACCTTCACGATCCGGTTGAGCTGAAGGACTTCGTGTCCTTCTTGGGCGCTATCTCCTCGCAATATGAGGCCTACGCCAAGCAGAACTTCCCCTCGGAAGCGTCCGAAGGACAGTTCTACATCAAGGAGATAAGGCCCGGCTGCATCGAGGGCGAACTGTTCCCGGCTGCTGCCGACATGATCAAGCTCATGGACGAGGCCCTGATCGTGCAGGGTTTTATCAAGCTTCTTGTTGTGGGCATCGGTCAGTATTTCAAGCGAGGCGGTCGGGCACCGGCCGCGACGAAGAAAGACCTCAAAGATTTTGCAGATGTCGTCGAGGCAGTCGCAAACGACTCGAATGGCTCTCTGCTCTTAGAGGCCCGATCGACAAAGGGGCTTCTTAAGGAAGAGATCGTTTTCAAATTCGACACCGCCCAAGCCCGGGTCGCGCGTGAAGAGATTGCGCAGCACGAGGCTGAACTAAGCCAGCGCGAAGGCGACGACCTGAAGAACGTGCTGATGACGTTCTTCCAACCGAATCTGTCTGACGCTGACAAGTCAGGCGAGAAGGCGATAATCGAAGCCACCGGTAGTCGCCGTCCGCTTGCGGTGCATTGGGTGTCTATGTTGGCGAAGAGCGCCATTAAGACTGCCCTGAAAGAGGGACGATCGTTCCGCCTCGGCTTCTACGTGGATGTCACTGTGGACCGGCTGAATGGCCGCGCAGCTGTCTATAAGATCACCGGCTACCATGGGCACGTTGAGTTAGGGTCTGAGCCTGACGATAGCGGCGACCCTTCCGGTTGATCCGCGCTGGCTCTTGAGGGTAGCGTCCGCGGCATGCTCCGTATCGCCTTAGGCCTAGCCGTTTTAGTCTTTCCCGCTCCCGCGTTGGCGCAGGAGCTTTGGCAGGGGGCTCGAGCGGGCATGACGCCCGAAGAGGTCGTCGAGACCGTCGATGGAGCAAGTGCTTCCGACGGCGCGAAGGAAGACAATCTGACGCTAGACGTGGTACGGCCCGGGCTAGAAATTGCTGGCCGCTCATGGACGGCTGGCTTTTACTTCGCCGCCGACGGCCTACAGCGCGTCACCATCAGGCTCGATGAGGCTGAACGAAGTGCGGCGTCGGGACTGTTCCAGCCGACCCTAACGGATCTACGAGAAATCTACGGCGAGCCCTTCGCATGTGAGGTTGGGCAGTTCGGACAAAGCTGTGAGTGGCGCTGGCCGGACAGGAAGATTGAACTCAGTCTCTTCGACGCCCTCGGCGTTCGAAGCCTAGGCATCTCGTACAGTAAGCGCGAAGGCGCTCCTCCGAAACTTTAACGGCGGCTCCTGGGGCAGGCCGCACGTTGGTTTGCGCGCCGCCCGACTGGAGAGCAGTTGATGTCTGACGTAATCGGCTCGGCCGAGTTCGAACTGCGTGCGTCCCGCGATCAGCTAAAGCGCGACCTCGACGCCGCTGAAAGAGACATCAAACAGACTGCCGGTAGGGCGGAGCGCGACCTCAATGACGCAGGGTCTAACATTGGGACCGGTCTAGGCGGCATCGCAGCACAACTGAAGGTCGGCTTTCTTGCCGTAGCGGCGGTCATCGCCCTCGCCGCAAAGAGCGCATTCGAATTCTCTTTCGCCGCACTTCGCATGGCGGACGACATCTCGGACGCTGCGAAGCGGGTAGGCGTATCGACCGACGCCCTGCAGGAGTTCAGAGCTGTAGCGAAGGCCACCGGGCGTGATGCAGCCGACGCCGACCGATCTCTCGATAGTTTCGGCCGCAAGCTGGCCGGCGCGGCGTCAGGACTGGACAAAGAGTCATTGGCCTCATTTCGGTCGCTCGGCTTCAAGCCCGAAGACCTTCGCGGATTTGGCTCGGTCGAGGAGGGCCTTGAGAACGTCATCGACCGGATCGGCGAGTTAGGAAGCGCCGCTGATCGTGCTGCTATTGCCGATCGGCTCGGCCTGGATGCCTTCTCTGGCGCCCTGGCCGTCGGAAGTGAGGAGGTAGCCCGGCTAAGAGATGAGGCAATCTCGCTCGGCTTCGTCATGGACGCCGAGTTGATTCGTCGGGCCTCTCAGGCCCAGAAGCAGTTCGACGACCTGTCCCAGATCATCGACATCCAACTGAAGAGCGCCCTGGTAGACCTCGCGCCCGTGCTTCTCGGTCTGCTTGATCTGGTGTCGAAGCTGGCCCGAGCTTTTGGCAATCTAGCCGACAGCATCCGGAGTGCAGATCAGAAGAGCGACGCCGGGCTCGCTGCAGCCAGCACCCGGCTACAGAGCCAACTCACCGCAAATCTCGCCGCGATGAACCGGCCGGGATTCGGCGGGGCGGATGCCGTTGCTGTCCGAAACCAGGCGATTAACACGCAGCGACAGCTGGACGCTGTCAATGCCGAGATCGCCGAGCGCGCGAGGGCAAGCATTGCGCGCGGAGCTGGTGCAGACCGGGGAGTGGAAGACGGCAGCGGGCGCCGGCTCATCCTGCCCCCAGAACGGACGCGGTCCCGCCGAGCGGTTAACAGCGCTGATCGGGAGGCAGAACGGGAGGCAAGGCGTGCCGAGAGAGTAGAGCAGGAAATCTTCCGCGCCCGGCAAAGGCTGCTCGATGTAGTCGACCAAGAGCAACTGACAGCCCAACAGCGGTTCGACCTCGCCCAGCAGCAGTTGGATATGGATCGTCAGGCACGGGATGCAGAGATCGAGAGCAAAGCAACGCGAGGCGAGATCAACGATGCCGAGCGCCGAGCGCTTGAGGCGGCTCACGCTGAAGCCGACGCTCTTGAAGATCGGGTGCTGGCAGACACCGCATTCCGCGAGATTCAAGACGAACGACTAGCCAATGAGCGGCTACTTTCGAGCCTCACGGCGGACTTGGTGTCCCTTCAGGTAGGCGCAGCTCGCACGGCAGAAGAGCGCCGGCGCCTCGAACTCGAACTGCTTGAGATAACCCAACGCCAGCGACGTGCGGCGCTTCAGCTTGAACTCGATCGCAATCCGTCCCTGACACCCGAACAGCGCGCTGCGGCGCTGGCCACAAACGACAGGATCAATCAGCTGGAAACAGCGGCGGCCAATCGTCGTAATATGGGGCCGCTGGATCAGTGGCGCGACGCCTCACTGAAGTCGGCGGCGGAGGTCCGCGAGGCTTACGAGAGCATCGCCGCCCGTGGCCTCGACAGCCTGAATGAGGGCCTGGTCGACGCGATCATGAACACCCGCTCCCTCGGCGAGGTCTTCTCCAACGTCGCCAAGCAGATCCTCGCCGATCTGCTGTCGATCTCGGTGCGGCGCGGCATCACTGAGCCGCTCGCCAATGCTCTGTTCGGTCAGTCCGGCCAGGGCGCGGGTGGGGGCGGCTTCGGGGGGCTGTTCTCCGCCGGGCTGTCGGGGCTCGGGAACATGTTCTCGGGCGGGTTCAGGGGGCTGTCCCTCCCCTCCTTCGGGTCGGGTCTCGCGTCCGTCGCTTCGGCCGCGGCCCAGCGCGTCATGGTCACCGTCGGCGTCAACGACGACCGCTTCAACGCCTACGTCGATGGGAGGGCGGCTCCGATGGCCCAGAGCTACAGCCAAGGCGCCTATCAGGGCGCCCGTCAGACCGTCCCGGCCGATATGGCCCGTGCAGATCGCTATAGCCTGCGATGAGCGTCGCCCTGCCGCTGACGCCGGCCCCGTCGCGGATGACGATCGGCGTCGTCTCGACCGACAACATCCTGAGCCCTGACTTCGGAGGGGACGACCAGGAGCTGCTGAGGAAGGGCACGCGCTACGCCCTGACCTTCCAGATGCCGCCGATGCGGTACGAGACCGCGATGGCCTGGAGTACGCTTCGCAGGAAGGGCGTGCTGGTCGCCATGCAGGTGTTTCAGCCGGGTTTCGATATCGGCGTGCCCGGTTCCGCCAATCGGGTGCAGGGCGCGGGCCAGGCCGGCTCGCTCCTCGCGGTGGACGGGCTCACGCCGAACTACATCATCCGACAGGGCCAGTTTCTGTCCGTCATCACCGAAGGCCAGCGCTTCCTCTACTGCGTCGCGGAGACCGTGGTGGCGAACGCGGACGGTGAGGCACTCGTCCCGTTGGAAAGCATGCTGCGCCGCCCGCCTGCGGACAACGATGTGGTCGAGATTGCCCAGCCCGTCATCGAGGGCTTCGTTCGCGATCTCGATGAATGGTCGGTTGGGGTTGATCGTCTGGTGGGGCTGAAGTTCACGGTGCGGGAGCGCGAGTAATGGACGCCGCGCTCGTCACCGCCCTTCAACAGCCGGCGCCCACCAAGGCGAGTCTCGTGCGCCTTGATCTTCCGGGCGGCGCGGCGTGCCTGACCGACGGGGGGTTCGTTGTCTACGACGCGGGCGAAGGCGAGGGTCCTGAAACCTACATCGGCCGCCATCCCGATTACGGAACCATCGATAGCATCGGAAACGCCAGGGACGGGGCCGAGGCTCAGACGACCCGGATCGATTTCGCTATCCTGCCGGCATCTGACGTGGCTGCCGCCGCCCTCGCCTCGCCCTCGATCCAGGGCGTGCGGGTCCAGTGGTGGGAAGGCGCGATAGATAGGGCGACCGGCCATTTGATCGGCAACCCAGAGCTCAAGTTCGATGGTGAACTGGACAAGGCCCGGTTCAGTGTTGGTGATCGATGGGTGTTGACGCTGGAATGCGGCACCCAGGCCGAGCGCCAGCTGGAGCCGAATGCGGACTGGCGGCTGAACAACGCCTTTCACCGGCTGATCTGGCCTGGAGAGCTTGGTCTTCAGTACGTGGACGGCGTCACTCGCAAAAAGGAATGGCGTTCGCGGCCGGAGAACCCCGGCGTGTTCAAGCGCATCCTGAAGTCCCTAATCCCGCTTTCCTGAGGCATCGCATGAACCCGATGATCCGACGGGCTGCGGCGACGCAGGCCTGCATGGACCGCTTTGCCTTCAAACCGGTCGAGCCGGGGGTGCGGGATTGCCGAAACCTCGGCTCGCACGACCTCCACCAGATGGGTCGGTCGGCGAAGCTGTTGAACGGCTGGAAGGGCAGGACGTGGGCGTCGGCTTTTCGCTACATCCAAAAGCAGGGCTTCGCGGACCTGCCATCCTTAGTCGACGGTATGGGCTTGGACCGCATACCGCCGGCCGCTGCTCTGCCGGGGGATCTGGTCGGCCTTCCCGCTGAAGAAGGTTCGCCTTTCGGATGCTCGCTGGCGGTGGCCTTGGATAACGGTCGAGTGCTCGGCCTGAACGCGGCGTCTGGGCTGATCGAGCCGATGATCCCCCACCAGTTCGTCGCCGCCTGGAGGGTCTGAATGCCGTTCGCCCTCCCGGCCGCCGCGACGGCCGTTGCTGCCGCCGCCCCTGCCGTTGTCGCCAAGGCGACGCTGATGACGACGCTGAAGACCGTCGCTTTCAACGCCCTGACCAATCTCGCGATCTCGTCGGTGATGTCGGCCTTCCAACCCCAGGTGGGCCAGGCCGGGCGGACGTTCGAATGGGTCATCGATCCCGACGGCCCGATAGCCTTCGCGGCCGGCGAGGTGGGTGTGGCCGGGTCGGTGATCCACCGCGACACCTTCGGTCCCGACCTCATGTACCTCGGGGTGGTGTCGGTCCTGTCGGGGGCCGGGCCTATCGATGGGATTGTCTCGCTGACGGCCGACGAGGAAGCTGTCACGTGGGACAGCACCGGCAAGGCGACCTCAAGCCAGTACGCGGGCGAACTCTGGTTCAAGCATTCTCTCGGCGCTCAGCCCTCCAGCGCCATCACCTCGCCCACCGGGTTGAAGAACGGGGCATCCCTCCCCGGCTGGACGACCAATCACAAGCTCTCTGGCAAGGCCGCGTACATGCTGGTCATGGGGGAGAACTCCAAGGGCACGGCCTTCCCGACCGGCGAGGTCAAGCCGATCGTTCGCTTCCGGGGCCTGAAGGTCTGGGACCCTCGGCTGGACGGCACCTATCCTGGCGGCGCCGGTTCCTGCCGTCTCGATAATCCGGCCACGTGGGTGTATTCGACCAATCCGATCATCTGGGCGCTGAAGTGGTCGCTCGGCCTTTGGGAGGGTCCGACCGGCAAGGGCGCGCCCCATGTCGATTTCCAGGTCGGCGGGATCGGCGCCAAGCTTTCCGGCATTGACGTTCCAGCCTTCGTGTCAGCGGCCAACATTGCGGACGCGAATGGGTGGACCGTCGCCGCTTACCCAAACACGGACGACGACAAGCACCAGGTACTGCAGGCGTTCCTTCAGGCCGGCGGGTGCGTCTATTCCCAGCGCGCGGGCAAGATCAGCTGCATCCAGCGTGCGGCCCCGCGGACGAGCATCGTCACGATCTCGGCCAAGGACACTGCCGGGCCGCTGGAGATCGACACGGCGGCTAGCCGCATCGATCGCATCAACACCCTCCGCCCCCGCTTCTGGAGCCCCGCGCATCGCTGGCAGCTCACGGCGATGGATGAGGTCACCGCCTCGGCCTATGTGACGGCCGACGGGGGCAAGCGGACACGGGGTATCGACTATCCGTTCGTGTCCAACGCCCGGCAGGCGGGGCAGCTGGCGGCGCTTCAGATCGCCGACACCCGCGAGGGCATCGCTGGCGTCATCCCGCTCAAGCCGCACCTTCAGCGCATCCGACCGGGCGACGCCTTCACGATCACCGAGGCGGGCTTCGTCCTCGACGGGCTCAAATGCCTTTGCCTGAACACCGACTATGACCCTTCGACGGGCGTGGTCAGGGTCTCATTCGTCAGCGAGACCGACGCCAAGTACGACTTCGCGCTGGGTTTGGACCCGACGCCGCCCGAGGCCCCCGAACTCACGCCGGTCGACTACACCGTCAGTCCCCCAACGTCCGAAGAGTGGTCGCTGGCCTCCGAGGCCCTGACCGAGGGGCTCGGCACTATTCCGGCCCTGGTCTTCTCTGGTGACGTGCAGAACGCCCGAGCGGAACAGGTGATCTTCGAATATCGGGTGGTGGACACCCCTGAGCGCCCATGGGCGGGGGCTGGCGTCGAGGACCCGAACGTCATCCGCAAGGAAGTTTCGACGGTCACGAGCGGCACCTCCTATGAGGGCGCGGTCTCCTATCGGACGGGTAACCGGATCAGCGATCGCCTGGTTCTCGGCCCGGTAACGGCTGGAGACATAATCGTCGTCGGCCCCGGAGCCCGCCGCCCGCTCAGCCGTTCGGCTATCCCGATCAGCGGCACCACGGACACGACCATCACCATGGTCGCCCATACCGCCACCTTCGAGGACGGCTCCACCGAAAGCCTGCCGGCGGACACCGTGACCGGTCTGACGGCTGGCTCGCAATACGGCGTCTTCTGGCGCGCGGCCGATGGCTACGAAGTCGAACTCTATCCGTCGACGACGCACATGACGACAGGTCGCTGGGTCTTCGTCGGCTGGGCTCGCACCTCCGACGGCGGAACCTACACCCCGTCCCCTCCCCCGCCTCCCGGATGGGGCGGCGACGGTGGCGACGGCGGCTTCTACCTGACCGACTCCTGATTGAGGTCTCGCACATGATCACGCCTGCCAGGGTTGACCTTGTCGCCCAGCGATGGACGCCGTTCGTCGACATCACCGCTATCGAAGGGTTTGACCTGTCGGCGGCGACGTTCGCGATGCAGGTTCGGCTCTACCGCGACGCGCCGGGGAGCCCCCTACTCTCGCTCACGAACGCTGCCAGCAACGCCCAAGGTGTGTCGGTGTCGGTGGCCGAGGTCGATGGCCAGGACGTGTCGTCAGTCCAGATCAGGATCAACGAGACCACGCTGGAAAGCCTGCTGGTCAACCCAGGTGAGGACGTGAAGCTCGTCTACGACCTCCACATCACCACGGCCGGACTCGGAAAGGTCCGCTGGATGGAGGGCTCTTTCAATATCCGCGCCGGAGCGACCCAAAATGGCTGATCGTGTGTTGAAGGTCATTGATCACCAGGTCCGGGTCTCAGTTGCGGGGGGGCCGCTGGTGGCGGCGCTAGCGGGGGCCGCCGCGGCTGCTGCAGCCGCGCCTTATGCCGACCGAGCAGAGGCGGCGGAGCAGTCCATCGCCGACATCCTGGCGAACGCTGGCGAGGTGCAGGGCGGCGGGTCGGTGACTTTCCAAGCCGCCGGATCCGGCTCGTCCGTGCGATCCGTCCAGGACAAGCTTCGCGAGCGCGTTACTCCGTTCGACTTCGGCGCGGTAGGCGATGGCGTCACCGACGACACAGCGGCCTTCCTCGCCGCGATCGAGGCATTGCGCTCGGGTGGAACGCTCTACCTCGGTGACGGGTACAGCTTCCTGCTTTCGCAAAGCCTCGTGTTCGAGAAGCCGATCAACATTCGCGGCGGCTCGCAAGAGCAAACCAAGCTCATCTTCGCCTCTGACGGGACCTACCTGAGCATCGGCAGCGGACAAAGCGTCGCCATGCTGTTTGTGCACTTCCTGACGACCATTACGGGCTTCTCCGGCGATGCCCGCCGTAGCGTTGTCTCGGGCCTAACGGTATTCTGCCAGGCGGGCGCTCCCGCCGGCCTGCGCGGGCTTTGCACCACCACTCCGATCTACGCCTATGAGGTTCGCGTCGAGGGCTTCCCGTCTGACGGCTTCAACATTCTGTCGGCGCCCACAAGTAGTATCGACGGCATCGCGAACGGCTGCGTCTTCACCAACTGCATCGCGATTTACAACGGCGGATCGGGCTTCTACCTCGCGGGCATCAACGCGAACGCGTGCCTGCTGAACCGTTGCCACGCCTTCGAAAACGGAGCTTGGGGCTTCTACGACGACAGCGGCCTCGGGAACACGTACATCGCCTGTGAGGCCGACGCGAACGGTGACGGCGGCTATTGGGCTGAGAAGACCAAGGCAATCCGGTCGGTTTATTTCGGCTGCTATTCCGAGACCCCGACCTACTACGACCTGAACGCGCGCTGCCTCAGGATTGGCGACCCGAGCGGCAACGGCTTTGAGCGCAGTGCCGGGGGCGTGGTGTTCGCCGCGCTCCCGAACGGTGACGCCTTTTCCACGCAGGCCTATTCGGTCGCCTCAAGTATCAACATCGCCAACGCCAAGGGGGAGGCTCCCAACGCTGGATCGTATTGGCGGTCAGGCGACGAGGGCTTCGAGTTCAAGGCGTCGGCGGCCAGTAAGCGCGTGTCCCTGAGTGGCGTTCTGAGCGTCAACTACACCGACTTTGTGGTGGACGGTTCAGCCGCGATCCGCTTCCCCAATTCGGCGTTCGCCGGCAACCTTGCGGTAGACCGTCCGCACCTCCCGCAAGGTTTCACCACGGGTGGAAGCGCGCAATCGGGCATTCTCGGCGCGGGCTCAGCGGCCCCCACGACCGGAACTTACGCAGCCGGCGCGATTTGGCTCAACGATGCGCCGGCACCCAGCGGCAAGGTTGGCTGGGTCTGTACGACGGGCGGCTCACCGGGGACATGGAAGGCGTTCGGCGCAATCGACGCCTGATCGAGGATCGTATCGAACACTCGCAGGTCTCGGCTTAGCACCACGTCCTGAATGATCCCGCCGCCTTCAGCCAAGGGCTCCAGCGTGGCCTCTCCTGAGCTGCGATAAAAGCGGGTGTCGTAGGTGTTGCCGATGCGCCGGCCGTGGAAGCCTCGCGCAAGCAGCGGCGCGAGAACTTCGGTCCCCACGTTCTGCGGGCCGATCTCGATGAACATGACGCAGTCGTCGCGGAAATCGTGGCGCGACATGATCGGAACGATGCGATCCTCGGCCCCCTCGACGTCCAGCTTGATCAGGTCGATTTCGCGGGTGTCCACCATCTCTGCCGCCTGATCGAAGGTGATGGTCGGGACGCGTTCGAGGCGGTGGACGCCATCGCGCCAAGAGAGTGACCCTTGGGCCTGCTCATTATCCCCAAGGCAGTGAAGATCGGCGAACCCTACCTCGTCGCAGACGGCGGCTTGGGTGGCCGTGATCTGCGAGAAACCATTGCGTTCCGCGTTGGCGACGAGCTGATCAAAGACGGCACGGCAGGGCTCGAACGTGAGGACACGTCCAGAGGGGCCTACGAGACTGGCGGCGAGCATGGCGTGATAGCCGACGTTCCCGCCAAGATCGACGACCGTTCCGCCAGGGCGAATGAGCTTCGTCCACGCCTCTGATATCTGCGGCTCAAAGGCCCCGAAGTAGTGAAGGCACCATTTGAGGGCGTCGAACCGATCGACTTCGATGTCGAAGCCGTAGCGCGTCCTCATCACGTTCCGGCCCTTGAACGGTGTGGTCTCGGCGACCCTTCGCATCCCTCGCGTGTAAAGGTCCTTCAGAGCGTCGCCGGGCAGCGAACGAGCCAACCAGCGGTCGAGAGCAATCCCAAGGGCTGAAGCTTCCATCCCTGAACGCTACCTCGCCGCGAATTCTCCGGCAACCCAAGCCGCCTCGTCGGCTGCCTTGTATCGGCCCCCGTTTCTAGACGAGAACCGCATGATTGCAGCCCTGATCTCTCTCGCCATTGCAAGTTGGCTTGCCGTGGCCGCGTACATGGTCCCCGCCCTCTGGTCGCTCTACGTCTCGCAAGGGAGGCATGGCGATCCTGCGAGGCTGGTTTGCGCGCTGTTTTCGTTGCTGATGATCGGCTTCCTGAGCCGACGCTTGATCCGCGGCGAGGTTACGGCCGACCTCTCGATGATCGCCCTGCTGATCGCATCCATCTGCGTGGCGGGGTTCACCCTCTACGTCGCCAAGACGTACGGAAGGGGCCAGCGTGTTTGAAACCCTTGTGGCCGCGCTCGGCGGTAGCTTCGCCCGTGCGCCATGGGGCTGGGGCATCCTGGCTCTGCTCATCGCGGCTGTCGTCAAGATGCGGCCGCTCATGGCGGAGTTGGCCGCCAAGCGAGAGGCGACACTTCTGGATGCTCGCGCCGCTGACAACGCCGACCTCAAGCACAGGGTCGATGAGCTGGAGCGTCGGCTGGACAGTGAGCGAGCGCGTCACGAGGCTGAGCGGTCCATCGACCGGCACCGGATCAACAACCTGACCCAATGCCTCGACGCCCTGCTCCTGCTGCTTGAGGCCGCCCCCGACAAGGCGGCTGAGCACATCGTCAAGATCAAGGACATGCGCGAGCGCCAGGCCCGCGTGGAAGCGGCTGAGAAGGCTGCGACCCACGGCGCCGCGATCCAGGGAGCGACCCAATGAGGCTGCCGTTTGTGATCCGCATCCCGCCCCTGCCGCAGACCACGACGCTGCTGGCTCTGGGCTTCCTCGCCGGCTGCCTTTTATTCACGCCCATGATCGCGGTGACGGGGCGCTACATTCTGCCCGACTACCGAGAAGCCGTCATGACGATGGCGGGCCTGTTTAAGGACGGCATGCTGCTGATCCTCGGCTTCTACTTCGCCAAGGTCGTGAACGCGGGGCAGCAGGACATGGCCTATCGCGCTATCGACGCCGCCGCTGCGTCGATAGCGCCCGGCCAGCCCCAGCCCGTCGAGGTCGTCAACGATCTTGACAAGCCGGTCCCCGTCGAACCAACCGCCTAACACCCCTCCACCACCCTCCCCCACGGCTCCGGCCGGAAACTCGCCATGCCGAGGAGATGACTCATGGCTATTCAACTCAGCACCGCCGTTCGCAACGCCCGTCTCGACGCAATCGAGGCCCAGATCGGCACGTCGGCCGTTCTGAAGATTCGCAGCGGCGCGGCCCCGGCCAACTGCGCCGCCTCTGACACCGGAACGGTCCTTGCGACCGTCAACCTGCCCTCGGATTGGATGGCGGCCGCCTCAGGCGGGTCGAAGGCCAAGAGCGGCACCTGGGATGATAGCTCTGCCGACGCGGCAGGCACGGCCGGCCATTTCCGTCTCTACGCCTCCGACGGCACGACCTGCGGCCTTCAGGGGACGGTCAGCGCAACCGGCGGCGGAGCCGACATGCAGCTCGACAACGTCGTTTTCGCAGCGGGCCAGGCCTTCTCTGTCACGGCGTTTTCCTTAACCGACGCCAACGCCTAAGCCTCTGCCGGGAGGCTGACCCATGCCGACAGTCTCCTATGGCATCGCCAATACGGCGGATGATGTCTTTTTTGCTCCCGGTTTTGGGATTATCTCGACCAACGTCGCGGCCGGTACCGCAAGCGGTTTTAGCTACTTTGTAGGGCTGCGTTTCCCGACGGACGGCTCAGCCCCGCCCCAAGGCTCCACCATAAGCGAGGCCTACATCGACCTCGTGAAGGATGGGGCGAACTCCACGGCAGGAAGTTGGGGCGCGATTAAGGGTGTAGCGACTGATAACGCACCGGTCTGGAGTGTTACCAACCCGAGCGCTGCACCCAAAACCACGGCATCAACCGCAATAGCCGACGGGGCGACTCAGCGGATAGACGTCACCGCCCAGGTTCAGGAGATCATCAACCGGACAGGTTGGGCGCCGGGCAATGCAATCGCTTTCGCCGGCGATCCTGCCGGAGCTACGGGTCTCATGGCGTGGGTGGACTATTCCACCAGCACGACCAACTGCGCCCAGCTTTCGATCACCTACGAGGCTGGCGGCCCCGACGTCACGCCCCCTACGATCACGAGTGCCAACACCGCCTCGGTCGCTGAGAACGCCACCCTCGCCCACAGCCTGACGGCGAACGAGGCCGTCACCTGGTCGATAATCGGCGGTGCGGATCAGGCGCAGTTCGAAATCAGCGGCTCTACACTCCGCTGGGCCAGCAACGGGACGCGGGACTACGAGAGCCCGGCCGATGCGGACGGCGACAACGCCTACGTCGTCACGGTCCGGGCGACCGACGGCGCGAGCAACACGACCGATCAGACGATCGCCGTCACGGTCACGGACGTAGGCTGGTCCGCCCCCCTGATCGGCGGGGCTGTCACGGTCGCCAGCGGCAACATCACCGTCACCGAGCCCTCTGGCGCGGCAGAGGGCGACCTGATCGTCGTCCCGATCAGCTTCCGATCCAACGTCGCGTTCGCCTTGCCATCCACCGGCGGCTGGCAACTTGCGGCAACCCAGCAGTCCGGTGGAAACACGACGGCCAACGGCACCGGATCGATCGGTGGGGGTCTGATTGCTTACTGCATCCGGGGCTCCTCCGCCCCGTCCTACACCTTCACCCGCACGGGCGGCGATGTCGGCATAGGACGGGCGCTGGCCTATCGCTACGACGCGCCGGGCACGATCAGTCTCGACACGGGATCTTCGAACACTCTCCCGACCGCCTCCACGACCGTCACGACGGCCGGCGTCACGACCACCACGGCCGGATCGCTGATCTTCGCCGCGCTGTTTGGAGCCCGGAACGTCACCGCCACCGCCTTCGACGCGGCCACCGATCCTACGACCGCTTCCGGCGCCACCAACATGACCAGCCTTCCCACGTCGGGAACCTGGATAGAGCGGGCGGACAGCGGGACCACGACCGGTGCGGACGCGGCCCTCGCCGTAGCGGACGCTATCCGGTCTTCCGCCGGCGCGACGGGGACAGTGCAAGTCACGGCATCGGCCTCTGCTCGTCACGCGATGGCGGTCGCGGCGTTCAAGGTCGTCGACAGCGGCGGGGCCATCACCGGAGCCGCCAGCGTCACCCTCGGGGCAGCAACAGGCTCGGGGGCGGGCTCTCTCCAGATCAAGGCCACGAGCGCCCCGAAGCTGGGTGTCGCCACGACCTCGGGGACCGGCTCGCTCACCGTCAAGGCGATGGCAAGCGCCGCGCTCGGGGCGGCAACCGCTGCCGGCGTCGGGTCGCTCCAGATCGGCGGAGCGACCGACGCGACGCTTGGAAGCCTTGGCGGGGCATCGGCGGCGTCCCTCCCGGTCTCCGGGATCGGAAACGTCACCCTGGAGATACTCACGGGTTCCGGCGCGGGCGCGCTCAGCATCGCGGCTCAGGCCAGCATTGCCCTCGGCTTCGTCACCACGATGGCCGAGGGCGACCTGCCGATAGACGGCGACGCCGCCGCGGCCCTGTCACCGCTCACCCTCTCCGCCTCCGGCCACCTTCCAATCTCTGCCACCCTTTCGGCGCCCCTTGGCCCCCTGACCGGGCTAGGCTCCGGATCGTTCGGAGAAACGGCGACCGGAGAGGCCAGCGGTACTCTTGGCTCTCTGATTGGGGCATCGACGGGCGGCCTGCTTGTTCGCGGCTCCGCGTCCTTCACGCTAGATCACGCCACCGGCGCGGGCGCTGGCTCACTACAGGCTGGCGGACGGACCTCAGGTCAGCTTGGCCACCTCACCGGCGCAGCGACGGGCGTCTTGTTCGTTTCGGCGTCCGCGACAGTCAGCCTTGGTCCCGTCTCAACGTCGCTGGCTGGCCGACTTCCGATCACGGCGTCCACCCTCGCCGGTCTCTCCCCGGTCGTTGGCGCGGCGTCTGGCTATTTTGTTCGCCCCTTCCAGCCAATCCCCGCTCGCCAACTCTCCGGCCAAGCCCGGGATCGCTCCCTGGAGGGCGCCGAGGCCTCCCGCGTGATGATCGGCGCCCACCAGACCCGAGACCTCCAAGGCATGCCCCAGGATCGCTCCCTGGCCGCCCTGCGCCTATCCCGAGCCCTTTAGGACGCGTCCATGACCCAGCGCACAATCTACGCCCCCGCCAAGCTGGTCGGGGAAAAGCTGACCCACGTCTTCGACTGGAACCCGCAGCTCGGTTCGGGAGAGAGTGCCGACACTATCGACGGCGATGTCGCCTATGAGCTTGAAGCCTTCGACGGCGATACGCCCGAGGTCGAGATAACCGGCCTCCCTGGCTCGCCGGACGAAGGCGTGTCGACGTTCACTGTCGGAGAGGGCGGACCCGTCGGGTTTAACCTCGGCATACTGCTCACCGCAGAGACGGCGGGAGGGCAAAAGGTTCAGGCCCGCATCGTCGTGCCCGTGGTCAGCCGGTAACGACCATCCAGACCATCCAGGCGACGAAGCCGAAGCCCAGCACCCGCCAAGCAATCCCGCCCCAAGCGTCCCTGCGGGAGATCGGCGCGCTGTTCGGTTCGTCAGGCCACGGCATCCGCGAAATCTGACACAACCAACAGGAAACGTCACCATGGGCTATGTCCTTGGCGCCAAGTCGCGTGCCGAGCTTAAGGGCGTGCATCCCGACCTCGTTCAAGTGGTCGAGCGCGCTATCCAGATCACGTCGCAGGACTTCAGCGTTCACGACGGGCTCCGCACGCTGGAAGAGCAAAAGCGACTCGTCGCGGCTGGCGCGTCCAAGACCATGAACTCGATGCACCGACAGCAGTCGGACGGATTCGGTCACGCCGTGGACCTGGTCCCCTTCATCAACGGCAAGATGCGGTGGGAATGGCCCGCGATCTACCCGATCGCCGCCGCCGTCTGGCAGGCCAGCAAAGAGCTGGGCGTGCCGATTCGCTGGGGCGGCAACTGGTCGAGCCTCGCGAACATCAAGATGGGCACCGCGGCGGCCATGAAGGCGGCCGTCGACACCTACGCGGCCCAGCGGCGCAAGGCGGGCAAGTCCGCCTTTCTTGATGGCCCTCACTTTGAGTTGGTCCGATGAGCGTCGAAAGTCCAATCCTGCGCCGCGTGGAAGGCGGGCTCGTGATGTTCTGGTGCCCCGGCTGTGAAGGCGCCCACGCTGTGCGTGTGGAGGGCCCGGGTGCCTGGGGATTTAACGGAAACGCTGATCGACCGACATTCACCCCGTCCGTCCTCGTCCGCAGCGGACACCATGTGCCCGGCCACACCGGCGATTGCTGGTGCTCTTTCGAGGCCCGCACGGGGCGGAAGCCGTCATTCACATGCGATGTCTGCCACTCGTTCGTGACCGACGGGCAAATCCAATTCTTAGGGGATTGCACGCACGAGATGGCCGGCCAGACCGTTCCTCTGCCTGAGTGGCCAGCGGGACGAGACGCATGACCCCCCGCCTCACCCTCCGCACCGTCCTGACCATCGGCGCCCTGATCGGCCTGCTGGTCCTGATCCTGGTCGTCCTGTCGTGGTGCAGCGACCGTAAGCGCCTCGATGCCGAACGGGCCAGCCGGACCATCGCCGACGGCCGCACAGCCGCCGCCCAGGACGCGAGCCAGGTCCGCGACGCCAACGACGCGGCCAACTCTTCCACCCGCAACGAGGTCAAGGAGGCCACCGATGCTGTCCGCAACGAAACTGATCCTGCTGAGCGCGACGCTATTGCCCGTCGCCGGTTGTGCAGGCTCAATCCAGGTGCTTGCGCCCGCTGAAGGCTGTTCGACCCTTATCGCCGGCCGTTGGGCTGAACCCGTCCCCTCGGCGGTGCTGGAGAACAGCGGAGACGCGGCGCTGGATTGGCAGGTGTTCGGGATCGCCCAGACCGGCCAGTTGAGCATCGCCAACCGGGACAAGGCCGACGCCATCGAGACGATCCGACGCTGCGAGGCGCGAGACCAGGCGGCTATCCGACAGACGCGGCCGTGGTATAGACGACTCGCGCCCGGCTAGACCTTCAACCTCCAATCCGATATTCGATAGACGCCCTTGCTTGGGGGTTGTCTTGATGAAGGCCTCGTCCGGGACGCCGGGCGGGGCCTTTTTGCTGTCTGGAGATTAGCGGACGGCGCGGAGTAGTGGGCCACCGTCCACCCCGCCGCGTCGGGGGCCTTTCTTATGTTCGCGCCCAACATGACACCTGTCCAAGTGGGAAGGTGGTCAGGCCTAGGCGATCACCAGTCGACGTCAGCTGAGAGCATTTCGCGCTGCAGGAGCACGCACTGGCCGGACACGGCGGCGATGGGGTTGCCCTCGCGGCGGTCGACGAACCGCTTGGCCGAGGTCCAGAAGCCGTACGTGTCGTCGACATCCTGCTGATGGGGATGAGACCGGCCGAGGCTAGCGCGAAGATCGTAGTGAGACTTGAACCCGTGATGGAGCGCACCGTCCCGGTCGATAAGGGCGCACTCGACAAGGCGCTCGGTTGTCGGCCCTGGCGCGTAGGCGCTCCCCCGCGTCAGCGGCACTTTGCCCTTCCTCGCCATGCGCTCCTGGTGGCGCCGCATCTGACGAGTGACGCTCATCGGGCGAGCCGCCGCAGCCGGTAGATCGCATTGGCGACGACAAGCCACGCGCGCTTGCCCTTGTTGATGCGGATGCGGCACGGGCGTCGCCGCCCGATCCCGATTTCATACCGAAGGGGGTTCAGCTTGACCTTAAGCGGAACGTCTTCGCGGCGGGTGTAATCGCAACTCTCTTCGCGAGAGACGTATCCCCATCGCGTGTCGAGAACCATGCGCGTGCTGCAAAACATGTTGCCTCCATAAACAGCCCTGTTTATATAAACGGCACCGTTTATCGCGTCAACAAAAACAGGCCCCTTTCCGTTGTCGAATCCACTGCCAGTCGCTAACGCGGGACGGATGGGCAAACCGCCGCTACCGATGACGATCCGGCCGACGAAGGTTCAGCTTTCGGAGGAGCTTCTGGCCCGCATCGACAAGCAGGTTGGAAGCTACGGCCGGTCTCGTTTCATCCGCGAGGCCATCGAAGAGAAGCTGAAGCGCGACGCCTAAACCTCAATCTTCTCGTTCGACCTCGGGCAGTAGGCCTTGAACTTCATCCGGCCTGAACAATGAAGCCGACGACATCGGGCTGTTTCGCCCCACGGAGACCAGCCCCGGCCCTTCGCCGCGATGATTGTCGCGACATTGGCGGCCATGGTCAGACCGCACCGATCACAGTGAGCGGTCAGCCTCCAGCCGCGCCGGGCCATCTCCCCGATGGTGGGGCAGTATCCTTGCCAATCTTCCCTCCGCCACAAGCGGAAGCGTGGGTTCATGCCCATGGATCAGGACTTCAGAACCGGCCGGCGCTCCTGGATCCCGTCGGGTCCGTCACACGGCGGCGCCCAGACGAAGATTTCAACGGCCGCACCACACTCCAGCTTGGTCCCGCACAGCCCCCTACCCTTGCATCGTAGCTTCTTCTCTATCTGGATCAGCGGATAGTCGAAGCTCTCGGCCGCCATCGCCTGCATGTTCAGCGTTCGCCGCGCCAGGCAACTCGGAGACGTGCAGACGGCCTGGACCAACGTCGTGTCCGCGACCTGAGACGGCTTGAACCAGAGACGGCCTGACATTCTAGGCTTTCAACTGAACGACGTTGCCGACCCGGCCGAAACAATGATCCGACCATGCCGCCATCAGGAGCCGGCGCTTCTCCATGGCCGAGCCGCGGCGGTAGGCCTGGCGGACCTTCGACCCGACGGTATGGGCCAGGGCCTCCTCGCTGATCTCGTCGGAAAACGACGTGCAATCGACGGCCCAGTCCTTGAAGGCCGACCGAAACCCATGCGGCGTGGCGTTAACCACTCCCAGCTTCCTCATCACCATCGCCAAGGCCATGTCGGACAACGGTCCCTTCAGCCCGGGAAAGATCAGGCCTCGCCGCAGAGTCTCGTCGATCTCGTCCAGGACACCCCGCGCGCCCTCGTTCAGCGGCACGCGATGTTCTCGGCCGCCTTTCATACGTTCGGCCGGCACGACCCATAGGTCTCCATCGATCTCGTCCCACGTGGCGCCACGCACCTCTCCAGACCGAGCGGCGGTGAAGATCAGGAAGCGGAGCGCATTGGCCGATATGCTGTCGCGCTCAGCCAGGCGCACGAGAAACCCCGGCACATCGCCATAGGGCATGGCCGCATGGTGACCCTTCTCCTGCTTCGAGCGGGTCAATAGCTGGTCCAGGTGTCCGCGCCAGAGGGCCGGGTTCTCCCCTTCCCTCAGGCCTCTAGCTTTGGCCGCGCTCAGCACCCGTTCTATCCGCGACCTGACCCGAGAAGCGGTCTCCCGGTTCTTCGACCAGATCGGCTTGAGCGCAGCCAGGACCATCTCCGTATCAACGGCCCGCACGTCTGCATCCCAGATCTTCGGCGCGTGCTGCTTGAGGGAGGCCTCCCACTGCCCTCGCTGCTTCGGCGACTTCCAGCCTTCCTGCAGGTTGTCCATGAGGGCCGTCGCCACGGTGCTGAACCGATTGTCCGGCGGTGGCTCGTTGGCCTTCCGGCGCTCGGCTATCGGGTCGAGACCCTGCTTCAGCACCGCTCTCGCCTCGTCGGCCTTCTCGCGGACCTCGGCCAACTTCTGCCCGTCGGCGCTTCCTAGGCCCATTTCCCGCCGCCGACCCGCATACTGGAAGATCCAGACCCATCGGCGTGAGCCGGTCTGATCGATGCGCAGGTAGAGGCCGGCGCCGTCGGCATAAAGCCCCGGCTCCCTCAGGCCTTGGACCTGCTTCCAGTTAAGTCGATCGACCTTGCGCGCCATGTCTCCCTCGGAACGAAGGGAGAACATACAGGCACGACAGAAACGGTCGCCACCCTAAAGCCGCCCTAAATCCCGCCCTAAAAGCTCGGGCTCGATTGAAACCCTGACGTGGCGGGCCTCAGGCGCAAATCCTTGCGCAGCCTGGGGGCTGGGGTGCAAGGGGTGACATTCAGAGGCAAGGCTGTGGCGGAGAGGGGGGGATTCGAAGTAATCAGTGTTGGCGGGCGTTTGAGGGCCATTTCCCTGCCCCGCCCTAAATCGCGCCCTAAGCAGCGCTTTCGATTGGCCCGAAATGGCGCTCCAGCTCGGCCCTCGGAATGAAAACCCGCCGGCCGCGGTGACGTGCCTCGATCTCACCGGCCGCGACCATTCTGGAGAGCGTGTTCCGGCTGGCGCCCGTAGCGGCCACGGCCTCACGGTACGAGTACGAGATCTTCGCTCCGTTGTCGTTCGCCGCGCTCATTCTGTTTCCCCTTCCGTGGGGGTGCGTCGGTTCCATGCGGAGATTACGTCCATGCCGTCGCGAGGCGTGAACTCTATGCCGCAGCCCACGCAGTCGATGGCATAGGGCTTTCCGTCGCCGAGGCTCCGGCTAGCTAAGTAAAGCCCCGCTGTCGTTCCGCAAAACGGACAGGGTTTCATCACCTCCACGGCTTCTGCTGCCTTGTCGCTCATTCTGTTTCGCCTTGCTTGGGGGTGAAATGGTCGGCCGGCCACGCCTCTTCGCATTGGTGCTCATGGCAAAACGCGTACACAAAGCCAGGCCTCCCTGGGCGCAGGAAGGTGTAAAGCCCGCCGCTCTTCCTCCGAAGAAGTTCGCCTTTCTCGAACCCCACGGCTTCGGCTGTGTTGTCGCTCATTCTGTTTCCCTTTGCTTGGCTCCTTCTGGTGAAGGGGAGAAGAGGGCGAGGATGGCGTCCGCCTTGGCGAGAGCGTCTTCCTGATACCTCAACATGATCGCGCGGTGCCCACGCCAGCGTTGGCTCTGGAAGGCAGAGGGTTCTATGATTGCCGCGATCTTCGTTCTCAGGCCCTCGATGCGTCCGCTCGTCTTGAGATCAGCCATCTACCGCCCTCCTTCTGGTGAAGGGGATGCGGAGGGGGCGGGGAGCAGGGGCATCCAGTGGCTCCAATATTCCGACCCGCAGCTATCTGTGGCATCAGCAAGCAAGGTCTCGGCGTAGGTCCAGAATCCGGCTTCTCCCGCATCCTCGGCAATCCGGGCGTCGTAGGGCAGCCACTCGACTACCTCCGGCCATTCGTAGCCGTCCGCCCAGACGAAGATTCGCGTCCCATCCTTCGGAGCCGTTTCAATCGGCTGCCATCCTACCCACGGCCCGTCCTCACGCTCGGTGGGATTGAGGGCGGACAGGCGCGAGCCGACTTCGCGCAGAAGCCCCGCCCAGTTCCGCAGTTGACCGTGCGTCGGCCAAACCGGCGGCGCGACGATGTGCGTGTCGTCGGTAGTCGTCAGCCCTTCTCGGTCGCGAGCCTCGCGGTCGAAGGAGGCCCAGCGTTCCACCTGACGCGCGATTGCCTCCAAGCCTAGAACAGCTTGTTCGGCGCCCGGCTGGGTATGGAGCGCGTCAGCCCGGAATGCACCCAAATCCGTCGGCTGATCTCCTAGAGGGGAGAAGAGGGCAAACACACGATCCGCCGCCTCATCCACGCCATCCATGCCAAGTCCGATCGTCACGCCGCCTCGGCCCGTAGGAATGATCCTCGGCTGAATGCAGCCGAGAGCGGCTTTCAGAGCCTCCCTCGTAGGCCCTGGCTGGGGGCGGGAGAGAGCGGCTAGGACAGCGCGAATGTCAGCGGCCAGCTTGACCGCGCCCACCTCCCGGAATGACAGGCCGTCGCCCGGAGCGAACTCGACTGCTGCTGCTATCTCGGCGAGGTTCTTCGCGGCCTCCCCCACACCGGGGGCGCTGTTGGTGGCGTCAGCCATGGGAGGTCTCCTTGAGGTTCTCGCGGGCGGTTATCAGTTCGGCCAAGGCTTCGTCGGCTTCATCGCCCTCCGTGAAGGGAAGCTCTGCGCCGGCCTCTTCGGTGATCCAGTTCACCAGGCGAGCGATGATGCGGTCGCGAACCCGGACTTCCTCGTTCAGTTGGCGGAGGGCGGCGACGGCTTCGGGGCCGTCGGGATTGACCAACTTTCCGAATGCGCTTCGGCTAGGCGTCGAGGGTATGGGCACCAGACGTTCCAACCGCTCGATCAACTCCCCATAGGCTTTGTCAGGCATGGTCACCGTCCCGCCTCCGACGCTTGAGGGGTGTCCTGAAGGGCGGCGAAAATGCGGGCCCGGTCGGCCGGATGGTCTAGACCATAGGAATTTCCGTAGGTCTCTCTCAGGTATACCGCCGCAGCGTCGAGGACCACTTCCCCCCGGCTCTCTTGGACGGGGTGGGTGTAGAGGGGCGTGACGTGGTAGTTCGGTCCCGACGGAATGTGAGCAGGCGGGCGCAGGAAGACCGGCTCGGCCGCTGTATGTTGGACCCAGTAGCCGAATGGCTCTCCCCGCTCTTGGGTGGCGAGGGCGGCTAGGACTGATGTCCGCTCTAGCTTTCGACACGCCACGAGTTTGGTGAGCAGGAACGGTGTCAGAGCCTCGGCCAAGGCCCCCGCGCCAAGGTCGTGATTGCCGTCCACCCTCCGGATTTCTTGGGCCAGTTCATCGACGGTGAAAGTCTCCGGCCCGACTTCCGCCAACTCCCCCCGCTCTAGGGGTCTGGGCTGGGCTGAGGGGGCGGAAAGGTCGACGAGCATTTGCTCGCGCGTTTGAAGCTTCTCCCCACCTTCTACGGATTTCATTGTCTCGGTCATTCAGGCTGCTCTCGATTGGGGGGTGGTGATGGATTCCTGTGCGGCTAGGATGGCTCTGCCTAGGATTTCCGGGATGAGTGGAACCACGGCATTTCCCAGCCCGTGGAGCTTGTCGACGCGGGCCGGCACTGCGGTCGCTACGCGGCCGACCCCGTCTTCCCATCCGTGGACCCAAGGCTGCGAAGCGCGGGCATCCGGCCAGCGATAGGCAATCCAAGCCGCTTCTGCGTGGCGTGCCAGAAGTTGTGACACCACTTGCAGAGGGTCTGAAGGTTCGCCGGCTCGTTGTTCGTCTCGTCCTGGTCGCAGTGGTGGACGTGCAGCGCCCTTCGTTCCCCGCAGGCTTCGCACGCCGTCAGACGGTGGCGCCGCGCCCTCCAGTGATGTGAGCCCTTCTTCAGCTCGCCGCGCGTGTTCGCGCACGAAAGCGAACAGAACCTCCGACGGAGAAACACTGACCGGTCCTCCAGCCGCCCGCCGGTCATCTTCCGCACGAATGCGGTCCCGCAGGTCTCGCAGTGCTTTTCGGGGTCCGGCCTCCGAGGCATTGGCATAAGCCAATATTACCTTATGGGCTTCCGGGTCTCCATAGGTTTCGTCCAGCCAGCGGGAAAACCCATCAAGAGTTCGACCCACGTCGGGTTCAGCTGACCACTGCCCTCGCGGGCCTGCATGGCGTGGTCCAACCGATCGTTCGAACGGTCCTGTCCGTCCTTCCTCGTCAGTGACGCCGGAGACGACCCCTTCGCCATGCTGGACGTCGGAGTAGGCCAGCGATGCACCGCCGCCGGCAGGGCAAGGTCGCCCTTGCTGCCTCTCTGGTTTGGACCGCCCTTTGAGCCGTCTGTCGCTCGCGGCGTGGGCCACATCGCTACCGCTTGCGGCAAATAGACTCCCGCATCCCACGGTCTCGGGGGCTTGTTCCCGCGCCGGCCGTCCATTGCCGTCGGTGTGGGCCACGAGGGCAGCGGCGCGAGAAAGTCCCGCGGCGATCTCCCTCCGGAGCGCATCGCCGTAGCCTTCGTGTTGCTCGCCTCCGGGGTAGGCAACAATCCAGAGCCGGTCGCGGCGGTGAGGGGCGCCAACGGCGGAAGCTGGTATGCAATCCCACCACGCATCGTACCCGAGCGAGGCCAGGTCTCCGAGAACGTCTCCAAGTCCTCGACCAAGGAGCGCTGCGACGTTTTCCACGATGACGTAGCGGGGTCGTAGCTCGCGAACCAATCGTGCATATTCTCTCCAGAGGCCGGAGCGCTCGCCGGCCAAACCCGCCCCCTTCCCGGCGAAGCTAATGTCTTGACAGGGGAAGCCGCCGCAGATTGCGTCGACAGGCCCAACCATTTCAGCGGTCAGCGTCGTGATGTCTTCAAAGCAGGGGACGTTCGGCCAGTGAGTCGCCAGAAGGTGACGAGGCGACGGTGCGATCTCGCAAAACGCCACGGTTTCGAAGCCTGCGCGCTCAAGGCCCAGGCTGAAGCCGCCGATGCCTGAGAAAAGGTCGAGGAGCTTGGGTTTCATCGCCCCTCTCCGCCGCTTTGCGGGGCCACCTGTTTGTTGGTGGAGATCATGCCGAGAACAATCGCAGTTGCTCGGGCTCGCGACTGGGGACGAGAGCGCGCGCCTCGAACGCCTTGGCTTCGCGCCAGTCGTTGCCGTCGCGGCCCTGCTTCCGAGCTGCAAAGGACCAGGCCATGCTGTCCGCGCTGTAGAGCAGCCGGCGAACGATGGGACTGCGGAGTGCCGTCAGCTTCACACCGAAAGCCGTGCAGCCGGAGGTCCGGCCGCACTCCTGCAATGGCTAGAAGCAAGTCCTCGATGATCGCCGGGTCGCCCTGGCGCTTGCAGACAGAGCCGACGCCAACCCACATGCCGGGGGTGAGGCGGTCACCATACATTTCGATATGGCGAAGGTAATCGCTGATCGCAAAGCCTTGCAGAACCGGCATGACCTCGAAGGGCGGCGGCCCATCGTAGAGACGGTGCAGTTCGGCAATGACTGCGTCGAAGCGGCCGATTGTGAGGCGCTGATGGTCTTCGATCGTCAGGCCGGTCTTGGCGAGCATCCAGGGCTCGCACATGTAGTCCTGTGCCACGACGACGGTGATTTTGAGGATGCCGTTCGAGTTCAGGCGATGCACCTCGCGCGCCCACTCTTCCGGGGGGTGCGGATAGCCACCGTGCTTCTCGATGGTCGTGAACCCGGCGCAGTCGAGCAGGACATCGTCGCACTCGACCGGCTTCTTGCGCCCGACGAGGCGATTACGGCTGATGCAGACGCGGTCGAAGTGCTTGGCGTCGCCGACCTGGTGGGTGCCGGGATAGAACAGGAGGTCGGTCATCGGCGCGGCCTCGCGTAAAGACGCTCAAGGGGCCGTCTGATCTCGACGTCTTCTGCTCCGGTGCGGCGCATGATTTCGGCGACCAGGGCTTCAGCCCAGGCCAGTTCTTCCGGAAGGATTGCGTGGTCTAGGTCCGCGCAAGACCGTTCGCACTTCGCCTGCAACTCTTCAGCGTCGTCTCCCGCCGGAAACCAGCAAACGACTTCGTAGGTGTGGCCGTGGATCGCGCCGGTCCCGCGTGCAGAATGGGCGGACCTCAGAAGGAAGCCCACGCCGGTCTGAACAGCGGGGGAGCCGCCAAGCGTGACGACGCCCCCTCCCTGATCACACCCAGACGCTTTCGCGCGCGGGTCGTGGCTTTCCGCTCCTCTTCTGTTGGTGAAAGAAAGTTGGTGGTCGCCTATGGAGGCCGTCTGGCCGGAATGGGGGCTAGTCATGGGACTTCTCACCCGACATGGTCGGTTCCCTTCTTCTGAGAGCCAAGCTTGCGCTTCGGCCATTTGGTTGAGCCCTTCGGAAGCCAGTTCGGGCGGGACTTGATCGACCCCTCCCCTCGCTTCTGGCGGCGGGCGTATTGTCCTGTCTCTCCGCCCTGGGCCTTCGCCTTGGCGATCACGGCCAGATCGGCGCGGGTCTTCTCCAGGGCGCAGGGCTTGCGGAGAAAGGCGCGGTTCTCCAGCACGTCGCGCTCGGCCTCGCAGCCAACCTCGGTCAGCTTGCGGGGCAGGACATGCTCGTCGATCACCTGCTCTGACACCGGATCCAGCGGTTCACCGCAGCCGCAGCCGCACAGGATCGGGCCGGTCGCCTGACGCTGGCAGAGCAGGATGATCTCGGTTCTGGTCAGGGCCTTGCGCTGCATCAGGCGGCCAGCCTTTCGTCGTCGAAGTGCTCGATGGTCAGGCCCTGCTCTGCGGACCACGCGAGCATCAGCTCGATCAGATCCGACATCTGCGCCTTGTTGAGGTGCGACGACCGATGCCCGAGCGGAAACACCCGCTTACCGTCCAGGCTGCCGACGTAATCCACCTCATGGCCTAAGGCGTCCATGAACACCGCCTTCCAGAGGTCAGAGTTCATCTGCCGGCCGTTGTGCACCGGGCGCTGTTTCGTGATCTGCGCCAGAAGCCCCCACATGGCGGCGTTCTGTTCGTCGGTGCGCTTCGGCTCTCGTATCTCCAGCAGCCAGGGCTTGCCGGGCGACCACATGGTGAGCGCCTTTTCGACCCACGCGTGGGCCTGCTGGCGCGCGCCAGGGGTGAGGCGAAGGAGGTTGCGGCTCAATACCGTTCCTCCCGGAAGGTGACGCCGGCCGCCACACGACGGTTGGCCTTCGCGTCCTGATCGGCGAGGCGCTGAGCCAGTTCGCGGAACGGCTTGGGGTCTTCGGTCCAGTAGTGCTTCACCGCCGCGTTGAGGTCGGTGATCTCGGCCACGACGCGGGTGCGAAGGCCATGAGCGCGCCCCCCACCGTGGGCGTGGGCCTTCTGACGATCCGCCACGCGAGCGGCGGTCGCGGCGGCTTCGGCCTCGGCGATCTTGGCTTCCGCCTCTTCGCGCGCCGCAAGGTCGTTCGCGGCGGCGGCTTGTGCGGCCTCGCGGGCAACGCGGGCCTTCTCTTCGGCCTCCAGCCTGGCCTTCTCCCGCGCCGCCTCTAGCTCGGCCTCCTTCGCCAGCAGAAACGGACGCTTAGCCGCGTTGAGGGCGTCCAGCGCCATCGGCACCTTGCCCGGCGTCTTGTTTTTCAGCGGGGCGAGGTAGACGTTGTAGCGGTCCTGGATGGCGGCAATCTGCTCGTCGAGTGGCTTCTTCTCCGCTACGCGCTCGGCGTCGAGCAGCTTGGCGCGGTCGTTCAGCTCGTCGATCAGGCGCGCGATCTCGTCGACCTGCTCCTGGGTCTTGGCGGCCTCGCCGTCGCACCAGTTCTTCGCTTCTAGCAGCAGATCGTCGATGTCGATCCGCAGGGCGTCGAAGGGGCTAGGCTCGTTCGCCAGATGGATGGGCTGGGCGCTCATGCGGCTTTCGCCTCCCGAGCAGCTCGGAGCGACGCCTTCCGCTTTTCAGACGAGCAGTACGCAAGGAAACCGGGCGCGTTCAGGTTCTCTTTCTGTGTGCCCCATGCGAGATTTTCGGGCCGATTGTTTCGGCTGTTCTCATCGATGTGCATACAGACCTGCCGATCCGCAGGGGCCGGGCCGTTGAAGGCCTCGCAGATGAGTCTCGCTACGCGGTAGGTCTTTCCGCGATACGGCAGAACGAACCGCCGGTCGCCTTCAGACCAGGCACCAAATGTGGGCTTTCCGCCGTAGGGCCGGTTTCCGCCATATGGCATCCGCCCACCCCAAGGCAGCCGCATCAGCCGACCGTGAGAGGACGCGATGTAGTCAGGCAGAGACGGGATTGCGCGCCAAACTTCGAGATCATCAGACATCGAAATCTCCCGCCACCCTCACGAACGGGATATCGTCCGACAGGTCGTAGCCGCCGGCGGGCTGACCGCTGGACGACCCTCCCCGTTCACCCGCCGGCCGCTGATCGTGTTCGTCCCGTGTGGGTTTCCCGCCCTGGAGCGTCACGTCATTCACGCGGAGGGTCAGGTAGGTCTTGCCCTCGTACTCCCGCGTGCCGAGGTCGCCGGAGACGGTCACCGACGCACCCTTGATGAGGTATTGAGCCAGCGCCTCGCCGCGCTTTCCCCACATCGAGCAGTCGAAAAACAGGGTGGACTTGTCCTTGCCCTGGCGGTCGTCGACGGCGACGGAAAACCCGGTGACGCGATCCGAACCGGCGTCGCGGGTGGTGGCGTCTTTGGTCAGACGACCGGCAATGGTCAGATTCTTCATGTCAGGCGGCCTTGTCGAATGGGGTGGGTTCTTCGGCCGGCGGAGCGAAGCGCTTGGCCTCCTCCTGCATGGCCGTGACGACCGTCGCGTATTCGCGCGGGGTCAGTTGCTCTTTCAGGCCATCCTTGTTCTTGGCCCAGAAGTCCTTGAACTCGTCGCCGGTCTTGCAGCAGCGGAGCTGACCGATGGCGAAGTCCACGGCGGCATTGCCGACCTCGGCCACGTTCGCCTTGCTCTTGTCGTAGAGCGCCAGGCCGAAGGGATTGCCGAAGGTCATCAGCGCGCGCTTCATGGCGTCGCTCTCGGCTTCCTTGAGTGCGCTTTCGTGGGCCTGGTCGGGATCGCGGTCGATGCCCTGGCCGAAGCCACACCCCTCGCGCACCACAACACGGTCGCCGGCCGTCACAGTCACGCGGACACGGGCCGAATAGCCGACGCGGAACTTGCCGTCTTTCTCCCTCGGCTCGCCAAGCTGGCGCAGGTCGATCGTCTCGCGCGCCCAGCCGTCGAAGCCGAAGATGCGGTTGGCCTCGGCAATGACGTGCCACGCCTCGACGTAGGACAGGGTCTGGCCCGCCTGTTGACGGGAGGCGACGTGCGCCTGGCTCAAAGGTGCCTGGAGCGCCGCCTTCTGTTCAGGGGTGAAGCTCACTGATAGAACCCCGTCTCTTCGAGCGCGGCCCTGATCTGCCGGGCGCGCTCCTGAGTGGATGGAAAGGGCGAGGTCACGGCGGAGAGCCATTCTCCCCAGGCCGTGCCTTGCCGGACCCGCTGCATCCGGCCATCCAGCATGAGGATGATCTGGCCGTTCTCGACGCGGGCGTATTCGACTGCCTCGCCGGCCGGGTTACTGGCCCGGTCCGACGCCTTGGCAGTTGAGGATTGAGATTGAGCGGGGGTCATGGCGCTGGCCTCCAAGCCGTCTCATACGGCTTCGGATCACGCGGCAGGTCGCCCGGCTGAGGGTGTGAGGTGCCGCTAATCGTGGTTCCGGGGCGCGTAATCAGGTAGATTGTCGCCGGGCGTCGGCACGAGCTGATGTCGGCCTGCCAAATGTCAGGGCCATAGACATCGAGGTCGCGGTCATCGAGACGCTTTTCGATGATCGTCCGCGCCTCTTCTTCGGTCGCGGCCTTCACCGTTTCTATGACCGTGGCGCGAACCTCGACGGTCACCTCGAACTCGTCGGCGTGGTCGTCACGGTAGAACTGAGACAGGTCCATCACGCCACCCCGAAAGCAAAGGCGCTGGCGACAGCGACGATAATGGTGATGACCAGAGCGCAGGCGCAGTCCCAGTCACGGAAGGTCCAGCGAGAGCGGACGCGGTCAGGCCGAAAATCCCAGCCAGCCCCGTTGTGCTCATTCGTCCGGCGAGAGGCGTAATAGACCCCGTCGGAGGATAGGGTTTGGTCGTAGGGGCGGGACATTAGCCGAGCGCCTTCGCCGCATGGGCGATCATGTCGTCGATGGCCGCGTGGACGGTGCCCTGAGCGCCGTAGGTGTAGACGTTCGGGCTGATGTAGCCTTTCACTCGGCTTAGATTATCGCGGGCGTAGGCCAGCGCTGTTTCAAGCGTCGAGATACGGGCCAAAGCCGCATCCATGTTGGATTTGGCATTGCGCATTGCATCTACGGCGGCCTTGTCGCGGGCGATCTTTTCTTCGGACACTTCAGTCACGCTGCAATCTCCTGATTTTGGTGGTGTCCTGCCGGGTTCAGCAGGGACGAATTGGCTTGACGGCCCGCCCACCACTTCTCGTGGTCGGCCATAGAGGCTTCGTCGGCGGCTTCCTGGGCCTGCTGGGCAAGCTCATCGGCTTCGCGGAGAAGGGCCTGGGCCTTTCGGATGTAGGCTTCCTGTTCCGGCCTTCCGGCGTAGGCTTGGGCCAGGGTCAGGAGGTGAGCGGCTTCCTCCGCCTTGAGGGCGGCTTGCATCAGGGGGCGAGGGGTCATGCCTCGGCTCCCTGAGCCTTGGCGGCGCGAAGAATGGCTATGCAGAGAGCGAGGGCGGGGGTTGCGGCCTCACCCTCCCCGGCGCAGCCGTCCGCCTCGCCCGACACTTGCGCGACGCAGATGTTGCGGAGATTGATCACCGCCATGTGATCGATGCTGTAGAAGACGTGGCCTGGCAGAACCCGCTCAGCCAGAGCCAGGGCAGCGTCTAGGGAGGTGGTGACCTTTGGCGGAAGGCCAATGTGGTTTCCGTCGGGATCGTGCCACCCCTGCCAAGTTCCCTCAGGAACGTGATAGCCGAACTGCCGCACGACTTCGCAATCCAGCGGCACTGACCCAGCTTCGGCCTTCTCCAGTCGTTCGATCAGGTCGCTCATTCCCCAGCCCTCCGCTCTTGAACAGACGGGGCTGCAGCGCCTTGCGTCTCCGCAATGTGCTTGCGAAGGGCGCGGTAGGCGAACTGCTCACAGCTTTCCGGGTTCTTGATACGGCGGGTGTTGCCAACGGGACCGCTACCGCGACGGCGATAGGCTTGATTGACCCAAGCGTCGCGCCACACGCGCTCCATCTCTGGCGTCATGACTTCGGGCATAACGACCATCACGCAGCCCCCCGCTCTTGAACAGACGGGGCGGCGAGTGACTTGGCGGCGATCCGAAACGTTCCAGTCGGGAGGCGTTCGACCGACACAAGGCCCTTTCGGGCGAGACTGGCGACCGTCTTACTGGCGCCGGGCCATTCGACCGTGCCCAGGTTCGCCAGGCATTCGAGAACGGCCGCCTCAAGGCCCGATAGCTTGGTATCGGCGCGCTTCGACGGCTGCGTGCGGTTCGCTTCCGCAAAAGCCTTCGCCTCGGCTTCGGTTGGGAAGCGGTCGATATACCGGCGCCGAGTATTCCAGACGGCCCAGTCGCCCGCCGAGGTTTGTTCGACGACCATCAAGCAGCCTCCCGAACAGCCGGAGCTTGAACAGAGGCGAGGGCAACCAGCGTCGCCAGCTCGTACTCAGCCGCCGTGGCGATCACGCGGGTACGGTCGAGGTTTCCCTGACCTTCTTCCTCGGCTGCGGCGTCGATGAACGAGCGCCATCCAGCCGGATCGACAGTCAGAAAGGCTTCTTCGCCAATCTTGAAACCGTCGTCGCTGTAGTCCGAAGCGCTCTCTCCACCGGAGGATCGGTAATCAGCGCAGGCGTCCTGCCACGCTTCGTATTGGGGGTTGGTCTGAGGGCTTGCCATCACGCGGCCTCGCGCTGGTCGGCGGCCCACTTCATCGCTTCGACCAGGCCGTCCGCAAGACGCTTCCAGGCGTAGGCGTAGGCGTTGGCGTAGGCGTAGGCGTCGGCGTCGGCGTTGGCGTAGGCGTAGGCGTGGGCGTTGGCGTCGGCGTTGGC
>Ga0194112_10000619_pt1 | contig 51928 bp, 44 predicted proteins | sample TA2MahC400mmetaG_FD_146191 | JGI IMG/M metagenome (GOLD analysis project Ga0194112, IMG submission 146191) | Freshwater microbial communities from Lake Tanganyika, Tanzania - TA2015016 Mahale Deep Cast 400m | ecosystem: Environmental > Aquatic > Freshwater > Lake | place: Tanzania: Lake... | reverse complement strand
CGGCTTCCCGACGCGAAGGCGGAGTGGGAGCGGGCCGTCAAGCTCGACCCCAAGGAGAAGCACGCGACCGCCGCGCTCGACAGCCTGCGGAAGGCGCACCCGGAGCTGGGGAGATAGGGCCTGCGGCTGCGACCCAGCCGGATGCTGACTAGATTCGATGCAGTCCCGCCCCTGAGATCGTCCCCCCGAGTACCGCGCCCCTGGTGGAGCATCCGAATGACCGACGATGTGGCAGTCGTGACCCGCGAGAGCGTCGAGGGGCTCATCCTCGTCATCCGCGGCGAGAAGGTGATCCTGGACAGGGACCTTGCGGTGCTGTACGGGGTGGAGACGAAGGTGCTGATTCAGGCCGTGAAGCGCAACATCGAGCGCTTCCCGGAGGACTTCATGTTTCAGCTTAGTCGCGAGGAGTGCAGTATCTTGAAGTCACGAATTGTGACCTCAAGTTCGTGGGGTGGTATCCGACGGCGCCCCTACGCCTTTACGGAGCAAGGAGTTGCGATGCTCTCCAGCGTGCTCCGGAGCCGGCGCGCCGTGGGTGCGAACGTCGAGATCATGCGCGCCTTCGTCCGCCTGCGCCGCATGCTCGCGACCCACGCCGAGCTCGCGCTGAGACTCGATGAGCTCGAGAAGAAGTACGATGCGCAGTTCCGGGTCGTCTTCGAGGCCATCCGGGAGCTGATGGCACCGCCGGAGCCGGACCGGCCGCGGCTCTCGATCTGCCGCAGAACAACCTTGCAATCAGCCGACCCCTAAGGTTACGATCAGCCGATGCCCAAGAGCGCTCTCTACCCACGCTACGGCGAGCCCGGACTGATCGAGGCGCTTGCCGACTCCCCTGTCGTGTTGATTCACGGCCCACGGCAGTGCGGCAAGACCACGCTCGCCCGAGTGGTGGGGAAGCGAAGGGGCTACGCCTACGTCAACTTCGATGATGAGGTTGCGCGTGGAGCCGCGGAGGCTGATCCGGCGGGGTTCGTGGCCGACCTGCCGGAGCGGGTGATCCTCGACGAAGTGCAGCGCGTGCCGGCGCTCTTCGGGGCGCTCAAGATGGCCGTGGATCGCAGGCGCGTACCCGGCCGCTTCATGCTGGCCGGCTCGGCCAATGTGCTGCTGGTTCCGACGCTCGCTGATTCGCTGGCCGGCCGCATGGAGATCCAGCGTCTGCATCCCCTGGCGCAGTGCGAGTTGCAGCGCCGTCAGCCGACCTTTCTCGCTGCCCTGTTCGAGGGCCGGTTCAAGACGCGGCAGGCCGAACGCCTCGGCGCCCACCTCATCCAGCGCGTTGTCGCGGGAGGCTATCCGGCGGCCCTCGCACGACGGGCCGGCCCACGGCGCGCCGCTTGGTATCGCGACTACCTGGAGGCACTCGTCCAGCGCGACGTCCGCGACATCGCGCGCATCAGCTCGCTCGATGCCCTGCCGCGACTGCTCGCCCTGGGAGCCTCGCAGACGGCACGGCTGCTCAACGTGACTGACTTGGCCGCTCCGTTCCAGCTCAGCCGACCCACGATCGGTGATTACATGACCCTTCTCGAGCGAGTGTTCCTGCTGGAGCGCTTGCCCCCCTGGCACAGCAATCGGTTGAGCCGGCTCGTCAAGACGCCGAAGCTGCACCTTGGCGACACCGGCCTTGCCTGTGCGCTCCTCGGGGCGGACGCCGCCGCGCTCTCGGCCGACCGGGCTCTGTTGGGCCAGCTCCTGGAGACGTTCGTGTTCCAGGAACTGCGACGACAGGCGAGCTGGCATGACGCCCCGCTCGCGTTCTTCCACTACCGCGATAGGGACGGAGCGGAGGTGGACATCGTCATCGAGCGAGGCGCCCAACAGCTAGCCGGCGTAGAGGTCAAGGCGGCAGCTACCGTGACAGCGGCGGACTTCCGCGGCTTGCGCAAGCTCAGGGAAGCCGCGGGGAAGCGGTTCTCGAGCGGCGTCGTGCTTTACGACGGGGAGACCAGCGCGAGCTTCGGCGATGGACTGCACGCCGTCCCGATCCGCACACTCTGGGAGACGATGTGAGCAGCGCCTGTACAACTCCCAACCGCACCACGGAGGACGCATGGTCCAGGTGACTCGCCCAAGACCGCCGTGCTCCCGCCCCGCCGCGCACTCGACAGCCACGCACCTCGCCCTGGGCTTCCTCGCCGTCCTCCTTCTCGCGACGGTCGTCCACGCCGCCCAATCCACCGCCGGCGCCGACTCCCTCATCGCGCGCGGCACGCGCGCCATCAACGGCGGCCAGGCCGAGCAGGCCGAGCGCCTCTTCGTCGACGCGCTCAGAGCCTCGAAGAACGATGCACGGGCGGAGCACGGTCTCGCGACGGTCGCGCTCATGCGAGGCGACGCGGACGCCGCCATCGAACGCGCGCGCAAGGCGCTCAAGCGCGACCCGAAGAACGCGGTCTACCAGCTCACGCTCGCCAACGGCTACGGCATGAAGGCCATGAGGGGCGGCGCGACCGCGATGTTCTACGGCGGCAAGTACAAGCAGGCGTGCGAGGCCGCCGTCGAGTGCGACCCGAAGTACGTTGACGCGCACATGGGCCTCCTGCAGTTCTACGTGATGGCGCCGGCGTTGCTCGGCGGGGGCCGCGACAAGGCCAACGCGACCGCGGCGACCATCGAGCGGCTCGACCGCTACAGCGGGCACCTCGCCCGCGCGTTCCTTGCGCGGCAGGGCAAGGACCTCGCCGCGGCGGAGCGCGAGTACCTCGCCGCCGCGCGCGTGGACTCCCTCGACCCGAAGGGCTGGCGGATGGTCGCGTGGTTCTACGCGGAGCAGTCGCGCCTTCGCGACGCGATCAGGGTCGGCAACCGCGTCCTCGCGCTCAAGCCCGACGACCTCATGACGATCTACCAGGTCGCGAAGGCGCACCTCCTGCTCGGCGACGACCTCAAGGCCGCCGAGGCCGGCTTCAAGCGCTTCATCGTGGCGGAGACCCCGCCGACGCCGCCGGGCCGCGCGCCGGCGCACTGGCGGCTCGGTCAGGTGTACGCGAAGGCCGGGCGGCTCGCGGACGCGAAGGCCGAGTGGGAGCGCGCGCTCAAGGTGGACCCCAAGGAGAAGCACGCGGCCGCCGCGCTCGACAGTCTGCGCAAGGCGCATCCGGAGGTGGGGAGGTAGGGGGCTGCGGCCGCACCCACCCGCGGTGCAAGGAGTTGCAGCAAGCCTGCCGGCAGTGCGAGCCCCGCACCGCAGAACAAAACGTCGGTACTTGCGCACAACCCCCGACGTCTTGTACGATGGCCTGCAGCATGAGACGGAGAACTGACAAGCAAGCGGCCGCGCTCATCGAGCGGCTTGGGATCGTCCGGCCTTCGGACCTTGAGCGCCGCGGCGTTCCCAGGGGACAGCTCTACCGGCTGGTTCGGTCCGGAGCGGTCGTGAGGCAGGCGCGCGGCATCTACGTCGCGGGCGGACACCCGCGGACGGCGGAGCACACGCTGGCGCAGGTGGCGCGGCGGGTGCCCGGCGGCGTGCTCTGCCTGCTCACGGCCCTCCGCTTTCATGAGCTCAGCACTCAATCTCCCCCCGAAGTGTGGATCGCCCTGCCCCCGAAGGCACGAAGGCCGCGCCTCGACTACCCGCGGCTCCGTGTGGCGCGATTCTCCGGGCCTGCCCTGACCGAGGGCATCGAGAAGCATCGGCTGGAGGGTGTCGAGGTGCGCGTCTACTCGCCCGCGAAGACCGTCGCCGACTGCTTCAAGTACCGCGGCAAGGTCGGAGTCGACGTGGCGGTGGAGGCACTGCGCGAGTACAGCCGGCGCCACCGCGGCGGCGCCACCCAGCTGGCCTACTTCGCCAAGGTCTGTCGTGTGACCCGCGTGATGCAGCCCTATCTCGACTCGATCGCATGACAAACGAGAAGCGCGATCTCCCGGCCTCGATCGCAGCGCGGCTGCTGAATCTGGCGAAGCGGACCGGGGACGACTACCACACGCTGTTCACGAGCTACTGCTTCGAGCGGTTCCTCTACCGGCTGGGCCGCTCGCCCGTTCGGGACAGGTTCGTGCTCAAGGGTGCCATGCTGCTTCGGGTCTGGTCCGATCGTCCCTACCGCTCCACCAGGGACCTGGACCTCCTGCGGCTGGGTGACGCCACTCCCGAGTCCATTCTGGAGGACATCCGTGCCATCTGCTCTGCCGGCGTGGAGGCGGACGGCATCGTGTTCGACGTCGGTGCGATGACCACCGAGGCCATTCGTCCGGAGGACGAGTACGCCGGAACGAGGGTCATCCTGCCCGCGCGCTGCGGCAGCGCACGCTTCACGCTGCGCATTGACCTGGGTGTTGGGGACGCCGTGTGGCCGGCGGCGCAGCCGTGCGCGTACCCCGTCCTCCTCGACTCCCCGGCTCCCCGCATCCTCGCGTACCCACGAGAGGCGGTCGTTGCGGAGAAGTTCGAGGCGATGGTCGTGCTCGGGGACCGCAACAGCCGCATCAGGGACTTCTTCGATGTCCACCACCTGGCAATGCACTTCGAGTTCGAGCGCATGACCCTTTCCGAAGCCGTCGGGAGGACCTTCGCGCAGCGCAGGACGCCGATACCACCTGAGAAGCCGCTCGCCCTCACGCCCGACTACTGGCGGAACCCATCGCGTCCGGCGCAGGTGAGGGCGTTCGCCCGCCGGGCCGGTCTGACTCTCCCGGACGAGTCCTGGAGCGGGATAGCGTCCGTGCTGGACGCGTTTCTCTCCCCCGTTCTGGAAGACCTCCGGCGCGGCACACGAGCGCGGTCGGTCTGGTCTCCCGGCGGACCCTGGAGGACGGAAGAGCACGTATGACACGCAGGACGGTGTCCGTCACGCCCGAGGCGATGCTCGAGGTCGAGCGGACGCGAGTGACGGCGGCGCTGTTGCCGCGGGCGGCGCCGTGGTAGCATGGCGACGCCGCCCCTCCTGCCGGGCGCGGCATGCATCACACACCCAGGCGCGCTCGCGCGGAAGGGGTTCCCATGCCGGACGATCCAGCCGTTCTCTCCGCTCTTCTCGACAGCCTCAAGGACCCGGTCGTGTTCGTGGACACGACCCACACGGTCCGCTACATCAACAAGGCCGCGGAGCGCCATTACGAGGAGGGCCGCACCCTCCTCGGCCGCTCCATCATGGCCTGCCACAACGCGGCCTCGAACGCGGTCATCCGCGAGGTCTTCGCCGCCCTGCAGGCGGGGGAGGACGAGCGGCTCATCACCGACTCGCCCAAACACCGCATCTACATGCGCGCGGTTCGTGATGCGGACGGCGCGCTCATCGGGTACTATGAGCGCTACGAACCCCCGGCACAGACCCTCAAGCAGGAGGAGTGACCACATGTCATCGCGAACGCCGTCTCAGTCGGTCGTGATCGCGCTTCTGGCCGCGGTCTTTGCCGCCATCGGCGCCCACGCCGCGACCATCCGCGTCCCCGGCGACCAGCCGTCGATCAGCGAGGGAGTCGCCGCCGCGTCCGAGGGCGACACGGTCCGTGTCGCGGCCGGCACGTACTCGGGCATCATGAACCGCGACCTGGACTTCGGCGGCACCAACATCGTGCTCGTGTCGGAGTCCGGGTACATGAGCACCTTCATCGACTGCGGCAGCGTCGCCCGCGGATTCGTCTTCGCGAGCGGCGAGGACACGACCTCGGTCGTGCGGGGGTTCACGATCGAGCACGCCTTCGCCGACAGCGGCGGCGCCGTCGTCTGTGTCAACGCCTCGTCCCCCAGGTTCGAGGACTGCGTCTTCCAGCAGAACAGCGCCATGGACATCGGCGGGGCCGTTGCGTGCCTCGAAGCGTCGAATCCCATCTTCCGTGACTGCACGTTCGGGATGAACTTCGCCACGGGAGCGCTGTCCCCGCGCGGCGGGGCAGTGGCGTGCCTGGACAACTCGAGCGCCGTCTTCTACCGCTGCAGCTTCTCGGGCAACACCGCCGCGAACTTCGGCGGCGCCGTGCACTGCCAGGCCTCGTCTCCGACCTTCAGGTCCTGCATGTTCGCATTCAACGAGGCGACGATCCAGGGCGGGGGGGCCATGTTCCTCATGACGTCCTCGAGCCCCCTGATCGAGTGGTGCAGCTTCGTCGGCAACACGTGCGGCACCGGCGGCGGGGCCATCTGCGGCCACAGCTCCCCGGCCAGCCTGTCCGACTGCCTGTTCTACCAGAACGAGGCGGCAGGCAGCGGCGGCGCTCTCCAGCTCCTGTACTCCGAGTCCACGGGGCAGTTCACGGACTGCATGTTCGTGGGGAACTACGCGCAGATCGGCGGCGTGCTCTACTGCTACGACGGCGCGAACGTGACCTTCGGGAACTGCACCTTCGTGTCGAACATCGCCACGGTCGACGGGTCGCTCGTGGTGGCGAACGACGCTTCCCCTGTCTTCACCAGGAGCGTCGTGACGGACTCCGATGGCGACCCGCTGGTCTACTGCGGGGGCACCGCGGCGCCCGTCTTCTCCAAGGTCGTGCTCTACGACAACAGCCCCAACGACGATCTGTGCGGGTCCGTCTCGGACACGCTCCATCGAGACCCGCTGTTCTGCGATGCCGCGGGGTTCGACTGGAGCCTCTGCGAGGACTCGGTCTGCGCGCCCGCGAACAACGCGTGGGGCGAGCTCATCGGCGCGAAGCCGGTCGGCTGCGGCGCGTGCGGAACTCCGGTCGAGGCCGCGACCTGGGGCGGCATCAAGGCCCTGTTCCGGTAGATCACCACGTGCCGCGCCGCGTGGCGCGAGGACTCGGCAATGAACCGCGTCCTCTTCGTCATCGGCATCGCCATCGTGGCGTTCGCCGTCGTGATGCTCCTCACCGGCGAGAAGTGGGGCGGCCCGCGGTGGGCCATCGCCGTGGCCATCCTGGGCATCGGGCTCATCACGGTGTCGAGGAGGAGGTAGGGGTTTCTTCCAGGAAGGCGGTTGTCATGCTGAGGTCCTGGGTCTCGCTGCTTGCGGTGGCCGCCTGCGCCCTCATGGTGACGTGGACGCCGGCGCACGCGCAGTTCGGGTTCATCGGCGACAAGCTGAAGGAGAAGGCCGAGGAGAAGGTCGAGGAGGCCATCGACGAGGCGGCCGACGGGTCCGACGAGGCCGAGGCCGCGGATGACGAGCAGGCCGCTGCGCCGAAGGCCACAGGCGGCACGGCGACCGCCGAGGACATGGCCCTCTACACGAAGTACGACTTCGTCCCCGGCGACCGCGTCATCTTCTACGACGACCTGTCGGCGGAGGAGCTCGGCGAGTTCCCGTCAAGATGGCGGCTCGACAGAGGGGTTTTCGAGATCGCGAGGCAGGGCGGCAGGAGCTGGATCATGTGCACCGACAAGGGCCAGATCCGCCCGCGCATCGCGGTCGGCCCGCTGCCTCCGTCGTACACGATCGAGATGGACTTCTACACGAAGGGCGGGGCCAGCGGCCACTGATTCCACATCGTGTGGCTCGACGCCGACGGCGAGGAGGTCGGCATCTTCTCCATCACCGACAGTGAGAACACCCGGCTCGCGATCAACCACAACGAGCTCGCGAGCAAGTCCCTTCCGAAGCCGCTCGGTCCCGGCGTCCACACGATGCGCGTGATGGCCACGAAGACCACGATGAAGTGCTACATTGACGCCGAGCGCGTCGCGAACGTGCCGGCGGTCGAGGGGTTCAGGCCCACGGACCTCGCGGTGCTGCTGGACCCGTGGGACGAGGAAGGCAACCCGATGCTCCTCGGCACCTTCCGCTACGCCGAGGGCGGGAAGACGCTCAGGGAGCAGCTCGCGGAGACCGGGAAGATCATCTCGCACGGCATCCTCTTCGACTCCGGGTCGGCGAAGATCAAGGCGGAGTCATACAAGACGCTCGCGGACGTCGCCGCGCTGCTCACCGACGACCCCGCGCTCAAGCTCTCCATCGAGGGGCACACCGACAGCGACGGGAGCGACGAGTCCAACATGACGCTCTCGCAGAGCCGCGCCGACGCCGTGAGGACCTACCTCATGGACTCGTACAAGATCGACGGCGCGCGCCTCAAGACCAAAGGCTGGGGCGAGTCGAAGCCGATCGACGCGAACGCGACGCCGGAGGGGAAGGCGAACAACCGGCGCGTGGAGTTCGTGAAGCTGTAGCCGGACGCGCGCCGGGCACGCTCGGCGCGGGAGTCCCGATGACCCGTCTCTTCGCGCCCGGTTGCGCCCTCATGCTGTACAAGCCGCATCTCGCGGAGCGGCTCCGCGGGCTCGTCGCCGAACGCGTCGGGCCCGTGGAGTACCTCCACGCCTGCTGCCGCCACGTCCCGCCGCTGCCGCCGGGCGCCGAGGTCGTCAACGTCTGCCCGGGGTGCGACCGGCGGTACCGGCAGAACTACGAGCATGCCACGACCGTCTCCGCGTGGGAGATCGTGGCCGGGCACGCGTCCGTCGCGCTTCCCGACTACGGCGGCCGCCCGATGAGCGTCCTCGACGCCTGCCCGACCCGCGACCAGGCGCGCGTGCACGACGCCGTGCGCGAGGTCGTCCGCAGGATGAACGTCACGCTCGTCGAGCCGAAGCGGACGCGGGCCGAGGGCACCTGCTGCGGGGACTCGCTCTGGGGCGAGGCGCCGGCGGACCGCGTCGCCGACGCGATGCGGAGGAAGGCGGCGACGATGCCCGCCGACGAGATCGTGGTCTACTGCGTCACGTGCGCGAAGGCGATGGCGCTGGGCGGGAAGCGGCCGCGATATCTCGTGGACCTCGTGTTCGGCGAGGAGACGGCGCCGGGCGTCACCGACCCTACGGAGTGGCACAGGCAGCTCGATGAGTACATCGAGAGTCACATCTGACCGACGGGGCGCGACGGCGAGCGGCGCGGGCGGCGACCGTCCGCCCGGTTTCGCCGCGCGCCTCCGCGGGCGCGTCCTCGCGCTCCGGACCGAAGCCTACGCGCTCTGGCTTGCGGCGAGGGACCCGCGCGTGCCGTGGTACGCGAAGGCCGTCGTCGCGGTCACCGTCGCGTACGCCGTGAGCCCGATCGACATCATCCCCGACTTCATCCCCGTCATCGGGCTTCTCGACGACCTCCTCATCCTGCCCCTGGGCATCGCGCTCGCCGCGAGGCTGATTCCCCGCGAGCTCCTCGAGGAGCACCGGGCGAAGGCGCGCGAGCGGTTCGCGGCGCCGGACGCGACGGCGAGCGGCGCGGGGCCCCATGCCGGCCGGGCGGGCCCGGCCGCCGTGATCGCCCTCGCGCTCGTGCTCGCTGCCGTGCCCCGCGCCGGTGCCGCGCCCGCAGGGCAGCGTCTCCCGTTCGTCCTCACCGTCGCCGACTCGCACACCTGGGGCGACGAGACCGTCCCGTGGGTTGCCGACATGGACGGGGACGGCTGCGACGAGCTTGTGGGCGCGAACGAGCTGACCGGCACCGTCTGTCCCGTCCGCCTCGTGGAGAAGACCTGGGTCCAGACCGGGCAGATCAACGTGCCGGTCGCGCGTGAGGAGTGGCAGCCGTTCTCGTTCGTCGGGCCGGGGGACGTGGACGTGGACGGGGCCGACGAGTTCCTCGTCTCCTGCGTCGTGCGCGACACGCTCCGCCTGCTCTGCTACGGGCGGGCGGGGCGGGTCGTGCGCGACGTCGCCGTTCTGCATGGGAGCGACCGCGGGCACGAGCCCTCGTGGGACGGCCGCGTGAGACAGGCGCGGCGCGTTGACCTGGGTGGGGGAGAGCACGTCTACGCAATCGCCGCCGGCGCCGACTACGACGGCGTGCCTCGCGCCGTCCTGATGTTCGACTCCCGACTCGAGCGCGAGGTCTGCCGGTTCGAGGGCGGAACGCAGTTTCGGACGCTTCTCTCCGCGGACATGGACGGCGACGGGCGCGAGGAGGTCGTGTTCGCAAGCGCCGGGCCAGGCAACGCCGGCGAGGTGAACGGCACGCGCGGCGAGCGCCCGTACGTCGGCGCGCTCGCGTTCGAGGGCGGCGCGGACCGCGGCAGTCTGCGCCTCCTGTGGCTGCACGAGGGTCCCGCCGACCTCAGCGACGCGTTCGTGGCGGTCGGCGACCTCACCGGCGACGGCCGGCCCGAGGTCGTGTCGGCGACCACCCCCGGCGACGCCTCGGAGCGCATCGTGAGCCCGCTCACCGTGTGGGACGGGGCGACGGGGGACTCCCTCGCGGGCGTCGCCGTCCCGCAGCGCGTCGGCATGGTGTTCGTGGGGAAGGACCGGAACGGGCGCGGCGTCGCGTTCGCCTCAACGCGGTCGGGCGGACTGCACGCGTACCGCTTCGTGGACGGGCGGTTCGTCGAGAGCGGGTCGGCGGAGGTCGGAGCGCCCGCGGACGCGCAGGCGTGCGTCGAGGTCGAGGGCGTGCGCGGCTCGTGCCTTCTCGTCGGCACGACCGAGGGCGCGCTCTCCGTCTACGACTCGCGGCTTCGCCTCCTCGCAACGCACACGCCCGGCCGGCCGCCGCTCTATCCCTGCGCGCAGTTCCTCGGGCTCTACCGCGAGAGTCCGGGCGTGACGCGCCTCGTCGGCCTCTCCGACCGCGCGTACCTGCTCGCCCTCGAGTCTGCGCCGATCGACTGGGCGTTCCTCGGCGGGCGGGCCCTCGGGATCCTCGGGCTCGCGTGGGCGGCGGGGTGCGCGATGTCCCGGCGCGTGCGGGACCTCACGGCGCGTCGCGTCGTGAGGCCGGTGCTGTCGCGGCTGCCGCTTCCGGGCGCGGGCAGGCGGGCGCGCGAGCTGGAACTGCTCGAACTCCTCGAGATGGGCGGCCACGACAAGAGCATCGTGACGAGGCCGCTCAGGAGGCTCGCCGACACGCTCACGATGGCCGAGGGCGTCGGCGCGCCGGCTGAGCAGACTGCGGAACTGGCGAGGAAGGCGCTTGCGAGCCACGCCGAGTCGGGGTGGCCCGGCATCGCCCGCATCCTCGAGGTCGCTGGGCGGCTGCCCGCGCTGCGGGGCCCCGCAGGGACGCTGCGCGCCGCGCTTGCCGACCTCGACCGCGAACTCGCGCGCCTCGATGCCGCGCTCGCTGCCGGGCGCGTGGAGGGCGCGCTCACACGGGAGATCGCAGGGCGTACGGAGGCGCTCGAGTCGGCCCTGCGGGAGCTGCGCGAGACCGCGGGGGAGCCGTATGGCGCCGACGCGGTCGCCGGCGTGCGCGACGCGCTCGACCAGTTCGCGCCGGACCTGAAGGCGGCCGGCGTCGCGCTCGAAACCGACCTCCGGGCCGTGGACGACGGCTACGCGTGGATCGCCCCGGCGGACCTCCTGTACGTCGTCGGCAACCTCGTGTCGAACGCGGCCCGCGCGATGCGGTCGTCCGCGACCAGGCGGCTCGAGGTCCGCGGCGAGCTGTCGGGCGGGTTCGTCGAGCTGCGGTTCGCGGACACGGGGTGCGGCATCGCGGAGGCCGACCGCGAGCGCCTGTTCACGCTCGGCGGCACGACGAAGGAAGGGGAAGGCGGCACGGGGCTCTATCGTTCCGTGCAGCTTCTCAAAGCGCTCGGCGGGCGGCTCGAGCTGGATCGGACCGATCCGGGGAACGGCTCGACGTTCGTCCTGCGTCTCAGGCGGAAGCGACGGCCGCGGGCCGCCGCGCCCCCGCCAGCAGCCTGACCGCCTCCACCAGCATGAGCGCGGCGAGCGCGACGAGGAGCTGGTTGCTCGCCCCGAAGAGCGCCCAGAACGCGCGCCACGCCGGGATCACGTTGCCGGCGGCGTCGCGCGTCGTCTGCATCACGAGCACGAGCGGCACGCCGATGGTGAGCGCCGTCGCGAACACCTCCCCGGCCGCCCGCGCCAGCCGGTGAGCTCGACGACGATGTACCGTCCCAGGCGCGTGCACACGTCCAGCGTGTCGTACACGAAGGTCGTGAACGCGAGCAGCGCGAACGAGACGCCGAACGCGACCGGCACGCGGATGCGCTCGAGGAACGCCGTGAGGCCCTGCGCGTAGATGAAGTTCGGCTTGCCGGCGAGCGCCTTCCCCGCGGGCCCGGTGAACGCCGGATACGAGACCGCGTGGCCGCCGAGGAGGAGCCCGACGATGGGGCCCGCCGCCGCGATGGCCGAGAGCTGCTGACCGAAGAGGAACCGCGGACTGATGGGAACGAAGTCCACGTCGTCGCGCTGCGTGACGGCCGGCGTGGGGGCGCGCGGGTCGATCCGGAACAGGCGGCTCAGCAGGCGGCCGTAGACGATGTAGCCGGCGAGCAGGGCAGCGATGGACGCGAGGACGATCGAGGCGAGGCTCATGGCGCTTTCCAGGGCGCGCTGGTTATTGACGTCCGGTTCACGGATGATAGCGAAGGCGGCCCGCGTGCGGCAAGAAGGCCACCCGCTGGCACGCCCGATGCATACCCCGGGCTGGCCAAGTGTCGCACTACACGACACTCCGGAGACACGGCGTCTGGGCATCCGACACCGTAGCGCTGCTCGGCTGCGATGGCATAACTCTTTAGCAGTGAAGGCGTTGCAGCGTCCCTGGTCGCGCAGTTCAAATCCGGTGGTGTCGGGCAAGGCTACACTTTCGCAGATTCGATGTTGACGGGCGGAGGCACCGCCTATAGCGTGATTCGCAGGATTATGCCGGTGGCGCAAGGCACCACCGGCGTTGTGTGCCTTTCCGGCGACGAGACGGGACGGGACAGGGGGGATCAGCCGATGGCAGGGCGCAGCCTGGTTGCGGCGGTGGTGCTGGCGCTGGCGGTGCTTGGCGGCGGGGGCGCCGTCCGAGATGCGGGGGCGGCGGAGTACACGATCGGTCCGGGCGACATTCTCTCCGTGTCGGTCTGGCGGCACCCGGAGCTCGAGCGGCAGGTGGTCGTGCGGGCGGACGGGCTTGCGACGTTCCCGCCCGTCGGAGACCTGCGCGCGTCAGGGGCGACGAGCCAGGAGCTCTCGAGGGAGCTCGCACAGCGGCTCCGGGACTACACGGGCGAGACGATGCAGGTGACCGTCACGGTCGCCGTGTACAACAGCAGGTCGATCTACCTCACGGGCCAGGTGACGGCCCCGGGGCGATACAGCTTCGAGGAGATCCCGGACATCCTCGAACTTCTCGGGCAGGCGGGCGGCGCGCTGCCGGGCGCGGACCTCTCGTCCGTGGCCATCGTGCGCCCGGGCGTCGGCGACCCGCAGGTGATCAGCGTGGACCTCGGGGCGTACATGCGCGGGACCGGTGTGAGGCTGCCCGCGCTCCGGCCCGGCGACACGGTGGACGTCCCCGCGCTCATGGGGGCCGGGGGCATGCGGGGGCCCGGACTGGTCTACGTGCTTGGCGAAGTGGCGAGTCCGGGCCCGTACCCGACGACCGAGGCGCTGGACATCATCCAGGCGCTCGCGCTCGCGGGCGGGACGACGCCCGACGCCGAACTCAGCAAGGTGGGTGTGGTGATGAACAGCGGCGGCGGCCAGGCGGTCGCCGTCGTGGACGTCGAGCGCGTGATGCGGGACGGGACGGCGAGCCCGTTCATCCTGCGAGCCGGCGACCGCGTCGTCGTGCCCAAGGCGACGCCGAACATCGCGGGCGCGATCTGGGGCGGGGCGGCGACCGTGCTCGGGTCGGTCAGGGACGTCATGTCGTCGTACCTCCTGTATCTCACCATCGACAGGGAGATCGAGGACAGGAAGCTCCGCGACATGGAGCGAAGGGCTCTCGAGGAAGCAGCTCAGCAGTAGAGCGGTCGACAGCCGACGCGGGAAGCCGCAACCGGAGTGGGGTGACATGCCGGAGCAGACAACGAAGCAGGTGGACCTCAGGACGTACGCCAAGGCCGTGTGGCGTCGGAAGTGGCTCTTCATCATCCCGATCCTGACGGGAGGGGTGATCGGCTTCGCGATCGCCCAGTCGCTGCCGCCGGTGTACGAGGCGCGGAGCAGGGTCGTGGTGAGGGTGGAGGACCGCCTGTCGGAGCCGCTCGCGCGGTTCGTCGGCTCGCGCACGGCGCACGAGGACCAGCTGTCGCGGCTTCAGGAGAAGGTGAAGAGCACGTCGTTCCTCGTGGAGCTCGTGCGGACCCTGGGGATGGCGAAGGACCCGGGCATCCAGGCGTGGGCGGTCAAGATGCACGAGAAGTCGTCCGCGCTCTCCGTGGACGACTACGCGGAGGCGAAGGCGGTCGAACTCCTGCAGAAGAGGGTGATGATCGCGCGGACGTCGGCCACCGGCTTCGAGGTCATCGTGCGTGACCTCGACCCCGACCGAGCGTTCCTGCTCGCGCAGCACATCACGAACAGCTTCGTGGCGTCGTCCACGCGCGAGCAGCTCGACGAGATCCGCGCCGTGCACAGCTTCAGCGTGGAGCAGATCGCCATCTTCAAGGCGAAGCTCGACGACGCCGAGGGGGCCCTCCAGCGATACCAGTCGGGGCGCGTCGCCCGGGCGCCCGTCGAGAACCCGGTCAACGCGCAGAACGTCAACCGCGTGGACGTGCTCATCAGCCAGGCGGCCGTGGACGAGGGCAGGGTGCGGCAGCGGGTCGTCGATCTGCGCGCAGAGCTGTGGACGGCGGCCGGCGCCGGTCAAGACCGGCTGAACGCGATCGCCTCGGGCGCGTTCGCGACGGAGACCGACGAACTCGTGAAGCTCGAGCGCCAGATCGCCTCCGCGCTCGTGCGGCAGCCGCAGGGCGGGCCGGAGGTGAACTCCCTTCTCGTGAGCACCGCCGAGAAGAAGGGCGAGCTTCGGGCCAGGGCGCTCGCGCTCGCGGCGCGGACCGTGCCGGGCGCGTCGCAGGCCGCCCTCGACGCGTTCGCCGAGCTCAAGGTCGCCGAGGCCGAAGTGTCCATGGCGGCGGAGCGCAAGGCGGTGCTCGAGCGCTTCATGTGGGGTTACACGCAGGGCCGCGCCACGGCGACCGAGGACGAGCTCGAGCTCGCGCGGCTCAGGCAGGAGGTCGAGAGCAACCGCGCGCTCTACGAGGCGTTCGTCGAGCAGTCCGCCGCGGGGCAGATCAAGGAGGCGCTCGAGGCCGCGCGCGCCGGCGGCCGCTTCGAGGTCATCCAGCCCGCGACGCGCCCGGTCGCGCCGGTCGCGCCCGACAAGCTCACGATCCTCGCGCTGTCGATGCTCGCGGGCCTCGTCGTCGGGTTCGGCCTTGTGCTCGCGACCGAGCAGAGCGACACGTCGTTCAAGGACATCGAGGAGATCGAGCGCACGCTCGGGCTCCCGGTGCTCGGCACCGTGCCGGACGCCGAGGTCTTCAGGTCGGTCGCGGCGCGCGAGAAGGCGCTCAGCCGCCGGGGGACGGCGCGGCCCACGGCCGGCAACTCGCCGCTCATCGCGCACCTCTCCCGCGAGACGCCCATCTCCTTCGAGTTCCGGCGGGTGGCCAGGAAGATCGCCAAGAAGCACCACGGCGAGATCCCGCGCGCCATCCTCGTGACGAGCGCGAACCGCGGCGAGGGGAAGACCACCGCCGCCGCGTGCCTCGCCATCACGCTCGCCAAGCACTACGACCGGAGGACCGTCCTTGTGGACTGCGACCTCCGCAAGCCGCGTGGCCACCACCTCATGGAGGTCCCGTCGGCGCCCGGCATCTCCGACGCGCTCGAGCGGGGACACCTGCTCGGCCTCGACCTCAAGGCGACCACGCTGCCGAACCTGTTCGTCCTCCCGTGCGGCGCGACGCCGGAGCGGGCGACGTGGGTCCTCGAGTCGCTTCCCGGCTCGCGCGTCATGACGGAACTCCTCGCGCGCTTCGATCACGTCATCCTCGACACGGCCCCGAACGTCGCCGTGCCGGACGCGCTGCTTCTGGGCGCCGCCGTGGACGTCGTCATCATGGTCGTGAAGGCGGGCGTGACGCCCAAGGAGGTCGTCGTCCGCGGGCTGTCGCTGCAGCAGGAGGACAGCCCGAACGTCGTCGGGCTCATCGTGAACAACCTGGAGCGCGTGCTCCCGTACTACTACGACTACAAGTACTACGGCTACGCCAACGCCGGCTCCGAAGCGGAGACGAACCACGAGTCGGCGCAGAACCAGGGGGCCGGACCGGCGCCCGGAGAGCGGGATGAAGGTCCTGTCGACATTCGGGACGCGTCCTGAGGCGATCAAGATGGCGCCCGTCCTCGCCGAGCTGGCCCGCTTCCCCGGGGTCATCGAGTCGCGCGTCTGCGTGACGGCGCAGCACCGCGAGATGCTCGACCAGGTGCTCGACGTGTTCGCCATCACGCCGGATGCCGACCTCAACGTGATGACCGACGACCAGGCCCCGTGGCAGGTCGTCGCGTGCGTGCTCGAGGGGCTCTCGCGCGTGCTCGCCGAAGAACCACCGGACCTCGTGCTCGTCCACGGCGACACGACGACCACGATGGCCGCGTCGCTCGCGGCGTTCTACAAGAGGATCCCGGTCGGCCACGTCGAAGCGGGCCTGAGGACGCACGACCGCTACTACCCGTTCCCGGAGGAGATGAACCGCGTCGTGGCCGACGACCTCGCCTCGCTCCACTTCGCGCCGACGGCGAGGGCTCGCGAGAACCTCCTGCGCGAGGGGGTGAGCGACGAGACGGTCTTCGTGACCGGCAACACGGTCATCGACGCGCTGCTCGAGGTGGCGCGGCGGCCGGTCGGCGAGGCGCACAGGCCGGAAGAAAGCGCGCCGCCGGCGCCGCTCGCGCCCGGCGCGCGGATCGTCCTCGTGACGGCGCATCGCCGCGAGAACTTCGGGGCGCCGCTCAGGGACATCTGCCTCGCGCTCCGCGACGTCGCCGACGCGCTGCCGGACGTCGCGGTCGTGTACCCGGTGCACATGAACCCGAACGTGCAGCGCGTCGCGCGCGAGGTCCTCGGCGGCCATCCCCGCGTGCGGCTTCTGGCGCCGCTTTCGTACGAGCCCTTCGTGCGCCTCATGGCGAGGGCGCACGTCGTCGTCACCGACTCGGGCGGCATCCAGGAGGAGGCTCCCTCGCTCGGCAAGCCGGTGCTCGTGCTCAGGAACGAGACCGAGCGGCCCGAGGCGGTCGAGGCCGGGACCGTGAGGATCGTGGGCACGGACCGCGCGACCGTCGCGCGGGAGATCACGACGCTCATGACCGATGCCGCCGCGTACGACGCGATGGCGGCCGCGGTCAACCCGTACGGCGACGGCAGGGCGTCGCAGAGGATCGTCGCCGCGATCATGCAGGCCATGGGCGTGCCCGGGGGCGAGCCGTTCGAGGCGTTCGCTCCCGAGTCAGGGGGGCGCTGATGCTGGTGCTCGTTCTTCCCGCGTACAACGAGTCCGAGGCGATCGGCCCGCTGCTCGATCGGGTCGCGCCGGCGTTCCGCGAGACCGAGGGGCCCGCGTCGGTCCTCCTCGTGGACGACGGAAGCGCCGACGGGACGGCCGACCTCGCCCGGGCGAAGGCCGCCGAGCTCGGTCTCGAGCTCGAGGTCGCCGCGCACGACGGCAACCGCGGGCTCGGGGCCGCGCTCCGCACGGGGCTCTCGCGCGGGACGGAGCTCGCGGGCGGCGACGGGGTCGTCGTCGTCATGGACACCGACAACACGCACGACCCGGCGCTCATCCCGACGATGGCGGCGAAGCTGACGAGCGGGTTCGACGTGGTCATCGCGTCGCGCTACGCGCCGGGCGGCAAGGAGGTCGGGCTCTCGCCGCGCCGCCGCGTGATGAGCCGGGGGGCAAGCCTCCTTCTGCGGCTGCTCGTCCCCGTCCGGGGCGCCCGCGACTATTCCTGCGGCTACCGCGTGTACCGGGCCTCGACGCTCAGGCGCGCGTTCGAGGTCTACGGCGACGAGTTCATCACCGAGAGCGGATTCGTCTCGTCCGCCGAGATCCTGCTCAAGTGCGCGTGGCTGCCGGCGAGGATCGGGGAGGTCCCGCTCGTACTGCGCTACGACCTCAAGGGGGGCGCGAGCAAGATGAACGTCGGAGCGACGGTTCGAAGGTACCTGCGTCTCGCCGCCGCTGGGAAGCGGACCGCCGCGCGGGCGCGGCGCGCCGCGGCGCGGGCCGGCGCCGGCGACGGAGCGCTGTCAGGGGGGAGGACCGCATGAAGGGCATCCCGCTCATCGTGATGGCCGTGCTTCTCGGGGCGACGGGCCAGGTGATCATGAAGATGGGGATGACGAAGTACGGGAAGGTCTCGGCGGGATCGGTGTGGGGGCAGCTCGTTCCCATCCTGACGGTGCCGCAGGTGGCGCTCGGGTTCGTCTGCTACGGGATCAGCGCCGTGCTGTGGATCGCCGTCGTGTCGAACGTGGACCTGAGCCTCGCGTATCCGATGGTCGCGCTCGCGTACGTGTTCGTCGTCATCGCGTCGTGGCTGTTCCTGGGCGAGCAGGTATCGGCGCTCAGGATGCTGGGGCTTGCCATCATCGTGGCCGGGGTCGTGGTCATCTCGAGGAGCTGACGACATGAGCATGGTGAGACGCTCGCGGCATCCGGGCACCGTTCTGGCCCTCGTGGCGATCGTCGCCGTCGCGGCGATCCTGCGCCTCAAGGGCATCGGGTGGGGGCTCCCGCACGCCTACCACCCGGACGAGGGCTCGATCCTGATCCACTCCCTCGGCTTCGGCACCGGCGACCTCAACCCGCACTGGTTCCGGTGGCCGTCGCTCTTCATGTACGTCGTGTCCGCGATGTACGGGGTCTACTTCGGGGCCGGGATGGTCCTCAGGCAGTTCAGCTCGCCAGCCGACGTCGTGCGGCAGTACGTGGCCGACCCGACGCCCTTCTGGCTCATCGGGCGCCTGGCCTCGGCCGTGCTCGGCGTCGCGACGGTCTGGACGACGCACCGGTTCACGCGCCGCGCGTTCGGCCAGCCGGCGGCGCTCATCGCCGCCGCGTTCATGGCCGTGATGTTCCTGCACGTCCGGGACTCCCACTACGCGACGCCCGACGTCGCGTCCGCGTTCCTCGCGAGCGTCTCGCTGCTCTTCGCGCAGCGGGCGATCTCGCGCTCGGGCTCCGAGGATCTTCTGTTCGCTGGGTTCTTCGCCGGACTCGCCGCCTCGACGAAGTACCCGGGCGCCATCGTCATCGTCGGCGCGCTCGCCGCGTGGATCGCGCTCAGGCGCGTCGGCGCCGCCCCGGCGTGGGCGCTGCCGGGGACGCTGGCGATGCTGGCGCTCGGGTTCGTGCTCGGCACGCCCTTCAGCGTGCTGTCGCCGTCCGAGTTCATGCGCGACATCCTCACGCAGGTGACCATGGTGTCGCAGCCGGGCGTCGCGCAGGAGGCCTCGTCGTTCGTCGCCGGGCTGCGCGAGATCTTCGGCAGGACCGTGGGCAGCGGGGTCGGCTGGCCGGTCGTCGCGCTGGCGCTCGCCGCGCTCCTCGTGCCCGTGCGGTTCATGGGCGGCGCACCCTCGTGGTCGGTGGACGAGCGCGAGGCGGCGTACGCGACGCAGGAGCGGCGGGCGGCCGCCGAGGGCAGGATGCTCGCGGCACTGTACGCGCTCGCGGTCGTCCTCGTGGCCGCGCTCATGACGGTGAAGCGCTCGACGTACCTCACGCCCGCGCTCCCGGCGATCGCGGCGCTTGCGGGCGCCGGCCTGGACGGCGCGCTCGCGGCGGCGTTCAGCGGAACGGCGCGCGGGATCATCGGCCGGACGGCCGCCGCCGCGCGGAGAGGCCCCGCCGCGGCGTTCATCGGCGTCGCGCTCGTCGCGGCCGTCGGGGCGCCGTCGGTCCTGTTCGTCGCGTCGCTCGACCGGCCCGACACGCGCACGCTTGCGAAGCACTGGATCGAGCGACACGTCGCGGCGGGTTCGCGCGTCGCCGTCGAGGACTACGGGCCCGTGCTGAACCCGACCGAGGAGCAGCTCCGGTCGCTCATCGAGCTTTCCGGGACGGCGGTCGGCTCGTGGCAGGCGCCGAAGCGGCGGCTGAACGAGCTCAAGCTCGAGGTGGGCGCCGCGCGGCATCCGCAGTTCGAGGTGTACGGCATCGACTGGGGCGAGCGGGCGCATCGGCTTCCGAACCCGGACGCCGCGCCCGACTCGCTCGCGGCGGCGATCGAGCGGCTGCGCGTGCGCTACGTCGTGCTGTCGAGCAAGGCGTCGCCAGGGCGGCCGATGGACGGCGCCGAGCCGCCGGCGAGCGTTCGCCCGCAGCCGTTCGTTGAGTGGCTCGGCGGGCGCGCGACGCGCGTCGCCCGGTTCGCCGACGACCGCGGCGCCCCCTTCATCGATCGCGGCCCCGGGAGGTCGTTCCACAATCCCGTCATCGAGATCTACGAGATCGGGGCGAAGCGACGGGAGGGCACGCGGTGACCCCTCGCAGGCCCGGGAGATCGGTTCTCAGGGGCCCGGCCGCTCCGTCGGGAAGGCGGCCCGCGCGCCCGCTCGTCGCGAGGCCGCCGGGCGCGCCCCCGAGCGAGGTGCCGCACTACAACTACGGCTGGCTCATCTACGTCGGCGGCGCCCTCCTCACGGTCCTGCTCGCCGTCGCCATTCACAGGCTGCACTACGACTACGGCCAGGCGCCGCACCGGATCCTCAAGATCCTCGCCGGCCTGGGCGTGTTCCTTGTGGTGCTGCTCAGGCCGCCCGTCGCGCTCCACGCGTGGCTGCTCGCCATTCCCCTCGGGGAGTGGCTCCCCGCGACCGGCATTCCCGGGGTCAACGGGCCGAACCTGCTGTTCCTGGCGCTCGTGGCGTCGTGGGTCCTGCCGCGGGCGTTCAAGCGGGAGCGGATCGGAAGCCCGGCGAGGATCGCGTGGCCGCTCACCGCGTACATCGCGGTGCTCGTCCTGTCGCTGGTCCGAGCGTGGGTCGCGCCGCCCGGCGGCGGGACCTACCCGGGCGACGTCATGCTGCGGTCGGTGTGGCAGAGCGCCGTGGGGCTCGCCGTGTACTTCGTCGTGGCGAACACGGTGGCGAACAAGGAGCAGGCGCGGAACCTGCTCGTGTCGTTCGGCGTCGGCGTCTCGATCGCCGGTCTCATCGCGCTCCGCGAGTTCTTGCGGCGCGGCCCGGACGCGAGGGTCGCCGGCGCGATCGGGGACATCAACGACCTCGGCGCGTACTTCGCGCTCTGCGTCTCGGTGCTCGCGGGGCTCGCGTTCGCCTCGGGGGCCTTCAGGGGATGGAAGCGCCTCGTCGTGTGGGCGGCGGCGGCGCTCGCGTTCATCGGTGTCGCATTCCCGAAGTCGCGGGGAGGGTTTGTCGGCGCGGCCGCCGGACTCGGGCTTGGGACGTACCTCACCAACAGGAGGGCCATCGTCATCTTCGTCATCGTCCTTGCCGCGAGCCCGCTGTGGGCACCGGGCTTCGTCAAGGACCGCGTCGCGGAGACCACCGTCACCGAATCGCTCGAGTCGGCGGCCTGGGAGGACCAGTACGCCGGGATCGACCCGAACGTGGCGGTGCGCTTCGAGATCTGGAAGGTCGCGCTCGCGGCGACCCTCAGGAGCCCCATCATCGGCTACGGGTACGCGTCGGTGCCGTATCTGACCGGGCGCGTCCTCGATCGGCCGTACTCGGCACACAGCCTGTACGTCGAGACGGCGGCGCAGTCGGGGATCGTGGGGCTCGTCGTGCTGTTCTGGCTCATCAAGGCGTGCGTGGGGAGCGGCAGGGAGCTTCTGTCGCTTTCGCCCCGCGGGGCCCCGAGAGGCCTCGCCGTGGGGTTCCTGTCGGGGACGGTCGCCCTTCTCCTGGCGTGCGTCTTCGGACAGCGCCTGACGCACGTGACGATCGCAGGCACGTACTTCTTCCTTGCCGGTCTTGTGGACCGTAGCATCGCGCTCGAGCGGGCGGAGGCGCTGCCCGCCGGCGCGGAAACGGAGCACGCATCATGAAGAGACTCGCAGTCGTCGCGCTCGCGCTCGCGGCTCTCGCGTCGTTCGCCGCCCCGGCGTCCGCCTACCAGGTCGTCTCGGGTCACCCCCGGCTCTTCTTCCTCGCGTCGGAGCTGCCGGCGCTTCGGGCGAAGTGCACCGGGCCCATGGCGAGCGACTACAACGACCTTAGGAGCTACTGCGACAGCAACATGAACCAGTCGCTGCCCCTGGGTTCGATCGACTTCTACGAGATGGAGCTTGCGGCCTACAGCTTCGTCTACCTCATGAGCCAGAACACGGCCTACGCGGCGCGCGCGAAGCAGATCGCGACCTACGCGATGGGGCAGAGCTACGCGGGCCAGACGCCGTACACGAAGGGCATGGCGCTCTTCTACGACTGGTGCTACGGCTACCTCACGGCGGCCGAGCGGCAGACGTTCGGGGCGGCCGTGGCGGCGAGCGGGAACGCGTACCTCGCGATGCACAGCTGGGACGCGATGAACAACTACCACTCGAAGGCATCGCGGCTGGTCGACTTCGCGTACGCCGGCCTCGCGATCCACGGGGACGGCGTGAGCGACGCCGCGGCCGTCACGCTGTGCAACATGTTCCACGAGCACACGTTCGGGCCGCAGCACACCATCGCGTGCATCGACGAGATCGCCTCGGACGGCTCCTACTACGAGGGCGACTACAACCTCATCGTCCTCGCGGAGCCGTTCCGCGAGGGCTGCTGGCTCTGGGCGACGGCGGTCAACCAGGACCCCTTCGCGCTCTCGGGCAACCTCAGGAACATGATCGACTACTACCTCTACGAGGTGTTCGCGAAGAACGGCCCCGGGGCGGGCGCGTCGATGAGCGGCTCCAAGCAGGGCGACTCGAAGAGCCACACCGTTGCCGCGGCGTCCGTGCGCGTCGTGATGCAGAGCCTCGCGAGGAAGTACCAGGACGGGCGCGGGAAGTGGCTCGCAGGCCAGATCGTCGCCAACGGCCTGGGGTACGTCAACCGGCCCGACCGATGGAAGCTCATCGTGTACACGGACACCGCGCTCCCCGCGACCGCGCCGGCCTCGCCGCCGCCGTCGCGCTGCTTCCAGGACATGGGCACCGTGTACATGCGGTCGGGCTGGAATCTCTCCGAGGCGAGCACCGACGTCTACGCGGTCTTCCGCTGCGAGCAGATGAACGCCGGGCACACCAACGCGCACCAGAACCACTTCCTCATCGCGCGGGGCAAGGACCTCCTCGCCCTCGACTCGGGCGTGTACGACGGCGGCACGTCGTCGCACCACAGGAACTACTTCGAGCGGACGATCGCGCACAACACGATCACGGTCTTCAACCCCGGCGAGACGACGTTCGGGTCGCTCTCCAACGACGGCGGGCAGATCCCGCCGCGCGACGACCTTCCCGTGCGGTTCGGCGACGCGTCGGCCTCGACGTACCACCGCGGCGAGATCGTCGGCTACAAGGACACCCCGGAGTTCACGTACATGAAGGGCGACGCCACGGCGGCGTACGCGTCTTCGAAGGTGTCGCTCTTCACGCGCGAGATGGTCTACCTCAAGCCGGACACCTTCGTGGTCCTCGATCGCGTGCGCGCGACCTCCGCGAGCTACAAGAAGACGTGGCTGCTCCACTCGGTGAACGAGCCCACCATCTCGGGCGACACGGCGATGGTGCAGCAGGGCGCGTCGCGCCTCTTCGTGAAGTCGCTCCTGCCGAACCCGCGCGCCATCGCGAAGGTGGGCGGTCCGGGGCGCCAGTTCGAGGTGAACGGCACGAACTACCCGCCGAGCCAGACCATCACCCTGGACATGGGGGCGTGGCGGCTCGAGGTGTCGCCCTCGGTGAACGCGCAGGAGCACATCTTCCTGCACGTGCTGTACGCGTGCGGGACGAACGTGAGCGCGATGCCCGAGGTCATGCTCGTCGAGGGCGAGGAGATGGTCGGCGTCGAGGTGGCCGGACGGGTCGTCCTCTTCTCGAGGACCGGTGCGATCATCGACTCGGAGACATACCAGTTCGGAGACTAGGGTGGGGGTGTCATGAGGGTCTGCTTCCTCGCTGACGCGGGGGCGGTCAACACGCGGACGTGGGTGGACCACTTCGCCGACGTGCTGGGGCACGAGGTGCACGTCGTGTCGGTCAACCGCCCCGGGACGCTCTCGCCGTCGGTGCGGCTGCACCGCATAGGAAGCGACGCGGGGACGGCGTCGGCGGCCGGGAAGCTCGCGCTGCTCGCGAGCGTCGGCCCCATCCGCCGCATCGTGCGCGAGGTCGGGCCCGACCTCCTCATCGGCTACAGAGTGGCGAGCTACGGCTATCTGGGCGCGCGCGCCGGGTTCCACCCGCTCGTCGCGACGGCGCAGGGGCAGTACATCGTGTATCCGCCGCGCTCGCTGCCCAAGCGCTACTTCGCGCGTGTGGCCATCCGGTCGGCGGACCTCCTGCACGCGTGGGCGCCGCACATGGCGCGGCGGATGGTCGAGCTCGGCGCGGACCCGGCGAAGGTCTTCGTCTGCCCGCGCGGGATCGACCTTGAGAAGTTCGCGGCGCGCCCGGACGCGGCCGAAGACGAGTTCTCGGTGGTGACGACGCGGGGCCTCCACCACGGCTACCGCGTGGACATCGTCGTGCGGGCCGTCGCGGAGGCGCGGCGCGAGGTGCCTGGCATCTCGGCGCTCGTCGCGGGCGGCGGCGAGGCCGAGGAGGCGCTGCGGGCGCTCGCGGCGGGCCTCGGAGTGGGCGACCGCGTGCGGTTCCCCGGGCACGTCATGAACGGCGAGCTGCCCGGATACCTGGCACGGAGCGCGGTGTACGTGTCGCCCGTGCCGTCGGACGGCGTGTCGGCCTCGCTCCTCGAGGCGATGGCGTGCGGCGCGTTCCCGGTCGTTCGGGACATCGAGGCGAACCGCTTCTGGGTCGAGCACGGGAAGAACGGGTTCCTGGTCGCCGGGGACGACCCGGGCGGCTACGCGGCCGCCATCGCCGCGGCGTGCCGGGACCACGAGCTTCGCCGCGCGGCGGCTGAGCGGAACAGGAGGATCGTCGAGGAGCGCGGCGACATCAGGGTCAACATGAAGCGCATCGAGGCCGCGTACGGGGAGCTCGTGGCTCGGGCGTCCTCGGCGCGGTAGCGGGGCCGCGGTGGTCGCGGGCCCGGGAGAGACGATGGGGCAGTTCGCGGACAGGCTCTACGCCCTCTCGCCGCCATTCGTTCAGAACGCGGTGGTGTCCGCCTATGGAGCGAGAGCCCGGCGCGAGCGCTTCGGGGCCGCGTTCGACCGCGCGATCGAGTTCCTCGAGCGGTCGGAGCGGTGGAGTCGCGCCGAGCTGCGCGCGTACCAGGACGAGCGCGTCGGCGCGATCGTGGCGCACGCCTACGAGACCGTTGCGTTCTACCGCGAGCGCATGGACGCGCTCGGGCTCGCGCCGCGCGATGTGCGCTCAGTGGACGACCTCCCCAAGCTCCCGATCGTCACGCGCGCGGACCTCGCCGCGCACGGCGCGCGCATGGTGACGACCGCGACGCCGCGGCCCAGGCTCTGGAGCGTGACGACCTCGGGGACCACCGGCGCCCCCGTCTCCGTGCGCTGGGACCACGGCGTGGTCGTCATGACGAACGCGTGTCTCTGGCGCGCGAGGCGCTGGGCGGGCTTCGAGTTCGGGCGGCCGTACGCCACGCTCCTGGGGCGGCTCGTCGTGCCAGCCGAGGCGACGCGGCCGCCGTACTGGCGCGTGAACCGCAGCTGGAACCAGCTGCTCCTCTCGCCGCTGCACGTGACTGCTGAGACGGCGACGCGGTACCTCGAGGCCATGCGCGACTTCGGGGTCGAGGCGCTCGAGGCGTATCCGTCGTCGGCGTACGTGCTCGCCAGGCACGCCCGGGCCGCCCGCGGGCGCCTGAACCTCCGCGCCGTCTTCACCACGAGCGAGCCGCTCCTTCCGGCGCAGCGGGAGGTCATCGAGGAGCGGTTCGGATGCCGCGTGTTCGACGCGTACGGGCAGGCCGAGCGCGTGATGTTCTCGAGCGAGTGCGAGGCGCACGACGGCCACCACCTGTTCGAGCAGTACGGCGTGACCGAGATCGTTGACGACCGCGGCGCTCCGGTTCATCCGGGGTCGCCCGGCCGCGTCGTCGCGACGAGCCTGCACAACCTCGGCATGCCGCTCATTCGGTACGAGCTCCGCGACGCGACGGCGATGGCCGCGCGATCCTGCCCGTGCGGCAGGACGCTCGCCCTCACGAAGGGCGTCGCCACGAAGGAAGAGGACCTGCTCGTCGCGGAGGACGGTCGCCTCGTGTCGCCATCCCTCCTCACCGGCGTGTTCAAGGACGCCCTGCGCGTCGCGGAGTCGCAGATCGTGCAGCGCGAGCGCGGCGAGGTCACGGTGCGGATCGTCAGGCTCGACGGCTACACCGACGACGACGAGCGGCTCATCGCGCACGGCCTTCGGGCGCGGCTCGGCGAGAGGGCGACCGTGCGGTTCGAGTACGTCAGTGACATCCCCCGGTCGGCGAGGGGGAAGTTCCGGTGGGTCATCTCGACCGCCCCGGTGAGCTGGGGGCGGGGCGGCGGGGGAGCCGCGGCGCTGTGACCGTGGGGGCCGGGCGGCCCGGACGGCGGGCCCGACCGGCGCGGGCGCATAGGGGACCTTCGTGACCAACGTGATGCACGTGATCGAGTCGCTCGATCCGGGCGGGGCGGAGCGCGTCGTGCTGGAGCTCGCCGCGCACCGCAACGCCGCGCGGTTCAACGTCGACGTCTGCTGCGTCGTCCGCAGAGGCCCGCTCGCCGACGCCGTCGAGGAGCTGGGAGTTCCCGTGCACGTCCTGTCGCGCAGGCGGAGGGTGGACGCGCGCGCGGTGCTGTCCCTCGCGTCGCTGCTCAGACGGCGGCGCATCGACGTCGTGCACAACCACAACTTCACGGGGCTGTCCGTGGGAGTTCCCGCGGCCGTGCTCGCGGGCGCCCGCGCCGTGGTGCGGACCGAGCACAACGTGCTCGTCGTCGGCGACGTCAACAGACCCGCGCTCTCGCGGCTCGCCGCGCTCAGGGAGAGCGCGCAGGTCGCCGTCGCGGACGCGGTGCGCGCGTCCCACGTGTCCGCGCGGCGGGTCCCGCGCGGCCGCTTCGTGACCATCCGGAACGGCATCGACGACGCGCGGTTCAGCGCCGCCGACCGCGCGGCCGTGCTGCGCGAGCTCGATGTGCCCGAGGGCGGACTGGTGTGTCTCACCGTCGGGAGCCTCACGGAGCAGAAGAACCACGCGAACCTCGTCCGGGCCGCCGCGCTCGTTTCGAGGGACATCGCGGTGACGTTCCTCGTGGTCGGCGGAGGACCGCTTCGAGATGGACTCGAGCGCTCGATCCGGGAGGCGGGAGTTCAGGACCGCGTCCGCCTTCTCGGCCAGCGGCTCGACGTGCCGAGGCTCCTCGGCGCGGCCGACCTCTTCGTCCTGTCCTCGGACTGGGAGGGCCTGCCCATCACGGTCCTCGAGTGCCTGGCGGCCGGCGTCCCGGTCCTCTCGACGCGCGTCGGCGGCGTCCCCGAGGTCATCAGCGACGGCGCCAGCGGGTTCCTCGTGCCTCCCGGCGACCCCGGCGCGCTCGCGGAGGCCGTCGAGCGCCTCGCGCGGGACCCGGAGGCGCGGGCGCGCGCGGCCGCGGCGGGCCGTCGAACCTACGAGGCGCGGTTCACCGCGTCGAAGATGGCCCGGCAGACGGAGGCGCTCTACGAGCTTGCGCTTTCGGGCCGCGCCGATCTGGCGACCGGCCGACGCGTCAAGGTGCTGTACGTCATCGGCCAGCTCGGGTACGGCGGGGCCGAGCGGCAGCTCCTCGAGCTGGCGTCGCGTCTTCCGAGGGACCGCTTCGACCCGCTCGTCTGCGTGCTCTCCGCGCGCGGCCCGCTCGCGGACTCGCTGGAAGCCGCGGGCGTGCCCGTCGTCTCGCTGAACAAGCGCCCCGGCGCCCTCTCCTCCGCGACCGCCGGCCTCATCAGACTCGTGCGCAGCGAGCGTCCCGCCGTCATCCACTCGTACCTCTTCTCCGGGAACTGGCGAGGCCTTCTGGCCGGCCGCCTGACGCGCGTGCCGCTCATCGTCTCGTCGGTGCGCAACGTGGACATCCACGGCCGTCTGTGGATGAACCTCCTGGAGCGCGCGCTGGCCTGCTTCGTGGACCGCATGATCGCCAACGCCGAGGCCGTGAAGGACTACGTGACGCGCGCGCACTGGGTGGCGCGCGAGCGCGTGCACGTCGTGCACAACGGCGTCTCGCCCGAGCGGTCTTCACCGGCGGGCGCTCCGGCGACACCCGTGGCGGAGAGAGGGGACGGCCCGACCGTCGTGATGGTCGCGAGCCTCACGAAGAAGAAGTCGCCGTTCACGTTCCTCGACGCGGCGGTCCTGGTCCGGGAGCGCGTGCCGGACGCCCGGTTCCTCGTCGTCGGCGACGGGCCCCTGCGCGGCGAGCTCGAGGAGCGCGCCAGCCTGCTCGGCCTGTCCGACGCCGTGACGTTCGCCGGGGAGACGCACGACACGCCCGCCGTGCTCGCCGCCGCCGACGTGTCGGTGCTCACCTCGGTCAAGGAGGGATGCTCGAACGTCGTGCTCGAGTCCATGGCGGCGGCGTGCCCGATCGTCGCGACCGCCGTCGGCGGGAACCCCGAGCTCATCGTGGAGGGCGTCACGGGGTTCCTCGTGCCGACGGGCGACGCCGCGGCGGTCGCGGACCGCGTCGCGCGCATCCTGACGGACGGCGCGCTCGGACGGCGCATGGGAGAGGCGGCTCGCGAGCGCGCGATGTCGACGTTCGGCGTCGAGCGCATGGTGGCCCGAACGGTGGAGATCTACACGACGCTCCTGGCGGGGCGGGTCCCGGGGCTCATCCAGTGGGTGGACGCGACGGCGGCCCGGGAGGAGGCGGCGTGAGCGCGCGGAAGCGGCGAGGGTCGTTCTGCAGGCGCCTTGGCGTCTCGATCGCCACGGCGGACCCCGTGGTCCGCGCGGCCGCGCTCCTGCCTGGGCGGGGCGCCGTCGTCCTCCGCTACCACTCCGTGAACGACGACCCCGTATGGGCGCGTGAGTGCGTTCAGGGCAGCCTCGTCGTGCCGACCGCGGTGTTCGACGCGCAGGTCGGCTACCTCGTTGCGCGGCACCGCGTCGTCGGGATCGGCGAGATCGCGGGGGCGATCCGCGACGGGCGGGCGCCCGACCGCCGCTGGGTCGCCATCACGTTCGACGACGGGTACGAGGACAACCACCGCAGCGCGCTCCCGATCCTCAGGAAGCACGGCGCGACCGCGGCGTTCTACGTGACGACGGGCGCGGTCGGCGATGCGCTGCCGCTGTGGACCGTGGCGGTCCGGCGGGCCGTGATGCGGGCGCGCGGGCCGTCGCTCCGACTGTCGTTCCGGGCCGAGGGGCCGCTCGACGTGTCCACCGACGCGGCGCGCGACGCGGCCGCGCGGGAGCTGGCGGCGCGCGTGAAGCGCTGCGGCGAGCCGGAGGCGCGGGCGATCGTCGAGGAGGTCCTCGGCGCGACGGGCGAGCGCGACCGCCCGAGCGGGCGCGTCATGATGAGCTGGGACGAGATTCGCGCGCTGCGCGACGCGGGCATGACCGTCGGAGCGCACTCGGTCGGGCACTGGAACCTCCCGAGCCTCTCCGACGCGGACCTCGAGCGCGAGGTGCACGGGGCCGCCGCGACGCTCGCGCGCGAGTTCGGGTCGCCCGTCGAGCACTTCGCGTACCCGAACGGGCGCACGGACCGGCACTTCGACGCGCGCGTCGCGAGGGTCGTCGCCGACGCGGGGTTCGTCTCGGCCGTGACGTCGGTCTCCGGGGCGGCGTCGCGCTCGTGCTCGGTCTACGCGATCCCGCGCGTCGGGGTGTACACGCGCCACGAGCACCTCGGGCGGCTCGGCGCGGACGTCCACCGCGCTCGGGTGTGCGGCCCGGCGGACCGGTGCGTGCGCGACGTCGCCCGCGCGCTGGGACGGCGAGGACGGACGGCGCAGGTCATCGACGTGAGACGGGGGAGGCGCGCGTGACCGGGGTGCGACTCGACCGCATGGGGCGGCTTGGGCGTCCGGCCAAGGTCGTGTTCTGGGCCGGCTCGTTCGAGCAGGCGGGGACCCAGCGGTTCCTCGTCGAGCTCCTCGCGCGTCTCGACCGCGGCGCCTTTCGGCCGATCGTGTTCTCCGCGCTCAGGCGGGGGGAGCTCCTCCCGACGATCGAGTCGCTCGACGTGCCCGTGCTCGAGTTCGGGACGGGGTCGAGTCTCGCGAGCCCGGCGACCGCGCGGGGGCTCGCGGCCGCCGCGGCGTTCCTCCGGCGGGAGCACGTGGCGATCCTGAACTGCATGCTGGGCATCATCACGCTCTTCGGGCCCTTCGTCGGCCGCGCGGCGGCGGTGCCGGTCGTGATCAACCACCAGCGCAACGCCGCGTACTGGATCCGCGGCCGCGCGCGGGCGGCGACGTACGGCTTCGTGAACCGCAGGCTCGTGGACGCGGTCGCCGTGAACAGTGGCGCGGCCGGCGACGAGCTCGTCTCGCGCTTCGGCGTTCCGCGCGCGAAGGTCGTGGACGTGGGCGCGGGCGTCGACGTCGGGCGGTTCGCCGGAGCTGGCCGTGACGAACGGCTCGCCCGCTCGCTGGGGCTGTCCGGCGGACCGGTCGTCGGCATCGTCGCGAAGCTGTCGGAGGTCAAGGGGCACGAGTGGTTCCTCGAGGCGGCGGCGCGGGTCGCGCGGGAGCGCGGCGACGCGCAGTTCCTCATCGTGGGCGACGGCCCCAGAAGGGCGGAGCTCGAGGCGACGGCGGCCCGCCTCGGTCTTTCGGACCGCGTGGTGTTCGCGGGGGCGAGGAACGACGTGTCCGCGCTCCTCAAGCTCATGAGCGTGTTCGCGCTGTCCTCCGTGTCGGAGGGCTCCCCGAACGCGGTCATGGAGGCGATGGCGGCGGGGCTTCCGGTGGTGGCCACGGACGTCGGGGGCATCCGCGCGGTCGCCGGTGGGAGCGGAGCGGTGCTCGTTGCCCCGCGCGACGCCGACGCGCTCGCGCGCGGCGTCCTCGGCATGCTATCGGACGTCGACGCGGCCGCAGCGGCGGGGCGCGCCGGGCAGCGCGTCGTGCGCGAGCGGCACGACATCGCGCAGGTCGTGCGCAGGGTCGAGCGGCTCTTCGATGATCTCCTCGAGGCCCGCGCGGCCGGGTCGTGCGCGCGCCTCCAGGGCGCGGGCGACGGCGCGCGGAGCGGAAGGGCGGCATGAGGGTCCTGTTCATCACGCAGTACTACCCGCCTGAGACCGGAGCGGCTCCGCTCCGGGCCTTCCACTTCGCCAAGAACCTCGCCGCGCTGGGACACACCGTGACCGTCGTCACGGGCATGCCGAACCACCCGAGCGGGGTCAAGCTGCCGGCATACCGGCGGAAGCTCGCCGCGCGCGAGACGGCTGACGGCGTGAGGATCCGCCACTGCTACCTGTTCGCCACGCCGCGGAAGACGTTCGCGACGAGAATGCTCAACCAGATCTCCTTCGCGCTCACGGCGCTGTTCGGGGGCCTGTTCGCGGGTTCGTGCGACGTCATCCTCGTGACGTCCCCGCCGCTCTTCCTTGGGGTCACGGCGTGGCTCCTCGGCGTCGTGAGGGGCGTTCCGTTCTTCCTCGACGTGCGCGACTACTGGCCGAGGGCGGCCGTGGAGCTCGGCCAGCTTCGCGGCCGGCGCGCGATCGCGCTCGCGGAGGCGCTCGAGCGGTTCGTCGTCCGCAGGGCGTCGACGATCTCGACCGTCACGCCGGGGACGCTTCGCATGATGGTCGAAGGCGGCGTCCCGAGACACCGCGTCGTGCTCGTCCCGAACGGCACCGACACCGACCTCTTCACGCCGGGGCCCGCGGCGGCCGCCTCCGACGGCGGGACGCGCACGGTCCTCTACAGCGGCACGCACGGGCTCATCCACGGCATGGGCGCGATCCTCGACGCCGCGGAGGTCCTGCGCTCGGAGCCCTCCGTTCGCTTCCTGCTCGTCGGCGACGGCGCCGAGAAGGACGAGCTCGTGCGCGAGGCGGCAGAGCGGGGGCTTCCGAACGTCGAGTTCCGCCCGAGCCAGCAGCCCGACGAGCTCGTCGCGACGATCCGCGGCGCGGCGGCGTGCGTCGTGACCGTGGCCCCGGGGGCGTTCGTCGAAACCGTCGTGCCGGTCAAGATGTTCGACTACATGGCCTGCGCCAGGCCCGTCGTCGCCGCCGTGTCCGGCGACGCGAAGGACATCGTCGAGGCCTCGGGCGGCGGCATCGTCGTCGCGCCGGGCGACGGCGCCGGCCTCGCGGAGGCGGTGCGGCGCGTCGTCGGCGACGCGGAGACCGCCGAGAGGCTCGGGCGCGCGGGGCGGAACTTCGTGTGCGGGAAGCACGCGCGCGCGGCGCTCGCCGCGAGGATGGAAGCGGCGCTCCGCGACATCGTCGTGACCGAGAAGTGGCTCGGGCGCGGCAGACTTCGGTTCCGGCGCTACCTCGCCGCGAAGTACGTCCTCGACTGGCTCTTCGCGGCGTGCGCGCTGCTCTTCGGCGCTCCGCTCTTCGCCGCCGTCGCCCTCGCGATCGCCGTCGACTCGCGCGGGAGCATCCTCTTCCGCCAGCGGAGGATCGGGATCCACTCGCACGAGTTCACGATCTTCAAGTTCAGGACGATGCGGCGGGAGACGCCCCACGTGGCCACGGACATCATGGCGTCGGGGCCCGTGGACTACACGACGCGGGTCGGGAGGCTGTTGCGACGGTTCAGCCTGGACGAGCTTCCGAACCTCCTCAACGTGCTCAAGGGCGACATGAGCGTCGTGGGCCCCAGGCCCGCGCTCTACAACCAGCACGAGCTCGTCGACATGCGACGGAGGACCGGCAGCGACCTCATGAGGCCCGGCCTCACGGGGTGGGCGCAGATCAACGGACGGAACCTCATCACGGTGGACGAGAAGGTGCGGCTCGACGCGTTCTACGTCCGCAACTGCTCGATCATGCTGGACGCGAGGATCGTGCTTCGCACCCTGGCGGTCATGCTGAAGGAAGAGGAGCTCGCCCGACGATGACGCAGGCGACGACACCACGCAGGATCGGGGTCCGCGCGGCGCTCGCCGTCGCGCTCATCGTCGCGCTCGCCGCCGCGGCGTACGGGCGGACGTTCGCGACGCTGTGGGGCACGTGGCTCTCGAACCCGAACTACTCCCACGGCCATCTCATACCGCCCGTGACGGCGTTCCTGCTCTGGCTGGAGCGCCGCCGGTTCGCGGAGTCGGTCGGTCCCGGCACCGCGTGGGGGCTCCCGCTCATCGTCGCCGCGCTCGCTGCGCACCTCCTGTCCATCCGGGCCGGCGTGTTCATGACGCAGGGCTACTCGTTCGTGCTGCTGCTCTTCGGCCTCGCGCTCTTCTTCTTCGGCGGCCGCGCGACGCGCGCCGTGTGGTTCGGCATCGGCTACCTCGTCTTCATGCTGCCCATGCCGCCCTTCCTCATGAACGTCGTGAGCTTCAACCTCAAGCTGCTGGCCGCCCGCACGGGAAGCGCGGTCGCGGCGCGGCTCGGCATCCCGCTCGTGCGTTCGGGCGTGACCATTCACATGCCGGCCGGGTCGCTCCGCATCGCCGATCCGTGCAGCGGGCTCCACTCGCTCATCGCGCTCGTGGCGCTCGGCGCGCTGTTCGCGTACCTCACGAAGGGGCCGCTCTGGAAGAGGCTCGTGCTGTTCGCCTCCGCGGTGCCGCTCGCGGTCCTCGCCAACATCGTGCGCATCTCGGTGCTGTGCGCCGTCGCGAACGTGTGGGGCGTGGACGCGGCGGTCGGGTTCTTCCACGACTTCTCGGGGCTTCTTCTCTTCGTCATCGCGTTCGCGGGGCTCGCCGTCGTGAGGGCGCTGCTCAGGTTCGAGGGCGCGCGGAAGGAGGCCGCATGAGGGGCACGGTGAAGGTGGCGGTCGTCGCGGCGCTCCTCGCCGCGGCCGTGCTGGTCATCGCGCTCAACCCGCCCGCGCGGCTTGAGCTCGGGCAGGAGGCGCTCGCGGCGTTCCCCGCGAGGCTCGGCGGCTGGGTGAGCGAGAACGTCGAGTTCGACAGCGTCGTCTACGATGAGCTCGAGGCCGACGCGACGCTCGTCCGGCGCTACAGCCGGGGCGACGGCGCGACGGTGTGGTTCGTCGTCGTGTTCCACCAGAACGACCGGTACGGCGCGCACGACCCGGTCGTCTGCTACACGGCGCACGGCTGGAAGGTGACCGACCAGGGCACGCTGCCCGTTCGCCGCGAGGGCGGGGAGCTCGCCGCGAGGTGGATCCGTCTGGCGATGGGCCACGAGGAGCGCGTCGCGCTCTTCTGGTGGTACACGGCCGGCGATCTGGCAACCGGCGACCACGGCGAGTTCATGTCGCGGATGGCCGCGTCGGGCATGCGCTCGAACAGGACGTTCGGCGCGTTCGCGAGGGTCTCGGCCGTCGTGAGGGACGGGGACCTCGGCGCGGCGCAGGCGCTCGTCAGGGAGTTCGCCGAGGCGGCGCTGCCGCGCCTCTCCGAGGTGTTCACTGCGGATCGGACCGGAGGTGACGATGACACTCGTTGAGCAGGTGAACGCTCTCCTGTGGGGCTGGGCCGAGATGCTGCGCGCGCTCAGACGGCGCGTCGGGGCGGCGCCGCTCCTCGTGTACGCCGCCGCGCAGGTCGCGGTGCTCGTCTCGATCGTGTTCTTCGCGTACCGGCCGTTCTCGGCGTTCGCGGCGCCGGCGCTCGCGTGGCGGTTCGGGCCGCAGGCGTTGCACTACCCGAACAACCTCTTCGTGCTGCGCGCCGCGGTCGGCCAGGCCGACCTGCCGCTCTCGGTGCTGCTCGGGCCGCTCACGGCGGGCGCGGCCGCGGTGCTCTTCGCCTCGCTCTACGCGGGGCGGCCGGAGCGCGTGGGAACGGCGTTCCGATGGGCGGGGGCCGCCTATCTGCCGCTCCTGTGCGTGACGGCGCTCTCGGTGGCGCTGTCCCAGGCCGCGGTGAGGGTTCCGCTCGCGCTGTGGGGGCATCTGGCCGACGCAAGCCCGAACCGCTTCCGCCTCGTTCGGCTCGCGACGATCGCGGTCGTGCTGGCGCTGCAGGCGTTGCTCGTGTACGCCGTCCCGGGCATCGCGGCCGCGCGGCTGCGGCTCGCCGAGGCGCTCGCGCGGAGCGTCCGCACCGCGCTCAGGCAGCCCGTCACCACGTACCTGCTCGTCGCCGTTCCTGCGGCGTTCGAGCTTCTGCCCGCGTGGCTCGCGAGGCAGGGCGAGGCCATCGCGCTTCGGCTGTCGCCGGAGCTTCTCGCGGCCGTGATGGTCCTGTGGATCGCCGTCATCCTCGCCTCGAGCTACGCCGTGATCGGCACGGCGACGCGCGTCTTCGTCCACTCCGCAGAGGACGTCGTGCACGGCATCGCCGACTGGAAGGAGGTCTGATCATGGCGAGGAACGTCAGTCGTCGTTCGCGCGCCTGCACCCTCGCCGCGGCCCTTCTTGCGGTCGTCGCGCTTCTGGCCGCCGGCTGCGGGTCCTCGGAGCTCGAGGACCGCTACGAGGCGGAGCGCATGGCGTGGCGGGCGGGGAAGCTCGCCCAGGCGATGCGGTCCAACCCGGAGCTCATGACCGACGAGATGCTGGCCCGCGTGCGATCGAGCTACGAGGCCATCGTCGCGAGGTACCCCCGGACCGGCGAGCCGACCACGGAGCTGGGGCGCGACATCGCGTCCATCGCGGGACGGAGCCGCCTCGTTCTGGCCGGCATGGCATTCGATCGTGGAGACGCGGACGCCGCGCTCGGGGTGCTCGCGTCCGTGCGCGAGAGCTGCGCGTTCGACCGCGCCCTGTGCGTCGAGGCGCGCCTGACGGCCGGGAGCATGCTCGAGGCGACCGGCCGCTGGGAGGACGCGGCGGAAGAGTACGAGGCGCTGACCGAGGAGTGGCCGCCGGCGGCCGAGGCGTCCGGCGCTCCCGACGCCCGGATCCTCCGCACGCCGATCAAGCTGGCCGCCGGGTACGCCGTGCGCGGAGAGGCCGCGCGCGCGGCGGAGCTCTTCGAGCGGGCGCGGGACTACTACGACCGCTGGATCGGCGAGTGGGAGGGAAGCCCGACCGCCAGGCTCGCGCTCGAGCTCAAAGGGGAGAGCTACGCGCAGGAGGGGCGATTCGCGGACGCCGCCGGCACGCTGGAGCACTTCGACGGGCTGTACGGGAACGAGCAGAACCGCGCCGCCATCTGGCTGCGACTTGCGGAGATCTACTCGGCCGGGCTTCGAAACACCGCCAGGGCCCGCGAGTACTACGAGAAGACCGAAGCCGCGTATCCCTCGAAGGTGTCCGGGGCGACGGCGGCCATCGCCCTGGCCGCGCTCGACATCGATGCTGCGAGGTACCCCGAGGCGCGCGCGCGCCTGGAGCGGGTTCTGGCGGAATTCAGGGGCGAGCCGACGGTCTCGGCCACGGCGATGCACTACCTTGCGCTCTCCTACGAACTCGGGGGCAGTTGGGAAACGGCGGTGGCGCGCTACAACGCGCTGTCCCAGGAGCACCCGGCGACCCTCTACGGCCTGCAGGCTCCGCTTCACGTCGCAAGGCACTACCGCGACGCCGGGCAGGCCGCCGCCGCGGCGAGCGCGTACGAGCGGGCGGTGCAGCACTACCGGCGCGTGAGCGGAGAGTGGCCGTCCACCCCTGCGGACCTCACGGCGAGGAGCTACCTCGTCGAGGCGAGGCTCGACCAGGGGAAGTGGGAGGAGGCCGCCGAGACGCTCGTGGAGACCGCGGGAGGCCTGCCGGGTTCGGAAGCGGCGCCCGGCATGCTGCTGCAGGCGGCGGCCCTGTACGCTTCGAAGCTTGGAGACGAGGCGCGGGCGCGCGAACTCCTCGCGCGCGTTCGCGCCGGCCACGCGGGAACGGCGGCCGGCGAGGAAGCGAAGGCGAGGCTTGACGCGCTGGACCGGCGCGGCCGGTGACGGAGTGAGTTCATGGACGCAGTCTCCGCGTTGATCCTCATTGCGGTCGCCGCCTGCCTGGCGGGCGGTGTCGCCGCGCTCGCGCGCCCGGGGCCGCGCGTGAGCCGCGTGTCGTTCGCGCTCGGCGCGTTCGGCGCGGCCGCGTGGCTCTTCGCCATCGGCTCTGTGCGCGTGAGTCCGTCGGCGTCCGTGGCCGCGCTGCGCGCGCGCGCCGCGTGCGCGGCGGCGGCCGCCGTGCCTCTCCCCTGGACGGTTCTTCTTCTGGCGTACGCCCGCGAGAACGGGGCGCGCGTCGTCCGCGCGTGGCGGCCCTACCTCGTCCTGGCGGCGCTGGCGGCGGCGTTCTTCGTCGCGAAGAGCCTCGACGGGAGCGTGCTGTTCGGGATCGCGGGCGCCGATGACGGGCACGTGCTCGTGTTCGGGCCCGCCGGGCGGGCCATGATCGTCTATCTGATCGCATCGGTCCTCGCGCTGCTCTTCAACCTCGAGGTGACGCTGCGGGCGGCGAGGCCCGACGCGTTCCCTCGACTCAAGCATGCCGCGCTCGGCCTGTTCGCCGCGCTGGCCTATCACGCGTTCGTGCTCTCGGCAGCGCTTCTCTACTCGCGGGTGCGCGTGTCGCTCCTCGCGGTGGGCGCCGTGCCGGCGCTCGCGGCGATGGCGCTCATCGGCTACTCCGTCGCTCGGAGGAGGCTCGCCGGCGCCGCCGTGCGCGTCGGCCGCCCGGTGTTCTACGCCTCGTTCACGGCCTTCGCGGCCGGCGCCTACCTGCTGGCCGTCGGCCTCGTCGCGCTCATCGTCCGGACGCTGGGCCTGAGCCTCCCGACGGCGCCGCTCGTCGCGGTCTCCTTCCTGGCGCTCACCGCTCTGGCCGCGCTCCTGAGCTCGACGCGCGTCCGCCGCCACATGCGGAGGTTCGTGGACTCGAACTTCCACCTGTCGCGGCACGACTACCGGCGCGAGTGGGCGCGCGCGTCGAGGGTCATGGCGTCGGGGGTGGATGAGGCGGAGATCGTCGAGAGCGTGCGGGCGCTCGTGGCCGACGCGCTCGACGCGGCGCCGGTCGAGGTCGCGCTCGTCGAGAACGAGGCGCGGGGCCCCCTGTTCTTCGGCGACCGCGCGTTCGACGCCCGGTTGAGCGACGCGCTGGGGGACGACGCGCTCCTCGGGGTCCTGGACGCGCGGCGGGCCGCCGTGAGGATCGGCGGCGGCGAGCGCGAGCTGCGCGCGTGGGCCGGGCGCCACGCCGAGGCGCTCGAGCGCTCGGGCCACGAGATCGCCGGTCCGCTCCTCGCCGGCGCGGAGCTTGTCGGGATCGTGCTCGTCGGGCCGCGGCGCGCGGGCGGGCACACGAGCGAGGACCTCGATCTGCTCACGACCATCGGGCTTCAGGCCGGCAACGCGCTCCTTGCGGCGCGGCTCGCGACGCGGATGGCGGAAGGCAGGGAGCTCGAGACCCTGCACAGGGTCTCCGCGTTCGTCGTGCACGATCTCAAGAACTGCATCACCGGGCTCTCGATGCTGCTTGGGAACGCCAGGACGCGGCTCGAGGACCCCGAGTTCAGGGCGAGCTGTCTCGAGGCGATCGCCGAGTCCATCGGCTCGATGGAGCGCATCGTCGCCCGCGTGGGCGGCGCGCAGGGCGAGCAGGCCGCCGCGGCGCGTTCCGGGCTCGCGGACGCCGTGCGCGAGGCGATCGACGGGGCGGGGCTGGGGGGACCGACGTCGCCGGTCGTCGTGCGCATGTCGGTGCCCGAGGACCTCGCCGTCGCGGCCGCGCGCGGCGACGTCGCGATCGTGCTGCGCAATCTGCTCCGGAACGCGCGCGAGGCGCTGGACGGGCATGGCCAGATCGACATCCACGCGGAACGCTGCGGCAATGCCAGCGTGGTGGTCAGGGTCTCGGACAACGGTCCGGGGATCCCGGAACGGCTCATCGAGAGCGGCGCGCTGTTCAGGCCGTTCAGGACCACGAAGGAAGGCGGCCTCGGGATCGGGTTGTACCACTGCCGGGAGCTCGTGAGGAGCTGCGGCGGCGGGATCCGGGCGTTCAACGGCGCGCGCGGGGCGGTCTTCGAGATCGTCCTGCCTCAGGCCGGCTGAGCGAGGTCGGGCGGCGCATCGCCGCGCGGGCCGGAGGCTACGAGGTGACGATGGCGGAACGCAGGCGCGTGCTCATCGTGGACGACGACGCGGTCATCCGCTCGCAGCTCGGCTGGGCGCTGTCCGACGAGTACGACGTGTCGTCGGCCGCCACGGCGGCGGACGCGCTTCGGGAGCTCCGCGAGCGCTCCCCGGACGTCGTCACGCTCGACCTGTCGCTCACGGCAAGGCCGGGGGAGTCCGAGGAGGGGCTCGACATCCTCGCGGCGGCGCAGGAGTGCCGCCGTCCCCCGAAGGTCGTGATGCTCACCGGCAGCACGCAGCGGGAGCACGCCGTCCGCGCGATCGACCTCGGCGCATTCGACTACTGCGAGAAGCCGGTGGACGTCGGTGAGCTTCTCGTCCTCCTGCGGCGCGCGATCCGGGTGCGCGACCTCGAGGGGACGGGCGAGCCTGAGGAGGCAGATCGGCGCGTCGAGGGCCCGCGTGGCATGGTGGGCTCCTGTCCGGCGATGGCCGAGGCGCTCGCGCTCATCAGGACCGCCGCGGCGACGGACGCTCCGGTGCTCCTCATCGGGGAGTCGGGGACGGGGAAGCGGCGGGCCGCGAGGACGATCCACGAGCTCTCGGCGCGCGCCGGGGGGCCGTTCGTGGCGGTGGACGCTTCGGCGCTGCCCGAGCGGGCCATGGAGGATGACGTGTTCGGGCCGGCATCGAACGGGCGGCCGCCCGGCGGGCTGCTCGCGGAGGCGCGAGACGGGACGCTCTACATCGCGAACCTCCGGTCGCTTCCGCCGTCGGCGCAGGCGAGGCTTGCCGCGTTTCTCGCGTCCGTCGAGCCGGGGCGGGACGCGCGGATCGTCGCGTCGTCCGACAGCCCGCTCGACAGCGATGCGCGTACCGGGCGTTTCCGCGGCGATCTGTACTGCAGGCTGGCCGTCATCGCGATCCCGCTCCCCCCCGTGCGGGAGCGTCAGATGGACGTTCTCGCCCTGGCCGAGGCGGCGCTCGAGTCGGCTGCGCTCGCGGAGGGGCGTCGGACGGTCGGGTTCACGAAGGCGGCCGAGCGGGCGATGCTGGCGCACGACTGGCCGGAGAACGTCACGGAGGTCGAGGCGCGCGTGCGGCGCGCCGTCATCATGGCGCGGGGGCGGCTCGTGTCGGCCACCGACCTGGGCCTTCCCGGCGACGCGGCGAACGGCCGGGAGCACACGCTCACCGAGGTCAGGAACGGGGCCGAGCGCGAGCTCCTGGAGAGCGCGCTGCGGGAGACGGGCGGGAACGTCTCCCGGGCGGCAAGGGCCATCGGCGTGAGCAGGCCGACGCTCTACGACCTCATGAGGAAGCACGGGATCACGGCCACCCGGTTCAAGGGCCGCCCGAGGCAGCACGCCGGATAGCCGACGCTCGGGCTCGGCTGCCGGCGTGACGCGCCGGCCAGCCGCCTTGACAGCGCTGAGGACGCTCCCTAGAATGGCCCCTGCCCGCGGGGGCGACGGGTGCCTCGGCGGCAACACCGGCCCACGACAGCGAGGGGGCGACCCATGGTTCGCGGCATGCCACTCCTGTTCCTTCTCACGCTCGCGGCGGCCTCGCTCGCGCTGCCCGGCAGCGCGGGTGCGCAGACCGGCGGGCTCGTGATCACATCGCAGCCTCCGGGAGCGGTGGTCGAGCTGTCCGGGGAGCACGTGCTGCGCGGCGTCACGCCGTGGCGGCTGGACAGGCCGCTCTGGGGCGCGTACGAGGTGCGGGCGTTCAAGGCGGGGCACGAGATGTGGGAGGGGTACGTGGTTCTCTCCGCCACGCGGACGGACTCGCTGTCCATCCGCATGGTGAGGAAGACCCCGCTCCGCGCGGGGTTCCGATCGGCGATCCTGCCGGGCTGGGGCCAGCACTACACGGGACAGGGCGGCAAAGGAGCGGCGTTCGCCGTCGCGCAGGCGGCGGCGCTGGCCGGCGTCCTGTGGACGGACGCGAAGCGCCAGACCGCGGAGGAGCGGTACAACGCCGCCGCTGCGGCGTACGACGCCGCGACGCAGATCGACGACATCCAGGAGAAGTACGCCGAGCTGTTGCGCCGTTACGACGATCTCAACACGTGGCACGAGCAGCGGAAGCGGTGGTCCTACGCGGCGGCCGCCATCTGGCTGGTGAACGTGCTGGACGCGACGCTGCTGTTTCCCTCGTATGGAGAGGGCCGCTTCGCGGTCACCGACGGCCCTGGGCCCGGGTTCTTCGCGTCCATGGACGCGGACCGGACCACGTTCGGCGTCGCGTTCGGGTTCTAGCGACACCCTGGAGGTTCCCCCGATGAAGAGGCGCATTGGGTTCGCTGTCCTTCTGGCGGCGCTGGGCGCGGCGGCCCTGACAGGCTGCTTCCGCGAACTCGCGTCGCCCGACCACGACAACCCGCTCGACCCGGACAACCCCGGCACGTCGTCGGGGATCCCGGGGAAGCCGACCGGGCTCACGGCGGTCGTGTCCGACCGGCTGGTGGTCCTCTCGTGGGCGATGGACGACACGACCGGCGTGGCGAGCTACAGGGTCTATCGCTGGGCGGTCGAGGCCGGCGAGGAGGAGGACTACGAGCTGCTCCGCACCGTGACGAGGAGGCGCTGTGAGGACTCGGGTGTGCGCAACGGCCAGGAGTACTCCTACAAAGTCTCCGGCGTGAACGTGCTGGGCCTCGAGGGACGGCTCTCGCGCCCGCTTTCGGTCACGCCGCGCGCGTTCGGCATCCTGATCGCCGGCGGCAGGCCGAAGACGTCCACTCGTGACGTCACGATCACGATGTCCGCCCCGTCGACGACCGAGCTCATGAGGGTCTCGAACTCGGCCTCGGTCGACGGGTCCCCGTGGGTGCCGTATCAGGCCAACTACTCGTGGCAGCTCCCGGCGGGCGACGGCGTGAAGACGGTGTACGCCCAGTTCCGGGACTCCGGTGACAGCCAGTCGCTGGTCGTCAGCGACGACATCGAGCTCGACACGCGGGCCGCGATCTCGTCGGTGACCGAGGACACGGGCGGCCTCGTGAAGCAGGCCGGAGACGTCATCCACTTCAGCGTCTCGGCGGGGGAGCCCCACGGCACCGCGTGGGTGACCCTCGGGTCGTCCGTGTCGGGGATCACGCTCTACGACGACGGAACCCATGGAGACGCGCAGGCCGGCAACGGCGTGTACGAGCGCGACTACGCGGTCGAGCACGGCGTCGAAGTCGTGAACGCCGCGGTGCACGGCGGGTTCATCGACGAGGTGGGGAACGACGCGCCGACCGCGCTGGCGCCGGGGACCGTGACGATCCAGACGCCGCCGAACGCCGTGACGCTCGCTCTGCCGGTGGCGCTGTCGAAGCGGAGCATCGCGCTCTCCTGGAGCCGGAGCAACGATGCCGACTTCGCGCGGTACAAGCTCTACAGGTCTCCCGTTCCTGGCGTGGCAACGTCCCCGCAGCGCAGGCTCATCGCCGACATACGGGACGCCAACGACACCGAGTTCACGGACACGGGGCTTGAGCCCGATCGCACCTACCACTACGCTGTGTACGTGTTCGACGCCATCGGGCTGTCCACCATCAGCAACGAGCGGTCCGGCACGACGCTTGCGAACGAGCCCCCGGATCCGGTGGAGCTCTACACACCGTGGTCGCCGGACAGCACCTCGCTCGTTCTCAGCTGGTCCCGGAGCCAGGAGGACGACTTCCTGGAGTACGAGGTCATAGGCTGGGAACAGGTTCCCCCAAGTCCCCCGAGCACCGGCGAGAAGCGCGTCCTCGCGCGCATCACCGTCCCGAGCGAGACGTTCTACACGCACACCTCGCTTCTGGAGACGGTCGTGTACTGGTACGAGGTCGCTGTGGTTGACTCGTTCGGGGCGCGCTCGCTGTCCAACGTTGTCTCCGCCACGCCGAGGCCGTCCTTCAGGTAAGAGCGGTCCCGGCGGACACAGCGCGGTTGGTGTTCCCACGAAGCCCGGTCGCAGTGGCGGCCGGGCTTCTTCGTTGTTTCACTGATGTAACCTCCCACCCGGCACAGTTTGTGCATCTCAGCAAGTGCAGGTCGAGCCTCCGGCGTTTGACAAAGGAACTCAGGTGAAGCGGGACCTTGCGGGGCCGCGCAGGCATACCAAGAAGCCTCGGTCGCGCTGGGTCGAGCGGATCCCCCCACATCCGCTGGCCCAAGGGTCTTCCACGCATCTGGCAACCCCCTATGCACCCGCCTCCGGCCTCGCGGGTCCCGCCTGAAGTCCTTCACTCGCCACTCGAGAGGCTCCGATGGGATGTCGAGCATCAGGGCGAGAGCGCGCCGCGGCCGCACTGGCGGCCGCGGCCGCTCTATGGTTCAGCTCCGCCGCCGCCGTCGCCGACGGCACCACTCGCGCCGTGACCTCTCACGTGCTCGTGGGCATGTCCCCCCAGACGTCCTTCTCGGTGATCCTGAACGGCGCGCCCTCGAGTGCCGTCTCGGTCGAGTCGGATGAACTCGGAATCCTGGCGTTCACCGTAGACGACGACGGGCTTCCGGGCGGCGGGATCGTCGTGACGGTCCTCGCATCGGGCGCGCCCGTCATCTCGCACCTCGAGGTCCTCGACGTCACGCCGACCTCGGCGACGATCGCATGGACGACCGACGCTCCCGCCACGTCCCAGGTCGAGTACGGTCCCTCTCCGGACCTCGGGAACCTGACGCCGCTCGACGGGGACCTTGTGACCAGCCACGCGGTCGCTCTCGAGGGTCTGACGCCGGGAACCCCATACCGTGTGCGGGCGCGCTCGAGCAGCGCCGAAGGAGTGCCGGCCGTTCCTGTGGAGACGCTGTTCGAGACGCTCCCGCTCGCGCAGACGGGGCCGCCGATCATCTGGGGGGTCTCGGCACGGACCGTCTCGTCGTTCTACGTCACGGTCATCTGGGACACGGACCGCCCCGCGACGTCCAAGGTCCGATACGGGATCCGGGGAGTCCTTGACCTCGAAACGCCGGTCGACACCACGCTCGTGGTGAACCACCGCGTGCTGGTCGGGCCGGTCGTCCCTGAGGCGGAGTACGCGTTCGTGGCCATGAGCGCGTGCGGCGCGGACACCGCCGCGTGCGCTCCGGGGTTCTTCCGGACGCCGGGCTTCGACGTCGTGCTCGCCCCTGAGCTCAAGGCTCCCACGATCACGCGGGCGCGGGCCGACACGGTGCAGGACACGAGGGCGGTCCTCCGATGGGCGACCGACCGGCCCTGCTCGACCTGGGTGGAGCTTGCAGGCAACCCGGAACCCGTGGGCGTGTGGCCCGGGATGCCTGCCGGCGGGAGCAGCTATCAGGTGGAGGTCAGCGGGCTTGCGCCGAACACCGTGTACCACTACAGGGTGTGCGCCGTTGACGAGGCATGCGCGTTCGCGGCGACCGCAGCTGACAGCTTCACGACCGCTCCGACGAGGAGGGACTCGGCCCCCGGGACACCGCATGCCGTTCTCCCTGGAGAGGGTGATGACGCGACGATGGTGTCATCGCTGAACGGCGGTGTCGTCGCAACCCTGTCGCTCGCAGTGTGGCCGAACCCGGCCGTGCAGGATGCCGCGCTCGCGTTCCTTCTCCCCGAGGCGGGGCACGCCCGAGTCGCCGTCTACACCGTGGGCGGGCGCCTCGTCCGGGTCATCGCCGACGACGTGTTCTCCGCGGGCCCGCACTCCGCGACGTGGGACCTCACGACCGGCGACGGGGTGCCGGCGTCGTCCGGGGCCTACGTGTGCGCGGTCGAGTCGGGAGGCGCCGTGGCGAAGAGGAAGATCGTGGCTCTCCGATAGGACTCCCGGCAGATTCTCGCGCCTGTAACATCTTATGCCACAGCGAGTTGCTCGTTGCGCCCCACAAGCACACAAGATTGCTCTTGTCTAGAAGTCGGCCCCCATGCTAGTATTGACAATAGGCGGATAAGAACCCATTGTCATTGCTCGGACACTCGAAGGAGGCCGCATCATGAGGACCCTGATCATCCTCGTCGCGATGGCCGCGGTCGTTGCCGCCGCCGTTCCTGCAAGCGCCGGGCTTCTCAGCGACTGGTTCGGTGTGACGCTCTCCGTGGGGGGGACAGGGACGTTCAATCACAGCTGGGCGCCGGTCTCGTCCACGGCGGACTACTTCGTGGACGACAACTGGAGCACGTACTTCGGGAGAACGCCGCACGGCGGCGAGCTGTTCGACATCGAGGCGATCTACTTCGACAACGACGCCGACCATGCCTACATCGCCGTCGTGACCTCCTTCAAGGTCCCGACGGGCGTGTCGTACCTCGGTTCGGTCGTGCGCGCCGGCGACCTGGCGATGGACCTCGGTGGCGGATCGCATGAGATGGGCGTGGACATCGACGGGAACACCGGACGGATCGCGGCGACCTCTCCGGGCAACTGGTTCCAGTCCAACACGGTGTATCTCGCGGAAACGGGCCCCACGAACTTCGCCGGCGGCGTGACGCTCGGGCATGCGACGCTGAACGCCTACAACTACGGTCTCACCGAGCGCGGCAAGCCGACGTACGTGTTCGAGCTCACGCTCGACCGCTCCCTCATCGGGGGCGCCGACGGGGACGCCATCGGTCTTCTGTGGACGATGGGTTGCCGCAACGACGTGATCCGGCTCACAGGGAGCTTCGACGGCGGGGAGACGCCGCCGGTGCCTGAGCCCGGGACGCTCATGCTGCTCGGCACGGGGCTCCTGGGGATGGTCGGCCTGGTGAGACGGCGCCGCGGCTAGATCTCGAACAACGGCGGACAGAAGCAGGGAGCAGGGATCGGTGATCCCTGCTCCCTTGCTTTGTGTGCCCTGCCTGCGCCGTGGTCCGCGGGATCAGTCCTTCCAGCCCTGGTTGTCGAGGAGCTGCTCGGTGGGAACATCCCTCGTGACGCGGGCGGGAGCGCCCATGACCACCTTGCGCGGCGGCGCGTCCCGCGTAAGCACGGAGCCCGCCGCCACCACGGCGTCGGAGCCGACGGTCCTCCCAGGGAGGATCACGCAGCCTGCGCCGATGCGGCCGCCTCTCTCCACGGTGACACCTTTGAAGTGCTTGAAGCGCTCCTGGGTTCTCCCGATGAAGTTGTCGTTCGACGTCGCAACGCCAGGGGCCACGAACACGCGGTCCCCAAGCTCCGAGTAGGCCGTGATGTAGCACTCGCTCTCGAGCTTGCAGTATCGGCCGATCGCGCACTTGTTCTCGACCGTGACGCCGCGTCCGACGATCGTGTAGTCGCCGATCGTCACATCCTCGCGCACCGAGGCGAGGTCCGCGACGAGCACGTGGTGGCCCAGCCGGCAGCCGGCGTACACGACCACCGAGGTTCCGATGATGCAGCCGTCGCCGACGACCGCCGGCGGCACGCTCCTGCCGTCCGTCGTGGCGCTCTGGGCCGCCTTCATGGGCAGCTTCCCGACGACCGTCCCGTCGTCGATCCTCACCCTGTCGCCGATCACCGTCCCGGCGTGGATCACGACGTTGTTGCCGATTGCGCAGTCGCAGCCCACGCGGACATCGGGACCGATGACCGAGAAGTACCCGATCGTGGTTCCGCGGCCGACTGTCGCCTTGGGATCTACGTATCGTTCCATGCGCGCCCTTCCCTGGCGGCCGCGCCGCCCCGCAGTCACCGACCGCCCGCTCTTCGGAGATCCTACTCGATGGGCACCGGCAGGCCGCCGTTCCTGAGTGACCTCTCCGCCGCGTCGAGCACGCGGACCACGCGGAGCCCGTCCCTGCCGTCCGTGCGCGGCTTGGTCCGCGCTTCGACACAGTCGATGAAGTGGGCGCACTCAGCCTTCAGGGGCTCCACCATGTCGATGACCGGCGCCGTCACCTCACCGAACCGGAGGGTGAACGAGTCGGAGTAGCCCACGCACGTGCCGTTGAGGTCAACGCCGCGATCGTAGATGCGGATCTTCTCGGACGGCTCGGCGTCATCGAACACGACCATCTTCTCGCTTCCGACGAGCGTCGTCCGCCGGACCTTGTGGGGGTCGAGCCACGAGACATGAACCTGCGCCAGCCGGTCATCCCGGAATCGCATGTGGAGGAACGCCACGTCCTCGATCCCGGGCTGGATGTACGCGGCTCCCCGGGCGGCCACCTCCACCGGCGCGTCTCCCAGCACGTGGAGAGCCACGGAGATGTCGTGCGGGGCGAAGCTCCAGAGCGCGTTCTCGTCGGTCCGGATCCTGCCGAGGTTCAGGCGCTGCGAGTACAGGTAGTACACCTTGCCGACCTCGCCGCTCGTCACGAGCTGCTTCATCTTCTCGACAGCAGGGTGGTAGATGAGCAGATGCCCGACCATGAGCACGCGGTGCTCCGCCTCCGCGAGCCGCACCAGTTCCTCGGCGTCGGCGACGGACAGCGTCATCGGCTTCTCAACGAACACGTCCTTCCCGGACAGGATGGCGCGCCGTGCCAGGTCGAAGTGCGTGCGCGCGGACGAGGCGATCGCGACGGCCGCGATGGAGGGATCGGAGAGGACGCTCTCGGCGTCCGCGCTGACCTCGACGCCCCGCGCTCCGTTCAGGGCCGCATGGCACCTCGAGAGATCCGGGTCGCAGACCGTCCTGAGGGTCGCGTTCCTGAGGCGCAGGAAGGTGCGAAGGAGGTTCTTCCCCCACGCTCCGACGCCAAGGAGTGCCAGGTCGACCATGATGTGCCCCCAACATCGCCGAAGGACCGAGCGGACTCCCGTCCGGTTCAGCATCGCGCTCCGTTCGGCGCTCCCATCCTGTGCCCGGACGCGCGACTCTACCCGGTGGCCCGAGTGCGGACAACCGGGTTCTGCAAGTTGCGTACCAGCGGAGGACCGCGCGCGTCCGGGCCGGAGCGCTTGACGGCACCTCGCTGTCGGCGTAAGCTCACACACATTCAGGAATCGGCAGCCGAAGAACGAGACCGGGCGCCCGGTGGCCCGGTCATCCCCCGCGTGCGGGAAGGAGAGGAAGGCGTGGACCGAACGGAACTTCTGTTCAAGGAGCTCACGGAGGCGGTGGGGGTTCCCGGCTTCGAGGAAGAGGTGGCGGACATCATGGCCGCCCACCTCAAGGGCACGGCGTCGGTGACCTACGACAGACTGGGCAGTCTCGTGGCGGAGAAGCGAGGGAAGACGCGCGAGCCGAAGGTCATGATCGCCGGCCACATGGACGAGGTCGGGTTCATGGTCAAGTCCGTCACGAAGGACGGGTACATCAAGTTCCTGCCTCTCGGCGGGTGGTGGGGGCACGTTGTGCTCGCACAGCGAGTCATCGTGAGGACGCGCAAGGGCGACATCGTCGGCGTGACGGGCTCCAAGGCGCCGCACGTCCTCAAGCAGGAGGAGCGGGCGAAGGTCATCGACCTCCAGGACATGTACATCGACGTGGGGGCGACGAGCGACTTCGACGTGAAGAAGAAGCTCGGCATCCGGCTGGGCGATCCCATCGTGCCGGTGGGCGAGTTCACGATCCTGGGCAACAAGCAGACCTACCTCGCGAAGGCGTGGGACGACAGGATCGGTTGCGCGGCGGTGATCGATGTCCTCACGAAGGTGGGGAAGGGCCATCCCAACACGCTCTACGGCGTCGGGACGGTCCAGGAGGAGGTCGGCCTGCGCGGCGCGCGCACGAGCGCGAACATGGTGGACCCGGACGTGGGATTCGCCGTGGACGTCTGCATCGCGATGGACACGCCGGGGATGGATGGCACCGACGAGAAGCTCGGCGCCGGCGCCGGCATTCTCGTGTTCGACGGGAGCGTCATCCCGAACAGGCGACTGCGCGACCTTGTCATCGAGACGGCCGAGAAGAGCAAGATCCCGTTCTTCCTCACGGCCCTGGAGCGGGGCGGGACCGACAGCGGCCTCATCCATCTGAACAGGAAGGGCGTGCCCTGTTTGACGTTCGGCGTGCCGGCCCGCTACATCCACGGGCACGTCGGGATCATCCACAGGAAGGACTACGACTGCGTCGTCCGTCTCATCATTGAGGTGGTGAAGAAGCTGGACGCGGAGACCGTGGCGTCGCTGACGAGGAGTTGACGCGGGCGACCTGCCGTGCGCCGGGGCTCACGCCGGTCGCGCGGGGAACGGAGTCGCGATGGCTCGAGCCGAGCCGCTGTTCGGCACGCCGAAGTGCCTCATCGGCGTGGTGCACGTCATGTCGTTGCCGGGCAGCCCGGGATGGTCGGGCCCGATGGTGGATGTGTCGCGCCGGGCCGTCGAGGACGCGACGACGCTTGAGCGCGCCGGGTTCGACGCCGTGATCGTGGAGAACTACGGCGATGCGCCGTTCTCGCGCGGGTTCGCCGGGCGCGGCGCCATCGCGGGACTCGCGGCGGTGGGCGCGCGCGTGTCCGACAGCGTCCGCGTGCCCGTCGGCGTGAACGTGCTCAGGAACGACGCGGAGTCGGCGGTGGCGATCGCCGCGGCCGCCGGGGGCGCGTTCATCCGCGTGAACGTGCACGTCGGGGCGGCCGTGACCGACCAGGGCGTCGTGCATGGGGCGGCGTTCCGGACCATGCGTGCGATCCGCTGCATGGCTCCCGGGCTGCTCGTGCTCGCGGACGTTCTCGTGAAGCACGCGCGGCCGCTGGGCGAGACGGACCCGGGGCGCATCGCGCGGGACACCGTGGAGCGTGGCCTGGCGCATGCGCTCATCGTGACGGGACCGGCGACGGGCTCGGAGACGCCGATGGAGCGCGTCATCGCTGTCCGGGCCGCCGTCCCCGGCGTGCCCGTGCTCGTCGGGAGCGGCGTGACCGCGGCCTCCGTAGCCGGTGTGCTCGAGGCCTGCGACGGCGTGATCGTGGGGAGCGCGGTGATGCGCGACGGACGGGCCGGTGGGCCCGCGGTGCTCGAGCGGGCGGCGTCCTTCGTCGCGGCGGCGAGGGCCGGGAGGCGCTGATGCTCAGGATCTACGACACGATGGCCGGGAAGAAGAAGGACTTCGTCCCGGTGCGCGAGGGAAAGGTCAGCATGTACTTCTGCGGCCTCACCGTGCAGTCCGAGCCGCATGTCGGACACATGCGTGTCGCCATCGTGGCCGATGTCTTCAAGCGCTACCTCACGTTCAAGGGCTACGATGTCACCTTCTGCGTGAACTTCACGGACATCGACGACAAGATCATCGAGAAGGCGACTGCCGAAGGGGTCCCCTACACCGAGATCGCCCGGCGCAACATCGACCGATTCATGGAGTTCCTGTCGTTCCTCGGGGCCAGGCCGGCGGACCACTACCCGCGGGCGACGGCCCACATCCCCGAGATCATCGCAATGGTCCAGAGGCTCATCGAAAGGGGCGTCGCCTACGAGTCCGGCGGATGCGTGTACTTCGAGGTGAGGAAGTGGCCGGGTTACGGCAAGCTCTCGAAGCGGAACCTCGATGACCTCATCGCCGGCGCGAGCGAGCGCGTCGAGTCCGACGAGCGGAAGCGGCATCCCGAGGACTTCGCAGTCTGGAAGGCCGCGAAAGATGGCGAACCGAGCTGGCCGAGCCCGTGGGGCAACGGCCGCCCCGGATGGCACATCGAGTGCTCCGCGATGTCGATGAAGTACCTCGGTGAGCACTTCGACATCCACGGCGGCGGTACGGAGCTCATCTTCCCCCACCACGAGAACGAGGTCGCGCAGTCCGAGGCGGCGACCGGGAAGCCCTACGTCAATCACTGGGTCCACCACGGCCTCGTGAACCTGACAGGCGAGAAGATGTCCAAGTCGACGGGGCACTTCCGGACGATGGCCGAGATCTCAGAGCGGTTTCCGGCGGACGTCGTGCGGTTCTACTTGCTCTCGACGTACTACCGTTCGGAGATCGAGTTCTCGGAGGAGAGGCTCGCGGAGGCCCGCACGGCCGTGGAGCGATTCGAGAACCTGTTCCGCACGCTCACTCGGGTCGCGGGCACCGAAGGGGAGGGGGCGGTCGCCAGCCAGGCATCACCGGCCGTCGCGAGCGCGCGCGGGCGGTTCCTCGAAGCGATGGACGATGATCTCAACACGGCGCAGGCCATCGGGCACCTGTTCGACCTTGTGCGCGCGCTGAACCAGGAGGTGGACGGGGGGGCCGCTCCTGCGAGCCTGCGCGCGGACCGAGCGGTCCTGCGGGAGCTTCTGGGCATCCTGGGGCTCCTCGAGGGCGTGCGCGGGGAGGCCGCGGAAGTGCCGGAGTGCGTCACGCAACTCATCAGGGAGCGGGTGGAGGCGCGCCGCTTGAAGGACTGGGCGCGGGCCGATGCGATCAGGGCGGAGGTGGAGGCCGCGGGCTACAGCATCGAGGACACACCGGCGGGCCCCGTGGCACGCGCAGTCAAATAGTGACTTTCGGTCGCCAACCCCGTTGTGCGTCGCCCCGAGTTTTCCGTTGACAGCCCATCCGAAGCGGGATAACCTTTTGCGTTTGCAGCTGGCGGCCCCGAACAGCACCGCCAGCGGCGGTGCTGTACGCACCCAAGCTGGCGTAGCTCAATGGTAGAGCGCCTCACTTGTAATGAGGGGGTTGGGGGTTCGATTCCTCTCGCCAGCTCCAGACAGACGGATGAGAAGTCCGCGCGGGCGAGACACGCAGCGCGGGGCGGTGAGGATCGGGGAGGTTCCCGAGTGGTCAAAGGGAACAGACTGTAAATCTGTCGGCGAAGCCTTCGGAGGTTCGAATCCTCCCCTCCCCACCATCAGGGACCGGTTCTTTGGGATCGCTTGCTGGAACGCGCGGGAATAGCTCAGCTGGCTAGAGCGTCAGCCTTCCAAGCTGAGGGTCGCGGGTTCGAATCCCGTTTCCCGCTCCAGAGAACAGACCCGCTCTCGAGCTGTGGGCTTGACGGCTGCGGGGCGCCTTGATAGACTCGTCGGACGGCCATTGCGCGGCCGGCGGGCGCCGGCTTGAGATGTGTGAGGCGCCCACGTAGCTCAGTTGGCAGAGCGCATCCTTGGTAAGGATGAGGTCACCGGTTCAATCCCGGTCGTGGGCTCCATCCCAGCGCTCTCCCCACGTCGAGTTGCGGGGCCTGCGCCGCTGGGTCGATGAAGGACGATGTATCCCCTACGGAGGGACCGATGGCGAAGCAGAAGTTCGAGCGGACGAAGCCTCACATCAACGTGGGGACGATCGGGCACGTGGACCACGGGAAGACGACGCTGACGGCGGCGATCACGAAGGTCCTTGAGCAGAAGGGCCTGTCG
>Ga0194112_10000616_pt1 | contig 52117 bp, 40 predicted proteins | sample TA2MahC400mmetaG_FD_146191 | JGI IMG/M metagenome (GOLD analysis project Ga0194112, IMG submission 146191) | Freshwater microbial communities from Lake Tanganyika, Tanzania - TA2015016 Mahale Deep Cast 400m | ecosystem: Environmental > Aquatic > Freshwater > Lake | place: Tanzania: Lake... | reverse complement strand
GAGAAGCTCACCGGCGAAAAGGCCGCGTTGGTCGAGCGTCACACCGCCGATCATCCCGGTTTCCAAGATCTGTATCTTCGCTGGGCGAACAAATTCGTGCCGGTTTACGATTACCAGCCGGTCGCCGCGCTCGATGGCGGTACCGTGACCGCCAACATCGTGGCGGGCGAGTCGCAGCCCGTGTTGCCGGGCATTGTTCAATCGCGTCACGGCAAAGGCCGCGTCGCCTACGTCGCGCCGGCGCTGGAGAGCGTGTTCCTGCAAACCAACTTGCGCGAAGTTGCTGATGTCATCGCCGATCTCGTCGCGCAAGTTTCACCGGAGCCGGCGCCATTCACGGTGAACGCGCCCGACGGCCTCATCACCAACCTGACCGTTCGCGGCGTCACGCGTGTGTTGCACTTGATGAGTTCGACGCCGGTGGAAAACGTCCGCATCCGGCTCCGCAACTCGACAGGGCGCGTTGCGCTGCTTGTCGAAGGACCGTTCGAGCAGAAAGGTGCCGAGATCACGCTGCCCAGAGTCGAGGCGTATCAAGCTATCCGGTTTACACATGAACACTAGCCGCAAACAATTCATCAAGGCCGCGGTGCTGGGCGGCGTCGGCGCCAGCTTGGCCGCCGAATCCGCCAGCGTCACGGTTTGCAATCCCCTGTTGCGCACGCCGCTGTCGCTCATCATTGACGACTCCTGCCCGGTCATCAACAAGGCCTACTACTGGATCAAGCAGCGGCACGAATGGCGGTTACGACACGCGCCGGACAAACCGGGCTCCGGCTGGGAGCGCCACTTCGACAAGCTCGACAAAATGCCGAACACAATCCCGTCCGCGTTCGCCGCGAAGTGGGGCGAATGGTGCGGCGAGCAGGGCGTTCGGGGCAAGTTCAGCATGGTCCCGTTCCCCGCGGGTGTTGGACGGATTGACCGGGGCTTTGATGGATTTCCCAAGAACGAACTGCGCGACTGGTTGCGCGTAACCAAGGAGATCATCTGGCAAAACTTCGATCTCACGCCCGAGATGTTGACGCACACGCGCGTCGTGGACCTGAAGACGTGGCAACTCACCGACGCGTGGGAGCAAGGTGAATGGGTTGACCCGCCCGTGGAACTGCTGACCGACTACATCACCACCGCAATGCAGTTGTTGAAAAACGTCGGCATCACCTGCGAAGGCGTGACCAGCCCCGGCGCGTTTGGCAAGAAGAAGGAATCTGCCTACGCCCGCGCGGTGCTCGACGCCGCGTTGCGAGTGAACAAGAACCCACAGCCGTTTTACTTTCTCCACATGAAGCTGAGCGCGAAGGAGCTGCCCGATGTGCCGCTCTGGCACGTGGACAATGCGAATGGCCGCGCCGTCGCGAGCATTATCGGATGCGCCGGCGACTGGTTCGGCGCGACCGGCTTCGACACGGCGAACGCCGATCTGTTCATCACCGAGGATCTGCGAGGCGGACGGTTGCCGTCGGTATTGGAAAAGGAACGGCCGTGCATCCTCGTCGGCCACTGGCCGTGCTTCTACGTCAACGACGGCCCCGGCTTCAAAGTGCTCAAGGAAGTCAAACGCCGCCTCGACGCCTACGATCCCGACCGCACGAAGACGCTCTGGATGAAGAACAGCGAGATCGGCCACTATTGGATGGCGCGAACGTTGAGCGATATCAAAGTCGAATCGGCGGATCGAGTGCAGATCCAGACTAAATTCCCGACCCGCAACTTCACGCTCGGACTCGACGTCGCCGCGAAACGCGTGAAGGTGGACAAACGCGACCTGTGGCAGGTGAGCTCTCGCCGTGATTTTCGCGCCGGTACGTTCCTCGTGGAAGGACGCCGGACGTTCCTCGCCTTCGATCTCCCAACGGGCAAAACAACCGTAACCATGATAAAAGAGGGATCATGATTGCTGCCATCTTTCTGGTGTTGTTGTGTGGATCGGTCATCGCTGCCGAACGCAAACCGAATTTTCTGATCATCATGGCCGACCAGCAAAGCCCGCACGTGATGGGTTGCGCAGGCGACCGCGTCGTGCGGACGCCGCATCTGGACAAGCTTGCCGCTGACGGTGTGCGGTTCGCCGCCAACTACTGCGGCTCGCCGCTCTGCGTGCCGTCGCGCATGACGTTCCTGACATCGCGGAATTGTTCGGACATCAAGGTCTGGACCAACGGTTGCGTGCTCGACTCGGAGATGCCGACGTTCCCAGGCGCGCTCGCGTCGGCGGGCTACGAAACGGTGCTGGCGGGCCGGATGCATTTCACCGGGCCGGACCAACGCCACGGGTTCACGAGGCGCACCATCGGCGACGTGAGCCAGCCGCGCGTGCCGGCCAAGGGGAAAAGCCCGCTGCTCGGTCACATTCCACAGGCGACGACGGGACAGACGAAGGCCGCTGTCGAAACAGCGGGGCCGGGCCGCACGTCCTACATGGCTTACGACGACGCGGTGACGGAATCGGCGTGTCAGTTCCTCGCGGAGCAGGACCGTCAATCCGACGGCAAGCCGTTCGCGCTCGTGGTTGGTTATGTGCTGCCGCATTGCCCGTACATCTGTCCACCAGAGTTGTTCAACCACTATTATTCGCGCGTGCGGGTGCCGAAGTTGCCGGCGGGGCACCTCGACAAGCTGCATCCCGCCGAACGCGCCCAGCGGCAGCGGCAAGGCTTTGGTGAACAGAACGAAGAACAGATGCGCGTTGCCCTCGCGGCCTACTACGGGCTGGTCGAGTATCACGACCGTCTTTGCGGACGCGTATTCGAGGCGCTGCGTCGGACGCGTTTTGCCGACAACACGGTGATTGTCTATACGAGCGACCACGGCGAAATGGCCGGCGAACACGGTCTTTGGACCAAGAGCATTTTCTACGAGGCTTCCGTGGGCGTGCCGATGATCTGGTCGTGGCCGGGCAAGTTCCGCACGGGAGGCACCGTGCGACGCGTGACGAGCCTGCTCGACATCGGGCCGACATTGCTCGACCTCGCCGGCGCGACGCCAATGAAGAACGTCGCGGGCCGGTCGCTGACCGACTTTTTCACCGGTGATGTGAAGGGCTGGCCGGACTACGTATTTGCCGAGTGCAGTGGCCTTTCCGCCGGAAATCCAAGCCGGATGTTGCGGGAAGGACCGTGGAAGATCATCGCGCATCACGGTTACGACCAGCCGCAGTTGTTCAACCTCGACGAAGACCCGCAGGAGATGAACGACCGCCGCGACGATCCGTCGTGCGCCGCGGTCCGCGACGGGCTGTTGCGTCGCGTCCGCGAAGGCTGGGACAGCGAGCGGACGGTGAAAGCCATCGCGCAGATCAAGGAACGCCAGCAGGCGGCGTTCAAGAAAGCCAAAGCGTACGCCACGCCGACGCCCGATTATTGGGACATGCCGCCCGATGCGAACGTCTTCCCGATGACAAAGTAGTCCTCACGCTCCGCGTGAGGATCGTGCCGCAACTCATCACGCGGAGCGTGATGACTACTTTACACTTCGGACGACTCTGTGTAATACTCCGCACCACGAAAGGAATCCGCCATGAACAACAACAAGCAAGTCCCCACCACTTCTCGTCGTGAGTTCCTCGAATTGACCGGCAAAGTCATCGCCGGCTCCGCGCTCGCCGGCATCACGCTGCCGCACGTCCACGCCGCCGAGGACAACACCATCCGCCTCGCAATCTGCGGCTGCGGCCCGCGCGGCACCGGCGCGATCGTCAACGCGTTTGAATCGCCCAACGGCCCGGTCAAACTCGTCGCCATGGCCGACGTGTTCGAGGACAAGCTGCAACGCTCGTTCAAGGCGCTCTCCGAGCAATACGCCGCCAAGATGGATGTGCCGCCCGAACGGAAGTTCATCGGGTTCGACGGCTACAAGAAGGCGATTGATTGCCTGCGGCCCGGCGACATCGCATCGCTCACCACGCGGTCGGCGTTCCGCCCGACGCATCTCGAATACGCCATCAAGAAGGGCGTGCACGTGTTCATGGAGAAATCGCTGGCGTCCGACCCCGGCGGCTCGCATCGCATCATCCGCGCCGGTGAAGATGCCAAGAAGAAAAACCTCAAGATCGCCGCCGGTCTCCAGTGCCGTCACTCCACTTCCCGCCAGGCGTTCATCCAGAAGGTCAAGGAAGGAGCGCTGGGACCGATTCAGTTCATGCGCGCGTATCGGATGCAGGGCGGCCGCCCGATGGGGCCGCGCAAAGGCGTTGACAGCGAGTTGTTGGCGCAGGTGCGCAGCCCGATGTCGGTGTTGTGGGGGTCCGCCGGCACGTGGATGGACAACATGATTCACTTGGTGGACGAGTGTTGCTGGTTGAAGGACGCGTGGCCCATCTCGGCGCACGGCCTCGGCGGACGCTTCGCCGGCAGCACCGATTGCAGCCAGAACTTCGACACCTACGCCATGGAATACACCTTTGCCGACGGCGCCAAGGCGACGGTCAACGGCCGGTTCCTTGCTAATTGCTACAATGAATTCGCCACGTTCGCCCACGGCACCAAGTGCGCCGGCCAGTTCTCCGGCAACATCCACGCGCCGACAGTCCATATTTACAAGGACCAACGGATTGACCCGGAGAACATCGTCTGGAAACCGGAAAAGGAACAGGTCGCCCCGCACCAGGCCGAGTGGGACGTGCTGCTCGACGCCATTCGCAAGGACAAACCGCACAACGAAGCCGAGCGCGCCGGCCTGGCGAACCTCGCTTCCATCATGGGCCGCGCCGCCGTGCACTGCGGCAGGATTGTCACGTGGGACGAAATGATGAAGTCGAAGTTCTTCTTCTGCGACTACATTGACACGATGACCGACGCCAGTCCGCCGCCGGTGAAGCCCGACGCGGAAGGCCGTTATCCCGCCCCAGTCCCCGGCAAGTGGACAGAGGTCTGAGCGAAGCGTCGCCAACGGGTGACAGACGCTGCGACAACCGCCGTGGAGTTGCGCCACGGCAGGAGCCGGTTATATTGCCCTCGTGAAAACAATCACCGTAGTCGCGCTCGGAGGCTTGCTCATGTTCCCATTCTCATCCAAGGCAGGACTGCTCAAAGTCGGCGATGTCGCCCCGGATTTCACCGTGGCAGCCAGCGACGGTTCCCTGGTGCGCTTGCAAGAGCACATCGGCAAAGGCCCGATCGTTCTTTACTTCTACCCGAAGGACGACACGCCGGGCTGCACCAAGGAAGCATGCGGCATCCGTGATTCCTTCGGCGAGTTCAAGGGACTGAGTGCCACGGTGTTTGGCGTCAGCTTCGACACGGTGGAGTCACACAAGAAATTCATCGCCAAATACAAACTGCCGTTCGTGTTGCTCGCTGACACCGACAAGAAGATTGCGACCGCCTACGGCGCAGCCGGTCCGCGCAGCCTTGTGCCGTCGCGCGTCACGTTCATCATCGGCAAGGACGGCAGGATCGCGCGTGTCTTTCCGAAGGTCAGTCCCGCCGGGCACAGCGCCGAATTGCGCCAGGCGTTGAGTGAACTCGGCAGATAAACGACGATCCCTGTCAGTACAACGTCCGTCCACGGTTGTCGCCCAGCAGGAAGGCGGGAAGATTGCGAACACATAGTTGGCGGACGGCTTCCATGCCGAGATCAGGGAAATCCACCATCTCGGACGAGACAATGTGACGGCTGGCCACGAGCGCGGCAGCGCCGCCGATTGTTCCCAGGTAAAATCCGTTGTGTTGGCGGCAGGCTTCCGCCACGGCGGGACTGCGGTTGCCCTTGGCAAGCATGATGCGAGAAGCGCCGTGTTTCATGAAATCGGCCACGTAGGAATCCATGCGCTGCGCAGTGGTCGGCCCGAAACTGCCGCTGGGCAACCCTTTCGGAGTGCGCGCCGGCCCGGCATAATAAATAGCGTGCTTGAGAAAATACTCCGGCAAGGGTTTTCCCTTGCGGAGGCGTTGATGGAGCCGCGCGTGCGCCACGTCGCGCGCGACGATGAGCGTGCCGCTCAAACTCAGTCGCGTGCCCACAGCATAGCGTGCCAGTTCAGAAGCGATCCGGTCCATCGGCTGATCCAAATTCACCGGGACGCCAACAGTCGTATCCGGGACCGGCAGGCCAAGCAGAAAACGATCTGGTCGCGTCTCCAGTTGTTCCAAAAAGACGCCGTGCCGGTTGATTGTTCCGGAGATGTTGCGGTGCGCGTTGCAACTGACGCCGATCCCCACCGGCAAGGAGCCGGCGTGACGCGGCATTCGGATGACCCGCACATCCAGCGCAAAATGCCGGCCGCCAAACTGTGCGCCCAACCCCAGCTTGCGCGTCACAGCGAGGATTTTCTTTTCCCAAGGAATATCGCGGTAAGCTTGGGGGCGTCCTGTGGGCCGAGTCGTCAGTGTGTCCAGGCCGCCGGCGCTGGCAAGCTTGACAGTCTTGAGCGTCGTTTCGGGCGATGTGCCGCCGATGACAACGGCCAGGTGATACGGCGGACAGGCGGCGACGCCGATGGTTCGGATTTTTTCTTCGAGGAAGGCAAGCAGGCGATCTTCGCTGGCGAGCAGGGCTTTGCTCTCCTGAAACAACATCGTCTTGTTCGATGAGCCGCCGCCCTTGGCGATGAAGAGGAATCGGTACTCGCTTCCCGGCACGGCCTGAATGTCAATCTGGGCGGGAAGATTGTCGCCGGTGTTGCATTCCTCCAACATCCCCAGCGGCGCCAACTGGGAGGCGCGCAGGTTGTAACGGGTGTAGGCTGCTCGAACCCCGCGGCTCAACCAGGCAGCATCGTTACCGGCAGTGACGACGTTGTAGCCGCGCGCGGCGACGACCGTGGCAGTGCCCGTGTCCTGGCAGACCGGCAGGATGCCATCGCCGGCGATCACAGCATTCTGCAGCAACGAATACGCGACAAACCGGTCATTGTCGGACGCCCGACGGTCGGCGGCGACGGCGGCCAACTGTTCCAAGTGGCGCGCGCGAAAATAGAATGCGGCATCGTGGAAAGCAGTCTCTGCCAGCATGGACAAGGCGCGGGGAGAGACGCGGAGCACGGTCCGTCCGCTCTCGCGCCGCACGGCGACAAATTCGCCGTCCAACCGGCGGTATCGAGCGGTGTCTTTCCCCGTCGGGAACATCGGAACGTATTTGAAACTTGGCATGCTCACTCCTGTTGGTTGAATTCTTTGAATTCGTTGATGCTTTCGAACCCGATGATTTCCTTGCGTCCCACGATCCCCACGAGCATGTATTCGCCGGTGATGAGGTTGTGCCGGTAGTCCTTGAGGAGGCGGAAATTCTCGATTTGACCGGACGACTTCACGTGAGTCCGCGTTCCGGTGCAATCAATGGTTTGATCGCCGATGCGGATGCGATCTTCGCCGGCAATGCAGATGGGCACGTCTTGGGCAATGACCGCTTTGATCTTGGCCTCCAACTCGTCCAAGTTGATGTCCGGTGTTTCGGGAAAACCGATTACGAAGCCGTGTTTCACGTCGGAATGAGCCGCGGAAGGTCTGTAACCGTAATCGCGCGCCAGAATCATGGAGGTAATGTCTTCCCCCGAGTGTGCCATCAGGCGGAACTTGATGGTTTTGTCCACCACCGACTTGATGTTGGCGGGAAACGGGCCGAACACGGAAGGTCTCACCACGATGATTTCCTCGCCGATGCCGAAAATGACCTGGGCATTGTAGCCGAGCGCGTCGTAGATGAGATCGAAGTGCTCGACCACCACGCGCCGGCCATGGGCGACTGCCTGTTTGATGAGCGACACGAGTTGATGCTTCTGTTTGAAGGCCAGTTCGTAGCGGATATCAATGTGGAAGGTGTGCCCGGAAAAATGATCCTCCGGCGAAAACGAGTGGAGTGGGGCAGGGGTGACATTGACGCCATCATCGTCATTGGTGAGTTCCAAGCCCGGGAAAAGCCCACGGATGAGCGTGGATTTCCCCGATCCTTCGGCGCCGATGATGCCGATGAGCAAATCGCCGGGTGAGAGATACCGCTGCGAAAGCTGTGCGGCCACGCGATAGAGCCGTTGGCGGCCGCGCGGCGCGTAATAGGCTGCGTAGATCAAAGTCTCATTTTGGCCGGGAAACCGTGTGTTCATTGCGCATCTCCTCAAAACGAGAGGTTCAACAGCGGGGCGTGTTGTTGGGCGCCATAGACATCCGACTCGCCCGTTGCACCCGATGGGATCCAGCGTTTCATCGTGATTTTCACCGCATGACTCGGTTCAAACCAGACCACTTTCAGAATATGCGAAACGGGAACGCCGTACAGGCGCGCAATCTTCGCCCCTGTGATCAGCCGGCGCTTCCGGAACATCTCGAAATCGCGCGGCCTCTTGAACATGATGTCCAGCGTCAGCTCGTAGGGACCGGCGTTCTTCGACCGGATCACCCGTGCCACTTTCAATATGTTTTTCTTCATGTCGAATCCTTCTCTACGATATGTTGCGAACATACACCGGAAATAACCGGCGCTCATCCAACTCCAGCAGGTGATACACGGAAAACTCATACACCACGCCCATTGTTGCATCCGATGGCGAAAACGGAAACGCCAAATTGCCCGCCGTCGCGACGCGGCCGGGATAACCGTAGTGCAACAGCGTCGAACGCGTGAGCGAAAGCAGCGTCTCGGCCGCCTCCTCGGTCTCGCCCACGGCATCGAGCAACATACACAGCTCGTGGCTTCGCGTTTTCTTTACCGGCTCCATCCGGCCCATCACGCCGTCGCGACCATAAACGTGAAAGAACACCTCGCCCCGGAGCCGTTCCCGTCGAAGCAGACTCTTCACTTGCCGCTGAACCGCCTCGATGATCGAATCGATCTGGCGAATCATCATGGGATCCCGAATACCGGCGATGCTGACAGACCGAAAGCCGACCGGCCGTGCGCCTTCGATTTTGACCCAGTTCTTCCGGGTTGGCACGAAACGACTGCCGCGCACTTCCACGCGACCGCCCCCGATATCGGTGAACGAGCACTGGGTCAGATCAATTTCCCCGCCCGGACCGGGCAGATGGACTGGGTCCGATTTCTCGTAAAGCGTGTGGGCTGCGGTGGATTGCGGCGTGAACCGTCGCACATCGGAGAGCGCCTCCACAATGAAGGAGTCCTTCTTCAACGTGCCGAAAGCGCAGTCCGCTCCGGAACCCGGCGTGGCGGCGATGGCGGCGCACTCCAGAATCTTACCCAAATGCAGCGCGAGGCCGGGATCGTATCCCAAGCGAATGGGCAACGCGGCGAAAACCGCCGGGTCGTAGGAGCGACCGCACAGGATGACGTCACATTTCCGGTCAAGCGCCCGGATGAACGGCTCCACGCCGATCTGGGCGACCAAATGAGTCGTGGCATCCAGCGCCTCCCGCGTCAGTCGCGGCACGCAGGCCAACGGCTTGACGGCTTTTCGCGCCAGCGCGCGCCCGACAAGGCTCTTGGGCACGTCGGAATAGATGATGCCCAGTGTGAACCGGAGTCTTTCCTCGCGGGCAATCTCACGGATAATCGCCTCGCACCAATCCACGTGCGGCCTCGCGCCCGAGCCGCCGGCGGAGCCGATGACCACCGGAATACCACGACGCACGCCCTCGCGAATCATCAGGCGGAGGTCGCGCTTGACTCCGGTCCGGCTGGTGAACGATTTGCCGACACCCAGGTAGTACGGTCCCGGATCCGTGGAACCGGCGTCGGCTGCGATCAGGTGCGGTTTCTTGCGAAGTCCGTTCTGGAAAGACTGCTCCGGGAAGCCGTAGCCAAGGATGGCGGTGGCGGACAAAATGCGAAACTCGTCAGAGGTGCGATTCATGTGTTGTTCTCCGTGCTTGTTTTCCGCTGTTTGAGGATGGCGATGGTTCGTTCCATCTCATTGTTGATGATGCTGAAGCCTTCGTCGAAGCCCATGCCCGGCTTGGCGAGGATCCGTGCGGGACGGGTGGCCATCGCGGCTTGCACACAGGCGCGGGCGGACACGTCGGTTTCATTGCAGGTGCCGCCTTGGTACGCCTCCATGCCGTGGGCGCGGCAGTAGAGAACGGCTTCGACGGTGTCTTGGATGCCGCCGAGATCCGGCGTCTTGATCTGAACCATGTCGCAGACGCCGGCATCGGTAAACTCCCTGATATCGTCGAGCGTATTGCACCATTCGTCGGCGACAATTTTGACGGCGGAACCTTTGCGCCGCAAGAGCGTGCGGATTCGCAGAAGCGTTTCCATTTGGCGCAGTTTCTCCTCCATGTCCACCGGCCCTTCAATGTACAGCGGCAGTTCACCGGCATCCGCTTCAAGCGAAGCTAGGTAATCGGCGATCCGCCCGACATCGCCCCCGAACGCGGCGCCGATGGTGCCGTACACGTCAATGTGCAAGGCAGGCCGGTGGGACGGGCGCGCGCGCAGCTCGTGAATGCGCCGTCGAATCCAACGGATGTACGCGCGCAGTTTTTCACCACGTCGGCCCAGCTTCTCCGTGATGTTGTTGATCAACCCGTGCGGCAGGGCGTCAACCTCCTTGAGAATCATCTTGTCCACGTTCTCGTAGCGATTGTCGCCGGACTGACCGAAAACGGGCACGCGCCGGGCGATGACTGGCAGGCCATACTCCTTGGCGATGACCTCGCAGGGAAGCCGGCGACTGGCTTGGGCGCAGGCGTCAAGAAACGCCTGGGAAAGACCGTAGCGGATGGCCGTGTGCAGCCGTTTGCTGCGGAAGCTGAGCGATTCCATCCACGCGGTCATGGAACGAAACGATTCAACTGTCCGTCCTTCCAACAACGGCGCGACCTGCCGGCGAAGGAAGGGCAAATACGAGCGCGCCAAGAACAGCGGGTCGCGTCCGCCAACGCCGGAATACTGCACCGCCGCGCAATCGCCGACGGCTACTTGTCCGTTCTCGAGAAGCAGCAACACCGAAATGCACTCGCCGGCCATGCGGACACGCGGAAAACCGGGTGTGCGCGGTTTTCCGCGATACGTGAATCCATCGTGAGTCGCGCCGCTTTTGATGGCGCGCTGGTCATCGAAGAAGAACGCGGATTTTCCGGGCGAGAACAGGGCTTGCTGGATTTTCATTTGGGTCTCCCGATGAGTTTCCCTTTGCTGATGGCGTAGATGTCGTCGGTCACCATCTGGAACGAGATTTCGCGTCCCTCGGCGCGCGCGCGGTCCAACAGTTTGCTGCGATGCCAGGCCAGAATCTCATTGTCCAACGGCAGGTTGCCCTTTTGGAAAATGCGGAGAAACCCCTCGTTGTCGCGAACGGGCATGACTTTGCCGGCATTGTAGATCGAAGGCGCAAACGGAACATCCAGCACACCGGCTTGGAAGGCGGCCACCGTCCCCGCCGCCACGTCGCCCCGGCCGAGTTCCAGCACTTTGTCCATGAGATTCTTGACCTCGTGTTTGATGACGTCCACTTCTTGGCGGATGGAAAGGGCGTCGAACAGGCGCTGGTCGGTCAGCATGCTGATGATCTGGCGGGTGGCCTTGAGACCCTGCGCGTTGGCGGCGCGAGTGGGAATGCCCATCGCTTCGTGCGGCGTCTTGACGATGATCTTCTCCGGCTTCGCAAACGCGGCGACGACCGACCCCCAACCGATGACGGAAAACGCCTTCGCTTCGTCTTCGGGAAAACCGCCCATCCATTGATGAAAGACAATCGTCAACTCGTAGTCCGAATGACCGGCGGCGCGAAAATAATCGTGCGCCAGTTCGCGCAGCGATGTGATGGCGGCAATGTCCTGAAGAATGTTGCCGGCCTGCCCGTAGCCCAGCGTGATCGAGCGGACGCCCTGTTCGAGAGCCAGAAGCCCTTCGATGATACCGATGGTATGACTGATGAACGGCGGCACCAGCGTTCCCGTCAGCGGACCAAACGGCTCGCGGTTGATGCGGATGCCATTCTCCTCGTACAGGCCGACGAGCCGGTCCGCGTACTGCCAGTCGCGGATGGATTGTTCGAGCGGGACTTTTTTCGCGTAGGGGATGTTGTAGGAGATGCCGCCGCCCTCAAAACTGGTGAACCCGGCCGCCAGAGTGATTTCAGCCAGCAACCGGGCGTCCGGTGTGCCGTGCCGCACCTGAATCGGCTTGGAGACCGCCTCAACCACCGTGCGGCAGCCGGGCACGCCGTGGTTGACAGCGGGAAAACCATTCAGCAGCGAGGCCCCGGCGGCGATGGATTTCTCAATGCCACGCGCGGCCTCCTCATAACGATTCTGCCGGGTATAAGCGTCAATCGTCGTCGGCAAGAGGTCGGCTTCGCCCTCGGTTTCCAAGTGTTTCAAGAGTTTGATATGCTCATCCACCAAGGCGACACCGGCTCGCGGCTGAAGCAGGATCTGCCCGCGATCCAATGCGTTCTTCATGGCGACAGCAAAATTCTTGGCCGCAGGAATTGCGCGTTGATAACGGAAGGCATCTTCAAGACGGACATCCTTGCCGGTCGGCCAAGCCGTCAGAACCTCTTTGCGAATGGAGTTGAACTCCGTCATTTCAATTTTTTTGTTTTTCAACAAGGTGTTTTCTCCTGTTCCAGTGGTTTCAAATTCTCCAAAGCCAGCGCCACAGCCACTTCGGGTTCAATCGCAGCCAGATTGCCGAGCAGCGGGAAAAGACCGTCAGCATCCGCGTAGAAAACGGGATCCTCCGGAGCCAGAACAACCTCCGGTCCCGTCTCGCTGAGCCTGCGGAAGGCGCGGCGCATGATGCCATTGTCCTTGCAACTTGCCAGATAACCGCCACTGCCGATCACCCGGCGCACCCGCCGCAAATCTTTCCCGGTCTGGATATGCACCCGGCCTTGCGGCGTGTAGGTTTCGCGGAACGACCCGGCATGACGACGGGCGGCATGATACACACAAGCCTCGGCCATAATGTCGTCCATGTTTCTCTCGCAATCCGTGACAGCGATGTGGCCGGGTTCCTCGATCAGCCGCGCGACGTACTCGCGCAGACCGGCTTCGTTTAGGGGACCGGCGAAATAGTCTGCCGCCGACTCCCCAAGGGCAGCCGCCGAGATGCGAAGACCCAAATCGCCTTCCACGGTTCGTTTCAGCCGTGGCTCACGGATGCCTTTGAGCACGACCGAGTCGGTTTCCCCAAAAGAGTCCGTGTTGGAATAAAAATCGGTTGTGGCGCCGCCCAAATCAACCGCGCAGAGGTTGTCCCAATCGGGACGGACACGCGGAATGGCTTCCATCAGTTCGTAAACGCCAAGAGGCGTTGGACGAACGCCCGTCTCAAACCGTCGAACGATTTCGGACAACCCCTTCCCGGCGACGATCGCTTGAAGAAAAATCTCCCGGATCTTCTCGCGGACAGGTTCGAGATTCAACACGTTGATCTCGGGCATGAGATTCGACACGATGGTCAATGGGCGAGGACGAAGGATTTCGGCCACGCGGTCGGCCGCCGCACGATTGCCGGCGTAAATGATCGGCCCGTCGAACCGCGAAGCGGCAAGACGCGCGGCGTTTTCGATGACGTACGCTGTGTTGCCGCCGTCGGTGCCGCCGCAGAAAAGAACAATGTCTGGACGGGCGTGTTCCAACCCGGCGATGTCAGACTCCGTGAGCGTGTAGGCAAAGCTTTTCACGACCTTGCCTCCGGCCGACATGGCGGCCAGACGGGCCAGTTGCAGGGTGAGGTCCGGAACCAAGCCAATGGCCGCAATGGCCAGTCCACCTTTGGCTGATGAAGAGATGCGCACCGGTGCAGCCGGTCGAATGTCATGAAGCGGCGTGTCCGCCGGCAGTTCGCAAAGCATGGCCAGAACCCGGCTGAAACCGCGCGTCAGGTTGTCTGGAGTTGTCGGACATGCGGCACGACGAATCACGGACGGACGTGTTGGAGCAAGCGAGAACAAGGCCCCTTTGGTGAACGTGGAGCCGATGTCAATGCTGATGACGCTTGCCGGGGTCATGGTTGAACTTCGGCTTGTAAGAATGCTGCCACCTGTTTGAGATCAGCATCCGGTGGAAACACGCGGTCAAACCCCATCTCCTTGAACTTTTCTTCCACTTCGTCAAACGGTGTCTTGCCCACGACCAGATTTCCGCCGACATACAGAAGGATGGAGTCCAACCCCTTTTCGATACAGCGATCACGCAAGCCCTGACAGTCAATCTCTCCGTGCCCGTAGAGGGAAGAGACCAGGATCGCGCTGGCACTGGTCTCGATGGCGGCGTCAATGAATTCGGACTGGGAGACCATGACGCCGAGATTGACGACCTTGAATCCTTCGCCAGAGAAGAAGATTTCAAGAATCTTGTTCCCTACGGAATGACAATCCGCCCCGATTACGCCCAAAACAATAGTAGGATTCTGCATGACGGTTTAACGGTTCAATAGCTTGCGGATGCGTTCCTCCACGTGCAGCAGCGAGCCGCGTTCAATCTGATAATCGAATGCAATCACGCGCCCGCCGCGCTGCATAAAATTTTGGACGGCATAGACGGTTTCACGCCTGCGCTGAATTTGATAATCCGGCGGCACGAAGACCACATCCAAGTCTTCGAGAAACTCAGGAAGACGCGATTCTTCGCTAATGAGCAGACAGGGAAGATTTGCGGAAAGCAGTTCAAGATCCTTGAGTTTGTTTTTCACGATGCGGCGGAAAACCTGGCTCTCGCAAATGACCCCCATCCGTTGGGCCGGGCTGAGGCCGGCCATTTCAATGATTGTGTCTTGACTGGGTGAGACCGCTACTTGAAGCAAGCGGTCGCGAAGTTTGGGCAAAATGCCCATGACTTCGCTGTAGTGAGTCGAAGTGGTCAGGACTAATTCGAACTGAGCCATGCGCCCTTGCGGGGACGGATCCTGTTTGAGGTCGTCCAGCAGCACTCGGGTCAGTTTGACTTGGTAGAGATGGGTCAGTTGGCGTTCGAAAATGGCCAGCGCCTCGGGATTGCAGTCCACGGCAGCGATGTGCAAGCTGTCCATTCGTTCCTCCCTTTCCATCAGTTTGAGATCCAGCAGCGTGCGAATCTCACGGCTTGAAAACTTGAGTTTCTCCAAGTCGAGAATCAGGCGTTCGATTGCCGCGACAGCGCGTTCCTTGCGGTCTCCCACGTGGATGTCTTGTCGGGTCGAAACAAAACTGCCGCGTCCCCGTGAAACCTCGATTACATTGTCGTGCACCAGCGATTCATATGCTTTCTTGACGGTTCCCCGCGCGACTTTGAGTTTGAAGGCCAAGTCGCGTTCTGTCGGCAGTTTGTCTCCCGGCTTGATTTCCCCATCGCGAACCAGCGCAGTCACCTGCTGAATGATCTGCCGATAGGCAGGCATCTTGGCTTTCTTGTCGAGATTGATTCTTAAACTCATAAATGCACCATGGGTGTCTGGTTGATACCAATAATAAATGGACTAGACCAACTTGGCAATAGTAAATTATAGGTAGATGTCGTATCAATCAGGCTGGCCACAACCACCTCGAGAAAAAATGCATTTATGTGCTTTTCTTATTAACAGTTGCACTTTAGGATGCATGGTCAACTACTATGAGTGTCACATCTCGTTCTGAAAAAAGAACTATACCAGCGCACACGAAGATCCTCGGCGGGCTGATCCTTGGTGCTGCCGCTGGAATTACGGCCAACCTCACACTCGGCAGTGGTAACCTTCAGGGGTTTGTCGCCAATGTCACGGAACCGGTCGGTCGCATGTGGTTGAGCGCCTTGATCATGATTGTGATCCCGTTGATTCTTGCGACGCTTTCATTGGGAGTTGTGGGATTGGGCGACCTCAGGACACTTGGGCGAATTGGTCTTCTTACCATACTCGGCTTCTTGTTGCTTACAGTGCTTTCCACGTCGTTGGGATTGTTTGCGATGAATGTGTTCCAGCCTGGCGGCGGATTGGATCCCGCTGTGAGAGACAAGCTCATGGTGGCCTACAAGGACGAGGCAAAAGGCGCGATGGGATTGGCCACTGGCAAGTTTGGGATTGATATGTTTGTCAAAATCATCCCGCGCAATCCGATTCAGGCGATGGCGAACGGCGAGATGCTTGCTGTGATTTTCATGGCTCTGATGTTGGGCGTTGCCATGATGCTCATTCCACGGGAAAAGGCCGAACCGATGGTGCGGTTCATGGAAAGCTTGAGTCAGATTGTCGTGGCAATCATTCATCTGGTCATGCGAGTGGCCCCTATCGGGGTCTTTTGTCTGGTCTTCAGCGTCACGGCGCGGTTTGGTTATGAGTTGTTGATTCAACTTCTGAAATACGTCGTCGTCGTTGTCGGCACGATGGCGCTTTTCGAGTTTGGCGTGTATCCGCTCGTTCTGAAATTCATTGCGCGCCGCTCTCCCCTGGAGTTCTTCCGGAAGATCCGTGTCGTAATCATCACGGCATTCTCCACGTCCTCCAGCAACGCCACGCTTCCCACTTCGATGCGGGTGGCGGAAGAGGAATTGGGGTTGCGCCGCGAAGTGTCGGCCTTTGTGTTGCCCTTGGGGGCCACGATGAATATGAACGGGACGGCATTGTTTGAGGGCGCGACCGTGCTCTTTCTTGCGCAGGTGTTTGGGGTGCAATTGCCGTTGCAGGCGCAATTGATAGTGGTAGTGATGTCGGTGCTCATGGCGGTTGGCACGGCGGGTGTTCCGAGCGGCTCGATTCCGTTGCTGATGATGGTGCTGGCGGTGGTCGGCGTGCCGCCGGAAGGAATTGCCATCATCCTGGGCGTGGACAGGATTCTCGACATGTGCCGCACGGTGCTCAATGTCAGCGGTGATCTTGTCACTGCCGCGGTTGTCCAGCGTTTCGAGAAACGGCAGTAACATCGGTCCTGACGGGATTCAACGACACAGGCTTGCAGTTCGCGACGGTGCTTGGTAGTGTCACGGCCCATGAAGCGATTCCTTTTTATCATCGTCGCGCTGTTGGTCGCCAGCGCGGTTTCCCGCGCGGCAGTCAAGCCGCACGCCTTGTTCACCGATAACGCTGTTCTCCAGCGAGGCGAATGGATCAACGTTTGGGGCACGGCGAAAGACTACGAAGATATCACGGTCACCTTTGCCGGGCAGAAACGCACCACGACCGCGCGGTTCGGCCAGTGGAAAGTGACCTTGCGGCCGCTCAAGGCCAGCGCCGAACCGCAGACGATGGTCATCCAAGGTGAAAACACCGTCGAGATCAAAAATATCCTCGTTGGCGAAGTCTGGATCGCCAGCGGACAGTCCAACATGCAGTGGCCACTAAGCCAGACCTCCAATGCGACACAAGACATCGCAGCCGCCAAGGATCCCCAGTTGCGCCTCTTCAGCGTCCCGCGCGTCACCGCCGAGACGCCGCAGCGTGACGTGGACGCCGCCTGGCAGACCTGCACACCGGAGACGGCGACCGGTTTTTCCGCCGTCGCGTATTTCTTCGGGCGCGACCTTCGCAAGGCGCTTGGCGTGCCTGTCGGCATGATTCACACTTCATGGGGCGGCACGCCGGCCGAGGCGTGGACATCGAAAGAAGTGCTCGAAGCAAAACCGATGTTCAAGAGTCTGATTGACACTTGGGAGTTGAAGATTGCCAAGCATGATCCCGCCAAGATGGCCGAGCGCAACAAGGTTGCCGCTGCCAAGTACAAAGAAGCCGCCGCCAAGGCCAAGGCCGACGGCAAGCCTGCGCCGCGCGCGCCGCGTCCCGAGACTGACCCCGCCAAGGATCCTCATCGTCCCACTGTTCTGTACAACGCGATGATTCATCCGTTGCTGCCGTTTGCCATCAAGGGCGCCATCTGGTATCAGGGCGAATCCAACAATTCCCGCGCCATGGAATACCGGGCACTTTTCCCCGCCATGATCAAATGCTGGCGCGACAACTGGAAACTGGGTAATTTCCCGTTCCTCTTCGTCCAGATCGCCCCGCACAACAACATGACGCCGGAGCTTCGCGAAGCGCAGCTTCTCACCTCGCAACGTTGTCCGAACACCGCGATGGCTGTCATCACCGACCACGGCGACGCGGCCGACATTCATCCCCGGCAAAAAGAACCCGTCGGCGCGCGGCTCGCGCTCGCTGCCCGCGCGTTGGCTTACGGCGATAGAATTGAATATTCCGGCCCCGTTTATCGTTCCTTGCGATTGCGCGGCAACGAACTCGTGCTTTCCTTCCGCAACATCGGCGGCGGCCTCGTCGCCAAGGGTGGAGATCTCAAGGGATTCACCATCGCCGGCGCCGACAAAAACTTTGTCTCCGCCGCCGCGCGCATCGAGGGCGACAAGGTCGTCGTGAGCAGTCCGCAGGTTGCGCTGCCCGTTGCCGTTCGTTACGGCTGGTCCAACGTCCCCGACGTGAACCTCTTCAACAAAGCCGGCCTGCCCGCCTCACCCTTTCGCACCGACGTCGAATGATCAGCTCCGTGTGACTTGGAAACCGCTGCGCGACAGTTGCAGCGCGACGAACCGCGCTTTTGAGTTGGGCGGACGTTCCGTCAGCATCGCGCGAGTCCGTCGCGCCGCCTCATCGTCCTTGGCGACCATCAACAGAAATCCGCCGCCGCCCGCGCCCAGCAGTTTCGCGCCGGCGAGATAATCGGACACGGCATCGAGAATCGCCTGCACCGCCGGTGTGTTGGTGCCGCGGTCGAGGCGCTGGTTCAGTTCCCAGCTTGTTGCGATGGCAGGGCCGAATTCCCTCCAGTCGCTGCGCAGCAACACATCCGCCGTCACGCCGGCGTGCTGGCGGATGTGCGCGAGGATGTCCATCGTCGCAGGCGTCTTCCGGAACATCTGTCGCACGATTTCCTGAAGAATGTCCTTCGCCACGCGGGTCAGGCCGGTGTAGTAGAGCAACACGGTCTGGTTGGCATGTGGTGCCTCGAAAAACACTCCCGGCAGCCAACGCACGGTAGGCGTCTGCGCGAGGCCCGGCTGCGTCTCGATCAGTTTCAACCCGTGCAGCATGCCGCCGATCTGGTCCTGCCAGCCGCCGCCGGTTGTCAACAACTGCTCCAGTGCCAGCGTGCGACGGAACAACACGTGCTCGTTCCAGTTCAGGCCGCACAGTTCACTGAGCGTGCCAAGCAACGTCGCCGCGAGGATGCTGCTCGTGCCCAGTCCTGAGCCTTTCGGAACGGCGCTCAGCAGCGACACCTCGATGCCGCCGCCAAACGCGCGCAATTGTTCTTCCAGCGACGACGCGCCCGACGCGCCGAAACGCGGCAGGAATCCCGCCAGCGCCAGCGCCGCCTTGGCGATGGTGAACCCACTGCCCACCTGTGTGAACGTCGCCAGCTCGTCAAACGTGCGGACGCGTTCCTCGACGCCAAGGTCAATCGAACGGATCATCAGATTGGGCTGTTCACTGGTGCGGATAAACACTTGGATCGGGGGCTGGCCATTGAGATCCACGGCGATGTTGACGACTTGGCCGCCACACTGAAGGCAATACGGCGGGGTGTCGCTCCAACCACCGGCAAGATCCAGACGGACCGGACTGCGGCCCCAGATGATCTGGTCGTCGAGCACACACCGGCGCGGCGTGGCGGGTGTCAATTCCGTTTCGTGCACGATTGTCTCGCGCAGGCTGGCGAACTCCTGCGCCAACTGACGTTTATCGTTGGGCGTCATGCGATGTAGCGATTAGTACCAGAAGCTTTGCCGGGAACAAAACAAATTTGTCGGTGTCGAATGGAGGTGTAATGGAGGTTCACATGAAACGTATCGGATTGATTTGGTTGTTGGCCCTCAGCGTCGCCACCGCGCAGGAAACCCGGCACATCTGGCCGCCCCGGCCACCGTGGCCGCCGCGCCCGCCCCGCATCATTGTCCCGCCGCGCCCGCAGGAACCGGGTAAACCGATGGAACTCCGCGACATGGAAGTCCGCGCCCGCATCGTCGGTCTCCACGTCGAGGCCACCACCACGATGACGTTCTTCAATCCGAACCATCGCCTCCTCGAAGGCGAGCTACAGTTCCCATTGCCCGACGGCGCCGTCGTCACCGGCTACGCGCTCGATGTCAACGGCCAGATGGTGGACGGCGTCATCGTGAAAAAAGAAAAAGCCCGCGTTGCCTTCGAGACCGAAGTCCGCGCCGGTATTGACCCCGGCCTCGTCGAGCACGTCGCCGGCAACGTGTACCGCACCCGCATCTACCCGCTCCCCGCGCAAGGCACGCGCCGCATTCGCCTCAAATACGTCGCCGAACTTCCTGCCGACAAGAATGGCGACGCCGCCTGTTTCCTGCCGATGCCCATCGGCGAGACCGTCGCGAAGCTCGCCATTCGCGTCGAAGTCTCGCAAGGCATCGTGAAGCCGCAGATTGGCGGCTTCGGCAATCTCCGGTTCCAATCGTTCAACAACCTCTGGATCGCCGAGACCGAACTGCGCGACGCCAAGCCCGGCGAAGACATCTGGGTTGCGCTCCCGAAACTCCCGTCGCAGGTCACCGCGCTCGAACGCACGGCTGACGGTGACGTTTACTTCGCCATCAGCGACCTCTACGTTTCCGCCGCCAAACCCGCCAAGCGGCCCCGTAAAATCGGCGTTGCGTGGGACGCTTCCGGCAGCCGCAACGGCGAGCACATCCAAAAGGAAATCGCTGCGCTGCAAAAGCTCGGCGTCGAATTTTCCGTTCTCGTCTTTCGTGACCGGCCCGAAGCGATCTGTGTAATGTCTCTCGACGACATCGCCTACGACGGCGGCACCGACCTCGCCGTTGCCGCCGACGCGATTCGCAAGAGCGACATTGATCGCTGGCTGCTGTTCACCGACGGTCTCGACACGCTTAGCGACAGACTCCCGGACTTTGGCGGCAAACAAGTCACCGCCGTCGTCAGCCAGACCGTCGCCAACCGCGAACTGCTCCGGCAAATTTGCGCCAACGTCGTTGACCTCCAGCGACTCGATGCCGCTGCGATTCTCGCGCCGGTGACGCGCCTTGTTCGCGTCCACGGCACCGGTATCAGCGGCGTACAGGGCATTGGCGCAACCGCCGATGGCCGGGTCAGCATTCACGGCAAGCTCACCGCCGACACCGCCGAGTTGCGGCTCGAATACTCTGACGGCCACAAATCCGCGCCGATCAAGCTCAACAAGAAGACCGTGACCGATGGCGCGTTGCTCGCCAGCGTCTGGGCCGCGAAGCGCGTCAACCAACTCGCCGTCCGCGCCGACGCCAACGAGGATGAACTACTCGCGCTCGGCCGCCGGTTCGGCATCGTCAGCCCGGCCACCTCGTTGATCGTGCTGGAGAATCTCGACCAATACGTTCGTCACGACATCGAGCCGCCGGCATCGTTGCCCGATTTGCGACGGCAATGGCAGGACCGGAAGGCGACGCTGGCGAAACAGCAACAACAGAAGCGCGACGGCAAATTGGATCGTCTCCTCGCGATGTGGAAAGAGCGCGTCGCGTGGTGGGAGAACCCGCGACATGTGCCGCCTGATTTCAAGTACAAAGGCGAGCCTCGACCGGCCAGCAGCCCCGCGGCCACAGTGTTGGGTGGAGCGATGCGGATGTTGGGCATGCAAGACAGGGCTGCTGAGGCACCGCATCCGGCCAGCCCCCAGGAGCGCGAGGTTGCCAAGATGGCCGAGAGAGAAAACCGCGGCGGCGCGACCATCACCGTCAAGGCGTGGGACCCGGCGACGCCGTACCTCTCCGCGCTCAAGGCCGCCGCGAAAGAACGGCGCTACAAAGTGTATCTCGAACAACGCAACAAGTTCGCGGCCAGCCCGGCGTTCTTTGTGGACTGCGCCGAGTTTTTCCTGCGCGAGGGCGACAAACTCATTGGTGTGCGCGTGTTGACCAATCTCGCCGAAATGAAGCTCGAAGAAGCGACACTGTTGCGCGTGCTTGCGTGGCGGTTGCAGCAGGCCGGCGAGCTTGAGCGTGCCATCGTCGTTCTACGCAAAGTCCAGAAGCTGCGCCCCGAAGAACCGCAGAGCTGCCGCGATCTCGCGCTGGCGTTGGCCGAACACGGCCAGACAGCGGAAGCGATGGAACTGCTCGTCAAGGTCGTGATGGGCGAGTGGCAACGGTTCGAGGAAATCGAACTGATCGCGCTGGAGGAACTCAACGCGCTCATCGCGCGGACGAAATCGCCTGCGCCGTCGTCGCTCGATCCGCGCCTCGTGAAGAACCTCGATGTGGATGTCCGCATCGTGATGTCGTGGGACGCCGATGCGACTGACGTTGACCTGCACGTCGTCGAGCCGTCCGGCGAGGAAGCCGCTTACAATCACAACCGCACGACCATCGGCGGCCTCGTCTCGAAGGATTTCACGCAGGGTTACGGCCCCGAGGAGTACATGGTCCGCCGCGCGATGCCCGGCCCGTACAAAATCTTCGCGCACTACTACGGCTCCCGGCAGCAGACCGTCATCGGCCCGTGCACCATCACCGCGACGGTATTCACCGACTTCGGCCGGCCGAACCAGAAGAAGCAGGTGTTGACGCTCCGGCTCGACAAGCCGCGCGACCGCGCCGACATCGGCGAAATCCGGTTCGGTGGTGATGTGAAGCCGGCTCCTGTCATCAAGGAAGGCAAGCGCGATTTGTTCCGCACGATCCACGTCGGCCAACGCGCCGACGACGTGAAACGGCTCGTCGGCGAACCGGAGCGGAAAGAAGGCGCGCTCTGGTTCTACCGCAGTGGCGACCACCGATACAAACTCCAGATCTCCGATAACGGGCGCGTCCGATCCGTCATCGAGATTCTCCCCGGCGGCGCTGAAATGATCTTGGTGCAGTAAATTACCGGAGACAGGGGCGTCATCATTTCTTGGGCACGCGAGGAGCGTTTGCGCTGAGGGTTGCCTGTCGGGTGGTGTTCAGCGGAGTGCCCAGCGCAGAATCGGCTGCAACCCGATTCACAGCATTTCGTTCTCTCTCATAGCATGGGGACATGAATTGGTCCCTCTGTATGGCGGCATCGCGCCGTGGGCGAAGGCGTGATGGCATCAAAGCGATACGAACATTGTTTGCAGCAGGCATGGCGGCAGGCATTCTTGTGGCCGGACAAGCTGCAGAGAATCGTTCAGCCGCTGCGCTGGAGCAGGAACGCCTCAATGAGGAGCGCATGTGGCAATTGATGCGGGCGGTTCTGGTGGAATTCGGTCACTCGAACAAGGTCGCCGCACTGGATGTCGCATGGCAGAAAACCAAGACTCCCCACCAATGGGCCTCTGTGGATTGGTCGCAGACGCAACGTCCGTCACTGACGACGTGGGAACGCTGCGCGCGGTGGTGGTTGGTTACGCGTGCCACGCCACGTGCCTCGGCGATTACCAGATCAACGGCGACTGTCCCGGCTACGCGCAGGAAACAATCGAGAAGACGCACCCCGGCGCCATCGCGCTCTTTGTGCAAGGTTGCGGGGCCGACACCAATCCTTTGCCCCGCCGCACCGTCGAGCTTGCCGTGCGACTCGGCCAGACCATCGCGGCCGCAGTCGAGGAGGTGCTGGGACAACGGATGACGCCGCTCACCGGCCCGTTGAAGACGGCGTACGAATGTCTCCCTGTCGCTTTCCAAACGCCGCCGAGCCGCGAGGAACTCGAGGCTCGCTTGAAAGACAAGAACGTCTATCGCCGCAATCACGCCCGCTACTTGCTCGACATCATGGACCGCGACGGCAAGCTGCCTTCCAGCTACCCGTATCCGATCCAAGTCTGGCAGTTCGGCCCGAAGCTGAAACTGATCGCGCTCGCGGGTGAAACTGTCGTGGACTACTCGCTTCGGCTGAAAGCGCAATACGGTTGGGACACCACGTGGGTCGCCGGCTTCTGCAACGACATCCTCGCCTACATTCCTTCCGTGCGCGTGTTGAAGGAAGGCGGTTACGAAGGCGGCGAGGCGATGATCTATTTCGGCCGGCCCGCTCCGTTCACGGAAGCCGTCGAGGAAACGATCGTCGAGAAAACCGCCGAGCTGGTGAAACGCACCGCTGCCACGCCGGCGCGTTGATCATCGCGAAGCGTTCTTCAGTTCCGGCAAAATGACGTCCTCGATGGCGTGATGGGAAATCATGTGGCTGGGACCGATTTCGTCAATCACCAGACGGAAGCTGCCGACAACATTTCGCACCCGTTGCTCGTACTCGCGCATCGCCTCGGCGTACGGTTTCCCGATGGCTTTCTCGTCGTGCTGGCGCTCGCCAAAACAACAGTTGTCCCGGCGCACGAGAATCTGGACCTGTTTGCGCCCCTTCCCGTGCGCGCCGAGGATGTAGAGGTCCGGATACCCGGCGATGGCGTAGAAGGTCGGTTCAAATTGTTCCCGGTCGCCGACGGAACCGCCAAGCCGCAGGTACAGCGGAATGCTCCCCGCCACGGGGAAACTGCATTGGATGCGCGGATCAATCGCGGCGTACACCGTGGTCGTCCATCCGCCGCCGGACAGTCCGACCATGTGAAACGCTCGATACTGTTTTTTTAGCAAATTCAAACCGGTGGCGGTGGATTCGAGGAAGAACCTCATCGGGTTGCCAACGACACCGGTCATCTGAAACATCGCATCGTGGCTCCCGCCGCAATCGCCGGGGCGCCTGCGCGGCATGTAGACGGCGAGTACGCCGTAGCCTTCGCGCAACAGCGCGGCAATGGTGCGCTGTAGGCCAAAACCAACGTCTTTCGGTCCCGGTGTGTCGTCGAACGTGCAACCATGACCGTGATGCAACACTACCAGTTCCCCGTTCGGATGCTGTGCGATGAAGTGGTACGCCAATCCTTGCAGCCCCGGCGCCATGTTGAGTCGAAACTCGTCCACGCGCGCAAGGTCGGCCAGCATCTTCACCGGGCTGGGAACGTTGGTCACGACAATGTCCGGCAGCCGACGATGGGGAAATCCATCCGCGCCCCAGATGTACTTGATCAGCGCCTGCCGCTTCGCCCCCACATCGAACACGGAATGAATCGTGATTGCACGATCATCGAGAAGTTGCACCGGAGCAGCGGCCTGAGCCGCAGCCACCCATAGCCATGCGAGGAACACCAAACGCTTTCTCATTTCGAGGCGGCATGGTAGTCTTTGCGCACGATGCAAACAACCATATTATCTGTCCTGTTGCTGGCGACGGCAGGAATCACCTTGGCTGCGGAGCCGATTCAAGTGTCGGGCATTTACCCGCACCTCGCCTACTTCAACAACGAAGGCGAGTGCGGCACCGGCGCCGTCGTGCCGTGGGCCGGCCGGCTCTGGGTCATCACCTACGCGCCGCACAAACCGAAAGGTTCGTCCGACAAACTTTACGAAATCACGCCCGACCTCCAGCAAATCATCCGCCCCGAAAGCATCGGCGGCACACCGGCCAACCGGATGATTCACCGCGAATCGAACCAGCTTTTCATCGGACCGTACGCGATTGACGCGCAGCGCAACGTCCGCGTGATTCCCTACTCGAAGATGTTCGGCCGCCACACCGGCAACGCCCGCCACCTCGCTGATCCTGCCGGCAAGATTTATTACGCCACGATGGAGGAAGGCTTTTACGAGGTGGATGTGAAGACACTCGAAGTGAAGGAACTCTATCAAGACGGCAACCTGCAGAAAGGCGGCCTCGCGGGCACGCTGTTGCCCGGCTACCACGGCAAAGGTTTTTATTCCGGCCAAGGCCGCGTCGTTTACGCCAACAACGGCGAACGCAGCAAAGAAGCGCTGGTGAATCCATCCATCCCCTCCGGCTGCCTCGCGGAATGGGACGGCAAATCACCCGCGTGGCATGTCATCCGTCGCAACCAGTTCACCGAAGTCACCGGCCCCGGCGGCATCCACGGCAATCCCAACCCCGACACCGACCCAATCTGGAGCGTCGGTTGGGACTACCGTTCACTCATCCTCATGTTGCTCGACCGCGGCCAGTGGCACGCGTACCGGCTGCCGAAAGCGAGCCATTGCTATGACGGCGCGCACGGCTGGAACACCGAATGGCCCCGCATCCGCGAGATCGGGGAGACGGATTTGCTCATGACCATGCACGGCATGTTCTGGCGATTCCCCAAAACCTTCACCGCGAAAAACTCCGCCGGCATCGCGCCGCGCTCGACGTACCTGAAGGTCATCGGCGATTTTTGCCGGTGGAACGACCGTCTCGTGTTCGGTTGCGACGACACTGCCCAGAGCGAATTTCTCAACAAACGCAAAGCCAAAGGCAACATCGCCGGCCCCGGTCAATCGCAGTCGAACCTTTGGTTCACCGAGCCAGAGCGCATCAACCGTCTCGGCACGCCGATCGGGCGCGGCGCTGTCTGGTTCGATGACCCGGTCAAGGCTGGCGAGCCGTCCGATCCGTTCCTGTTCGCCGGGTTCGACCGGCGCGGCGCGCATCTGACCGCCGACCTTGAAGGCAAAGACGGTGTAGGCCGACTCTGCGAGTCGGCGAAAGCGATGCCCATTCCCGCAACGCGCCGACTCACAGAGTCGGCCAACAACACTCCGGTGACGTTTACCTTCGAGGTGGACACGAAAGGCAACGGCCAGTGGAAGAAACTGCGCGAAGTCGAGGTGCGCGGCTACACGTGGATCGAGTTCCCGCCGAAAGAGAAGGGCACATGGGTGCGCGTCCGCGCCAATCGCGATTGCGCGAAGGCGACCGTCTTCTTCCAGTACAGTAACACGCCGCTCAAACGCCCCGCGCCTGCTGCCGCACAGCCGGCCACCGGCGGATTGATTCGCGCGCGCGGCGATAATTTGCGCACACTCGCCTTCGCCAGCGATGCCGGTTACTACGAGATGGGCGCGGACCTGAAGTTGAAGCGCGTGAATGATGCGAAAGCCGAGGGGTATCTCAAGAAGAACGTTGCCATCCCGAAAGACGTGCTCATTGCCGATGCCGCCTCCATTCTTTACGTGGACGAATCCGGCAACCGTTGGCGCATCCCGAAGGGCGAACTTACCGGTGGCCGCATCTGCCGTGAGGTATGCACCGAGCGCGACCTCTTCAACGCCGGCGGCACGTTCTACGAACTGCCTGCCAACAACGCCGGCGGGTTCGCCAAAATCCGACCCGTCGCCACGCACAACCTTCGTATTCACGATTACTGTTCATATCGCGGCTTGCTCGTAATGTCCGGCATCGAGGGGAAGGCGCGTTCCGACGACGGGAAAGTGTCGCTCTGGGTTGGTGTTGTAGATGATCTGTGGCAGCTTGGCAAACCGCGCGGAGTCGGCGGCCCGTGGAAAGACACCGTCGTCAAAGCCGTCGCGCCGAGCGACCCGTATCTGATGACCGGTTACGACAAGAAATCGCTGACACTCTCCGCCGACAAAGCAGTCTCGATTCGCGTTGAGATTGACATCACCGGCACCGGCCTCTGGCGAATCTGGAAGACATTCGACGTTGCACCCGGCAAAGCAACCGAGCATCAATTCACGGAAGCGTTCGGCGCCTACTGGGTGCGCGTCGTCGCCGACCGCGATTGCACTGCCTCAGCGATTCTCACTTACGAATAACCGCGTTCAGCATTTGCCCCAACGGCGGAGCGTGTCGAGGCACTTCTCAACGCTGACCAGCGGCGGGAACGCGTCGCTCTCGTACTCGACGATATACCACTCGGTGTTGCCGACGCTTTCACAGGTGGCGAAGATGTCTTTCCACGGCAACTCGTCCTCGCCAATCAACGCTTTCGGCTTGGCCTTCGAGAACGGCTTGAGATGGACGGTGATGGCGCGGCCCGGATATTTCTTGAGGAACGTCACCGCTTCGCCCCCGGCGTGCATGGCGTTGCCGGTGTCGAACTGCATGATGACTTCCTTCTTGGTGTTGCCGAAGAAAGTGTCCCACGGCAGTTCGCCGTCGAGCGGCTTGAACTCGATGCTGTGGTTGTGATAGCCGACGAGCATCCCGTCCGGTTTGACCTTGTCGGCCAGTTCGTTGAACAGATCGGCCGTCTCGCGCCACGCCTGGCGGGTTGCGGTATGCTTCTTGGGCAGGCCGGGGACGATGAGGAACTTGTTGCCGAGAATCTTGTTGAACTCGATGGTCTCGGTTAGCTTGTCCGGAGCCAGCGTGTCAATGCGCGTGTGGGTGCCGCAGCATTTCAAGCCGTGATCGTCGAGCAGCTTGCGCAACGTCTTCGCATCGCGGTCATAATAACCGGCGAACTCGACGCCTTTGTAGCCCATCTTGCCGACAGCGGTGATGGTGCGGACGAGATCCGCAGCGCACTCCTTACGAACGGAGTAAAGCTGGAGGCCGATGGGAATCTTCTTGCCGCCATACCCGCCCGCCGCAAGCAGGCGTTCGGGCCGGAGCGCAACAGTGGCCGCGGTGGCGGCAGTGAGTTTCAGGAAACGGCGGCGCGAAAAATGAGACGTGTTCATGCCTGTTCAATATGCGAGAGCCGGCGCAGTGTCAAATTGCAATTGTCAGCGAGGTGCAGTTCAATCTTTTGGGCAGGAATGTGGGGCAGGTTTGTAACCTGCCTCCCTGTAATTGAAGAGCAGGTTGCAAACCTGCTCCACATTGAGCGGTTGCCCAACACTTTGAACTACACCCTTGTCAGCGGGCGTATCCGCCACTGCCACTATGCTCTCGCCCGATTTGTAGCCGCGAGCCTGCTCGCGACCTCCTTGTTCGGCGCAGGTCTTCGACCGCGCCGTGGCATTGACCGCAAGGTCTCTTGGCCGGACAGGGGAACCTTCCGTCCCGACTGGTACGCGGTCATAGACTTGCGCACAACCGGGGTGGGATGGCAGCGTTCCCGCCCAAAGGTGCGAACTGCTGTCCGTTGTCAGGACTCGACCCCGGCGAGTCATGGCGCAGGTGGCAAACCGGTCGCCGTGAGAGTCGAACCATGCGCAGCAGCTTGCATGGTGCACATGCGTGTCAATCAACAGCGCGGCCAGCACGTTGCCATCCGGAAGCCACGTCATGCGGCCTCGATCTCGATGCGGTAAACGTCTTCGGAACCGAAGGCGCGACGGCCGTGCACGATGGGCAGACCGTTGGAACGACGGGCGGTCTTCGGTGGGACAACCGGAGCGGGTCGGAGCGAGCGGCGCAACAATTCATGCACCGCCGCGCTCACGCTACAGTTCAACTTGCGCGCGAGCGACTTGGCCGTCGCATACAAGTCGCTTTCCAGATCAAGAGTCAGTTTCATGCAACAAGATTGCTGCGGCAGTGCACAGGTGTCAAGGCGATCATAACCTTGACGCGCCCGGAACAAGCCGAGCGAAGCGAATCCGCGAGACGCTGAGGGTAAGGGCGGCAAACCGACTTGCCCGCCGTGGCGAAACTTGTCCGCCGTAGTTCTGACGTAGGCGGATTGCTCTTTGCGATGAACACCGATTCCTGTCAGTGACGGACATCGGCAGAAATGCAGCGCAAGGCCGGTCACATCGGTATAACCTCACTTTTTACAATTTACGGAGTTGACCCCACGACCCCAGCGACGAAAGAGCCAGGCGCGGACGGGAGTCAGCGGTGCGGCGAGCGGTGTTACCGAGAAGAAAAGGACGGGCTGTGAAAGCCAGTGTCAGGGAACTTTTTGTCTTGATCGGAACCTTTTATGGGTGACCCCGCCGACCGCCGACTCGGACAGGCGTGTGACCCTGCCTTCTACCATCCTGAGCAAACCATGACGGCAATGTAGCAGCCGGTGGTCCGCTTCCGGCAGGCATTCAAGGCGTTCGAGCGAGCAATCGCCTTCTTGGGTCCATATCCCCAACCATAAGCGCCACGATCCTTACCCAGTGCCAGACAAACGTAACCATTCCGCACCCATGCTACAACTCTGGCATCTTTGCCTTTACATCGGTTTAACGCCCGTACCTTGGCAGTGCTCAGGCTGACATTCCCGTAGTAGTAACCGTAGGCTCCTGTGGATGGCGAGTAAGCGATCGCCGCGTGGTGGTCGGCAGCCAAGCACTTGGAGCACGGATTCAAAAATACCAAGGACACCGCCGCCACATGGAACAGGGAAACAATGCATTTGTTGGAATGAACCGTCTTCATACTCCTCCGCTTGTTGTGACCATAATGTTGTGCCTCACTAGAACTGCTGTGCTCTTTCAGAGAACGTTTATTTCGCGTACAAGGGCTGCTATGTCAGGATCGCTGTGGAGAACTATGCAACGACCGCCGAGGAACAACTCGGGAAGAACCTGTTTATCGCTGGTTGTGTAAAATAGTCGCAGCTTCACGTCACCCGATTTGAATATTATCTCCTCCTTGTCCGTTGGCTTCATCCTGTGTGAAATCCGCCGTTGCGCTATACTCTTCAGAGACTCGATAAAACTTGCTTTGTCTTTGTAAGGCATCGTAGCAACCTCGTCTTTGGATTTGTCTGTGCCAGATTTGGAGTGCACAAGCATCTTGATCTTGTTGGGTGTTGCACCACTCCCCATTCGCGAAAATGTAACTTCGACTTGCTGTAGCTGCTTACGCTTTCTCTCATCGTACTTCGCCCCACTGTAACCATCTACCTTCCATGTGGTATGTATGTACCGACAGGGCAAGTTTATTGTCCCCTGAGCTTGTTGACCGCTGACCATACTCGTTGGGTTGGCCACCGCGGTTGGGGCAATCGTCTTGGCGATCGATCTACCGCGCGGTCCTACGAAGAAGAACACCGTTACGGTAGTGCCGCACTTGACGTCGCCGATCGCGGCTTCCTTCTTATCCGCAGTGGCAACCATAGTGTTGTCGTTGACGACGAACGTCTTGCTTTCGGTCAGCCCTCTGATCTTGATGCTCCCGCTGTCACAGGCCTCAACGACTCCCGTAAACGACGTCGTGGCCGCTTTTTTCCCTTTTCCCTTCTTCTCGGCGGCGAAGCTGGCGGTCGTAAACACGAGGCTGAGCGCACCCAGAGTGAGCACGGCGATGAATGATCTCGTCTGCATAGTTCCTCCCGTTGTTTCTTTCTGCCTCAGTGCGGCTTGTACAGTTACCCCCCCCGCTCATGTCAACACAAAAATCTGGCCGATGTCTGATAATTCTTCTTTACCAGCCCGACGCTTTGCCGGCGACGCGCGGGTCGTGGGCGCCGGTGAAACGACGCGTGACTGGGTCGCGCGCGACGGCTTGGCTGACGCCGAGTGTGTTGACCTCGGTCAGTTTGTGGCCGCGACGGCGCAGTTCTTCGCGCACGGGGGAACTCATCGTGCGTTCGACTTTCACTTCGTCGGGACTCCATTGGTGATGAAAACGCGTGTTGCCCAGCGCGGTGTCCACGGCTTGGCCGAAATCGAGAACGCCGATCAGGCCGAGCAAGGTCTGGCTGATGATCGTCGGCCCGCCGGCGGCGCCGATGGCGAGGATGGGCTGGCCGTCCTTGAGCACAATGGTCGGGCTCATGCTGGAGAGCGGTCGTTTACCGGGCGCGATGGCGTTGGCCTCGGCGCCGATGAGTTTTGCCGAGTTCGGCACGCCGGGCTGGGCGGAGAAATCGTCCATTTGATTGTTCAACACGACGCCGGTGCCGGGGACGACCACCTTCGAGCCGAACGTGGTGTTGATGGTCGCGGTGCAAGCGACCCAGTTGCCCTCGGCGTCGGCGGTCGAGAAATGGGTGGTGTGTTTGCCGAACACGTCGTCCGCCGCGCGGTCCGGTGTGCTGTGACCGGCAACGACGGTTGCGTGGTCCATGCGGATGCGCGCCGCCAGGGTTTTCGCGTAGGCGGGACTGACGAGGCCGCGGGGCACGCTCGTGAAGTCCGGGTCGCCCAGCCAATACGCGCGGTCGGCAAACGCGATCTTCATCGCCTCGATGACGAGGTGAATCATGTCGGGCGAGTTGTGGCCGAGCGGCTTGAGGTCGAACGATTGGAGGATGTTGAGCATTTGCAGGACGTGCACACCACCGGAACTGGGCGGCGAAAAGCTCACGACCTTGAACCCGCGATAAGTTGTCGAAATCGGTTCGCGGAACTTGACGCGATAGTTGCGGAAATCGTCAGCGGTCATGATGCCGCCGTTGTTTTTCATCCAGTCGCCGACCATTCGAGCGAACGGGCCGCCATAGAACCAACCGGTGCCGTGTTTTGCGATGGCGCGATACGTTCGCGCGAGGTCGGGTTGACGGAGCGTTTCGCCTTCCGCCCACGGCTGTCCGTTTGGTTTCAAGAACACTTTGCGCGAGCCTTCGAACTTGGCAAAAGTCGCGGCATGGCTCTTGAGTCGTCCAGCATATTTGCTGTCCACCTTGAACCCGCGCTCGGCGATCTCCGCTGCGGCAAGCAGATGATCTTTCAATGGCAGCCGTCCGTGGCGTTCGCAAGCCGCTGCATAGACCGCGAGCGCGCCGGGCGTGCCAGACGCCAGCGGTCCGATCTGGCTCAGTGTGGTGTCGGCTTTGCCGTCGCGCACGTACATGTCGCGCGTGGCCGCTGCGGGCGCCATCTCCCGTCCGTCAATCGCCACAAACTTTCCGTCTGCCAGACGGATGAGCATGAAACAACCGCCGCCAATGCCGGAGTTGTGTCCGTCCACGACGCCGAGTGTTAGCGCCGCAACCACGACGGCATCAATCGCATTGCCACCGCGCTTGAATGCGTTGATGGCCGCATCGGTCGCCAGCGGATGAACTGTCGCGACGATGCCGCGTTCACCGTGCGCCAACTCCGCGCGCAGCGGGGAAACAAGAACGACAGTAAGCGTCACAGTTATCCACAAGCACACGGTAAACCATTTGAATGTTATGTCTTTCATGGCGTCCTGTTTTTCGTCGCCTAATTACACCATTTGAAAGTTCCGCACAATGATTGAATCAGAGCGCCGCCGTCGCTATACTTCGATGCCATGAAAACACTTCTCGCGTTGTCTCTTGTTCTTGCTGCGGCATCGCACGCCGCCGACAAAGTCAATATCGTCTTTTGTTTTGCAGATGATTGGGGGCGTTATGCCAACTGTTACGCCGGCGTGGACGGGCGTCCGTCCATCAACGATGTTCTGAAGACGCCGAACATTGACCGCGTCGCGCGCGAAGGTGTCCTCTTCAAGAACGCGTTCGTGACATCGCCAAGCTGCACGCCGTGCCGGAGTTCATTGTTGTCGGGGCAGTATTTCTTCCGCACCAATCGCGGCGCCATCCTCCAAGGCGCGGAATGGGACTTGAACATTCCCAGTTACCCGTTGTTGTTGCGCGACGCCGGTTATCACATCGGCAAGAGCTACAAAGTCTGGAGTCCCGGCACACCGGTGGACGCCCCGTACGGTGGGCAGCAACACGCGTATGAAAAAGCCGGGCGCGCGTACAACCAGTTTTCCCAGAATGCCACCAAGCTTGTCCAGAGCGGCCTGACCTTTGATGCTGCCAAGGCGAAACTGCTCGATGAAGTGCGCGGTAATTTCGAGGCGTTCCTCGCCGACCGCAAACCCGGCCAGCCGTTTTGTTATTGGTTCGGGCCGACGCACACCCATCGCACCTTTGAGAAAAACTCAGGCAAGGCGCTTTGGGGTATCGAGCCGGATTCGCTGAAAGGCAAACTGCCCAAGTTCATGCCCGATGTCCCCGAAGTGCGCGGCGATTACGCCGATTACATGGGCGAAATCCAGGCGTTGGACGAGGGTATCGGCGTCATCGTCGAAAAACTCCGCGCCATCGGCGAACTCGACAACACGCTCCTCGTCCTCAGCGGCGACCACGGTTTTCCCGGCGTCCCCGGCGGCAAGTGCACGCTCTACGATCACGGCGTCGGCGTGGCGCTCATTGCCCGCGGTCCCGGCGTCAAACCCGGTCGCGTCGTGGACGACTTCGTCAACCTGATGGACCTCGCGCCGACCTTCCTCGAAGCCGGCGGCCTGAAGCCGCCCGCTTGCATGACGGGACGCAGCATCCTCAACGTGCTTCGCTCCAGCAAATCCGGCTTGGTGGACTCGACGCGCACGTGGGTGGTGGCCGGACGCGAGCGGCATGTCGCGACCGCGCGCGACGGCAACCTGCCGTACCCGCACCGGGCATTTCGGACGCGCGACTTCCTTTACGTCCGCAATTTTGCGCCTGACCGCTGGCCGATGGGCGACCCGAAGTTCATCGGCGCTGCTGATCTTCCGTCCGCCGAGGCGCTGGAACACAACACGTTCGTTGCGTTTGCCGACATGGACGCCAGTCCGACCAAGGCCTGGCTCGTTGGCCAATACAACGTGCCGCAGTGGAAATGGCATTACGAATACGCTTTCGGCAAACGTCCCGCCGAGGAACTCTACGATCTGCGCAAAGATCCCGATCAGGCCACCAACGTTGCCGCCGATCCCGCCTATGCGCGCGCCAAGCGTGAGCTTTCAAGTCGGTTGATGAAAATTCTCACTGACGCCGGCGACCCGCGCGTGACGGGCGACGGCAAGACCTTCGATCGTTCGCCGTTTACTGACGAAGTGCTTCCTCCTCCGAGAGCGCAGAAGAAAAAGGCGGGATGAGCGACGGTTCCCGACACGATCCGTACGCGGCATTTCGGCACCGGGACTATTGCCTGTTCGCCGTGGGGGCGTTGCTGGCCAACACCAGCCACGCCATGCAGGAAGCCGCCGTGGGATGGGAGTTGTACGAGCGCACCGGCTCGGCGATGCCGCTGGCGTTGGTCGGGCTGGTGCAGGCGTTGCCGGTGTTCTTGCTGGCGCTTCCCGCCGGGCACGCGGCGGATCGGTTTGAACGGCGGCGGATCGCCATCGTGATGCAACTGGTCATGGCGCTCACTTCGTTGGGCATTGCGTTTCTTTCCTCCAGCCACGGACCGATCAACGCATTTTATCTTTGTTTGTTCATTGGCGGTTGCGCGCGTTCCTTCAATTTCCCCGCGCAAGCCGCGCTGCTGCCACAACTGGTCCCGCTCAATGTGTTCGCCAATGCCGTCACGTGGCGCAGCAGCGGATTCCAACTCGCTTCCGTGCTCGGCCCCGTGCTTGCCGGGTGGTTGATCGCGTGGCACCGGGCCGCGACGCCGGTGTATTTCATCAACGCAGGCCTGATGATCACGTTTGCCATTTGCCTTGTGTTCATTCGTAAACGCCAGGTTGTCGCCGCGTCGCCGGAGCCGCTCACGTTGCGGTCGGCGTTGGCCGGGGTGCGGTTTGTCTGGAGCACCAAACTTATTCTCGCGGCGATCACGCTCGACATGTTTGCCGTGCTGTTCGGCGGCGCGACGGCGTTGCTGCCGATTTATGCGAAGGACATCCTGCACGTCGGCCCGGCCGGGTACGGTTGGCTGCGCGCCATGCCGGGGATCGGCGCGCTGGTGATGGCGTTGTTCATCGCGCATCGTCCGCCCCAGCGCGCGGGCGTGACGTTGTTGTGGGGTGTGGCGGGTTTTGGCGCGGTGACCATACTGTTCGGGTTGAGCGATCGGTTCTGGTTATCGCTGTGGATGCTCTACCTGCTCGGGTCGTTCGACCAAATCAGCGTCGTGGTCCGCCACACCCTCGTGCAAGTGCTCACACCCGACCCGATGCGCGGTCGCGTCTCGGCTGTCAACAGCGTGTTCATCACCACATCGAATGAACTCGGCGCGTTCGAGTCCGGTCTGCTTGCCGCGCTTGGTGGCGCGGTGTTTTCCGTGGTGTTTGGCGGCGTTGGCACCATCGTGGTTGTGGGATTGGTGGCGCTGACGTGGCCGCAACTCCGTCGCCTCGGCCCGCTCCAAGGACAATCCCCGATGTAAGTTTATTGAGCCTTGAAAATGGATCGGTCTCTGCGCCATAAATGCTGCATGAACAAAGCCATATCCTTCCTTGCCAGCCTGATCATTGGAACCGGTGTCTTGCCGGTCAGAACCGAGGCCAAACCTGAAGCGCAACGGCCCAACATCGTGATGTTTCATTGCCACGACCTGGGACAATTCCTGCATTGCTACGGCGTGAAGACAGTCCAGACGCCGCATTTCGACAAGTTTGCGGAACAGGGCGTCCGGTTTGCCCGCTCCTTCTGCACGCAGCCCGGATGCAGCCCGTCGCGCGCGTCGCTCTTCACCGGACGCTATCCGCACAGCAACGGCGTCATGGGGTTGACCCACGCCAATTTCGCTTGGGAACTTCGCCCTGATGAAAAACATCTCGCCCAGTTTCTCAAGGAAGCCGGTTATGCCACGGTTGCCGTCGGTGTCACCCACGAAACACACTCCCCGGCGAAACGCTGGGGTTACGACAAACACATTCCCAAAGCCAAGGCCGTCGAGGGCACCACGGCGGCTCTCGAAGAACTCAAACAACTGGCTGCTGCCAAGCGACCGTTCTATCTCTACGCCGGTTTTATCGAGCCGCACCGGCTTCGTTACCCGGAAGGTTCGGGACCGATGTCCGGGTTGGTCGGTTTTCCTGGTCCCTATGTGCAATTGGATGATTCGCTCGGCGTGGACGTGCCCGGCTATCTGCGCGACACGCCGGGCACGCGCGAAGAACTGGCCGGTTTGCAGGGGCTTGTGAAGCACGTGGACGAGCAGTTTGGGCGTTGGACGCAAGCCATTCGCGAACTTGGCTTGGAGAACAACACGCTCGTCATCGCCACGACCGACCATGGCATCGCGATGCCGCGCGCCAAGTGCAGCCTGTACGAGCCGGGACTGCAAATCGCCTTGTTGCTTCGTCACGCTGGCCGCAAAGGCTGGCACGGCGGCGTTGTCCGTAACGAGATGGTCTCGAACATTGACATGCTGCCGACCATCCTCGAACTCGCCGGCGTTTCCGTGCCCGCCAACGTGCAAGGACGTTCGTTTGCGCCGTTGCTCGACGGACGCGCTTACAAGCCCAACAGCGCGATCTTCGGTGAGTTGACCTACCACGGTTACTACGACCCGCAACGCAGCATCCGCACCGAGACGCACAAACTCATCGCCAACTTCTCCACCGCGCCGGCGTTTCAGGACTCCTCGCAACAATGGCGGCCAAAGTCCGATCCCAAAGTGCCCGAAAACCCGGCCACCGCGTTTCATCCACATCTGGAACTTTACGATCTTGTAAAAGACCCGTGGGAACAGGTTGATCTCGCGAAAAAGCCGGAGTGCGCCGCCATCCGCAACGAACTGGCCCGCCGTCTTTACAAGCACATGGTTGAGACCGACGACCCGCTGTTGCGCGGCGCCGTCACCTCGCCCCAGCACGAAACAACGCTGAAGATGTTGCAAGGCGAGCCACTACCGAAGTGAGATTAGCGAACGGAATCTCCCGCCGACTCCAAGAGCCAATCAACCGCCTGCACTGTGAATCTTGCGCTTGCGCCAACGCCCGCTAACCGGATGTTCGTCGTAAGCCACGGAGCCTGCGGAGTGGCGTTTTGCGACCCCACGGCACTCCGCTCAGAGCTTCGTGCCTGACTACAAACCTACCACTTCAGCATGATGTGGCGACAACAAACGATCCGGAACAACACCGGAACATTTGGTGTCGCGGCGGTGGGGCGAGGTTTGATACAACTTGAAAACGTGGTCGTGGCCGGGCAAGCAGGATTCTGGTACAACATCCCCATGAAATCACTATCCATCCTTCTTGTTGCGCTTCTTGCGCTTTTTTGCGGCCAAGTCTTCGCCGCGACCGAGCCGACCAACGCGAAAGAGTCCGCCGAGAAGAAAGCCGCTGCCGACAAACTTCTCGACGAGCAATACGCCGCGTGGGTCGCCAAGCTGCCGCCGGAACAACAGGCGTGGGAGCGCGTCCTCCAGCAGTGCCTCGGTGGCTTTTATCTGCCGCTGCACAAGAAAGACAAGGTTGCCGGCAAATCGAACGCTTGGGACTTTGTGGTGGACGACCCGAAACTGCCGCGCGTGCTGCTCATCGGCGATTCCATCTCGCGCGGCTACACGCTTCCCGTCCGCAAGGCGCTCGACGGAAAGGTCAACGTTCATCGCGCGCCGGAGAATTGCGGCCCGACTGCGAACGGCTTGAAGAAGCTCGACATCTGGCTTGGCGACGGGAAATGGAATCTCATCCACTTCAACTTCGGCATTCATGACCGCGCCACCAAGCCTACCGACTATGAGCAGCGTCTCGAACAGATCATCGCTCGCCTCCAGAAAACCGGTGCGAAACTGATGTGGGCCAGCAGCACGCCGTTGCCGCCACAAGGCAAGTACGGCAGCGACGACGCCATCGTTGAGCGCAATGCCATCGCCGCGCGCGTGATGAAGAAACACAACATCGCCATTGACGATCTTCACGCGCACATTCAGCCGCACCTCTCTGAATACCAGAATAAGGACGACTGTCATTTCAACAGCGCCGGCTACGATTTCCTCGGCAAGAAGGTTGCCAGCGAAATCCTCGTTGCGCTTCGCTGATTGACGGAACTGTCCGCCGTGGCTTTCGCGAAGGCGGAACGAAATCGGAACAATTTGTCACGCTGTAAAAAACGCTGTCTCCCGCCGTCGGGTGTTGTGTAACAGCTATTACACAACACCCGACGGGCGAAAGATGTGAAACGCAGTTACTTCCTGCCCCTGTGGCACAAGTACTCCGTCAATCTTGAATGTTCGGGTGCGTTTGTAGTTACGCACGCAGTCCCATGCCGTTTCGGGCCGGAGCGCGGGCCGTTGGGACACAGCGACGTTGTGCAGCGCCACTTCGCTTCGCTGCGTGGCTTACTACAACCACCCTTACAATAGGATTGACGGTACAGTAGCTTCAGCGAAAGCGGAATATTTCTTGTCGCCTCGATGCTGGATTCTGATACAACACCGCCATGAAGACACTGTTTGTCGTGGTACTCGCTCTTCTCTGCGGCCAGACGTTCGCCGCGGAAAAAACCAATGTGCTTATCCTGCACACCGACGAGCAGAACTTTCGCACGCTCGGCTGTTACCGGGCGCTGTTGCCGAAGGAGGCGTCGTTCGCGTGGGGCGACGGCATTGCGGTCGAGACGCCGCACATTGATTCGATTGCCAAGCGAGGCGCTCTCTGCGACCGATTTTATGCCGCCTCGCCGGTCTGCACGCCGTCGCGGGCCTCGTTCGTGTCCGGGCGGTATCCGCAAAACACCGGCGCGCCGGTCAATGACAAGCCGATGAACGACGATGTTGTCACATTCGCCGAGGCGTTGCGCCGGCACGGCTATGCGACCGGCTACGCCGGCAAGTGGCATCTGGACGGCGACGCCAAACCGGGCTGGACGCCGTCGCGCCAGTTTGGCTTTCAAGACAACCGCTATATGTTCAATCGCGGTCATTGGAAGGAAGTGTTGGAAACGTCTTCCGGTCCGTCGGTGAATGAGCGCGGTCTGGGCGACAAAAAAACATACACCACGGATTTTCTGGCTGACAAAGCCGCCAGCTTCATCCAAGCACACAAGGACAAGCCGTTCTGTTACATGGTCAGCTTTCCTGATCCGCATGGCCCCAATCGGGTTCGTTCGCCCTACGACACCATGTTCGATTCTTTCAAATTCCAATTGCCGCTCTCAGCAAAAGGGCAAGGACGGATGGAAAACATGAGTTGGTATTTTGGCATGGTGAAGTGCCTTGACGACAACATCGGCAAAATCCTTGACGCTCTTCGCGCCGCTGGCCTCATGGAAAAGACGGTTGTTGTTTTCACTTCCGATCACGGCGATATGTGCGGCGAACACGGGCTTCTCAACAAAGGCGTTCCTTTTGAAGCGTCCGCCCGCATCCCGTTCCTCATCAGTTATCCCGGCAAAATCAAGCCCGGCAGCGTCGTTCACGAGGCGCTCAACACCACGGATTTCAAGCCGACGTTGCTCGGATTGCTCGGCCTGCCGCGCGACGAACGCGACGAAGGCCGCGACGCTGCAACGATCTTCCTCACCGGCAAAACGCCGCCGGATTGGAAGAACATCACTGTTTCCCGCCACGCCAACGGCCGTTGGCTCATGGCCGTGTCGAGCCGCTACAAGTTGGTCGTTGCGACAGACGCGGAGCCGAGCTTGTTTGACCTTGACCAAGACCCTTTTGAGTTGCGCAACATCTTCTCTGCGCCTGGCTCGCGTCCAATCGTGCGCAACTTGGCGCGCGCGTTGTTGGAGTACGCGCGGCGCTGCAAGGAACCGCACGCCGATCATCCCTCTATTCGCGCCGATCTTGCTTGGGCTGTCAGCGATGATGAGAAGTATGTGTCACCCCAACGCGACGCGCCTCGCAAAGGCAAGAAACGCAGGAACGAGAAATAACTCTGCGCGTTATACCGGTGTGGGGATCGCGCCCCACGGCTCGATCTGCCGGAGTTTCTTGGCGGCCAACGCCTGGTAGCAGTCGGGCAGGTCGAAATGTTTGAGGACGTCGGGTAGCAGCGTGGAGAGCGGCCATTGATAGTCCTCCGACTCGGCGATGGCAGAGTAGGAGACGAGAGCGTTTTTCAGTGTGACCTGCATAACCGGCTTGGCCAGCACCGCGGCGAATGTCGCGGGTATTGCGCCCCAGCCTTTGGCGGCCAGGTGAATCTCCTTGTGGCCGCAACTGACCAGCCAGTCAATCACCCGCAACACGTCGTGCGTCTTCTGGCCGATGTAAGGATAGTCAAGCATGATGGAATGGATGGCGTAGAAGTAATCGTTGCCATAGGCGTTCAGAAAACTTCGCAGGCTGCCGGTGTCGGGTTGTGACTCGCCGATGCCGCGCACGTCGCAGGCGTACAGCGCCGAGGCCGGTTCCGACTTCAGCAGTTCGCCGATCAACAGTTCGTCCCGCAACTCGGCGTCGGCGGACTGGTGCGACACGTACAGCACCGCGCGGTCAATCCCGCGCGGCGGGCGCGACATGATCGGTTCGTCCGACAACCGGTACACAACCGCCTGGATCCCCGGCTCGGTCTCAACCGCATAAACGACAGTGTATCTCTTCGGATACCGGCGACCGCTCAGCGGGCGCAGGATGCGGTACTCGGGAGCGCCGGAACGCGGGGGAAGCTTCAGCGTGTTCGCTAATGCTTTTGTAAGAGACGAGTTGCGTCGCCGGCTCAAGGCGCGAGCCTTGTCTTGCGTGAACGAAAAGACCGTGCGCGATTTCAATTCGGCGACTTGTCCGTGCGGCGTGCACCACAGCGTCTCGTCCTTCTCGATGGTCAGCGGCGGCTCGGTCTGGGCGTCGGAAATCTTCGTGACGTGATTGAACCAGCGATACATCGCTTCACGGCTTTCCGGTGTATAACCGTGGTAGAGCGGGCCGGTGAACAACTCGACATTGCGTTCCGCTCCGAGCAATCTGTAGAGCCGGCGCAACCGGTCGAGCGCCTCTTCCGCTCCGCGCGCGTCGAAGTAATCTTTTTCCTGCGCGAGGATGAGCACCGGTTTCGGCGCCAGCGCGGCGAGAAAATCCGAATGGTCGAGGCCGAGCGCGAGCGCCCGTGGCGGGCATTGCTCGGTGTCAGCAGGCAGTTCGTTTTCCAGATTGCGGCGAAATGTCGTGACGAAACACGATGGCGCGGCCATTGAGAATCGTGGCTCAACGCCCGCCAGCCAAGTGGTCATTGTGCCGCCGCCGGAACAGCCGGTAACGCCGACTTGTTTTGGGTCAACTTCCGGCCGCGTGGAAAGATAGTCCAACGCGCGGATGCCGTCCCAAGCGCGCCACGCTCCGAAAAATTCACCAACGAGAAACTGTTGGTTTCCCGCTTGAAGATGTTGGGCCACGCCGAGACCGATACGCGACTTCAGGTTTGCATCCACGTATTGCGAGCGTTCACCTTGTCCGATTGGGTCGAAGATCAACGTCACGTAGCCCATCCGCGCAAGGCCCTGCGAAAAACTCTGGTTATAACCCGCCGCCTTGCCGTTGGCCGAGTGGCCGCAGACCCCGATGACACCGGGTAGGGGAAACTTTCGTCCTTTCGGAACGTAAAGGTTGCCGGTGACCAGAAGACCGGGCCGGCTTTCAAAGATGATTTTTTCGATGTTGTAGGCGTCGCGTTCCACGACACCGGTGATGCGCGGGTTGAGCGGCGTCTTCTCCGTCCACGGGCCGAAGGAGCTTTGGATTTTCTCGCGCACCGAACGGACATAGGCCAGCGCATCGGATCGGCTTCGGAGCGCGGAGCGCCGTTGGTTGGCTTCCTGTTCGATGTGCCGGACGCGATTGACGAAGTATTCGTGCACCATGCGCGGGAACCGATTCAGCGGCGCGAGCGGTTCGAGCTTCGGTGGCGACGCCTTGGCGGCGGCGTGGAGTTCGTTGACAAGCAACCAATCGAGGAGCGGAACGCTGAGAACAGCCAGTCCTGTTTTCCGGAGCAAGTCGCGACGGGTCAAACCTGTGACGCGGTGTTTCATGCTTGATTTATATCGCTGCAGGCGGGCGCAAACCAGTCAAATCCGGATTTCAGATTTCCGCGTGTCGGTGTATTCTCACATTCACCATGACTCGTCTCGCTTCCTTGTTCCTGATTGTCACCGCGGCATTCGCAGCGGACACGTATCGCAACCCGATCATCAAGGGTAATCTCGCCGACCCGTGCGTCATCTTTCACGAAGGCCGTTACTATCTGTACGCGACCGGCGACGTGAATGGCGACAACGGCTACCGCGCTTACACCTCAACCAACTTGGTCAACTGGCAACGCGGGCCGGTCGTCTTCCAGCCGGGCGACCGGCATATCTGGGCGCCGGATGTCTGGCGCGACCCGGTGTCGGGCCAGTTCCATCTCTACTACACTGCCAACAAAACCGTTGGCGTCGCCGTGGCGGACAGGCCGTTGGGGCCGTTCACGAATCCGCGGAAGTTGTTCGACGACGCGATTGATGCGCATTTGTTCCGCGACGACAACGGGCGGCTGTATTTGTACTTCGTGAAGTTCCCCGGTTTCCGCATCATGGTTCAGCCGATGCGCTCGCCGACGGAACCGGAAGGCAACCCCAAGGTTGTGCTTCGGCCGGAGAGCGACTGGGAGAAACGCGCCGGGCATGTGACCGAAGGACCGTGGTTGATCAAGCGCAACGGACTTTATTATTTGCTCTACAGCGGTTCCGGCGCGGACACGCCCGACTACGCCGTCGGCTACGCCACAGCGTCAAGCCCGCTCGGCCCATTCCAGCGCGCGCCGCACAATCCGATCATTCAACGTTCCGAGGGCCTGTTCGGTCCCGGCCACGGCTGCGCCGTTCAAGACCGCGTGGGGCAGTGGTGGCACGTCTATCACCAAAAGAACACCGCAAAGCGCGAGTGGAACCGGTTCATCTGTCTCGACCCGCTTCACTTCGACGAGCAAGGCCGCCTTTTCGGCAAAGCCACCCGCGATGTCGAACAACATGCTCCGAATATGACGCCGCCGAAACCATCTTCGCACACGACACGAACCATCGAAGGCTGGACTGTCCATGTGGACGACCGGTTGCTTGGCGACGCCGATGCGGCGCTTGGCAAGAGCGCAATGCAGTTGTTGGAAAACCGGTTGTTCAACATTGCCTTGGTGATGCCGCCTGACAAACTGCTGCGGCTCCGTCAAGTGCCGATCTGGCTGGACCGTTCACACGGCAAACTCACTTCCATGCAGTACCATCCCAGCGCGGGTTGGCTGTGCGACCATGGCTACTCGACCAACATGGCTCGCTGCGTTCACGTTCCCGACGCCTCGCGGTTTGTGACGCCGGAAGACCATTACGTGCGGCAACCGTGGGCGGTGCTCCATGAACTGGCACACGCTTACCACGATCAAGTGCTCGGCTTCGAGAACGCCGGGATCACGGCGGCGTGGAAACGCGTCAAGGAGAGCGGCCATTTCGACTCGGTGCTCCACATCTTCGGCGGCAAGAAGAAGCACTACGCGTTGACGAACCAGAAAGAATTCTTCGCCGAGATGACCGAATCCTATTTCGGCATGAACGACTTCTACCCGTTCAACCGTGGCGAATTGAAACAGTCCAAGCCGGAAGTGTTCGAGTTGCTCCGGAAGATTTGGGAGACATCCCAATAAGACATCGCAACGCTCATTTCAGTGTGGATTGAGACGGTATTCGTACATCTTGGCGCCGACGGCGCGTAGTGCGGCGACGGTTTCAGGGTACGGCGTGTCGCAGATGTCCACGAGGCCGATTTGGTAGTTCTCGCCGTCGCCGCGGCCGGTGGTGGCTTGGTCGCGGTATTGAAACCAATGGGTGCCGACCACGAATGGGTTGCGCAGCGCGCTCTCGACGTACTCGCGATACTTTTGTGCGCGGTCCTGCTGGTTGACGGTCTTGCGCAGGCCGGTGTGGAACATCCCGCGGTCGAGCGCGCCGAAATGGAACTCGCCGATGATCAGCGGACGGTCGAGGTCGCTGGGGAGACTTAGTTTTTCGACGCTGTAGTCGTAGCGGTTGTAGCTGATCACGTCGCAAAACTTCGCGGCGGCAAGCGCCGCGCGGTCGTTGACCCAAGCGAACCGGCAGCCGAGATAAAGTTGGTTCGGCGCGACCTTCTTCAGTTCGTCGCGGATGGTCGAGAAATACGTCTCGGCGGTCTTGGTGTAGAACGCGCGGAGATCATCGTCGGCCTTCTTGGTTTTCGGCGCAGTCACCGCTTCCCACGAAGCGAACTGAGTTCCCCACGCTTCGTTTAGCTTCGCGATGTCGTCGTACTTGGCTTTGAGGTCAGCGATGAACACCTGTTTTGCCGATTGGCTCGGAGGTGAAGCAAGCGCGGCGACAGCCAGCGAGGTGTCGCTGCCCCAGCCGAGTTCGTTGTCCACGAAATAGCCGATGCACCACGGGTCGTTCACCGAGCGGCCTCTTTCTTTCTCGATGGCACGACGGATTGATTCGCGAAATGACGTGTCAAAGACATCGGCGAACTTGCCCCAATAACCTTGCGAGCCTTCCAACCGCTTCGAGAACATGGACAACGTGGTGGTGTACGGCGTTTTGCGGAGGAGATAGATACCGCTGTCGGACCAGTTGGCGATGGTGTTCATTCCCCAACTCCTCAACCGGCGCTGCGTGACCTCCGCGAGCGCCTGGAGATAACCCTCGCCGTACTTGCGGCGCAGATTTGCGCCGCTGAAATCGAAGGTCTTGTACGGCGAGTGGTCCTTGTAATAACCGTGCGGTGCCCAGTGCCCTTTGCCGTAAAACGGGCTCCCGGTTTCCGGTAGGTTCCGGAAATAATGTTCGCGGTCGGTGATCGGCGTGGCGGCCTCGACGCGCACACAATCCGTCCCGTGCGACCAGAACAACCGCCCCTCCGGGTCCACCAGCCACCATTTGCCCTGGTGTTTCTCGGCTCGGAAGAAACCAGCCGCCTTCAGTTGCGGCCCGGATGTCCAGCCGCCGTATTGGTTCCGGTCGGCGGGGCCGGGATGCTTGGCGATGTCTTTCTTCTCCGCTTCGCGTCGCACGGTGAACTCTTCCTGCGAATGCACCTTGCCCGGCCAGTCGCGGTGGATGAATTGCCCGAACTCGTCAATGAACGGAAAGAACTTCTTCGCATCAATCAGTTCGAGCGTTCCACCGGCGCGGACGTTGGAAATCTCGAACATATGGTCGCGTTTCGGCTTGGCGACGAACACCACCAACTGCGTGACGTTGGCCGGGTCAAGCTTCTCGCTTCCGCCCGGTGTGCCGCGCATCCCGATGATTTTCACGCCGCCGGCGACTGCCACCGGAAAACTGGCGAACGCCACGCGAAGCGTCCCGCCGGCACCGGGGTCAAGTTTAAGGTGATCGGTGATGCAATTGTTCTTGCCGTCAGCGCCCGGATTGTCCACGCGACAGGAAACGGTCACGGCTTCCGTGCCGACATTCTTCACGTCCATCTCGACAAACTGCCGGCGCGACAAGTCCCACTTGCCCTGTGGCGCTGCCAGCACGATGCCCGGCCACGGATTCTTGTGGCCGGTTTCGATTCGCAGTGCGCCGTTGCGCACGACTAAGATCTTTGCGTCGGTGGTCTTTATCGTGGCGGGGTCGAATGTCACGAGCCGTTCTGGTTCCTGTGCGATGACCGGGAGCGACAGGGTGCCGGTCACCAGGAACAGAATCAGCAGACTGGAAATGGTTCGCATAGGGTGAGCACTGTAACAAGAAGACTGGGCGAATCAAGCCACGGCCAGAAGTCATTCTATTTTGAAACATATGTTTCAAAATAGAATGACTTCTGGGGAATGGGAGGATGCCTAAGCAATCGTCAGCGGACTTGAACGATGGTGGTTTTGTTGTTGCGGTCGAGGGCAAACGTGCCCTGCCAGTAGGAACACTCGATGCGGTAGTCGCCGAGGAAGCCGCGCACTCTGACTTTGCCTTGGGCATCGGTGGCGGTCTTGATCTCGGCGGTCCACCAGTCTTTCTTGATGAGGCGGAGAAGGATATCGTAAGCGGGTTTCGGGGTCATGTCCTTGCGGACCAACCCCGCGGCGGCGTTCTTCCATGCTTTGAAGTCGCTGAAGTCCCACCACGTGATGGCCTCAACAGACGGATGGGAGAACAGAATGCGGTAGAACTCTTCGACTTGCCGGGCTTGTTCCTGCTCGGCGTCGGGCTTGGAGAGGATGGTGGTCTCGGTGAAATGGATTGGCTTGCCGAAATGCTTGTATTGCTCGCAGGTGTCCCATGTCTTCTTTGCGCCCCAGTAACGGTCGTGCATGTGCGACTGGATGCCGATGGCGTCAATCGGCACGCCGGCGTCGAGGCATTCGCGGATGAGGTTCTGGAATTTCTCATTGATTATGAAATCGTTGAGGATGAGCATCGCCTTCGGATCGGCCCGGCGCGCCTCGGCGAAGGTCCGGCGAATCAACTCAAGCTGTCCGAGAGATTGACAGAGATTGCCGATGGCGTTTTTGTGTTTCGGCATCACGACCGCTTCGTTCAACACGTCCCAGATGGGAACTGTGCTCTTGAAGGCGGCGATGTCGCGCTGAATGCGGTCGAGTTGGAGACGGAGAACCTCGTTCGTCTGTCGTCCTTCCAGCCATTTGGGCTGGACCTCGTGCCAGCAAAGCGGATGGCCTTTCGCGCGGATATCGTTCTGGACGCACCACTCGGCCATCATTCGCAACTTCTCCTCGTTCGGTTTGCCTTGCTCGCGCTCGTAGCTGCCCCAATAGAAAGGGAGCGTGGCGTAATTGAAGATCGCAGCGAACTGGCGCTGATACGCTTTTTGAAGTTCGGAAGCGTCCGCTGTGTTGATCAAAAAGGCGTTGCAGCCGAACAGAAACTTGTGCCGCGTCTGGCGAATCGTCACCGGCTGTCCGGCCAGCGGCGTGCCGTCGGGCGCGAGCACGGTGAACGTCGCCTCAGCGGTCCGGTGCTGGCGGATGCGCTGCTCTATCGCCTCCCGTGAAAGCGGATCGGCGGCGCGTAACAGGGTAGAAACGAAGAGCACCGCCGTAATGAGATAGGCGGTGCTCTTCATGTTCGGGTTTGAGTTACTTCGCCTCTTTGGCTTCGGCGTTGAGTTCAAGGCGGACATCGTCCTCAAGGACGCTGTCGCCAGCGCCTTTCCAAACGATGCCCCACCACTTGCGATTCACTTTGAAGTCGGCGGTGAGTTTGACGACGCCGTCTCTTTCGGTGAGGGTCGCTGGGAACTGAATCGTCTTGGTGACATCACGCAACTGCAAATCGCCGGTCACGGTGTAGATGTCGGGCTTGTCGGTTTTGGCGATGCTGACGCTCTTGAAGTTGGAGGTGGGGAATTTTTCACAGTTGAAGAAGTCGCCTTTCTTCATGACCGCGGCAAGCACGCCGGTCGGGTCATCGGTCTCGGTTGACTCGGTCTCGATATTGAGGTCAATGGTGGCGGTGGTGAGGTCGTTACCGCACATCGTGCCGCTGCCGTCGAACATGATGAACCAGCCGGAATGACGTCCGACTTTCTTGTAGCCGGTCCACTTGACGGGGCTGTCTTTGCTGGTGAGCTTGAATTTGCGCACAGGACCGGTCGGGGCGGAGGAGGAGGTCCTCACGACTTTGTTGGTTACCAACTGTCCCGCGTCAGCCTTGGCGAGCTGTTGTTTGTTGACGCGGTTTTGATAGACGAAGTATCCGCTCACTGCTACAGCGGCAATTACGGCGGCGATTGCTAGTTTCTTGATCATTTGTTTTCTCCTAGGTTGAAATGTTGCTTCTGACTGCCAACCACGATACCCGAAACCTCCGGGTGTTGGCGACAATAATTTTCAATCTCTTCCGTTCGCATGATAAAGAACGCCGTGGACAACGCATCAGCCCAGGCAGCGCTTGGCGCAAACGCCCACACCTGCTCGCGGTCACGGACGGGGTGCCCCGTGCGCGGATCGAAGATATGCTCGCCTTGAACGGCGCTACCAGAACCGCTGAGGGCGCGCTGATGCAACACGACCGGTTTGTCGGCATTGACCGTCCATCCCGCTTTGCCCTCCGGCGGATCGAGCGTGAGAACGGTGCTCTCGGCACTCAGCAGGGCGCGCGTAATGCCCCATTCCTCGAAAATTGCAGCGGCGCAATCGAGCGCGTAGCCTTTGCCGATGCCACCGAGGTCAACCTGCATGCCGGCTTTGCGGACGCCGACACGATGCGATTCCTCATCCATCATCAACAACTGCCAGCCCGTCCGCTCGCGCGCGGCGGCGAGTTCCTCCGGCGAAGGTGTGCGCGGCTTGCCGTCGGGCGTCCGCCAGCAGGCGAACACCGGGCCGATGGTCACGTCGAACGCACCGTTGGTGTCGGCGGCGACGAACTGCGCCATTTTCAGGCACTCGAACGCATCTAGTGTCAGCACCATTGAATCCCCCGGTTTGAGTTGGCTGATGCCGGCGATGTCGGTGGACGAATCGAACCGGCTCAACTCGGTTTCGAGCCGGTCAATCTGGTGAAACGCTTCCTGGCAGAGTTGCCCGGCGTAACGCTCATCGTCGTGCTCGACGAGGAAGGCGAACTGCGTCGCCATGGCCCCATGTGTGAAGCGGTGGATCATTTCTTTGTCTCTGGCGTGCCGTACACTTCGACTTCGATGTAGTGGTTCATTTCGTCCTCGGTGTTGCCTTTGCTGTAGCAGCGGATGTATCGGCCAACGACTGACTTCGCGTCAATGAGACGCCCGGCGTTCGTTTCGATGTATGCCTTGTCTGTTCCGATGCCCATGCCGGCGGAGTTATCGTGATCGTTGTTGTAGATCGTTTTGACGTTCGTGACAAAGTCGGGGTCGTCGGAGATCTGCACGATTACGTCGTGATAGGCGCGCGGACGGGCATGGTAATGCCAAATGGCGATGGCGTAGAGGGTGTGCTTGGCGCCGAGGTCAATCTGGACCCATTGAACTCCCGGCCCCAGTTCTACAACAGAGCCGTCGGTGGTTTCTTTGTCGCCATCGGTAATCATCTCCAATTCGCCGATGACCGGCGCGGAATCGCTGGAGGTGACTTTCTTGCCCTTGGAAACGTTGGTGATGCCTTCGGGTACCATGATCTTGGGCGGGGGCGTGTTGGTGCCTTCCAAGTTGGGAATTTTGATTGCCTGTGGAGTGCCTTGAGAAACCGCCTTTGGCAATTCCAGTTGTAGTTCCACCTGTTTTGTTTCGGCGGCGAACGCAATTGCTGTGACCATCAGGATGGCTGTGGCAAGTTTTCCGCTATTCATGGCTTGACCCTCCACCGGAGAAAGACGCTGCGCCACAACCGAACATTCAGCTATTTCCGCGTCTCCATGAACTTGTCCCACAGATCGCGGCGGATGTGGACTTGCAGTAGGACACCGGGGCGGAGACCGAAGAGTTCCGTCTGCCAGCCGTCGCCGAAGTCGAGGTTGAACTCCGGCGACGAGATGATGATGGACGCGCCAGCGGGATCGGCGGGTTTGTCCCAGTAGCCGATGTTGGGCAGATTGCGGAGATACCACGGCATTGGCCAGTATTCCTTGGACATGAATTTGACGACCAACTGTTTGCCGTCGGGACTGACGGCGGCAATTTGGTGGATGCGGTCCGCAAGGCGGACAGCATCACGCGAGGTGTGCGAATAGACACAGGGATTGCGTTCATCGCTGTCAAACCGCACAGAGTCGCTTCGCACGCTCTCAAAGGCAAGGTGACCGGCAGCGGCGAGCAACAGCGGCCACGCGCCCCAGGGGATCCATTTGACGAGTCCGGCCGCTCCGATACCGGCGAGCAGGACGTGTCCGTGGATGACCGACAACATGGACCACGGCGTCTTGTAGGGGATCAGAGCGTACACTCCTGCGATGACGAGAGTGTAGATGGCCAGGAATCTCCCAAACCCGAGCCGTTCATGGAACGAGCGGAAGATGCCAATGTAGGCGAGCAGGACAATGGCGGCCTCGGTCCAGAGGATTTTGCCGGCGCGATGCCATGAGTAGAGTTGAAGGTAGTGGTACCACGGTTGTTCGTGGCCGCTGCCCTGGCCGCGCTTGGCGTAGTTCAGGTAGGTGAGGACGCTCTGCGGCACGCCGCGCCAGTCGGTGAAGAAGACGGAGAACAAGACGGCCGACACCATCGCCGCCGGCAACAGAAAAGCCACCAGATGCATCGGTCGCAGTTGCGGTCGGGCCGGCTCAATGAGCCAGAAAACAGCCAGCGCAACAGCCAGGCTGAACCACGTGATGACACAGGTTTCCTTGGTGGCGTGCGTCAGGCCGACGCACACACCGGCGAAGATGGCCCAGCCGATTCGTCCGGTCTGCCAGTAGCGCCACGCGGCCAGCAGGAGCGCGAAGGTGAAAAATACCAGCAACATCTCCATGATGTAGTAGCGGCTGAAATAAACCAGAAACGGCGAGACCGCCGTGAACAACGCCGCCCATGCCGCCTCGGCCCGGCCAAGGATGTTGACCGATGCCAGCAACAGCAGAACCAACGCAACGCCGAACACCAGCGGCACGAGCCGCATGGTGGTGGCGGTCAACTGCGCCAGCGTTCGTTCGCCGCGCAGCCAGGCGAGGGGAACGGTGCTGTAGTACATCGTCGGGCCGTGGTAGTCGTGTGGGTCGTACTCGTAGGCGCCGCGTTCGAGCATGTCGCCGAGCCGGACGGCGTGGACCGCCTCGTCGGTGTGCATCGGGCGTTGCTCCAGGTTGGGGAGGCGCAACGCCAGCGCGACGGCGGCGGCGGCGAGTATGGCGATCCAGTGCAGTTTCATAAACAAAGTGGGACAGGCGCGCTCGCCTGTCCCACTCCGTGTGTGGTAACGATGGACAGGCGAGTCGCCTGTCCCGCAATCCGATTACTTGGCCGGTGTGCCGAACACCTCAACTTCGATGTAGTGGTTCATCTCGTTGGCGGTGTTGCCCTTGCTGTAGAGGCGAACATAGCGGCCTGTGACGCCCTTGGTGTCAATGAGTCGGCCGGTGTTGACTTCGATGTAGGCCTTGTCGGTGCCAATGCCCATCCCGGCGGAGTTGTCGTGGTCGTTGTTATAGACCGTCTTCACGTCGGTGACGAAGTCGGGGTCGTTGGAGACCTGCACGACGACGTCGTGATAGGCGCGCGCTTGGGCATGGTAATGCCAAAGGGCGACCGCGTAGATGTTGGCCTTGGCGCCGAGGTCAATCTGTACCCATTGGAGTCCAGGCCCGAGTTCGGTGTAACTGCCGTCGGTGGCTTCCTTGTCGCCGTTGGTGATCATCTCCAGCTCGCCGATGACCGGCGCGGAATCGCTGGAGGTGACTTTCTTGCCCTTGGCGAGGTTGGTGGTGCCTTCGGGCACCATGATCTTCGGCGCGGGCGTGTTGGGGGCTTCCATGTTGGGGAGCTTGACCGGCATCGGCGTGCCGACGAACATCGGCTTCGGCAATTCCAGTTTCAGTTCCACTTTCTTTTCGGCCGCGCTGACGTTGATGGCGAACGCGGCGATGAGCATTGCGACTGCGATGTGTTTGGTTTTCATATTAGATGTTGTATTCCTCCGGTTTGAATTCGAGCCGTTTCTGCGCTGCCACGGCCTCGTTGACTTTGAGGACCGCGACAGAGCTACGATATGCCACATCCGCGGGGCAATTCAAGGGCGTTCCCTTCTTGATTGCCTCGAAGAAGTTTTCGAGGTGCGCCTGGTGCGGCGGTTTGTCGAGCGTCACCGGGATTTCCCATGTCTCCGGTGGCGGCGACACGCGCACGTCCACGTTTTCGTCCTTCTTCTCGGCGGCGGGCGCGGGCGGTTCTTCCTTGCGTTTGAGAAGGCCTTTCTCAGCCCACTTGGTCCATTCGGGGGCGGTGGCTTTCTCGCGGTAGGCGTGGTTCCAGTTCGGAAGCTCGGAGATGACCATCGAGCCTTCGATGCCCATGTATTTCTCCAGGAACCCCATCGAACTGGTCGTCGTCAACACGCTGTACATGGCGCGCGCGGCGCCTTCCTTCGTGTCGTATTCGTAAATGCACATCACGTTGTCGTACCATTCGTGCGTCTTGAAATAATCAATGCCGCCGCTGGCGATGACCGCCTTCGGGTCGGCGTTGAAGAACCAACTGAACAT